>Ga0233425_10007192_pt1 | contig 15829 bp, 11 predicted proteins | sample Watercolumn_Towu_2_FD_181712 | JGI IMG/M metagenome (GOLD analysis project Ga0233425, IMG submission 181712) | Freshwater microbial communities from Lake Towuti, South Sulawesi, Indonesia - Watercolumn_Towuti2014_140_MG | ecosystem: Environmental > Aquatic > Freshwater > Lake | place...
ATCGCCGTAAGCGTTGGGATTGGCACAGTTGGGGCAGGTTCCGGTAATAAAGCGATCGGAGAGGAACTGTTTGGCCTCCTCGTCGTAATACTGCTCGGTGACCTCTTCCGTAAAACTGCCTTTGTCATACATCACCTTAAAAAAATCAGAGGCCGTCTCATGGTGTATAGGCTTGGAGGTGCGGGAATACACATCGAAGGAAATGCCGAACTCCCTGAAGGCATCGCCCATGATCTTATGGTATTTATCAACGATCTCTCTTGGTGTGGTGCCTTCTATTTTGGCACGGATAGGAATAGCGGCGCCATGCTCATCGCTTCCGCAAATGAATAGCACATCCTCTCCCTTGCTTCTTTTGTACCTCACGTAGATATCGGAAGGAAGGTAGCAGCCTGCCAGGTGCCCAATGTGTAAAGGACCGTTGGCGTAAGGGAGTGCAGAAGTAACAAGTGTTCGTTTATAAGTAGCTGACATATTGCTGGTTAAATGAGGAAAAAATGATGTAAAATTGTGTAAAGATAGCATTTAAGTTTTATTTCATTAAACGGAATTATGGCAAATCAGAGTAAAGAGATCTGGAAGCAGATAGCCTCGCTGAAAGGTAAAACTACCAGGAACTATGCGGTCTCCAACCAGGGCCGCCTGGCATCTTACGGGGAGGATCTGAAAGACAAATTATTGTTAAAACCTCATTTGAACGGGGGCTTTCCTTTGATCTCGGTGAACAGCAAGGGAAGATCCAAAGCGCTCTTCGTTCATAACGCCGTGGCCGAAGCCTTTTTGAAAAAACGAAATTCCAAATGCGATCATGTGATCCACCTCGATCACAACAAGGCCAATAACGAAGCGTCCAACCTCAAATGGGTGACGCAACAGGAGCAGATCGAGCATAATAAGAAAAGCCCCCTGGTGCGTGAGGCGATCGCCCGGAAGATACACACCGGGGCCACTGCCAAAAAGCTGAACGAGAAAAAAGTCATGCAGCTCAAAAAGGAGCTGTGGGATCCCAAGCGTAAGCTGACCTTCAAAAAGCTGGCCGAAAAATACGGCATTGCCGAAATGAACCTGTACCGCATCAAGAGCGGGGAGATGTGGTTTCACGTGCATGTGGAAGGAGAGCCCCTGTTTGCGAAGTATAAAGAGCAGCTGAAGAACATTGAGCTGCGCAATAAAAAGGAAGCCAGGGCAACGGCGGAAAAAGTGGTTTCGAATGCCGCAGCCGGAAAAGCCGTGTCGCGCCAGGCCGCGACAGCCGCCAGGGTGAAAACGACAAAGCCCGCAAAGGCAGGAAAGAAGAGTGTGGAGCCGCTGGAAAAAACCGGGACTGCGAAAAAGAAAGATGCTAAGCCTCAGGCTGGCAGGAAGCTGAAAGCGAAGGAAGGGAAGAAGAAAAAGAACGATTCGGCAGACAAACAAAAAAAGAAGAAACACAAAAAAGGAAAGAAGAAATAAGATGGTACAACCGGCGTATCTGAAACAGGGCGATAAGGTAGCGATTATTGCGACGGCCCGTAAAATAAGCCAGGAAGAGCTGCAGGCGGCCGTGACTTTTTTAGAAGGTTACGGCCTTTCTGCTGTATTCGGGAAGCACCTGTTTGCCGTCGATAACCAGTATGCCGGCACCGACTCCCAACGAGCAGAGGACCTGCAGTGGGCCCTCGACGATGCAGAGATCAAAGCGGTATTTGTGGCGCGTGGCGGTTACGGAACCGTCCGTTTAATGGAGGCGGTGAGCTTCGACGGCTTTCTGAAAAGCCCGAAGTGGATCGTGGGCTACAGCGATATCACCGTATTGCACAACGTCATTCACCGCCTGGGTGTCGAAACCCTGCATGCGACGATGCCCATTAATTTTCATAAGCACGAAGAGGCCACCCGGAGCATGATGCAGGCGCTGATGGGAGGTTTAAATTATACGACGGCTATGCCGCATCCCCTGAACAGAAAGGGAAAAGCAAGCGGGGAAATGGTAGGCGGCAATTTGTCCCTGATCTATTCTTTGTCGGGAACGAAGTACGATATTGACACTGCCGGAAAAGTTTTATTCATCGAGGATCTGGATGAATACCTGTACCATATTGATCGGATGATGATGCAGCTGAAATTATCCGGGAAGCTCGAAAGGCTTTCAGGCCTTGTGGTTGGCGGTATGACGGATATGAAAGATAATCTGGTTCCCTTCGGGAAAACCGCCGAGGAGATCATCCTCGATGCGGTGAAGGAGTATCCTTTCCCGGTGTGCTTCCATTTTCCGGCCGGGCATATTGATAAGAACATGGCCTTGTATCTGGGCAGGAAAACGAAGCTGGAAGTCCACGCAGATTCAGTATCTTTGTCCTACGAATAAAAAAACCGATGGTTTCGTCCCGATAAGAATCGGGACAACCATCGATTCGTTGACTGAGGCTCTCGAAGTCAACGGGTGGATAAATTTTTAATATTTACCGTATTTTGAAACCTAACTTAAGCGCGAAAATAAATGTTCTGTAAAACCAACGACGATCTAAACCTCTATTACGAGATTCATGGAAATGAGCAGGTCGCAGAAACCATCGTGTTTTTGAACGGCCTCTCGCAGTCTACCATTTCCTGGATCCTGACGCTGCCTTATTTTAAGGCGGATTACAAGGTTGTGCTGATGGATTTTGTTTTCCAGGGTAAAAGCGACAAGAAAGGCGAATGGCGCAGCTTCGACCAGCATGCGCAGGATCTGCTGGCTTTGCTCGATCACCTGAACATTCAGAAGCCCGTCATCGCCGGCTTATCTTACGGCAGCATGGTGGCGCAACATTTCGCGGTTCATTTTCCCGGGCGCCTGTCGAAGCTTCTGCTCATGGCTACCTTTGCCAATAAAACGCCCTATTACGAAGCCATCGAGCTCTCCTGGTGGCGTGCGCTGGAGCTGGGTGGTTATAACCTCATGCTCGACATCATGCTGCCTACCGTGCTGAGCGAGGGCTATTTTTCAAAGCCCCTGATGCCCATCGACCTGATGAAGCAGGCGCGGCAGGATGCGCAGGCCGACCCGCAATCCTTGTTCAAGCTGATGAAGGCCACGAAAGAGCGGCCCGATTACAGGCCGGAGCTCAGAAAGATCAAGGCGCCAACCCTGGTGATCCAGGGAGAGAAGGACATGCTGCTGCCGGTACACCTGGCCAATGAAGTGGCAAAGGCCATTCCCGGTGCGAAGCTCGAGATCATCCCCCATGCAGGGCATACCCTCAACCTCGAGGCGGTGCCACAGATGTGCGCGCTGATCAAGGCATTTTTGAAAAGTCCCATTTAGCTCACAGAGCGCTGAAGATGATGCGCAGAGAACTTATTCTCTGTATCTGGCGAACTTTGCGTCTGCTTTGCGCCTCTGCGGTTCGTAACCTCTGTTTCTTTGTGCCTCTGTGGCGATCCCTTTCTCCATGTGGTTTTAATAACAAAAATCCATAATTAATGTCTATTTTTGAAGCTCAGTTTTTTTAACCATGAGCAATTTTATAGAAGAGTTACGATGGAGAGGCATCCTGCATGACATCATGCCCGGAACGGAAGAAGTATTGGCCAAAGGGACAACGACAGGCTATATCGGCTTTGATCCTACAGCGGATAGCCTGCATGTGGGGAGCCTGGCACAGATCATGACGCTGGTGCGTTTTCAGAAGGCAGGCCACAAACCGTTAGCCCTGGTCGGCGGCGCCACGGGTATGGTGGGCGATCCGAGCGGAAAATCGGCGGAGCGCAACCTGCTCGACAATGACACTCTGGAGCGCAATGTGGAAGGCATTAAAAAGCAGCTGAGCAAATTCCTGGAGTTCAACGATTCGCCTACCGGCGCAGAGCTGGTGAATAACTACGACTGGTTCAGACACTTTTCTTTCCTCGATTTTATCCGCGATGCAGGGAAGCATATTACCGTGAATTACATGATGGCGAAGGATTCGGTGAAGAACCGCATTACCGGCGACACAGGCATGTCTTTCACAGAGTTCAGCTACCAGCTGATCCAGGGCTACGATTTCTACCACTTATGGAACGAGAAGAACTGTCTTTTGCAGATGGGTGGCAGCGACCAGTGGGGGAATATTACCACAGGCACGGAATTCATCAGGCGTAAGGCCGGTGGAGAGGCTTTTGCGTTGACGACCCAGCTCATCAAAAAATCAGACGGCACCAAGTTCGGAAAATCGGAAGGCGGAAATGTCTGGCTGGATCCGGAGAAAACATCGCCTTATAAATTCCACCAGTTCTGGCTCAACGTGAGCGATGAGGATGCGAAATCCTACATCCGTATTTTCACGATGCTGGGAAGGGAAGAGATCGAAGCGATGGAAGTGAAGCACAGCGCAGCGCCACATGAGCGCCATTTGCAGAAGGCCCTGGCCAACGAGATCACCGAAAGGGTTCACAGCGCGGAAGCCCTCAGCGAAGCCATCGCAACGGCGGAATTCCTGTTCAAAGGAAAGGCGGACGAGCTGGCTACCCTCGATGCCAATGCCTTTGAAAGGCTCCTGGGAGGTATCGACACTTATGAAGTGAGCGCAACGGACGTAGAAAGCGGCATTAACCTCGTGGACCTTTTGGTGGAAAAAGCCTTTGTATTCCCGAGCAAGACCGAAGCCCGCAAAATGGTGACAGGCAATGCGGTGAGCCTGAACAAAACGAAAGTCGCAGATGTGGCAATGCAGCTGAATGCCTCAAACTTCATGCATGGCAAATATCTGCTCGTGAGCAAAGGAAAAAAGGAAAACTATTTGGTGAAGCTGGTATAAGAATTGATCGACCATACGAATGATGATTACGAATATACTAATCGATGCCCACAGCTTATTCACTGATTGGTATATTCGTATAAAAATTCGTAATCAATAAGTTCTCTATAGTAGCTTAAACATAGAACTAGTAAATGATAAAAGATATTGTATTTCCGGAAGTAGAAGACATCGCCGTAGCCATTGTGCAGGAGCATGAAGGCCTTGATGAATATGCGGTTTACCTGATCAACCTGAAGTTTGCCTCCATTCATAATGTGCTGGTGACCTCTACCGGTTACGGGCTCATCAACGAGGAGCAGCGCAAAACAAGCACCCTGCGCCATTTCTTTGACGAGATCAAGCAGCATGATTACATCCAGATAGAGCCGATCACCAAAGAAGTGTTTGGCCTGAGCAACGAGTACTGGGTGAGCTTCACGCTCAACAACCAGCTCCTCGATAAGAAGTTCATCTTTTTGCCGGAGACCATCGTGCCCGAAAATTTTGTGACGGTGCCGGTGGTCAACAAGAAGGGCGTTCTGATCAAATAATTCGCCGTATTTCTTAAATTAGACGTATCGCCCCTTTTGGGGGACAATTCTTTTGGTTCCAATCCAGGAAAATCCCTATATTTAATTCCTTAAGAATTAGCGTTTTTACATGGCTACGACAACCTTTGAACCAACTTCTGTGAATACAAAAATACCAATCGATACGCTTAAGAAAGCTTACACCCTGATGTGTACCGCCAAAAGCATGGCGGAGCTTTATGAAGCGAATAAAGAGATCACTGCGAAATACGTTCATGCCACATCCCGCGGCCATGAAGCCATTCAGCTGGCCTTAGGCCTGCAGTTGCTGCCCCAGGATTTTGTGAGCCCGTATTACCGCGACGACAGTATCCTGCTGGCTATCGGCATGACGCCTTTTGAGCTGATGCTGCAATTGCTGGCGAAGCGCAACGATCCGTTCTCCGGAGGAAGGACCTATTACTCGCATCCGAGCCTCCGCCGCGAGGATATGCCTAAGATCCCTCACCAGAGCAGCGCTACCGGCATGCAGGCGATCCCCACAACGGGGGTGGCGATGGGCATGCAATACCTCGAGCTGAACAAATTGCAAAAGGATTTCGGAGGGAAAAACCCGGTGTCGGTATGTTCCCTGGGCGATGCCAGCTGCACGGAAGGCGAGGTGGCAGAGGCTTTCCAGATGGCGGCCCTCAAAAAACTGCCGATCTTATATTTAGTGCAGGACAACGAGTGGGATATCTCGGCGCATGCCAGCGAGATCCGCTCACAGGATATTACCGATTATGCGCGGGGCTTCAAAGGCCTGGAAACACGCACCATCGACGGCACCGATTTTGTCAGCTCCTACAATACCGTTCAGGAATGCCTGGAGATCATCCGTCAGGAGCGCCGCCCGATGCTGATCCACGCGAAGGTGCCTTTGCTGAACCACCACACCTCGGGTGTGCGTAAGGAGTGGTACAGGCACGACCTGGAAGAGGCTTCCAAACGCGACCCTTTGCCGCGCTTAAGGAACCAGCTTATCATTACCGGTATAGAAGCGGCGGAGCTTAAGAAAATAGAAGAGGAGGCGGCTGCCTATGTGGAGGCGGAATACCAGAAAGCCCTCCTGGAAGAAGATCCCCGCCCCGAAGACCTTTTCCTGCACGAGTTTGCGGAAAGCCCTATCACCGAAGAGAAAGGGAACCGTGAGCCGGAAGGCAAGGAGCGGACCGTTATGGTGGACAGCGCCTTGTTTGCCATCCGCGAGCTGATGGAGAAGCACCCGGAAGCCTTGTTGTACGGGCAGGACGTTGGCAAGCGCTTAGGCGGCGTGTTCCGTGAAGCGGCTACCCTGGCGCAAAAATTCGGCGATGAGCGTGTCTTCAACACCCCCATCCAGGAAGCCTTTATCATCGGAAGCACGGTAGGGATGAGCGCGGTAGGCCTGAAGCCTATCGTGGAAGTTCAGTTTGCCGATTACATCTGGCCGGGCCTCAACCAGCTGTTTACCGAGGTGAGCCGTTCCTGCTTTTTAAGTAACGGCAAATGGCCGGTGAGCTGCATCATCCGCGTGCCGATCGGCGCTTACGGAAGCGGCGGCCCTTACCATTCCAGCTCTGTGGAAAGTGTGCTGGCCAATATCAAAGGAATTAAAATTGCCTACCCAAGTACCGGCGCCGATCTGAAAGGCCTGATGAAATCTGCCTTCTATGATCCGAACCCTGTGGTGATGCTCGAACATAAAGGTCTTTACTGGAGTAAGATCAAAGGCACGGAAGATGCCAAAACCATTGAGCCGGACGAAGATTATGTGATTCCTTTCGGGAAAGCACGTACGGTTCAGCAGGCTTCGGAAGAAAACGTTTCCAAGGGCAGGTCGCTCACCGTGATCACCTATGGTATGGGTGTGTACTGGGCAAAGAGCGCAGCCAAAAAATTTGAAGGGCAGGTGGAGATCATCGATCTGCGAACGCTTGCGCCGATTGATGAGCAGGCCATCTTTGAAAGCGCTTCCAAACACGGAAAATGCATGGTGCTTACGGAAGAGCCTGTTTACAATGGTTTCGCCCAAAGTATTGCTTCCCGTATCTCTCAGGCCTGCTTCAAAAAACTGGACGCACCGGTAAGAGTCATCGGCGCTGAGAATTTGCCGGCCATCCCATTAAACTCTACTCTTGAAAAAACGATGCTGCCAAACGCCGATAAGGTAGAATTGGCGATCCAGGAATTATTGAATTACTAAATCAAAAGGGATTACAATTTGTAATCCCTTTTTTAGGATAGAACCCGTTCAGATGTTTAAGATCAATAAGTTCTTGATTGTTACGACGCGTCGTGACGAACTGACACTGGATGTGCTTGTCACTTCGAACGAAGTCGGGAAGCGTCCTATCTGATAATTAAGTCATCATTTCACCTTTACCCAAAAGGCCGTCCGGCCGATCATGGAAACGCCGATATAGCCGCGTACATTCAGGTTCCCCTTATCGTCGCGCGTGATCTTGCAGCTATAGGTCTTGCCGTTCTTAGGATCGTAGATGGTGCCGTCTTCCCAGGTGCCGTCGTCGAAGGTGAAATTTTTGAGGATCTCCTTGCCGGCCAGCTTATCGCCGCGCTGGTTTTTGTCCGGGTTGTGCTCATCGAGCTTTCCCGGCGTTTTGGTCCAGGTGAGCTTGCCGTAGTATTTACTGTCTTTTTTGGTGATCTCTACCATGCCTTCGTTTTTGTCGGTCATGTAGGTGCCAAGGATGTCGTCTGCTTTGGTCTGCGCAAAGAGGCAGGACGCAGCAAACATAGCGGTGGTCAGTAAGAGCTGTTTCATAGTTTTTTATTTCTACCAAAGTTAAAATTATTACCGTAAGAAGCAAGAGCCTGGGCCCCGGGTTTAGGCTTTTTTCGGTCATTTTAATCGGATTCTAATGCGTTTTCCTGTTCCTGGTCCCGCAGCGCACCAAAATCAGAAAACCGGCCCGATCGGGTTTAATTTGCCTGATAATATGTATCTTGGTTCGGTTTTAAACGCACACAAAAATTCCTGAAACATGAAAGTCCTGTTAAGCATTTCCCTGATCTTCGCAACATGTATCGGCAAGGCCCAAACCATCGACGAGCAATGGGTAAAAGAGCATTATGCCAAAAAAGAGTACACCATTGCCATGCGTGACGGCGTGAAGCTGTTTACGGCCGTTTACGCTCCGAAGGATACCAAAGACACGAAGGAAAAGCATCCCTTTCTGATGATCCGCACACCCTATTCCTGTGCACCCTATGGAGAAGATAAGTTCCAGCCACGCTTGTGGCAGTTCCACTGGCGGGAGTACCTCAAGGAAGGCTATATCATCGTGATCCAGGATGTACGCGGGCGCTGGATGAGCGAGGGAACCTTTATGGACGTACGTCCTTTCAATCCGGATAAGAAAAAGAAAACAGACATTGACGAAGCCAGCGATACCTATGATGCCGTGGACTGGCTGGTGAAACATATCCCGAACAACAATGGCAACGTCGGTGTTTTCGGGACTTCCTATCCGGGCTTCTATTCCACGATGGCGGCCCTGAGCGGACATCCGGCCATCAAAGCGGTGAGCCCGCAGGCGCCGGTGACGGAATGGTTCATGGGCGACGACTTTCACCACAACGGGGCCTTCATGCTGGGCGACGCCTTTAATTTTTATTCATTTTTTGGCCAGCCACGCCCAAAGCCAACCACCATCGGCCCTAAGGAGTTCCACTACTATACCTCCGATCAGTATAAATTCTACCTGGAAACGGGCGCCCTGAAGAATTTTACGAAGCTGATGGGCGACAGCATCGCTTTCTGGAATGATCTGATGAGCCACCCGAACTACGATGCCTGGTGGAAAGCGCGTGATGCCCGCAGCGGCTGCCGGAACATCAAGCCGGCCATTCTTACCGTCGGTGGCCTGTTCGATGCGGAAGACTGCTACGGCGCCTGGCGCTTGTACGAGGCCATCGAAAAGCAATGTCCTGCCACCAGCAACAGGATTGTGATGGGGCCCTGGTTCCACGGCGGCTGGTCGAAAGGCGATGGCAGCTACCTGGGCAATGTGCGCTTTGGCAGCAAGACCTCGGAATATTTTCAGAACACCATCGAAGTTCCTTTTTTCAACTATTACCTGAAAGGGAAAGGGTCTTTGGAGAAGCTTGCCGAAGCCACTATTTTTTTTACCGGAGAAAATGCCTGGAGAAGTCTGGCCGCCTGGCCGCCAAAAGAGGTGGTGGCAACGCCCGTGTACTTCAATGAAAAAGCACGGCTGACCTTTAGCAAGCCCAGCTCTAATAACGACTTTACGCAGTATACCAGCGATCCTTCGAAGCCGGTACCTTATACGGAAGATGTGCTCGATCACCGCACCAGGGAATACATGACCGACGATCAGCGCTTTGCGGAGCGCAGAACGGATGTCATTACCTTTAAGACAGAGGCATTGGAAAACGACCTCACACTGGCCGGGACCTTGACCGCTGACCTGAAAGTGGCGATCTCGACCACCGATGCGGACTTTGTCGTGAAGCTCATTGATGTGTTTCCCGATGGCTTTGAGTATGATAGCCTGAAAGACGGGAAAGGCAATGGCCGGGAATACCTGATGGATGCCTATGAAATGCTGGTGCGGGGAGAGATCATGCGCGGCAGGTACCGCAACAGCTTCGAAAAGCCGGAGGCCTTCGAGCCCGGAAAAGTAACGACGGTGAAATTCGATCTGCCGGATGTGGCGCACACCTTCAAGAAAGGCCATCGCCTGATGATCCAGGTGCAAAGCTCCTGGTTTCCTTTGGCAGACCGCAATCCGCAGCAGTTCGTGGACATCTACCACTGCGACGATAAAGATTTTATCAAATCGGACATCAAGCTCTACCACGACGCGGTAAATGCCTCAAGCATGGTGCTGCCTGTGTTGAAGTGATCTATGGTGGCTTCGGGAGCCTCAGCCACCGCTCGTTGACTGAGGCTCCCGAAGTCAACGAGCGACTCGCAATGACGTTAGGTAGAATTAAAGCGCCTGAAAAGCGACCTCAAAAGCAGCAATCGTTTTTTGAATATCCTCTTCGGTATGCGCTTCGCTCATAAAGCCCACTTCATAGCCCGAAGGACCTGAGTAAATGCCGTTCTCCAGAAGGGCGTGGTAAAGCGTTTTAAAATGCCTCATGCTGTCGGCGTCGATCTCTTCCGCGCTGCGGATCGCCTCTTTGTCTGTAAATGCCAGCCAGTAGATGGAGCCGATGCTGAAGATCTTAAAGTGGTGCTTGGTATTTTTCGATAAGCCTGCGATCAGCAGCTTGGTTTTGCGTTCGAGCTCCTCATAAAATCCAGGCTTGAGGCACTCGGTGAGCTGCGCAATGCCCGCGCTCATAGCCACCGGGTTGCCGCTCAGGGTACCAGCCTGGTACACATTGCCCTCCGGGGAAATGGAGGACATGATCTCCTTGCTGGCACCGTAGGCACCCACCGGGAAGCCGCCGCCGATGATCTTGCCGTAAGTGATAATGTCGGGCTTGATCCCGTAATAGCCCGCTGCGCCGCAGAAGCCAACGCGGAAACCGCTGATCACTTCATCAAACAATAACAGGGTTTTATGGGTGGTGCAGATCTCTCTCAGGGATTGCAGGTACTCTTTGGTTTGGAGCAGCAGGCCGTTGTTGGCCGGGATGGGTTCGATGATCACGCAGGCAATCTCGTCCTTAAACTGTGTGAAGGCTTTTTCCAACGCTTCTTTGCTGTTCAGGGAGATCACAATGGTCTCGTTCACGAAGCTCTCCGGAACGCCGGCAGAAGAGGTATTGCCGAAGGTTACCAGGCCCGAGCCCGCTTTTACCAGCAGGGAATCGGAATGCCCGTGGTAGCAGCCTTCGAATTTCAGGATCTTGTTTCTTCCGGTATAGCCGCGTGCCAGGCGGATGGCGCTCATCACCGCCTCGGTGCCGCTGCTCACAAAACGGATCTTTTCGATATAAGGGTTGTTGGATAAGATCAGCTCCGCCAGCTCGTTTTCCAGGCGGGTCGGCGCGCCAAAGGAAGTCCCGTTGCGCATGGTCTTATCCACGGCGTTCAGGACCGCGTCGTTGGCATGCCCTAAGATCAAAGGGCCCCAGCTGGCGCAATAGTCGATATATTCATTGCCATCGGCATCCCATACGTGGCTTCCTTTGCCTTTCTCGATGAAGAGCGGAGTGCCGCCCACACTGCGGAAAGCGCGCACAGGAGAGTTGACGCCGCCCGGAAAATAGGATTTTGCTGTTTCGAATAACTGTGCCGATACCTGGTTTTTCATAAGAGTAAAATTAGGTTGTGAAGGTCATTTACGTGATCGTGTCACATGACGGTGTTGAGTTGAAAATTTTGCCTGCAAAGATAGGGCTTTGACGGGATAAGCCGCTTTTATTTGCATAAAAAAAGCTATCCATCGGCCGACGGATAGCTCTTCTTTAAAATTTTATAATCCTTAGTCCTTACGGCCGAATAAGCGCAGCAGCATCAGGAACAGGTTGATGAAGTCGAGATACAGGGATAAGGCTCCCATTACTCCCAGCTTTTTGAAATCTGCCGAGCCGTCGTTCTGGGCGGCCATGTTTTTGATCTTTTGGGTGTCGTAGGCTGTAAGGCCTGTAAAGATGATCACGCCTACGATGCTGATGATAAAATCCAGTGTGCCGCTTTTAGCGAAGATGTTGATGAGAGATGCGATCACAATGCCGATCAGGCCGATGATCAGGATAGACCCCATTTTGGTAAGATCGGCCTTGGTGGTGTAGCCGGCAATGGCCATCACGCCGAATAAAGCGCAGGTGCTTGCAAATACCACCACGATGGAGCCGATGTTATACAGCAGGAAGATAGAGCTTAAGCTGATCCCCACCAGGGCCGCATAAGCGAAGAAAATAGAGATCAGCGCCGGGAACGATAATTTATTGAAGGCGAAGTTCATCAGAAGAACCAGGCCTATCGGGGCCAGCATGATGATCCAGCCGAGAACGGATACGCGGCCTCTTCCGAACTCATCGACGTTGTATAAAAGCTGTAAAAGCGATTCGTTGTAGGCAAACAGGGTGGAGCATAAAGTCGTAATGCCCAGGGCCACAAACATCCATAAGAACACAGAAGCGAATAAGGAACGGGTTTCTGTGATGCTGGCTCCCTGGAAGTTGTTCAGGCTGGTATTCCGGTTGTTAAAGTTATAATTGTTGTTAGGATTGATGTTGTAATTGCTCATAGTGTCTGTAATTTTCGAGTGTAAAGATACGACATTTTCAGGGGCCGGAGTAGATAAAAAATGCTAAAACCCCGGCTATACTTTCAGCGCCAGCTGGACGATAAACATCCGCGGAGGCCTGATGTCGCCGGGTCTTGCCATGTATTCCACATTAAACACATTGTTCACGATAAAGGATAATTTCAGAATTCTGATCATCTGCCAGGAAGCCCTGAGGTCATGGATCCAGGTGCCTGTATGATGCTCCTCGCGGTATTCTCTCAGGCCCGGGAGGATATAGGTATCGGGGATCTCGTCGAATGCCGGGCCATACTCATGAAGGATGCTCTGCGTAAAGCGCCTGTCCACATTTTCCATAAAGCTGAAGTAGCGTGTGCTGAACCCAAGCGAGAATTTCTTATAGTCGAGCTGGATGTCATTTTTAAACAAATGCCTGTTCCTGTATTTCAGGATATTGGTATTCGGCAATCCGAGCGTATCCCTCACCGGGTCATAATCCGGATCGATGGGATTGGTGAAGGTATAGCCCGTAAGCAGGCTCAGGTTCACAGGCCCGATCTTTCCCGTTCCTGTCAGAGTAATGTCCACGCCGTTGATCTGCGCTCTGCCGATGTTCTGGGACTTGAAGCCGGCATATTGAAAGTCGGTTCCGAAGAAGCCGGTTTTAGGGCCGTAGATATCAAAGACAAACTCCACCATTTCCTGGTACTCCGTCCAGAAGCCCGCCACATCCAGGAAGCCTTTGAACCCGGCAATGCCGAAGCCCTGTTTCACGCCCACTTCCGCGCTCCAGCCGCGCTCCGGCTGCAGATTGTAGTTGGGGTAGATCTTTAAGGCGCTCACGTTTGTAGCGATGTATTTTTCGGCAATGCTCGGAAAGCGGTATCCCTGGCCGAAAGAGGCCCGGATGAAGGTATATTCGAAGGCCTGGTAATTCAAGCCCGCCCTCAGCACAGGCTGAAAAGGCAGGTTGTTAACCTTCGGGCTGATATAGCCACGCGTGTAGGCTGTATCCACTTTGTAATATTCGCCGCGGATCCCGAGCGAGGTCGTGAGCTTGCCGAATTTCTTATCGAGCTGCACATAGCCCGCATAGTTGGTGCCCGTATGCCTGCCGTAGAGCGAGTCGCCCAGCACCTGCTGCTGCATGAGCACAAGCCCGCCCGTAAGCGTGAAGTTGTACCTGAAGCGTTTCTGGTATTGCAGCTCCGAATAGTACAGCTCCGCCCTGGCGCCCTGGCCCTTGTCGTTGGTATTGTTGGTGAGGAAGTAGCGCGTCCGCAGGCTGAGCTTGCCTCCTTTTTTGAAAAAGTAATTGATGTAAGGATCGATATTGAAGCGCTGGTTGTCGTATTTCTGAATGGTATGGCCCTGCGGGATGTAGGCCGAGTCCGCATTCTGCCACAGGAAGAAAAGGCCGCCCTGTGTTTGCATCATATTGGTGTTGACGCCCACAGCCAGCCCGCGCAGCTTCCCCTGGAAATTATAGCGCAGGTTCACATTAAGCCGGATGCGTTTCTCTGTTTCCAGAAAGCGGAAGCCATCGTCGTTATAGGCATGTCCTCCCACCACCAGGTCGAGGTTTTTTAGTTTTTGGGCATGCGAAAAGTTGACGCCTTCCTGGAACTGTGAAGTACCTTTCCACCATTTCAAAGAGCTTCTGCGCGGGGCATCGTAGCTCCCGGCGAAAACCGTGACCTTGGTGATGGGCTTGTCCTTGGCATAAGCCGTGCGAAGGTTGATGGCCCCGTTGAGGGCAGAGGACCCGAATAAGGCCGAGGCCGCGCCTTTGATCACTTCCACCTGCTCGAGGTTTTCCAGCGGCAGGTAATTCCATTTGATGTCGTTGGCATCGGCGCTGATCATCGGCATTTCATCCACCAGCATCAGCACACGGCTGCCTGCACCATAGCTGAAGCCGCTTCCCCCGCGGATGCTGGCCTGCCCGTCGGCCACAGTTACGCCCGGCACCTGGTTCATGATCATGTCCAGCGAGGTCGTGTTCTTATTTTCGATCAGCTGAGGCTTGATCACTTCCATGCTCACCGTAATGTCGGAGAGTTTCTGCTCGAATTTACCGGCCGACACCACGACCTCATCCAGCAGCTGGTTCCCTTTGTCGGGGCCCAGCTCGATCTCTACAACTGTCGTATCGTTTGCATTCACCGCGACGGTTTGCGTGTGTGCGGCGTAGCCTACCAGGTTGCAGCTGAGCTCATAGCTCCCCGGCTCCGATCTTAGCAGGAAAGCGCCGTTGGCATCCGTTCCGGTACCATTGGTCTTGTTCAGGATCACCGTAGCGCCGGGCAGGGCCTCCCGGTTGCTTTTGTCCTTGACGAGACCCCGGATCACACCGGTGGTTTGAGCATAAAGCTGGCAGGAGTATAAAAAGACCGCTGTTAAAATATATTTAGGGGATTTTACCATTATTCTGTTTAATTTTATGATTACAATGTAATAAATTAACATTAATTCGCAAATGCAGTCCAATGAATTAACATATCAGATCGCGCTGACTTTGTTGGATGGCATTGGGGATGTTCTGGCTAAGAACCTGCTGGCCTATTGTGGAAGCGCCGAGCAGGTGTTTAAAACCAAAAGCGCGCACTTCGAAAAAATTCCGGGCATAGGGCCTGTGCTGGCAAAATCCATCGTCAATAACCGGGAGCTCTTTGCCAGGGTGGAGCAGGAGATGCGGTTCATTCAGGATCATCAGATCCGGCCGCTGTTTTTTACGGATGCCGCTTATCCCCGGCGGCTGAAGCACTGCCACGACAGCCCGGCGATGCTTTATTACAAGGGTAGCGCCGATCTCAACACCGCGCGCGTCGTATCGGTGGTGGGCACGCGCACGCCCTCCGGCTATGGCAGAGAGCTGACGGAAAAGCTCATCGGGGACCTCACGCATTCAGGGATCATGGTGGTGAGCGGCCTGGCTTACGGGATTGATATTACGGCACATAAGTCGGCTTTAAAACAGGGCCTCAACACCGTAGGCGTTCTGGCACACGGGCTCGACAGGATCTACCCGGCAACGCATGCGGACTGCGCCGCAAAAATGACAGCGCAGGGCGGCCTGCTCACGGAATACATCAGCGGGACAAATCCCGATCGTGAAAACTTTCCGGCCCGCAACCGCATTGTGGCGGGCATGTGCGATGCCCTGGTGGTGGTGGAGTCCAAGCGCGGCGGGGGAAGCCTCATCACGGCGACCATTGCCAATGCTTATAATAAGGATGTGTTCGCCTTTCCCGGAAAAGTAAACGACGAGCTGAGCGAAGGCTGCAACGGCCTGATCAAAAGCCATAAGGCAAGCCTTATAGAAAGCGCCGCCGACCTGTTT
>Ga0233425_10007193_pt1 | contig 15828 bp, 17 predicted proteins | sample Watercolumn_Towu_2_FD_181712 | JGI IMG/M metagenome (GOLD analysis project Ga0233425, IMG submission 181712) | Freshwater microbial communities from Lake Towuti, South Sulawesi, Indonesia - Watercolumn_Towuti2014_140_MG | ecosystem: Environmental > Aquatic > Freshwater > Lake | place...
TTCTAAGACCGAACCCTTATAATTGCAGGGTTTGAAATTACGGTTTATCCTGCGGGAACGCCAGGTCTGCCGGTCGCTGAAATAACCCGCCTTCTCAAACAATATCCCCGCATCTTTGGACTGTTTAATATAAAGCTCGACGGTCAGTAAAGGCCAGATCCCGTGGTCCATCCATACCCGGGTAATATCATTACGGTCGGCGATAAATTCACCCTGTTTTTTCCCGATAATAGTAGCATTGGACCCATCGAGCCTGACCCCGGAGAAATTATCCGCAAGTATCTGCCGCACCCCTGAAGAACCGTTTAAGATTAAACCGAGGCAGTCCTGCCAGAGATCTCGCCACCCCCGTCCGCCCTTTCCGTAATCAAAATCAGGCAAAAAAGAACAGCCGAATATCCTTCTTAATACCGGCTGAATACTTACCCATCTGAACCAGTTATTAAAATCCGTGTCTTTTGTTTGAGCTCCGGAGACATTCGCCTTCTTCAGCCAGAATTTTTTGGTATTCTCCAGCGAAGCCCTGATTTTCTTCGGGTTCTTGAATTTTTCAATGATATCCGGGATATCGGAGTCCTTTACGGTTATCCCCATAGCTACAATATAAGAAAAGGATTCTCCGGGCGAGAGTGACTTACGCTTAAAACGCAGCGCACCCATAGGCTCTTTTCCCTGGATACTTTCTCTGCCGGGGAGCCGGTTTTCTAAGATGCTCTCCGGAGCCTCCAGATCGCCTCCTTCGCCGCAAAACATCTCTTGCGTAGGATACAGATACTGCGGAGTGCCCCCTTTTTCATCCCAGCCTAAAACAAAATAATAATTTTTGTTCGGTTGATGCCCGGCTTCATTAAAAGACAGGGTAGGTTTAGATATGATTCCGAACTTATGCAAAATGATACGTTGTAATAGCGAGGTTACATGCCGGTGATCGCGTATATTGTCTGCGCTTCGGGCATACATCGGGATGGCTGCCGTAGGGATAAAATCAGCTTTCCTGCGGGAGATATTGGTAATAGTAACCTGCATTAATTCCACTGGTTCACCGGTTGCAGGTACAAAAGATAAAATTTCGCTTCTTAAGCCTATCCTTTTATTTTCGCGCTTTACCTTCTGCCAAAGTAGACCTGCCTCCAGGCTAAAACCGTCTTCTTTCACAGTTTTCAGGTCTTTAGATACCCCTGTTGCCGACCATATTTTACCTTTATCGATATAAACCCAGAAATTACGCGAGTTTTTTGAAAAGGATAAATTAATGCGTGATACCGGCTCAAGCAGAAAAGAATCCTGGCCGGACTTGATATCTCCGCGTAGTTCCGGGGAGATCGAAGACATGATATGTTCGTTAGTCAGCGGGAAATACAGCGAGCGCACCCCGGACGCCGCAGATGACTTAAACGTCCCTTCGTTATCCGTAAAATTCCACAGTTTTTGCATAGGCCTTAGGTTAACATGGCGCCGGAGCATTTTCAAGGATTTTTAAATTGACTTTTGCGCCATTCGCGTGTAAATTAAAATCAATGAACTACAAAAAAATATTAAGCGCGGGGAAAAGGACGGTCTTGGCCAATATCTTCTCCCTCTCCACCCTGCAGGGGATCAATTACATCCTGCCCCTGATCGTCCTGCCGTATCTTATCAGGGTAATCGGCCCGGCAAAATTCGGGCTTATCGCCTTTGCCCAGGCGCTCACCCAATACTTCATGATTCTCACCGACTACGGATTCAGCCTGACTGCCACCCGTAATATCTCTTTATGCCGGGCGCATAAAGAAAAAATGTGCGACGTCTTTTCTTCGGTGATGACCGTGAAATCCATCCTTACCGCGTTAAGCTTTATTATACTTATTCTAATCGTACGCTTCATACCGAAATTCAGGCAAGACTGGCTGATTTACGTGATAAGTTTTGGCGCAGTAATTGGCACCACCTTGTTCCCGGTGTGGTTTTTTCAGGGCCATGAGAAAATGAAGTATATCTCTATGATCAATATCAACGGCGGAATAATCTATGCAATCTGTATTTTTGTTTTTGTAAGAAAGCCGGCGGATTTTATGCTCGTGCCGCTATTAAACTCGCTTTTCTTTCTTATAACCGGCTTACTCGGGCTCTTTGTAGCCTTCCGGAAATTCGAACTTACTTTCATCCGCCAGACTTACGCCGATATTAAGGAGGAGCTACGTACCGGCTGGGATATTTTTATTTCTATAGTGGCGATAAACGCCTACACCTCTACCCGGGTTTTTGCCGTCGGGCTTCTGACTAATAATATTCTGACCGGCTATTATGCCGTTGCCGAACGCATAGCTAACGCCATACAGACCTTTCCGCTGGACGCTTTCTCCCAGGCGCTATATCCGCGTATCAGCAAGATTTTTACACGTTCGCGTAAACGCGCCGCCAGAATAATGAATGCGGTCCAGACCTCTTTTATATTTTCTTATCTGGTAGTAATCCCGCTGGCCTATTACTCCGCCCCCTGGATAACCAGAATAGCCTGCGGGGTGGCTTATCCTGAAGTAATCATAACTCTGCAGCTTCTGCTTCTAGCCGTATTCTGCATTATTGCCAACGCCTTCCGGGTACAATTCCTGCTGGTCTGCGGCAAACCGGAAATTTATTCACGCATACACGTAATCGCCGCGATCATCGGACTGCCTTTGATATTCATTTTGATTTATTATTTTTCCTACGCGGGAGCCGCGCTTTCCACGATAATTCTTGAGGTGGGGATTTATATAGCGACTTTTGAAATAATCAGGAAACTAAGCAAAAAACGCTACGCCTAATCAAAAGTTTTGCGTAGCATTCTCAACCGGAATGTTAAAAGCTGCTACAGAAAAACTACTATACGCAGTCCCGCTAGGAGCATATTGATAACAACGATGGTACTTACCGTGACCATAAGCACAACTGGCATCGGAACCGCAATAAAAATTACCTGCCTGACCACAAGCCACGCCGTATGTATTAGGATCGCACATTAAAGTACCGCTAAAACGGTTTCCGACAATACCGCCATTTCCCATAAATTTATCCGAATAGCCTACGATATTAAATGTAAAGTTTTCCACAGTTCCTGCTCCGCCTCCCAGAACTCTCCAATTGTTAAAATTGTCCATATACATAAATTGTCCGCTTACAGAGTTGTAATAAATACTGCCTGGAGTCCCCCCTGTCGGATTTCCGGCTAAATTATGACCCTGGAAATGGATCATACCCGTGGCATTGGTTGTCGGATTATTATTAATGTTAAGCTGAATAGTATCAAGTTGCGTGTAACTGCCAAAAGGAGAAGGATAGTAGGTAGTGAGGGTGATTTCTTCTTCCTGGGAAAATAAATAAACGCAGGGAATTAAAGAAAACAAAAAAATACTCAAAGCCAGCTTTTTTAGAAATTTATCTTTCATTTTATTTTCCTCCCGGAACGCTTTTATTCGGTTATCTCTTAGGCACGTATATCTTATCCGTCCACTTATCATATACAAACCCGCCTTCCAATTTATGGTATCTCGTCTTAAGCACAATCAAATAGCCGATTACCAAAGTTATGGCTATGGCGGTCACCGATAATAATAAAGCATAGGTATTTTTATTAAGCTTCATCACGCCTCCTTAAAATTTATTATAACTGCACCTTCTGCGAAGAAACCAAAAGATATCGATTTTTACCGACGATTTTAATTACAAACCGCGCTAAAAAAAGCCTTACATTCTACAATTCCGGAATCCAGGTATGTTGTATGGTTACCAAGCAGAGCATCGCAAGAATGGATGTTGTCAGCATCACCCATCAATAGCGTAACCCCGGGTAAAGGTTGATTATACCAAGTCATACAAACTCTCAGACAATGGGTAGCGCTGGGACAACCCGCATCTACCGCGATATAATTATAAGAAATAACTCTATTGCAAGTCCTGCCAACAGCTGCGCAGGCCTGATTTCCGGTATTGCCTAGGTAACCAGGATCATTGGCTCCGATGATATAAGCTCCTCCTCCCAGGGGCCCCCAAGAACCGGTATTATTTTTATACATAAACTTATGCAGGTTTTTGTCATAATACAAACTACCCTCACTACCCAAGCCCGCTGCCGGAGTACTACCGGGAACGAAGTTTATCATACCCGGGTCATTAGGAGTATTAGTAATAGTTACATAATTAGCATCTAGCTGCCCATAGCTACCATAAGGAGAAGGATAGTAAGTAGTAAAGGTGATCTCTTCTGAATTCTGAGCGTGCAGAGTAATAGTTAATAACATAACCATGGACAAAACAATGAATAAGGAAAATTTCTTGAGAATATTCTGCATTCTGGCACCTCCTAGTATTTGATTGCGGGGTTGGACCCGAATTCAGGCGACTTTTAGTGTTACTTTAAGCCGTCTCCTTTCTGGTTAGTTACCGTTTTTTGATAGGGTAGCCCTGATTAAAGCGTCTCCTTGCTTCTTTCGTGCGGCAATGATTAGGGACGCTGTTAAACATATAGGGAAAATGAGTAGTCCGATTAGCAAGCTGAATCTTTTAGTTATCATCCAGACAGAAACCAAAACCTGCTGAAACGGAGAAAGGGCGGCCCCTGCTTCTGCCCAGATAGCAACTGTCTTTACCATTAGTGAATCAATGATACAAAATACAGCCACAATCAATATAGTAGCAATGGCCGCGGCAACAATAGTTATAAACCACTTCATTTTTTCTTCCCCCTCCACCTCTTCCAACACAATGCTATAATAATCAAGGCTACAACTATACCAATACTAAACCCTAAACCGGAAATAACGCCCTGAAAATAAAACATAGCCACTTCTCGTTTCTGTTAATACCAATTATAGCCCCGCCAAACCGTCAATACAACAAAAAACTCTATCATAAATTTACTGTTTTAAGGCACGATATTAACCGTATTTCCATTCCACAAGAATATTAGACTTAAAATATAGTATTATTCTTTGATTGGAGTCTTTAAAATTATAAATCCACATTTCATCGGCTCTGTACCTCGTGGTAGTCCTAATTTTATCAGGAGGGCGGCTGAACTGGCTAAACAACCGAACCTGTTCTTTAGTCATTCCTCTTATGATGCATCCATGCAAAAGCTGTTCTTTAATCTCCGGGCTTAATTCCGGATGCTCCTTAACATACTTTTCCCTGGCTTCTTGTTCTTTTGCGTATGCTGTTCGCGTCTTTTCTGTACCCTGAAACAAAGTATCCAATGGATATTTCCGCCCGCTATCATCCCATCCTAATGGAAATGCACAGCTAGAAATCATTAGGGTAGGAATAAGTAGGGCTGTGTAAAATATAATTTTTAACGTTTTATTAATTTCTGCCTCCCTTCTCTGCTTCCTACGCCGATTATATCCCCAGAAGAGCCCTAAGACAACAAAAAAACCGCCTATTCCTAAGCGGGTTATTGTATTGGTCCCGTTTCGCTGACGCTCACGGGATTTCACTATATTGCACCTGCGGTACAAGCGGGTGTTCAGTTGCGGGGACTAGATTTTCCCGCTCTACTATCTTATTATCGCCAGCGGGATCCCGCCGGTGATTTGGGATAGCCGCGGCGGGAGAACTAGTGACCTCAAGGTTATGAGCCGTTCCTAAAACTACTCCGGAGACTTTTAGTCCCATCTTAAGACGGCTCCTTTCAAGCCGACTAATAAACAATTACGTTTTTCTAATAAAAATGGTGACTTTATCTGAAGTAATCTTTGCGTTAGGCACAATAATACGCTTACCTTCAACGCTAAGTAAGGTATTAAACATTTGGATTTCTTCTACTACCCCAGTAGCCCCGCCTGCCTCAATTGTATCCCCAACCTCAAAAGGCTGAAATAAGATAATCATCACCCCTGCAGCGAAATTCGCCAAAGAACCCTGTAAAGCAAAACCTACAGCTAAACCTGCAGCACCAATAAGGGCGACGAATGAATTTGTTTCTATGCCGACCTTATTTAGAGCAGCTATGGCAACAAAAATAAGAATAACGTAATAAACAATGTTTTTTGTAAAAGAAGCTAAAGTCTTGTGGATCTTCGCCTTTTCCAATGTTTTTTCTACTATCTTGGAAAGTAGCCTCGCGGACCATTTTCCTATGACAAAAATAAGTATTGCCGTTACAAAAGCAACTCCATATTGAATAACGTATCCTGATATCTTATCCCAAATTACTTGCATGACAAACTCTCCTTATTTTATTAAACAGCTATTTATTCTTAACAAAATGTAATTGATAAAATCTAAACAGGCCGATTATTCCTATGCCTAGATATGAATAGAGTAAAACCCAAAGACCCGGAGCAATCGATACGTTTAATACTAATTTATCAAGATTCGTGGTTAAAATCTTAAAAGTTGCTACTGCAAAGATAGCTACTCCCACTATTCCAACGCCAAGATTAACCCATTTATCCTTACCTAAGAACAGTGTCAAAATAAATAATACAACTGCCAATCCAGGAATGCACCAAATCAACCAACTCTTCTTATCTGCATCAGTTATTGCAGGATTGAAAATCTTAATTATCGTAATCATGAGTTTAGCATCAGAACCATTAGCAAGAATTGGAACTTGAAAACCACTGATGGTCTTTAGAGAAGCCTGCTTTTCTCCGCTGATAAACTTTGAGATGCCGCCGATTGCCTGAGACTGGACATCCACCCAAGGAAGAAAGAAAGATACGCAAATAATAATTGTGAAGACCAACATAGATATTTTTAATGATTTATTCATAAACTGCTCCTTTCTTTTCTGATGCTTCTGACCTTCATTATATCTCCGGAACGGCCCTAAAACAACAAAAAACCCGCCTTTTCAAGCGGGTTTCTGTATTGGTTGCGGGGATGCGATTTGAACGCATGACCTCAAGGTTATGAGCCGAATTCTAAGCGACTTTTAGTGCTACTTTAAGCCGTCTCCTTTCCGTAAGAAAATAGGTAGGATTTCTAATTCAACAGGGGCCTAAATATCTACCGCTAATTTCCATCGAGCTATCTATATTCATGCCCTTTACTGATTGATGAGACTTAATAATACCGCGCATTGTATCTCCGGTATAAGTCATCTCACCGTTCTGATTCATCTGAAAATCTCCGTTATCACACGTAATTTGATAAGTAATCGAGTCTCCGTTCTTTTGAATCTGCGGCATACTGCATCCCGTTGGTAGCTCTTTAGGCTGGGGGACTGGGTTTTTGTTCGTTATGCATTGCGTTACAGTAGTAGTCATCCCCTGCTGGTTCATTACGGCAGATACCTCTGGGGGGAGACCTTCTACCTTATTCACCACCGTCATCTCCCATTTACCCTCCTTGATGCTATTCTGAGCATTAGCTATTGTGGCAATAATAGTTGCCGCAACTAAGACTAACGTAGTCCTTAAAATATCTTTCATGAAGCCTCCTCTACCATCTCCGCCTATTATCTTACCATAGTTATTCGATTCTATCTGCAATAAGCTTTGCTAAATCAGTCATTTCTTTTTCAAAAGGATTATCCGTTTTCGGCACATCGCTCCAGTCATCATAAGCCACACTTACGCTGACATTATTTTTTATAAAATTAATGGCCGGTGGACCGTTAGCCCAACAAAAAGAACAAGAAAACTCACCGATATCTAAAGCATTCCCTTTGCCGATATTAATCATGCGATTGCATATTTCCTTGACTGATTGAATTGTTTGTTCGTCATTAGGAAGGCTTACATAAAAATGTCCGCTATGATCTATTTGCGAAGCCTGAGCTGCCGGGCTAACCCATAGCAACTCACACTTATGCAAAGATTGATCTTCTTTGATGAAAGTCTTGGTTCCCGGAGGGTAACCGAATATTTGCCCTATCTCATCGGCGGTTACGTACTTGGCGCAATTCGGCATCCCCTGATTCTTCTGTGCCCAGGATATTGAAACAAGAAAAAACACCGATACTAAGAGAACGCAAGAATAAATAGTACCCAAGCTGCTGTATCTTTTCATCGCAAGCCTCCATTCATGATCAATATTCAACAAATACAATTCGTATCATCTTTAATTATACTACCGGAACAGCCCCGTGACAACAAAAAACCCGCCTTTTCAAGCGGGTTTCTGTATTGGTTGCGGGGAGCGGATTTGAACCGCTGACCTCAAGGTTATGAGCCTTGCGAGCTACCAGGCTGCTCCACCCCGCGAAATCTACTACTGCTTTTTCTTCTCCGGTATTATCTTGATGGGTATCTCGCCCTTACGCACAACCCCCATCTTCTCCCGTGCGATCCTCTCCTGATAAACCGGGTCATTCTGCACGCGCTCAAGCTCCTGCTGCAAAAGGGTATTTTCAATATTCAGGCTCCTCACCTTCTTAGCTAACTCCGTGTTCTTATCCCTTAAAACCTGCAGCTTGGCGTAGCCGGGAAGAAAAATCACTAAGAGAAAAGCCGAGATTCCAAAGAGCCAGAAAGCCTTTCTAAACGTGGATAGCATTATTTATGCCAACCGGTACCCGCATAGACCGCCTTATCGCCCAGCTCTTCCTCGATCCTTAAAAGCTCATTGTATTTACAGATCCTGTCGGTGCGGGAGAGCGAGCCGGTCTTGATCTGGCCTACTCCGGTGGCCACCGCCAGGTGGGCGATAGTCGTATCCTCGGTCTCTCCGGAGCGGTGCGAGATGATTGCGCCGTACTTGTTCTTCTTGGCGATATTTATGGCCTCAAGCGTTTCGGAGAGCGAACCGATCTGATTAACCTTAATCAGTATAGCATTACCGATTTTTTCTGCAATCCCTTTCTTGAATATTTTGGGGTTTGTAACAAAAATGTCGTCGCCGACCAGTTGTAATTTAGGGCCGAGCTCGGCAGTCATCTTTTTCCAGCCAGCCCAGTCGTGCTCCGAGAGCCCGTCTTCGATGGATAGGACAGGGTATTTAGCCAGCCAACTTCCATAGATCGAAATCAGGTCATCGGAATTCTTCTCTGAATTTTCAAAACTATATTTTCCGTCTTTACAGAAAGAACTCGCCGCGCAATCCAGGGCAAGATATACGTCTTTGCCCGGTTTATACCCAGCTTTCTCAATCGCCTGCATGATTAGATCCAGCGCTTCCTGGTTTGAAGTTAGATTAGGCGCAAATCCGCCTTCATCTCCGACGGAAGTTGAAAGCTTCTTAGATTTAAGCAAGGATTTCAGATTATGGAAAACTTCGGTTGCGCTCCTTAAGCACTCCCGGAAATTAGGCGCACCTACGGGCATAATCATAAATTCCTGAATATCCAGGTTATTGTCCGCATGCAGCCCACCGTTAAGAATATTCATAAGCGGGACCGGCAAGATTCTAGCCTTCTCTCCGCCCAGGAATTTATACAGAGGCTGCTTCTTAGTCATGGCGGCAGCCTTAGCCACTGCCATGGATACGCCCAAAATAGCATTAGCCCCGAGATTGGATTTAAATTCAGTCCCATCAAGTTTAATCAAGGCCTGGTCAACCTTCTCAAAATCGGGGGTGAAACCCTTTATCTTGGAAGCAATTACGGTATTGACATTACTGACGGCTTTGGTGACGCCCTTGCCTAAATAGCGCTTCTTATCTCCGTCTCTTAATTCCAGGGCTTCATTATCTCCGGTGGATGCCCCGGAGGGGACCGCAGCCCGGCCCATAATTCCGTTATCCAGGATTACATCCACTTCTACCGTAGGATTACCGCGGGAATCCAATATCTCTCTTCCCAGGACTTTCTTGATCTTGGCCATCTACTTCTCCTTAAGATTTGAAATTACTATTAATGTGGGGAAATCTTATTATACATAGTAACCTATCCACGTCAAGGAAAATAAACGGCCTGAAAAAAGATTGACTAAGCCATAGCCTTATGTTATCTTACCTTAAACCGGAGAACTATTTCGTCTACCGGCAAACAGGAGATTGCATGAACTGGAAGAAGATTAAATACAACCTTAGATTGCATTGGCTAAAGATCCTGTTGACCGTATTCCTGACCGGCCTGGGAATATCCCTGGTCATCCTGATAATTATCGGCCTGCGCGCCTGGAACGAATCCGAATCCTACCTCAGACAGTCGCAAATGGCTATGATCCCGCTGCAGCTTTATCTGCAGATCATCATGGCCCTGATTTTCGGATTCGTTTACACCTATCTAATGTACTGGCTATATTTTAAGCGTGGGGCGCAGTCATTCTCCCAGACCAGCAAGAAATCAATCTCCGGAGAGACTATAGGCATCGGCTGGAACGATGTAATCGGGATGGACGAAGCCAAGGAAGAGGCTCTGGAAGTGGTTAAGCTTATTAAAGACCGCGCCGGGCTGACCCGTATCGGCGGGAAAATTTTGCGCGGCATCCTCATGCTCGGGCCGCCGGGATGCGGAAAGACTTATCTGGCCAAGGCCATCGCCACCGAAGCAAAACTTCCTTTTATCTCCATGTCAGGTTCTGAATTCGTAGAGATGTTTGTAGGCGTAGGTGCAGGCCGAATTCGCAGCCTGTTTAAGAACGCCCGCCAGTTAGCCGAACTAGAAGGCGGATGCATTATCTTTATCGACGAGATCGACGCCTTGGGTGCCCAGCGGGCCATGGATAGGGGTTTCGGCGGGACTACGGAGCATAATACCACCCTAAATCAGCTCCTTGTAGAGATGGACGGATTAAAAGAAAAAGAATACAACATCGTCCTTATCGGAGCAACGAACGTCCAAGAAAAAGTATTGGATGAAGCGCTCTTAAGGCCGGGAAGATTTGATCGCAAGATATATGTGGACAAACCAAATCTCGATGATCGCGGCAAGTTGTTTTCATATTACCTGGGAAAGGTGAAATACGACCCGAATGACGTCAAAATAGACCGGCTGGCGCGCATTACCGTAGGCCAGAGCCCAGCGGATATAGCCAATATCGTCCGGGAGGCGGCATTGATCGCCGTACGCAGCAACAAGGAAGTCATCTCTATGAAGGAAATCGACGAAGCCCGGGAGAGGACTGCTTTGGGGATCAAGCGCAGAATAAGATTGAGCCCCAAAGAAAGGCTTCAGACCGCCTATCATGAAGCAGGGCATGCCATCGCAACTTATTTCTTTGCGCCCACCCAAGACGTATTTAAAGTCACCATCACCCCCCGCGGCCCCTCCGGAGGTGTTACCTGGACCCCGGAAAGGGAAGACACCTTTATTAAAGATTCCAATAATTTACTCGGCCAGATAAAGGTCTGCCTCGGTTCCTATGCCGCCGAAAAAATCAAATACAACGCTACCACTAACGGCGTCTATCAGGACTTTTCAACCGCTATGTATTATGCGCATCAGATGGTCTGGAATTGCGGGATGGGAAAATCCGGGCTCCTGGGAAACTGGGAGATAAAAAGCGACATTTCCGAAGAGATGAAAAGCACCCTGGACAAGGATGTCCAGCATATACTGCACACCTGCCTCCATGAAGTCACCGAGCTCTTAAAACGGGAAGAGCCATTAATGGACCGGATCGCTCATGAACTGATTGCTAAAGACGAGCTTAATTATGACGAGATCGAGGCTATTTTCAAAGAATTCGGCAAGAGCCGCCCGCAATAGCCTTATTCTCCTGACCGGCGCCCTCCTAATATTCGGATGCTCCTCTTCCACCAAACCTTCGTTTTCCAAACAGGATATCGAACAGGCTATCCACGATATCTGCCTGAAAGAATCGAAGATCGACGTCAAAACTAAACTCATCGGCTCAACCTTCTGGCTCTACCTGCCGATTGAGGGGATGCTAGCCAAAGATGACAGACCCAAGAAATATACCGTCAGATACGTTGTTGAACAGCTCGTGGTCAGGCTTACCGAACGGAAGTTAAGGGTATATTACCTTATCAAAACGATAAAACCCAAAGAGGTATCCCAGGAATTCAAATACAGCAAACAAGCCCTGGATAAGATGTATGCCGCTATGCTCGCGCTGCGCCGGGTAATATTCAGCCTGGATAATTCCCGGGAAAAAGAACCGCAGTTTTACTGCATGGTCACCGCCGATATCAAGGATGGCTTCGAGATTCAGGAGATATCGTACTGCCTGGACTTAAAAAAACTCACTTACGGGCTTATCTCCTCCACGGAATACCAGCACCGCACCCCTCAAAGCGCAAAGGAAGACCCCGGGATTATCGGGGATAAGGACGGCAACCACATCCTTTATAAAGACATTACCATGGCGGATTTTATCGTAGCCCAGATCGAGCACCGCATAAGGATGAAGTTCATGAAAGGCGAGTTTGATAAAGGGTCGGATATTGACAGGAAGATTCTGAAGCTTGCGGTTTATACTATTAAAGCCTACGAGTTTAAGGATTTTGACGAAGTGGAGTTATACAATCTGGCGACAAACAACAAGACGACCCTGAACAGGGCGGCAATCTACGCTACCGCAGCCGAATAACCTTCCTTCCTTTTATCTTTAATTTCCCCTGCACAAATAACTTTATGGCTTCCGGATAGATTCGGTGCTCGATTTTATGTATTTTAGCTTCAAGTGTGTCCAAGGTATCCTTCCCGGTTATGGCCACCTCCCTCTGCAAGATGACCGGACCGTGGTCCATCTCTTCGTCCACGAAATGCACGGTTACACCGGTAACCTTTACTCCATAGTCAAAGGCATCCTTAATCCCTGACTCTCCCTTAAAGGCCGGGAGGAGCGAAGGATGAATATTGATAACCCTCCCTCTGAATTCATGCACAAAAGGCGCGCTTAACATACGCATATATCCGGCCAGGACGATAAGATCTATGGCGTTCTCTTTAAGCCGGCTGATTATAGCCTTTTCAAAATCGGCTTTAGACGCAAAATCCTGCCGCTTTATTAAAGCCACCGGAACCCCTGCTTTTCTGGCTTTACCCAAAACAGCGGCCTGCTGGTTATCGCAAACCAAAAGCGCAAGATTAACCTTAAGCATACCGCTTTTAACCGTTTTAGCAATAGCTTCAAAATTACTTCCTTTTCCCGAGGCAAATACCGCGATATTCTTCATATCTTCTCCAGCCAAGGAATCCGGCGGTAATAAATCAGGTTAAATATCCCCACCGCTGCGAATACACAACCGATAATCACAAGAATCAATGTGTGCGAAAACCTCTCCGCAAGGATGCTGCTTACGTACATGAATAAAAGAAAGCCCAGATGCATAACAATCTCCAGCGAACTAAAGACCTTTCCCCGCATCTCGTTATCGCTAGACTTGTGGATTATGGTATTCGAGGCGATTAAGATGGGCGAGGCGATAAACCCGAGACAGAACGCCAGGAGCGCTGCCGGAGCGAAATACGGATAATAGTGGATACCCAGGGCAAAAACGATAAGCATTAACCCGCTCAAGATCAGTGACGAGAATATCATTTTGTAATGCGAAATGCGCGCCCCGAACTTTCCGTATATTAAAGAACCGACAAACAGACCTGCCCCCAGAAACATGATTAATAATCCCAGGTCTTCGGTCGCCGATTGCAGCGTATTTTGCACGAAGACTATGGAGACCACCGAGACCACTCCCAAGGCGCTGGCGACCACAAACAATATGGCGGCCGTAGCCCATATATCCTTCTTACGCACAAAATACTTTAATCCCTCCTTGATCTCCTGAACGGCGGATTTCTTGATTACCTCAACGATATCCTCCCCGATCTTGCGTAAATTCACCTGGCTTGAGGCCTTCTTGACAATGAAATAAATCAACAGGCCGGAGACCATAAAACTCAACCCATCAATATAGAAACTGTTCTCCGGGCCGATTCTTTGCACCAGTACTCCGCTGATACCCGAGCCGACGATAAAGGCGATCATCCCGGTGACATTAACCAGCGAATTGGCGATTAAGAGCTGCTCCCTGGAAACCAGGTCAGGCACAATGGCGAGTTTCGCCGGAAGAAAGAAGCGCGCTATGCAGAAGACCATAAATATTAAAATGTAGGCGACAGCCAGATTCTTAATATGAAAAAGGAATACCGGGATCAGGCAGACCAGGATCATACGTAGAAAATCCGAGATAAACATGGTGCGCCTGCGGTCCCAGCGGTCGACATAGACCCCGGCGATAGGCCCGATGAGAAATACAGGGATAATGGTAAAAAGCAGTATTTTGAATATCTCGGAAGGCGAGCCGTAATCCCTTTTGGAATATGCGAACCCGATCAGAGCCATAAAACCCAGCCTGTCCCCCACCTGGGAGATGATCTGGCCCAGCCAGAGGAGGAAAAAATTGCGGTTTTTCAATACGGCGGTGAATTTAGGCATTTAAGTGAAGCCGACGGGGGGAATCGAACCCTCGACCTTGACTTTACGAAAGTCCTGCTCTACCAGCTGAGCTACGTCGGCATTAGGCCTTAATTATATCAAAAAAAATACGGTTAACAAATCAATAATTTACGGATAAAACCCGGAGAAAGCGCTTTCCTAAGAGCTCTTTTCAGGTATTGAAATTTACGATTGAAATGCTAAACTTGAGCGTGTATATATTTATATATAGGTATTAACAATAACAGGGAGACAAAAATGAAAAGATATACTAGAGCATTATCCATGATCGCAGCAGTTGCGCTACTCGCGACTCTACCCGTATTGTGCTATTCCGAAGGAGAGTACAATGATTCTGGTAATTATGACTATAACTTTGATGACTTTTCTTATGGCTCTCCCATGCCTACAGACGTATTACTGCAAGACTTCAGTACCCCTGTAAACGATTTTGTCCCAATGGAATCAGGGATTGGTGCGGTGAATATGGCACCTTCTCCAACCATATATAACTCCGCAATCCCTCCTCAGACCTATGGAATAGACGTCGGTATTCAAAATATTCCAAGCATAGAAACTCAACCCCTTACTTTATCCGGAACAACCTTACCTGAACCAGCAAGTTTTTCTACAGCTACAATGACCCTTGCTACGCCTCCCCCTAATTATGTTCTAATCCCTGAAGGAAAAGAATATCCCTCGAAAGAATATCCCTTGCAAATGGAGAAAAGCAACATAGTTCTTAAGGAAATTTTATTTAGCTATATACCTCCTGATCGCCTCGGGCCAGATTCTCTAGATTCAAACGGGAAAATTGCGGTCCCAACAGACTATGTAAAAACAGCGGATCGATTTGCTGAACTTAACACTGGAAAAGAGCCTATCAGTAAAATTACTATAAAAGATAAAGTTTCGTACCTGGGAATGTGGTACGATTCAAATAATACTGAATTTAATCCTAATCCCGTAGCAGAGCTAAAGGATGCATTTCGTGCAAAAACCGAAGGCAGGGTAGCTTCAAAGGCTGAACTTGATGCACTGCAACCGGATCAAATAATTATGAATGGCAGGATAGTGAATATGCCCGATACCACTCCGCTGTCATCTCCTCCCCTTACTTTAGATCTAACTGGCCGTGGGGCTGAAATCGGAACTATACAGGAAACCTTTAACGTTACGGGCACAATGGGTGGAGATGCAGCAGCAGCGATTGACAAACCGGGAACTCAAGGACTTTTTCCTAAAGGTTCTCTTGAAATGAATGATCTCACATTAGTCCCGATGGACCAGGAAGTAATCAAACAACACCTTGGACAAATGTCTACTAGCGGTACTGAGTCTAGCGCTTTTTCAAAAATGCCCGCAGGATTCACAGTTGGTCAAGTAGCTAAAACTGACCTTGATCTAGGCCCAGGAAACGATGTTATAAAACTTGGCGAACAAGTAAATGGAACGACCGCCACTCAGACATCCGCCCTTCCTCCTCCTGTAATTGTTGATGCGCTTAAACCGGCGCCTCCGGTTGATGCTAACGGGAAGTATATTGAGTCCAAATCTCCTGCCGCTCCACAAATTATAGATA
>Ga0233425_10007194_pt1 | contig 15827 bp, 14 predicted proteins | sample Watercolumn_Towu_2_FD_181712 | JGI IMG/M metagenome (GOLD analysis project Ga0233425, IMG submission 181712) | Freshwater microbial communities from Lake Towuti, South Sulawesi, Indonesia - Watercolumn_Towuti2014_140_MG | ecosystem: Environmental > Aquatic > Freshwater > Lake | place...
CCCAGCGATATCGCTTGAGGAAATACGTGATGCCAAGTCGAGTCCAGGCACTGGTACACGGTGTCCCACTCGTTTTCCAGTGCAGCCTGGACAAACTGGCTCCGCTCTTTCTCTTTTTGGAACAGTGCCCATTTCACCTGGGGAAGCGTGTAACGCGCAAAGGCGAGCCACTGTGGCCAGTTGATCGTCAGCGGGTTCCGCGTAATCGCGAGTTTGCCGGCGTTGGCGGCTGTGGCAATGAAGTGGGCGACGAACAACATCGTGGCCAGCTTAGGCTGACGACAACCATCTGGCAGATCAAGCGGAATGGCGTCGGTGATTGAGTGACCCTCCTTGAGTTTCTTGGCGAAGTAGCACAGCCGGACGAGGATTTCCACGAGGAGCGGCGCAGTGGACATCGCCAAGAAGTGGCGGAAATCGTAACCGCTGCGGTACATGATTCGGGACAATTCACCGAGCGTGTGACCGTCTTCGCCGAAGCTGCCGACCTGGAACATCAGGAGCAGTGGCAACAGTGGCACGGGAAGCCCAGCCGGAGTCGCCACGTCCGACTTGAGGTGTCCAAACACCTTGCCGATGGCCGCGAATAACCCGACCGCTTTGGCAGTGGGATCCCAACCCGGCGCGTCCTGAACGATCCAGCGTCCGTTCTTGTCGATGGCTGTAAAAGTCCCGCACAGGATGTCTTTCACGCCGAAGACCCAGCCAAGCAGTGGATCATGGCCCAACGATTGGAATCGATGCGTGCTCGGGCTGAGCCCCGCCACGCGTTTCGACAACCTTGACGAATGAGGAAAGTCATACGGTGCGGCAGACTCACGCTGGAGTTTGCGAATCTGTTCAGGAGTGAAATTGGCGTTGACCCGCTCACGGATCCACGTTGCCAACGGGCCGCCATTCGATGTGGGACTTCCCAGAAACCCTGGATGTCTTGGCATCCAGACCAGGAAGACATCTACCAAGGAAGCAAGGACGCCGGCAGCGCCGCAAACACTCCACTCCACGGCATCCAGCCGATGCAGTGAATTGAACTCCTCACGCAAACGGTCCGCACTTGCCTCGGTGGCATCGATCTCGTCGAGGGAAAGCACGTCGTCGAACGACGCGGGCGCACCGAGAGCCGCCTCTGCTTCGGCGACGAGTTCGTGCCACGGACGAAGTGCTGGGGGCGAGGTGGACACCAAGAGCGACTTGGCGCGGGGTAGTCGGGTGGCCCGCATCCCGTATTGTACCAACAAGGCCTCTGAGGCCGCGACTGAGGCCGCTGTGTTTTCAAGTACGTGGTCCACGCGTTCTTCGACTTTTTCCAGCTGCCTAGCCTGATGTCCGAGAACATTTAGCTTCTCCTGCTCGGCGGGCGTGATCTTCCAATCGCGTGGTTCGCTCATTTGCCGAGGTCCTTCTTGAGGTTGCTGATGATCTCACGCAACAGAATGTTCAACGAGTTCAGGTACTCCGCCCGATCGGCAGTCACTTCGATCTTGCTGTTCAATTCCCGAATCACTGCATCATGCTTGCGGAGAGCTTCCTGGTAGAGGGCTTCCTTGGTCTGGATGAGCCTCCTCTTGTTCCTTACCGCCAGGAGCGAGTATCCGCCAACTCCGAGCGCGGCCATCGGTGCTCCTGCCACAAAGATCCCGGCCACCATCCCACCGCCGACGATCGATCCGAGTGCCGCCAAGCCGGACGTAATGCCAGCCGCACCAAGGCCACTGACTGTGCCTGCGGCAGAGACAGCTGCTATCCCAATGCCGACTCCGGCGGTGCTTCCTACGGCTGCGCCCAGCACTTCGGAGATGTCGCTCGACTTGATGTTCCGCGTTTTGTCCTTCACCGCACTTGCGGCCTCATCCAACACCTTCTTGACGGGTTCGAGTGCTTTGCCGCTCTGATAGATCATCTTGGTCATGTGAGGTCTGTCCTCGAATTGCCACTGTGCGATCGAAGTGGTGGCGGATAACCAGAAATGCGCAATGAAAAAGGAGCGTCGAAACCAAGGCCACTCCTCAGGCCCTCGCCAAAGGGCATGTCAGAACAGCACAAGGCCCGACGCTCCCTTGCGGGAGCGCGGTGCCAAGTGACTGCTTCTGACATTCCGGAGCCTCGCGGCTCAGGTTGGCGATTTCTGAGGAAGCAGAACTTGACGCTCGCGCGTCATTCCAATTGTCACGCAGGTCAGTTCAGGACCTGCACGTAACCGAGATATTCTCCTCGTAGGACTTCAGATCATAGTGAATGTCGCCCATTCTAGCCCGCTGTCGCGCGACCGCAACGGAACAGAATCGCATTTCGCGCCAATCGGCCGGCGTCATGATTGCCTGCACCGTCATCGCGCCACATTCAGACCGACTTGAGTGACGGCAGACAAACACAGCAACGGATGTGTGGTAGGCAGTGTGTTCTCTGAGTGCAGGGGCGAATTGCCGTCGTGAACTTGCCGCCACGGTGCCAATCCGTACTCGGGATGGGTCCATCGGTGGCCGGGTCCTTTTCAGATCGCACAGAAAAGCGCCAGGCGCACCCAGCGTGAGTCCAAGGACCCCTTCGGTCGCCGAAGACGGAAGTGCGTCACGCGAGATCCTGGCGCGTTTCAGGGGCTAGCTCGCTCGGGGGGGTCGTCAGCGCACCGGTTGAGGAGCCGATCGACGACCTGATCGCTTCGACTGCACTGGCACTGCCTGGCTCCGCGTGTCGCTTCATCGCGTTACGCCTGGGCTCCGCCCTGCAGCCTACCGGCTTCCACTCCCCGCTTCGCCAACAGGCTACGGCATCTCCGGTCGCGGGCTACGGCACCGCTCCCTCCGTGCCTCCGCACGATGGCTCCGCTCTACTTGTCCTCACCCGCCTCCGGCGACACACCAGACGGACTCAGGGCCAGCCGGAAGCCGATGTTGACCGTGCGGTCCGTCGGGACGATCGTGATGCGGGACGCCGCCCGGCAAATCGCCGCGTCGTAGCCCCAACCGCCGCCACGGAGCACCCGGATCGAGCCCCTTTTGCGACCCAGAGGATCGGTTGCTTCGGTAGCATAGTCGCCATACCAGTCATGCGTCCACTCATACAAGTTCCCGTGCAGATCAAACAAGCCACGCACACTCGGACGCAGCTCTTTCGGTGGATGGACATGCTTCCCACTGTTCTCCGCGAACCAGCCATAACGGCCCAGCAGCCCCACGTCGCTGCCACAAGAGTACGCCGTCCTTACACCGCCCCGAGCCGCGATTTCCCACTCCGCTTCCGTCGGCAACCGGAAGCCTCGACGACTCATATCCACCGGCCAGTCGCGCGGGGCCCAATTCGCCTGGGGATTTGGCTCCCGTGGATACTTCTCCTTGTCCAGCGACTCCGGCGCCGCGTATGGCTGGTCCAACTCCGCCAATCCTGACTGCGCTCCCAGCCAACGGCAATAACCCACCGAGTCGTACCAGTTCGCTCCAAAAACGGCGTCCGCCGGTTTGGCATAAAATTGCTGCATGAAGCCGACGTACTGCGGCGAGAAAGCAATCAACTCCTCGAACGTGATCTCCCGTTCCAACAGCGCGAACGGACGAGTCAACTTCACAGGATGACGAACCTCGTATTTCTGCCGATCCGGTTCGTCAGGAACGGACCCCATCGCGTATTCTCCTGCCGGGAACACGATGAATGTGTAGTAAAATGTCTTCGGCGGCAATGGCTCGACGGATGGTTCGGGTTTGGTCTTCTCCGCTGGCGCAGTGGGATCGGTCGATGCGTCCGTTTTCGCCGTTTCGTCGGGCGTTGATTGTGTGGACTCGTCCGGCTTCGCTGGCTCGGATTCCGTTCCCGAGTTCTCCTGCCCTGGTTTCTCCCTCGGCTTCGGTGGTGGCGTCGGGGTGACCGTGATGGCCAGTGTGAACCACTCCCGGCCCGCAGAATACGGCACCTCAGTCTGGTCGATCCTGGTCGCGACGTCGATTTGCCCCCACTGCCGCAGCAGCCAACCCGCTGCCCCGTGCACGCCCGAACTCGGGTCATTCGCGTACCAGTCGGCCAGTTGTTTCAGCAACGATTCGCGACGTAATGTCGGGGTTTCTTCCAGCGTGAATTCCCCCAGCGCCAGAAGCAGCGCGTACCGCGTGTTCTTGGGATAACGATCTGGTGGGGCATCGCTGACCAATTGCAGGCAGTCCAGCAGAGCGTCCACGCCCACGCCGCGCGGACGGCAGCGGAAGACGGATTGCGTGAGCGCTTCCGGATCGTCCGTCATCTCGAAGACTGGCAGCACCTTCTCGCGTTCGCCGAGCCGCAGCAAGGTGACTGCGGCGTTCGCGCGACGCTGGCCATAGGGGATGCGCTCAACAGAGCCCATTCCCTCTGGGGGAAGTGTGGCGGCAATCTTGGTCAAACCGTCAATCGTGCCGGGCGTGGGATTGGCCGCCACGAGCGGATAGAGCACGGCATATTGCTCCGGCGTGGCGACGGTCAGCAATCGGGACAGTCGGGCGATGTCGCTGGTGGAGTAGTCCGCAAAGGTATTCGCGGCACCAAGCCGTTGCGCGTGGGTTGCCTTGGCATCGCCGAAAATCCGTTCCAGGTTGCCGAACAGTTGCTCGCGAATCGGTCGCAGGGCGTCACGCAAGAGCGGTTGGAACTCGGCGTTCGACGACACCAGTTGCGCGGCCACGAACTTCAGGTCCTGGTCGCTCCACGAGGCCGCCTCCGACGAGGGCACGTAGTCGGCCAGCGCCAAGGCCGCGCGGAACCGCCGCTGTGCATCCGCATTCTCGTCCCGCAGCAGGCTACGGAACTTCTCCGTCAGTGTTGCTGAACTCGGTCGCAGGAGTTGGCGAATCGGCAGAACATAGGTCACCTTGCCGTTGAGCAATTCCTCGACCAGGGGTTCCACCAGCGACGGATCGCGCGAAACAGTTGCGAGACGCGCGTGCAACCGGGCACGCTTGTCGTCCGGCGTCAGCGTCTCGTTTTGCTGTGAAAGCAGGGGCGACAAGTACGTGGCAGCCATTGCGGGATTCGCGTCGAGTTCCTTCACGATGTCCAGCAACTGCGCAGGATCGGCATTTTCTAGTTCGCCCACTAGTCCTCGGATGCGAGTGGCCTCCTGTTGTTTCGCGATGTTTGTACGCACGACCATTCCAATCGCGACGAGAGCAACGAGAGCGACGGCACCCAGAGCGGAGCGAACTCCATGAAACCGAGTCGCCTGGTACATCATGGTTCGCTGAGAGTCGGTCCAGCGCCGAGCGTTCGTCAAGGTACGGATGTTGAGGTACTCCCAAAGCGACGGCAGATAGCGGTTCTCCGGCTTTGCGTTCCAGGTAGCGGCTCGCTCTTCGAGCCACAGTCCCGCGCGCCCGCGGCGGGTTTCGCGCTGCTTCCGCGTCAGCCATTCCCGCAACGAGGGGACGAGGTAATCGTGGGTGAGTTGGTAGTACCTCTTTCCCGGTTCGCCTTGCACTGCGCCGGGGTGCCCATCCTCGCTCGATCTAGCTTCGGGGTCGGTGGGTGTAACCAAACGGGTTTCGCCGTCAAGTATGCGCATCAGCTCCGCGAAGTCCTTCGGCCGGCTCGCATAGCCCGACGCGTCCAACAGGTCTTCGTAGGGACGCATTGGCGCTTTGATATTGGCCCCGGACTGCGGAATCAGCGCCGTGAGGACCGAGCGCGCGGCCTTCTGGTGGAGGCGATGCCGCGGGTTGGCGATCTCAGAAGAAAACGTCTCCTCGAGGAAAACAACACCGATACCCTCCACACCGCCCAGCTGCTCAAGGGTCCGTGGAGTCCACGGTCTGCCCTTCGCCATGTCGGCAAACAACGCCAACCGCACGCAAACAATCTTGCCGGCCTCTGACAGGCCCGTAACCGCCCTTTCCAAAAACTCTCGCTGTTCGCCCGACAGTTCCGTCGTCTCATCGGGAAGCGAACCGTAGGCTCGGCCGAAATACGTCAACACGCGCTCGGCATGAGCGAGATCAAACCGGTCAATAGCGGCGGCGTTCTGTCCCTGAACGAGGTCTACCTCTAGATCCGCCAGCAGGCGCGTAACCGGCATCCAGAAATCATCGCGCACCATGAGCACGCACTGCACTCGCCCGCCATCGCAGTGCCGGAGCGCCCGCACCAACTGCGTCCCCTCCTCACTACGGTGCGCGTGCAGCCATTGCTCGAACTGGTCCAGTACAACCGCCAGCTTCTTGCCGCGCGGCACCCACAGGCCGTCGCGCAGAGACGCGAACAGCTCCGGCAGTGAAATCTCCGCCGGAATGCCGTGACACGCCTTGCGCAGTACCTTCAGCAACCGCACCTCCGTGTCGGCGGGCGTGGCTTCGACGTAGATGGGGATCACATGGGACGCCAGTCGTGGCAACAGGCCAGCCTTGACCAGCGAGGACTTTCCGCAGCCGCTGGGGCCGTAGATCAGTCCCACCGAAAATGTCTTGTCGGGGTCGGTCTCCTCGATACGGGTTTTCCAGAACCGGATGCTCTCCGGCAATCCATCTCGTCCTCGAGGGCCAGGAAGGAGATCCAGGAAGAAGTCGGCATCCTCCTCCCCGAAGGACCGCAGACCTTTGGGTACGACCTTGGGCTTTTCAGTAACAGCCGGGGCCGCGGCCTTCGGCTCCTGGTCGCCCGCGAGCCAGTGGCGCAGATCGTCCGCCAGATCGACTGCGCTCGAGTAGCGATCCGTAGCGCGCTTGGTCAGGCATTTCAAGCAGATCCGTTCCAGTTCCGCCGGGATCTGCCCGTCGATCATGCGCAGTGGTCTGGGGTCGCGATGCGTGATTTCATCCACCAACTCGTATTCGTTCCCTCCGAACGGGCGGCGCTGTGTCAGCATCTCGTACAGAATGACCCCCATGCTCCAGAGGTCACTGCGGCCATCCAGCCGGTTCACCTCGCCGCGCACCTGTTCCGGCGACATATACGGGAGGGAACCGGATCGCTGCCCGCGCAACCGCCGCTGGGCGCTCTCGTGGATGGCCAAGCCGAAATCGGCGATGTAGGGGCGGCCCTGTTCGTCGAGCAGGATGTTGCCCGGTTTCAGGTCGCGGTGGATGAAGTCCTTGCGGTGAGCGAATGCCAGTGCGTCGCAAATGACGCTCATTAGCTTGACACACTGCTCCGGATCGAGGCGGCCACGATCGATCTCGGCATCCAGATCGTGCCCCGCGATGTATTTCTGTACGACCACCACGCGTCCCGCATCGCGAAACACGTCATACACGGGCACGATTCCCGGATGCTCCAGCCGTACCGCGGTACGGGCTTCCTCCAAGAACCTATCCAGCGCTTCGCCGGACCAGGTCTTGTCGGCACGCGGCAGTTTGAGTGCGACGAGCCGGTCCAAGTCTGGGTCATGCGCCAGATAGACCGCACCGAAGCCCCCGGTGCCCAGCTCTTTCTCGATGCGGTAACGACCGATCTTCTCTGGCAGCGGATTATCGATCTTGATGGGCACATGCTCCGCGTCGGCGGTGTCAGATAGGCTATGCGAGTGCGCGGACTCGGCTTCGGCTGGTGGTGGGTTTACCTTCGCCGGTCGGCGCAGAAGCTGGAAAGCCGCTTCGATCTCACCGGGGTTCTGAGGAAATCGCGCCCGGTAGTCCTGTGGATCAACCGACTCGCCTGCTGCGCGGCGCAGATCTGCCTCCGTAGCAATCAGTTCCATGAGGGCCGCTGCACGAGCCTCCTTGGGGGCACGCTGCAGATGGTCTTCGATGCGGGGATTCTCTTTCGCCCGCCATGCCTGCTCGAATGCCATGCACAGCGCATCGATCTCACGCAGCACCGGCAGCGGCACACCAGGATCCTGGTTATTCTTCACGGACCGTCTCCTCCCACGTCTTCCGGATCAGATTCAGGCGACGTTCGATGGTCCTCAGACCAACGCCCAGGACACCGGCGATCTCTTCGTTGCTGTAGCCTTCGAGTTTGGCCAGAGCGATTCTGCGCAACGAATCGTCCTCCAGAGAGTCCAGCAGCAGTCTCAACTGCTCCGCAGCTTCCGCAGCGTCCTCGGGCGTCGGTTCCCGGTCCACGGGCTGCACGGGGCTTGCTGGTTCGTCCGACGATCCCGGGACCAATGCCGACTCACCTCGCACAGCTCCGGCACCGCGCTTCTCGGCACCTTGACGCCGCAGCTGGTCGATGGCCTCGCGCTCCGTCAGCATCAGGAGCACCTGCCATAGATCGTCCCGGTCCTCCAGTCGGGAGAACCGCTGGTCTTCGGCAGCGCGACAGAAACTGGCGAATGCCTCGGCCGCCACGTCTTCCTCGTCGGCAACACGGCGGGGCGCGGCCCCCAGCTTCTTACGCGCCAGCCGAACCAGTTGCTCCAGGTAGCGCTGCCAGAGCCGTTGTGCGGCGTCCGGATTACCTCGCTTCAGGCTGCTGAGCCATTGGGTCACGGATTCGCTGGATGACATTACATGCCTCCGTCAGTGCGTACTCGTAGGCCCGATTCTACACCCGCCAATGGGTACATCAATCAACGCCAACCGGGGACCAGTAAAAAGACCGTGGCGGGTGCTCGGCACCTTCTTCGAGGCCGTGAATAGAGGCCAAACGACTCACTCAGATCTGAGTGAGAATCCTGGCAAGATGCACAAGTCGGAAGGAGATTCCCGTGTCCGCAGAACAAGTGATCACGACCGGTTCCCGGAGCGAACTTCGAGTCAATCTGATTCGGCAACTGCGGTCCCTGATGGAACAGCGACCCGGCATCGCAGTCGTCGCTGACGATCTGCTGGACGTCGTCCGGATGCTGAAGGCACTGCCGCTGAGCACCGGTGAGTTCGGTTTGGCGCTGAACCGGATCAAGAACGCCCATCGCTATCTCGTAGCCAACGAGCCAGGAGCCGCGCGGTTCGAACTGCGTCTGCTGCTGGGCAGCGTCCATGACCGCGGCGGTGAGCAGCCGATCCGGCGCAGCTTCCGCCGAAGCCGGGTGCCGAAATCAGGCAGCGCTGCGCACGATGCTCGGTAATTCGAGAAGGACTCACAGGTCCCAACACCCCGCTGGCCTGCGTAGAAAAGCGCCAGACGCACGCAAGAACTCACGGAGGAGTATTTCGCGCTTGAAGGTCATCGTGCGTCACACGCGATCCTGGCGCGTTTCAGGGCTAGCTCGCTCGGGGGGTGTCCGACCGTGGAAACGCAGATGGTATGCACCGACACGAGACACATGAATAGCACGTCAACGTGAGCCGTTCCCGCGACAACTCGGGGACTATTCTATCGCCCTGCGCCACGGTCCCAACGCCATGTCCACGCGCGCGGTTCCCAGTCCGGCAGTTCAAGCCTGAAGCGGCTTGAATCGGGCCCCTTTTTCCCGCCCACCGCGTGTCGCGTCTTCTTGACTTTCCCCATGCGCTCGATGAACTCCTCGTTCGGCAGTTTGTCGTGGGCATTCTGGGGCATTGCCTGCCCTCGTAACTCGCCCGCCAACCCGCCGCGTTGACGAGGAAACGTCCGCGACATGTCGCCCAAGCAGTAGCCGGGAGGGCAAATCGCCGAGCACGCGAATCTGATCAGCAGACCCGATCCCGGCGAGAATCGCTCGACGTACCCTGTCCAGGCACAACCGTGACGGCAACGACATGTACGGCCGCTGCTGGCGACCTTCGGGGGTCTGGGGTACTGTGAGACAGCGGAGTCTCAACGCGAATGCTCTGAAATCACGAGCGGGCTGCACAATGGAACTTCAGGATGCGTTGCAGGAAGTGCTGGACACCGCCAGGCAACCGAGACAGTACCCGCCTGGGGTGACGCCGATATCCTTATCGGGTGCTGCCATCGACACCGAGGGCTTGAAGGGACGGGCCTGGCACGAGTCACTGACTCCGGCCCAAGAAAAGGTCTGCCGCTGGGTATGGGAAACTTGCGCTCAGCACCATGAGCCCTGGGAGCGATTCGAGGTCGGCTTCCTGTACGACTACAACATCAGCCACGAGTTGGCTGTCTGGGTCAGGATTGCCACGGTCTTCAGGGAGTTTGTCAAGCGCCACCCGTCCGTCAACAAGCGAGATGTCATCGGCGAGTTGTGCAGACTATCGGCTGGTAGTCGGGTACGGCAACTGAAGGGCAGCCGCGCGAAGGAACTAACGGAAATCTGGGGACGGGGGCCAGGCAACTTCCCGAGCGACCAATGATTGTCTCGTGAGGATCTCATGGACTTGCACAAGATCTGGATCGAACAGTGCGAGGCGGCACAAGGGATCGAGGACGAGTTCGGCACGCAACAGGCCCTGGACTACCTCGTCGGCGAGAAGTTCCTGAACTTCCTCGAAGCCGCTGAGTCGGACGCCAACTTTCGGTCCGAGATACCAGCATTCGCAGGCAAGATCAGGGAGATCTTCGAGCCGTGGCAACTGGCGCAATACCTGGAAACGGCACGGGAAACGGAACCGTTTGATCCAGACCTGTTCGTGCCGAGGTCGCGTCCGATTCTTGGCGCGGAGGAAATCGAGTTCGACGCCGAGGAAATTGAGGACATGCGCAAGCACGACATCCGCCAATGCACCCGTGACCTGCTCCTGGTGGAACGGGCGAGGGAGTGGCTGCTGGAGGATGAGTCTGACAACAGCGAGGCACACCTATGAACGTGACGATGCTGGTGCTGCTGATCGTGCTGGGTGTCGTTTTTCTTGTTCGCTGGGGTCTGGAGAAAAGGTTTGCCGATGAGAATCGTCACGTACAACATGCAGCACGACAAAAAAAGCACGGACAACTGGTCTGCCATTCTTGAGGCGACTGTTCCTGACATTCTGCTCGCCCAAGAGTCTCTGCGTCCCGATCAGTGCCAACGTCCCCTGCTTGAAGAGACGTGGAGTGAAAAGGTGGTCAGGGTTCCAGTCGAGGGACAACACTGGGGAAGCTCCGTTTACATCAAGTCCCAGCCGCCCCGGCAATTGAACCTGCCCGAGTTTCGTGGTTGGGTGGTCGGTGTCGAGTTGGAAAACCACCCTCTCGCCTTGACTGGTAAACGGGTGCGGGTCTTTTCGCTCCATGCCCCTACGGAAAAGAATCGAAAGTATCACAGGATCGTCGGGGAGATCCTGGACATGCTTCGGGACCATCGGGATGGTTTCGATGTCGTCATTGGCGGGGATTTCAACTTGACCGTCAGCCAGAGGCACGAAACAGAAGACAGAAAGAACAAGAAGGTCAACTTGGAGATCCAAGCTCGTCTGCGGGAACACTTCGGGTTGATCAACTGCTGGCAAACGAAGCACCCAGATACGCCACTTGTCCAGACGTTAAGGTGGGAGAAAGACCCGATTCCGCCCTACCACTGCGACGGGATTTTCGTTCCCGAGTCTTGGGCTTCTCGCTTGACGAGTTGCGAGGTGTTGACCGAGGACAAGTGGGTGGGGCTAAGCGATCACAACCCGATCGTGGCTGAATTCAAGTGACGTGAAGCCGGAAACGAAATCCGGCAGTCACCGAGGGAATGTTTTCTGGCGAGCTTCCAACATCCCCACCAGCCATCATGCGTCTGGTAAAATCGCCCTCTTTCGCTTCCAGACAAATTGCGGGGGGCAACATGAAATCCGACGAAGACGAGACGCAGGAACGGATTGATGGTCCGACTCCCAACGGCGGCGTCTACAGCATTGCCTACTTCAGCGATGACGACGGAGACCCCACCTCGAAGCAGAAAGCCACAAGAATGGAGATCGTTGAGTTCGACAGGGAAGGCAACCAGCTCTTCCGAACGTACATGGAAAAGCGGTGAGGCGATTTTCGCTTCGCCCAGGCTATGTAAACGAACCGCTCACTGCAAGTCATCGTTTCTGGTCATCCAGCTCCTTGCTGGTAGGGAACGAACCAGATATCTCAAGCGGCCCCAAGCCGTGACGGAACGATCACGGCCCCTTCTTCCCTGAGCATGGCCGCGTCCGCTTCACCGCCACAAAGCTCTGCCATCCCCTCCTGAAAGGCAATGGCTGCAACCAGACACAGGAATGCATCGGCTCCATCGGGATCGTGGCCCGATGTCCTGTACTCCTGGCAGAACCGACGAACCTGCTCGTCGAAGTCGAGTCTGATGCCCCGTCCAGCCAGAAATTCCTCTGCTTTCTCCAAGCATTCGTCGGCGTCTTTCTTGTAGCTGCCGGTGAAGCCAACCTGCTTGGCTACCGCCCGCGGGTACGTCTCGAACACGCACTGGGCCGCGCAGGGATTGTTTGCATCCAGGACGGTGGTGTAGCCATTGACGGACAGGTGGCTCAGGAGAGAGCTACCGGCAAGCGTCATTGCGAACACATTCTGAAACATGTGCTTGAGCGGCGGGCTGGCGTTCGTTTCCTTGTCAGTGACTCGTGGCTTCCAGAACGCCTTGTCCCGCCATGGGGCAAAACGGGCAAGATCTTCGAGTCGAGCGGAGGCTTGGTCATTGTCGAATTGGAGGCGAAGATGACTGCTGACGAAGCTCGCCCACCGTTCTCTCGTCATGAAGGGCGATTCCTTCATGCGTCCAGCGAAATCGGAATCCCGCAACAGCGATACAGGAATCGAAAACGGGAAGTCGAAAGCTATGACTTTGACTGAACGGTCAGCCGAAAGCGAATCCGCCAGATCGGGCAGCGTCCACCCCTGGCGTTTGTCCATCCAGGGGGCATCATTGCTGACCACGCGAACCAATCGGGCATTTCGTCCGGTGGGTTCGATGGCGTACTGCCGGTCGCCAAGCCGGATCGCTTCAATGAGAATGATCTTCTTGGCTTGCTCGCCTGCTGTTTGGGGAACGCCGAAGTCGCAGCCAGCAACTCTCGGTCTTGAAGACAAGCATACGTCCAGCATCGCCTTCAGTGTCTCAGGGTCGGCCTGCCGATGGTCGGTGCCCATGACGATCCGGTCTTTCCTGCGAGACCATGGGGCGGGTCGCAGACTACAAGGGTGCCGGGGAAGGTTGATAATTTACCTCTGGCGAACCGCTTCCGCCACCATGTGAAACACGACTTTTCTTCCCGCATCTTTCACGACCATCGAGAAGTCGAGGGTGGATTCGTCTCGGAACTGAAACGTGGTTACCGCCGCACCACCGCCTGCGGGTCTATCCATGAGCGTCAACGTCTGACTGCTCTCGTCCCATGTTCCGGTTGACTCCATGCACGCCTGCGATTTCGAATGGAAGAACCACCAGCGATAGGTTTTCTTGTTCGGGTCATACGTGAGCATCGACATGTACCCAGGCTTGCCTTTGTCGTCAAAGCCCCCCGTCTCTTGGACAAATCGACCGCCGAGAACCAGTTCCCTCTTAGCAATCGAGGTCTCACGGGTCTCTGTGGGCACTTTGCCGATGTTCTCGACCTTCCAGGTGCCAAGCCATCTCTCCAGAACTTTCATTTCGGGCGGCGGGGCACTCGGCTCCTGGCCCCGAACGTCGGCGTGCATCAGCACAGCCGCAATCAAGAACACAGTCGTGGCAAGCGACCATTTCATGGCAGTCTCCTTTTGAGAGTTGAGAAAGCCAAGGTCACACTCGGCTTGGCCGATGCAGACGGCGGCATCGAAGTCGTCGTCGGGGAGGGCCGGGTTGATGACTTCGTGGCCGTGGGACTTAAGGAAGGTCGGTTTAACGCCGCCCGGTGTCGATTGCCAGTCGTGGAGGAAGAGGATTCTCATGTAGCCGCGACGTCTTTCTCTGCGAGGCAGTTCAGGCAGTACCAGGGGGCGGGTGTCTTTACGGGCCTCGGGCTTCGCTTGCGGCACTTGGCGCAGAGGAAGCGTTTGCCCTTCACGGCAGTTTTTCGACGGACCTTCTTTCCGGTTCTGGGAATGTTCTTCGCCATTGCCCCGTTGCTCTTGCTTGGATGTACAGGAGGGTACAGTACACGCCAATGACCATCAGTTAGCCAACACCGGGTTATGCGGGCGGGTGTACGGCTACCTCCATTCTGATCTTCCTTCGGCTCTACTTCAGCGGGTGCTTCTGGAAGAACTCCCACATCAGGTCGTTGGCGGAAATGTCTCGAGTGGACTTGCCGAGAGACCGAAGAATTGGCTCTCGTCCTGGCCAGGTGTGACCTCCTCCGTTGATTGTCAGCAGTACGACCTCGGCCCCGTCAGTTCCTGGTCCATACGACTTCCGTTGCACGGTCATTCCGTCATCGGATTTGTTTGGCTCGTCAGCGATGACTGGCGTTTCGGAACAGCCGTTCGCCTTGACCCAAGCTCGGATCGAATGCTCGACCGAGAAGAACTCCGTCTGCGAGAGGCTCTTGCTGCCCTTGCCTCCGTTGAAGGGCGCGAACTGGTCATCGGTCCCGTGGAAATGGATCACCGGCACTGGGCGATTCGGGTTGCAGCTCTCTGTTCCCATCGGCCCCGAGACTGGGGCAATGGCGGCGATGCGGTCAGAGAGTTCGGAGGCCAGGAGGTAGCACATGATGGCCCCGTTGGACATGCCCGTGGCGTAGATCCGTTTGGCATCGACGTTGGCGACCTTGGCGAGGTCGTCGAGCAAGGCACGAACGAACGCCACGTCATCGACCTTGTTTGACTGGGCGTAGCCGCAGCAGTTGCCGCCGTTCCAAGTCAGCAGTCGCTTGAAACGCCCCGTACCTTGCGGGTAGACGGCGATGAAGCCCTCTTGGTCGGCCTTCGGATTGAGGCCGCAGAACCGGATCATCTGCTCAGCGTTGCTGCCGCCACCGTGGAAGATCAGGACCACAGGCGAAGGCTTCTGGGGATCGTACTTCGGCGGGACGTGGACGAGGTACGAGCGTTCCCGGCCTTCGACTTGCAGGGTGCGGGTGTGGTCGCCGAGGACGAGGGGATCGGCGGTGAGGGCGACGGACAACAACCAAGCCAGGGACACGGATCAACTCCTCGTTGTATTGGCTCTCTGCGGCGGCGCAGCTTTCACGAGATCCTGCAACGCCCGATGTGTCATCATACTGAGGCTTCAATGCCAGCGGCACGTAGCCACCTTTGGGGTGGCCGAATTAGCCGTCGAGGTTGGACACGGATTGACCGTCGTGGAGACTACTTTTTCGAATCGGAACAGTGGCCTCGAAGTGGGAGACTCCCCCAACCGTACCCGGTGACGCACGGGCCAGCGGTAAACGTAAGAGCAATTTGCTACGGACCTTAGCGATGGTCCTGGCTTGCTTGTTGGACGCTGGCATGAGGGGTACACTGGCAACCTCGTGGCCGAGTCGTTCGGGATCTCGATGAGTGAAGTCGCAAAGGCACCGAGAAAACTCTGGCGATTCGGCGATTCTGGCCGCTGAGACGGGAGGCACAGCACCATGGCAACGGCTGTCTTGATTCCGCCTGAACAGGGCCAACTGGTTTGCGTTCGATCACGCAACTGGATCGTCAGCGAGAACGTGGCCAGCGGCACTCCGCCGGGCGGTCTCGCCACCGGTCTGGAAGCGCCCGAGCATCTTCTTACCCTTTCCTCAATTGAGGACGACGGTCTTGGCGAGGAACTCCAGGTGATCTGGGAATTGGAGCCGGGGGCAGCGGTGATCGAAAAGGTCGCCCTGCCGGAACCCACGGGTTTTGACCCACCCGACCGGCTCGGTGCATTCCTAGATGCCGTGCGTTGGGGCGCATCTTCGACCGCCGACATGCGGAACATCCAGTCCCCGTTCCGCTCGGGCATCGACATCGAGGACTACCAACTTGATCCGGTTGTCCGGGCGATCCAGATGCCCAGGGTCAGCCTGCTGGTCGCCGATGACGTGGGTCTTGGCAAAACCATCGAGACGGGGATGGTGACCCTGGAACTCATCATCCGCCACCGGGCAAGAAGAGTCCTGGTCGTCTGCCCGGCCTCGCTCCAGGTCCAATGGCGGGACCAGATGCGGGACAAGTTCGGCTTGGACTTCCGCACC
>Ga0233425_10007195_pt1 | contig 15827 bp, 14 predicted proteins | sample Watercolumn_Towu_2_FD_181712 | JGI IMG/M metagenome (GOLD analysis project Ga0233425, IMG submission 181712) | Freshwater microbial communities from Lake Towuti, South Sulawesi, Indonesia - Watercolumn_Towuti2014_140_MG | ecosystem: Environmental > Aquatic > Freshwater > Lake | place...
GGTTTGCCGCTGCCGGCGCGCCTGGACTACGGCGAGGACCCCCGCCCTGCGGCGATCACGGGGCTCGCCAGGATCACCGCGGATCTCTCCGTGGCGGTGAGCCAGGTGGAGGCGCCCGGCAAGGAGCGCTATGCCCTGCGCCGCGTGCTGGAGCACCGGCCCGAGGCCGACCGCCCCGCCATGCACCTCATCTCCATCGCCAACGCGACCTTCGAGGCCGTGGATCCGGTCACCGGCCGGGCCCTCGTCGTGCAGCAGGTGGAGGGGGACTCCGGCTCAGAGCGGCAGCGCCGGTTGCTGGACCTGGCGCTGGAGGCCGGCCGGAACGCGGGCGTCCTGCTCCGGGGTCGATCCATCCAGCCGGCCGCCGTAGCGGGGGCTGGCCTGGCGGCGGGACCCGCGGTGCCCGCGGCCGCGAGCCCCCCGCCCTGCGGACATGACCGCGAGCGGGAGCTCTGGCTCGCCGCGAGCCGCGGCATCGTGCCCGCCCACGCCCAGCTCGACGAGATGCTGGCCTGCTTCCAGCTCTGCCCGGGCTGCCGGGCCTGGTGGCAGGCAGAGACCGCGAGCGGCGTGGACGAGGCCGACCTCGATGCCGAGGAAGACGTCGAGGAGGCCGGCTTCGTGCGCCAGCGCTGGCTCGATCTGGAGGACGAGACCTGAGCGGCGCCAGGCAAGAACCCTCAGGAGGCAAGGGCGGTCGCCGTGAGCGCGCCGCAGGGGCTCCCCAGCGGCGTGAGGGTCTCGGGGTGCGCGGGGCGGGTGCGCCAGGCAGATATCGAGGATGAGGTGGGCGCCGAGATCACCGCGGATCCCGGCGCCGGGCTTGCGATCGGACGCCCGGCGATCGTCCCGGGGTCCGCTGTGAGTCCGGCTCCTGTCGTGGTTGGAGATGTCGTACGACGCGAGATCCCCCCCAACCTCGACCAGGGAGCCGACCATGTCCCGCCATCCCCTTCGTTCCCTCACGCTCACCTTCGCCCTCGTCCCCGCGTTCCTGCTGGCGGGAGAGGCTGCCGGTGGGGGCGCCTCCGCCCAAAGCACCGTGAGCGCCCAGAGCACCGTAGGTGCGCAAAGCACCACGGGCCCCGACCGCCCCGCCGATCCCGTGGTGATGGGAAGCCCGTCGGTGATGGGAAGCCCGACCGCGGCCTACGACTCCTGGTTCGAGTGCTACTCGGCCCTCCTCCCCTCGCAGGGGCTCGACGCCATCGACATCTGCTGTGCCTCGTTCGAGCACTCGATGTGCTTCGCGCGCGGAGGGCAACGGCCGCCGCGGGCGGCTCCCACCTCGGCCCCCGCACCCGCACCGACCTACCACGCCCCGCCCTCGCCCTCGTACTCCGCCGGCTGGGGCAGCTCCAGCACGGTCACGTTCATCCTCGACAACGCCACCTGGGACAGCCTCCAGGTCCAGTTCTGCACAGCCGACCAACAGGAGTTCTGGCCCTCCCGCGATCAGGTCTACGTGCAGCCCGGCCAGGACCGGGAGACGTACACGCTGGACTGCGATCCGGGCGACACCGTCTGCTTCGGCGCCTGGATCCCCACCGAGTCCGGATACTGGGGAGCGGGCGGTCAGTGCCGGGAGTCCTGCTCCGACTGCTGCCTGTACTGCGACGGTCGTGTCATGGCCCGGCGCCTGGCCAAGTAGGGCGTGAACCCGGTGCCGCCGGTGGAGGCAGCCACCTCGCGCTGGGGCAGCGGAAATTGTAATTGTATCGACCTGACCCCTCCCGCCCTCCGCCGCCGGAGTCCCCGCGCTCCGACCTCGGAGCCCACGGCGCCCGCGCTCCGCCAGCGGAGCCCACGGCGCCTCGGCACCCCAGAAATTGTAATAGTAACGACCTGACCCCGTGCCGCTGTGGCTGGAGTCCCCCGCAGCCCCCCTCCGGTGCCGGAGCCCTCCCGCCGGGGTCCCCACGGTCTCAGCGCGCCCCGATCAGGACATAGCCCATCCCCTTGTGGACCAGGCGCGCGGCCGCGAATTCCGAGACCCGACTGCCGGGGACGGGCTCCAGCTCGACCACGTCGAAGCCCACCACGGGGCGGGCCGCGCAGACTGCGCGGAGCAGGGCCAGGTCCTGGTACCAGGAGAGGCCGCCGGGTTCGGGCGTGCCGGTACCGGGGATGACCGAGGGGTCGAAGCCATCGAGGTCCACGGTGACGAACAGCGGCCCCGCGGGCAGGGCGGCCAAGACCGCCGGAATCCAGGCCTCGGGCGGCTGCGGCACGATCTCGCGGGCGCGAAACACCGCCAGGCCCCGCTCGGCCACGAACTCCCACTCCTCCCGGTCTCCCGAGCGGATGGCGACCTGCACCGTGCGCGCACCCTCCTCCAGGAGGCGGCGCATGACGCAGGCGTGGCTGTACGGGCTGCCCTGGTAGGCGGCGCGCAGGTCGAGGTGGGCGTCGATCTGCAGCACCGAGAGCCCCGGGTGGAGCTTCGCCAGCGCCCGGTACAGCGCCAGGCTGACCGAGTGCTCCCCGCCGAGGCCTACGGGGATCTTGCCGGCCGTCACGATCTCATCGGCAGCCGCCTCGATGGCGGCCAGCGCCTCGGCCGGGCCGCTGACGACCTGCTCCACTGGCCGCAGGGTCGCGATCCCGGCCTCACAGGGGGTGAGCCCCACCTCGTCGTCGTAGAACTCCACCTGGCGCGAGGCCTCCAGGATGGCGGCCGGACCGTGCCGGCAGCCCACCCCATAGGAGCAGGTGCTGTCGTAGGGCATGGGCAGGACGGCGAAGCGCGCGCCCTCCCAGCCGCAGAACCCCAGGGGCGCATCGAGGAAGCCGGGGGTGACCAGCTCGGGCATGGAGTCCTCCAGGATCAGCGCAGCCGGGCGATCTCGCGGTAGTCCGAGCCGCGCAGGCGCATGAAGTTGCACATCTCCCGCAGGCGCGACAGCACGCGCTCGCCGACGCGGTCGCCGAGCGAGGGTGTGAGCTCCGGCTGGGCGAGGTTGGGCTCGGGCCGGCCGGTGGCGGGGTTCGGCTCGTAGTTGGTGGTGCCGATCACCGTGCCCAGGGTGTTGTAGCGGTGGGAGACGAGCTGATCGATGATGCCGAGCTCCCACTCGGTGCCGCGGCCCTTGCCCAGTTCATCGACCGCCAGCACCGGCACCCGGACCAGCGGGGTCAGGGTGGTGGCCTCGCCCGTGCCCAGGTCGTAGCCCTCCTTGAGCTCGGAGAGCAGGTGGGAGAACTCCACGAACCGTGCCTCGACCCCCCGCTCGAGGATCAGCTCGCGCAGCACGGCCACCATCAGGTGGGTCTTGCCCCGGCCGACGTCGCCGTACAGGATGAGGCCCTTGTTCTCCTCGCCCGGGCGAAAGGAGCGGACCCACTGCTGGCAGGTGACGTGGCCGCCGGAGACGCCGGGGTTCGCGTCGGTGCGGAAGGACAGGAAGCTCGAGCCCGCGTGGCGCGCCGGGATGCAGGCGCGGTTGAACAGCTCGATGCGGTCGGGCAGCATCCGGCAGCGGCACCGCCCCACCAGGACCCGCCCGCCGCGCTCGATCCGGCGCTGCCCCGTGCCACCGCAGGAGGCACACGCGGGCACGCAGTCGCACAGGGCGGCCTGGGCGTGCGGAGTGGTGGGCTCCACCACGTAGCCGAGACCGTGGCAGCGGGGGCAGCTCGGATCGCCGCGGATGGGGCTGGGATCGCTCATAGCTCCTGGAGCCTATCCCACACCGCCACGGCCGACAGCCGGGGGAAGCGCTGCCGCAGCAGATCGCGGGCGACCTCCTCCACCGCACCCTCCCAGTGCCCTTCATCCATCCCGGCGCGCAGCTCGGCCAGCTCTTCGGCCGCCTGCGCCCGCAGGGCGGCATGCTCCTCCGCGGCGGCCTCCCAGGCCTGCCGATGAAAGGTGCGCACGATGGCCATGGCCGCCTCGGCGCGGGCGGCGAGGTCGCCTGGCGGCAGGGCGTCGATGGCCGCCTCGGCCTGCACAGCCAGATCCAGGAGATTCCCTCCGGACGGCTCGGCCGCACTCGCCCATCGCGCCGGCGCCGCTGGCCGCCCGGGGGCCCCCCGCTCCACGAGCGCTTTCACCTCTCCTTTACAGGCGTCGAGGCAGAGCCGCGCCTTGACCCGCCGCCGCCGCCGCCGCTCGGCGACCCGCTCAAGCGCAAGCGCAATCGTCGCGGTAGATATTCCGCTCTCAAGCCACGCCACCAACAGGCGGGCGTCCAGCCCCGAGAGCAGCAGGCCCGCCCCGCGCAGCGCGGAGAGGTGCTCCACGACGGCCCTGGCCTCCTCGCGGAGGTGCTCGGGGGCGAACTCGACGGACATGGCGGCTCCCGCGCGCCCCGGGTTCCTTGCTGGCGGGGCGGCGGCGTCCTATTATCCGCTCCTCGCATCCCGCCGCGCCCGGTGGGGTGCGTTCCTTGCCCCGCGGAGGCCCAGATGCTCGGCCCGTCGTTGTTTGCCACCCTCTTCGCCACCGTCGCCCTCACCACGCCCCCTGCGGTCGCGGGCGATGACGACCCCACCTCCGTCGTGTTGGCCCAGGCCGACGAAGGCGAAGGCGACGACGAAGACGATGACAAAAAGGGCAAGAAGAAAGCGCCGGACGAGGTCGAGGACTACGGTGGCGACGAGGCCCTCGACGACTTCAAGGACGCCGGTGAGCCCGGAGACGAGGAGGCCGTACAGCGCCTCCAGCAGGAAGACGCCCTCGACTCGGACGAGGCCGAGGAGCAGCAGCTCGACGATCTGGACTTCGGCCAGGACCAGGAAGAGGTCTTTAACTTCTCAGACGAGGAGGAGACGGTCCCCATCGGCGGCCCGGGCCAGGACACGGCCAAGATCTACCGCACCTACCTGGACGGGATCGAGGATCTCGGCCCGGACGAAGAGATCATCCAGTGGGAGCGCTACCTCCAGGAGTACCCGAACTCCCTCTTCAAGGACCACATCCAGCGCCGCATCGACGAGCTGACCGAGTTCCAGTACAGTGAGCGTCTCCCGGGTGAGGAGGGATTCGAGGGCATCGTGGACGCCGGTCGCCGCGAGATCAAGCTGTCGTTGCCCCGGCACATGGACGGCGTCGATCCCCGCACCAAGATCCGCGGTGGGTTCGAGTGGGGCTACCCCCAGTTCATGGGGCTCACGGCCGACTACGAGCACCAGATCGCCCGCCAGCTCTCGGCGCACGCGGGTATCGTGGGCCGCTACGAGGGCTTCAACGTCGAGATCGGCGGGAAGTACGCCGTGATCAAGTCGGCGCGCACCAACTTCCTGCTCACCGGCCTCTTCGACATCCACATGAACGTGGGCCCGGTCTACCCGGCCTTCCGGCCCCAGATCGGGGTGGGCAAGCGCTTCATCCTGGCCGACCGCGCGCTGGATCTGCAGGCCACCGCCGGGGTGGACGCCCAGATCCGGTCAGATTTCTCCCTGATCTACCTCGGCGGCCTGAACGCCACCTTCCAGGCCAGCGACAAGGTCTCCTTCTTCTTCGAGGGCACGTTCGCCGGCAAGGACATGTTCTGGGACGCGGGCGGCAAGAACAGCACGTTCTTCAGGTTCCCGGTGCTGACCTTCGGCATCTCCTTCTGGGCTGACAAGAAGGGCAAGGCCCTCGCGGCGCTGGCCGCCAACGCCCCCATCGCCAACGCCTACTGGGGCTACCACTTCGGCGGCGTGCAAGGCGACTTCGCGTACTATCTGCGGTAGCCGACCTGCGGCGGCTATCGCGGTCGGAATTCGTACCGACGAGACCTGCGGTCTCGCGGCACAATTCCGACCGAGGGGCGGCGGGCGGGGTCAGGCCTCCCGCAGACCCACCGCCTTCGCCAGCCCGCCCAACGACGGAAGCTGGCGATCCGCGAACAGGAAGGCGAACAGGCCGGCGGCCTGCAGGTACTTGGCCACGTCGCGGCCAGAGCGGATGGTGCCCGCGTGCAGGGCTACGATCTGGGGGCGCAGGTAGAACTCGCGGTAGAAGCGGCGGTGCAGGGCGCGCAGATCCTCGGCTTCGAGGCCCCAGGGCACGAAGGTGGGCTCCCAGAAGGAGGTGAGGTCGGTGGAGCCCGACAAGAGCCGCCCGTACTTCGCGCCGTCGCGCTCGAACAGCTCGGCCTGCCGGGTGCGCGGCAGGATGGTGTTGATCTGCACCGTGACGTCGTGCAGCGGGATGCTCTTGGCGAAGGCGATGGACTCCTCGATCGAAGCCCGGTCGTCGACGAGGTGGCCCACGATGAAGAAGGCCTTGGGCCTCAGCCCCACCTCGTGGGTCCAGGTGATCGCGCGCTCGATGATCTCCTTGGTGATGCCCTTGGAGATGAACTCCAGCACCCGCGTGCTGCCGGACTCGATGCCGTAGCGGGTGCGCCAGCAACCGGAGTCGGCCATGCGCTGCAACAGCGGCTTGTCCACCACCTCGACCCGCGAGGAGCAGGTCCAGGAGAGGCCGGTGCGCTGGCGGATCAGCTCGTCGCAGATGTCCCAGACGCGCTTCTTGTTGAAGCAGAAGAGGCTGTCGACGAAGGCGAGGTCCTTCGCGCCGTGATCGTGGGCGACGTGGCGGACCTCGGCCAGGATGCGGTCCGTGGAGTGGCTGCGGTAGCCCGAGCCGGCCTTCTGGCAGAACACGCAGCGGTGCGGGCAGCCGCGGCTGGTGATCATCGAGAACTTGGGCAGGCCGTGCTCGTCGATGGGAATCGGACGGTACAGGTCGGCGGGCAGCAGGTGCCGAGCTGGCATGGGCAGGCTGTCGAGATCCTTGACCTTGGCCCTGGGCGGCGTGAACTGGAAGCCCCCCAGGCTGTCGCGCAGCACGAGGCCGGCGATGCCATCGAGCGAGCGCTGCCCGCGGTAGTGCTCCACCACCTCCACCAGTGTGTGCTCGCCCTCGTCCAGCACGCCCACGTCGAAGCAGGTGTGCGCCATGGCCTGCTCGGGCAGCAGGGTGACGTGGTGGCCGCCGAGCACGATGGGCACCCCGGGCAGAGCGCCCTTCAGGGCTTCGGCCAGCTCCACCGCGCTGCCGAAGGCGACCGTGGTGGAACCGACGCCGATGATCTCGGGCCCGAGCGCCTCGGCCCTGGCCACCGTGGCGGCCACGTCGAGCTGCTCTGCGGCGGCGTCTACCACCACAGGATCGTGCCCGGCCGCGATCAGCGCGGCGGCCAGGTACAGCAGGCCGAGCGGCGCGGAGTTGTAGAACAGGAAGGCGGTGACGGGGCTGACGTGGGCGTTGCGCAGCACCGCGTCGAGGGGTGGGTTGATCAGCAGGACGCGCATGCAGGAGGGCCGCTCAGTAGACCAGGTCGGCGATCTGATCGCGGAGCTGGGCCTGGCTGGTGGACTCCAGGTTGGACCAGCGGATCACCATGTCGCCGTCGATCAGGTAGGTCTTGACCTGGGTGCCGCCGCACCAGGCGCCCTGGATGGAGGACTCGGGGTCGTACAGGACGGTGTCCAGCCCGTAGCCAGCGGCCCAGGCCGCGGCGTCGTCCTGGGCGGCGGGGTAGCCCAGCGGGTCGTAGAACATGGTGACGGCGATGGTCAGCCCGTAGGTCGCGAACTCCCGCATCAGCTCGGGCAGGTAGCCGCTGATCTCCTGGAAGGCGTAGCTCTCGGCGTAGCCGAACACGAGCACCACCGGCGCGCCGGCGTGCTGGTAGAGCCGCCATTCCGCCCCCTGCTGGTTGGGGGCCACCAGGTTGTAGGCCACATCGCCGCGATCGTAGCCCTCGCCGGTGAAGGGCTCGGCGGTGTCTGCACCCCCCGTGTCATCTCCGGTGTCGTCGGCGGTGTCAGCGGCGGTGTCGTCGGTGGCGGTGTCGTCGGCGGTGTCCGGGCCGGTATCGGTCGTGCCGGTGTCTCCGGGCAGCCAGGTGTCGTCACGGTCGGTCCCGCCGTGGCCGAAGCCGCTGGGACCGCGGCCGCAGGCGTAGAGCGCCAGGACGGCGAGGAGGCCGTACTGCAGCGGGCGGGAGGGGGACCGGTGGACGCTCGGCATGGGGTGCCTCCTGCGGGCAGGCGAAGACCTACAATGTAGCATCGGCCGGCCGCGTCGGGCCCACCGGCGCACGCCGCCGACGGCTATTCGAGCCAGCGGGCGCAGGCCTGGCCCGCAGGCAGACCCTCGAAGCCCAGCGCACCGCAGGCATCGCATGCGACCGCGCCGTCGAAGTCGAGGCTGTAGGGAGCAAAGCCGGTGAGCGCGACGCTGCCGGACTGGGGCTCCAGCGCGCAGGCCGCGAGATCCACGGACCAGGCGCCGTAGACCGCGGTGGGTTCGAGGCTGGGGCTGGCCACGACGCCGTCAGCGGTGAGATCGTAGCGGCTCGGGTAGCCGCTCGCGGGGAACAGGGTGAGGGCGAGATCGGCCGTGACGGGCCCATCGGCGCAGGAGCGGGCTACCCCGCAGGCGGTGAAGCTGGCCCCGAGGCCGATCAGCTCGCCGTTCTCCACCACCTCGACGGCGCCGTCGAGCTGCAGGATCACCTGGCCCTCCGGACCGATGACCTGGAAGCCGTCGCCCGCGACCCAGGTGCCGTCCTCGCCGACGGAGCGCTCCAGGCTGCCGAGGATCGCCGTGCCGTCGGCCAGGGAGCAGCCCCCCAGCCAGCGCTCTCGCCCGGGACCCGAGGGCGCCACCGACGGGCACTCCGAGTCGAAGGGCAACCACAGGGCGGGATCCTCCAGCAACGCCAACGGGGGATCCGGTTGGACCGCCGCGAAGGCCAGCGCTACCGGCTCCACGTCGGCCACCTCGAGCTCGACGGGCTCGATCGGCGGCAGACAGCCCGCCATCAAAGGCAGGATGGGTAGCAGCGCGCGCATGGACCTGTTTCTAGAGGATGGTGCGGGTTTCGTCAACCGGATGACCGCTGTTTGACGGAACGAGACCTGATACAGGGCGCCCCCTGGAGCCCCCCATGCCCGCCCCCGACCTGCCGACCGCCCTGCGCCTCCGGGCGCTCGCGCTGCACACCATGCGCCGCTTCTTCCGCGAGCGTGGTTTCGTGGAGGTGGACGCACCGCTGCTGCTCCCGGGAGCGCCGGTGGAGTCCTTCGTGGAGGTCTTTCCGGTCACCCTGCACCGCCAGGGCCGCACCGAGCGGCGCTACCTGCCGCCCTCCCCCGAGGCCGCCCTCAAGCGCGCGCTGGCGGTGCTGCAGGCCGACTGCTTCGACCTCGGCCACGCCTTCCGCGACGGTGAAGAGGAGGGTCACCAGCACCGGGCCCACTTCCGGATGCTGGAGTGGTACCGGGTCCACGCCGACTACGAAGCCATCATGGACGACACCGTGGCCCTGTTCCGCGCCCTGGCGGAGGCCTTCGCCGGTCAGACGATCGCGGCGCTGCCGCCCCCGCCCGTGGACTTCTTCGGTCCGTGGGAGCGCCTGACGGTGCCCGAGGCCCTGGCGCGCCATGCGGGCGTGGACCTGCGCGGCCCCGGGGACCTGCCCCGGCTGATGGAGGCCGTGCACGACCGCGGCCTCGGGCGGGCGGAGACCTGGCAGGACGCCTTCTGTGTGCTCCTCTCCGTGGAGGTCGAGCCCCACCTCGGCCGCGGCCGGCCCACGCTGCTGTGCGACTACCCCGCCGGGCTGGCCATGCAGGCCCGCCCCAAGGCCACCGCGCCCTGGCTCGCCGAGCAGTTCGAGGTCTGGGTGGAAGGCGTGGAATTGGGCAACTCGTACTCGGAGATCACCGACGCCGACCTGCAGCGACGGCGCTTCGCGGAGGAGGCCGCGCGCCTCCGGGCCTCCGGACGCACCCCGCCCACCCCGGACCCGGCCTACCTGGACGCCCTGACGCTCCTGCCAGACCGCTGCGCCGGAGGCTCGGTCGGGGTGGACCGCACGCTGATGATGCTCCTGCGCAGCACGGACATCGCCGGGGTCCGCTTGTGACGGTCGGGCGCAAAGCCCAGATCGCCACCACCGGGCTCTACCTGGAGCCCTCGACCCTCTGCCCGCTCGATTGCGCCCTGTGCTACACGGCGCATCGGGAGCAACGCCTGCTCCCGGTCGAGGTGATCCGGCGCGCCGTGGAGGTGATGATCGAGGGCCAACCGACCCTCGGCCTGTTCTGGTGCGGGCTCGGGGAGGTCTTCGCGGACCGGCGTTTCCCGGGACTGCTCGACGATCTGGACCTCCGCTGGCCCGGCCGGCTGCTGCACGTGGTGCAGACCAACGGCCAGGTGCCCGGCGCCGCCCTGCCCTTTCCGGCCAACAAGGTCGCGCTGGTGAGCGTGGACCTGCCGCGCGCCTTCCAGGAGGCCCACCGCGGCCGGGGCACCTGGGCCCGCGCGCTGGACTTCGGCGCGCGCCACCTCGCCGCGGGCGGGCTGGGGCTCGGGATCAAGTGCCTCCTGACCACCAGCACCCTCCCGGCCGTGTCGCGCTCCTTCCAGGGGTTGCGACGGACCCTGGCGCGGCGCGCGGGGCTGGCCCTCTCCGACCTGCGCGCCCGCACCTGGCTGGAGCCCGTCGTCCCCTTCCCCCGCGCCCGGGTGGGGGAGTTGGACAACCCCGCCTTCGTCCCGCGGGGCGGCGCCGAGGACCCCGCCGCCGTGCTGGCGGCGGTGGCGCGCCACCTGCCCGAACACGAGGAGGCGCTGCGCCAGCGCCCCTGGACCATCGAGCTGTCGGTCACCGCGCGCGGGCTCTTCTCCTGCTGCGAGGCCGTCCTTCCCATCGGTGAGCACGCCGACCTGTGGCGCCTGGATCGGGCGGCCCTGCTGGCGCGGCTGGAGGTGGCGGCGGCGGCGTGCGAGCGCTGCCCGCTCGGCGAGGTGTGCTGAGGGGGTGTCAGACACTAGGAGATAACATTTAATAAATGTTATCTCCTAGTGTCTGACACCCGCCATGCCCGGCCCGGTCCCGGTCCAGACGGGGGGCCAGGAGGGAGCCTCCGGGTCAGCGTACAGGGGTGTCCACAGCAGCGGCGATGCGGAGATCTCCTCCTGGCAGGGCTGCTCGAAGAAGAAGTCCACCCAGGTGGCGCGGGTGCCGGCGCGCAGGATGGTCACGGCCTGCCAGACCTCGGCGGTGGTACGCGCGACCACGGTGCCACACCGCACCTCGATGGCTCCACGGGCGCCGCCCTCCCAGCGCAGGCCCACCACGGGGCCCTGGCCGACGGTGCTCACCGCCTCAGGCGCTGGCAGGGGGGTGCGGGGGGCCAGGGAACAGAGCAGGTGCTGCTGGGTGGGCGCACAGCTCATGCCGTCCAACACCGGGAGGTCGTGGCCGTCGTGGTCCAGCACCGCCGCGGCCCCGATGGCGCGCAGCAACTCCACCGCCTCCGCCGACGGCCAGGTCTGCAGCACGCGGTACAGGGCGCGGCTGGCCTCGGTTCCCCGGGCTGCGGTGCCACCCACCAGCGGGCGCCCATGGTACAGGGCCGCGCGGTAGGCGTGACCCGCATCGCAGTCGCAGGCCCGCTCCCCGCTCCCCAGCACCACCGCGTCGTCCCAGATCGGACCGTGGCCGGGGAGTGAGTCAAGTTCGAGGTAGACCGGGTCGAGGCGCAAGGTCTCGGGCGTGGCGGCCTGGGGCACGACCCGCTCGGCCACCAGGGCGCCCACCACCAGCAGCCCCAGCCCCGCGGCGGGCCACCGGCCCCAGCGGCGGGCGACGCGCACCAGGCGCCAGGCGCCGAGCCCAGCGAGGGGGCCGAGCGCCGTGAACGCCACCCCGAGCCAGCGCACCGGATCCCGGAGGCCGTAGAAGCCCGGGATCCAGTCGAGCAGGCGGTAGGGGCCGGGGACGGCGGTGGCCTGCCCCCGCCAGATCACCACAGGCCCCAGCGCCAGCAGCATCGCCGCCGTCAGGATCGCGACCACCGCGCTCCACCCCCAGCGCGGACCGGGTCGCCTGCGCCAGCCCACCAGCCCCAGCAAGGCCAGGGCCGCGGCGCAGTAACCCGGATTGGCGGGGTCGCCGGAGGCACCTGCCAAGCCGTCGTCGAGGCCGAACAGCCAGCGGTGCAGCGGGGCGCGCGGCAGCGGGGCCAGGCTGGTGCTCGGATCCCAGGACCAGGGCGCCAGGGCGCCGGGATCGGTGAACACCTCGAACCGAAAGGCGACCCGCGCGTAGGTCCACAGCACGGGCGCGAAGGCCAGCACACCGAGCGCAAGCCCAGCCGCCGTCGCGATCCAGGTGCGGCGGTCACCCTGCCGCGCCAGCGCGGCCACCGCCAGGACGCCGGCGCCTACCAGCGCCGCATGCAGCCCCATGTAGAGGCCGAACCAGGGCGCCAGGGACAGGACCAGCGCTCCGCCGAAGGTCCGGCCCGGGCGCCGGGAGGTCAACCCCCAGCCCAACAGCAGCGCGCCGAGCACCATCCACTCGTGGTGCACCAGGTTCACGTGCTGGGCGTGGGCCAGGTGCATGGGGTGGCAGGCCGCGGCCACCCCGGCGACCCAGGTGTGGGGCCCCGGGCCCAGCAGGGCCTGCGCGAGGCGATGGGCGCAGTACGCCGTGAGCAGCAGGCCGAGGAAGGCCACCACGCCCATGGCACCGAAGGGCTCGATCCCCAGCGCTTCGAAGGGCCACGAGAAGAGCCCCTGCCCCGCGGTGAAGTCCGCCTGGGTGACCGACCAGGGCATCGGCCACCCGAGCGGCCCCTGCGCCCAGGCTCGCCGCCCGAGCAGTGCCTGCTGCAGGTGGTGGCTGGCGAGCACGGTGAAGGCGCTGTCCCGCTGCACGAAGACCGCCCGGCTGGGCCAGCACCAGGGCCAGCAGACCGCGCCCGTGGCGGCCAGCAACACCGCGGCGGCAGCGACCTCGCGGCGGAGGGGGCGGAGCCTGGGGGGAGTGGTCATCAGGGCGCCACGGCCAGCCCTGCGTTCCCCGGAACCTGCGTCGCGAGGACCAGGCGCTCACCCCCGGGCTCTTGCAGGGCCGCGAGCCCCTGTCCGGCGCGGCGGGCGCAGTCCTCGGGACCGATCCCAGGACAAGACGGCCAGTCGAAGCCGGTCCCGAAGTCGTGCAGGGCCAGCACGACGTACGGGTGCTCGCGCTCGGCGACCGCCGCCCACCGGTGGTCCGGTGAGGCGAGGAGCGACCACTCGAGGTCCCGGGGCCGCGCGGTCGTGAAGCCCAGGAGATGGGCCTGGGTGGCGCCGTGCGCCGGATCCCAGGTGCGGTAGCTGATCCCGCAGGTGACCTCGCAGGCCAGGTCGGCCTGGATCGAGAAGCCCCGCCCGGTCCCCACGGTCAGGCTCGCGATGGGCCAGCGACCATGGAGCAGGGGCTCGCAGGCGGTCAGGGTGGACAGGGTGAGGGCGAGGGGAGTGCGGAGACGCATCCTGGGCGGACTATCCCGCGGACCCAGGCCTGACGCGACCCTCCCTCGGTTGTCGCGGACCCATGCGCCCGGTATCCTTGGTGCGACCTCGCCCGGAGCCGCCCATGGACGCGCTCCGGCCCCGATCACCCCCCCACCACCCCACGTTTGACGCTCCCCCTCCGCGGTGTCAAGGTCCCCCCATGCGCACCTCGTTCCTCCCCCGCCCCGCGTGGCTCGGCCTCCTGCTGACCGTGGCCCTCTCAGGCTGCATCAAGAAGGTGGCGCTGCGCTCCCTGGCCGACACCTTCGCCTCGTCCTCGTCCTCCAGCTTCGCAGAGGACGAGGATCTGCAGTTCGTGGGCGATGCCGTGCCCTTCGCGCTCAAGCTCATGGAGAGCCTGGCCGCCGAGGTGCCCGATCACCGGGGCTTGCGGCTCTCGCTGGCCTCGGGCTTCACCCAGTACGCCATGGTCTGGGTGCTCTGGCCGGCCGAGCAGCAGCAATACAGCGACTTCGCGGCCTACCGCGCCGGGGTGGACCGGGCCCGCGCCATGCTGCTCAGGGCGCGCCGCTACGCGCTCGACGGCATGGACCTGGGGCATCCCGGGTTCTCCCAGGGCATCCTCACCGACCCGGAGCCCGCCCTGGCCGCCTGCACCACGCAAGACGTGCCGTACCTCTACTGGCTGGGCGCCTCCTGGCTGGCCGCCATCTCCTCGTCCCGCGAGGACCCCGAGATGATCGGCCAGATTCCCACGGTGGCGGCCATCCTGTTCCGCGCCCTGGAGCTGGACGAGGCCTGGGATCGCGGCTCGATCCACGAGGTGCTCATCAGCCTGGAGCCCGCCCTGCCCGGTCCCGACGGCGCCGCGCGGGCCCAGGCCCACTTCGACCGCGCCATGGAACTCTCCGGCGGCACCCGCGCCGGGCCCTGGGTCTCCCTGGCCACCGCCATCACCGTGGATGCCCAGGACCGGGAGCGGTTCGAAGCCCTCCTCGGCCAGGCCCTGGCCGTGGACGTGGCGCAGAGCCCCCCGGACCGCCTGGCGAACGAATACGCCCGCGAGCAGGCCCGCTTCCTGCTCGCCCATGTCGACGACCTGTTCATCTGAGGCTTCCCCATGCCGCTCACCGCCGTTGCCCTCGCCCTCGCCCTGCTGGCCGCTCCAGCCCAGGCCGACCCCATCACCATCAAGCTGGCCACCCTCGCCCCCGAGGGGACCACCTGGTACAACAGCCTGCGGGAGATGGGGGAACGGTGGACGGCGATCTCCGGGGGAAAGGTACAATTGCGCATCTACCCGGGCGGGGTGGCGGGCAACGAGGGCACCCAGGTGCGCAAGATGCGCATCGGGCAGCTCCAGGCGGCGGCCCTCTCCAACCTGGGCCTGCTCGACATCGATCCCGGGCCCCAGGTCATCAACACGCCCATGCTGATCGAGGACTACGCCACCCTCGATTGCACCATGGCCAAGCTCACCCCCGTGCTGGAGGCCCGCCTGGCCGAGAAGGGCTTCGTGGCCCTGAACTGGAGCGAGGCGGGGTGGGCCTACTACTTCAACCGCGAGGTGGTCCGCACCCCGGCCGACGCCGCCCGCTACAAGGTCTACGCCTGGGACGGCGATCCGGCCGCGGTGCTGGCCTTCCGCCAGGCCGGCCTCAACCCGGTCGTGATCCAGTCGGTGGAGGTGATCCCTTCGCTGCAGAGCGGCCTGATCGACGGCTTCTTCACCACCCCGCTCGCGGCGCTCTCGCTGCAGTGGTTCGCCCTCTCGCCCCACCAGCTTGACGTCCCCTGGGCGCCGCTGACCGGGGCCACCGTCATCACCAAGGAGGCCTGGGACGCGATCCCCGCCGAGTACCATGCGCCCTTCATGCAGGCCGCGCGCGAGATCGGCGAGAAGAACAAGGCCGAGATCCGCCGCCAGGACAGGGCCGCCGTCAAGGTGATGCAGAAGTACGGGCTGACGGTCGAGACGGTGGACGAGGCCACGCGCCAGCAGTGGGTCGCGATGGCCCGCGGCATCTACCCGGCCATCCGGGGGCCGGTGGTCCCCACGGATCTGTTCGATCTGACCACCAGGACCGTGGAGGCGTGCAAGGCCCGCTGACCCTCCGCGGGGCGCGCGGGTTACGCAGTCCGCCCCCGTCCCGGTCGTCGCCATGTCCGAGGCCCCCACCTCCCCCTGGTTCCGCAGGCTGCACGCGTTTGAGCGCGGCCTGACCACCACACTGCTCGGGGCCATGGTGGTCCTGACCGTCGCTGGCGCCCTGGTCCGGCTGGTGGCCGGCGAGAGCCTCGCCAGCCTCGGCCTGTACGTCCAGAGCCTGAACCTGTGGCTGGCCTTCGCAGGTGCGCTCACCGCCACGCGGCTTGGAAAGCACCTGGCCCTCTCCACCGGCACCCTGCTCAAGCTCTCCGAGCGCGCCCGGCGCTGGGCCGAGGGCTTCACCTCCGCGGTGGCCACCGCGGTCACGGGGCTCCTGGCCTACGCCAGCGTCAACCTGGTCCGTGCCGAGGTCGGCTCCAGCGTCACCCTGTACGGCGGCATTCCGGTCTGGGC
>Ga0233425_10007196_pt1 | contig 15824 bp, 20 predicted proteins | sample Watercolumn_Towu_2_FD_181712 | JGI IMG/M metagenome (GOLD analysis project Ga0233425, IMG submission 181712) | Freshwater microbial communities from Lake Towuti, South Sulawesi, Indonesia - Watercolumn_Towuti2014_140_MG | ecosystem: Environmental > Aquatic > Freshwater > Lake | place...
GTTCTTCGGACAGCCGCCGATCTTCGCCACAAACACCGCATGGCAGTCGTTGATCGCCCGGATCACCGTCTCCAGACTGTCCTCGTCGCCATAGCCGCCCTGGCAATAAAGATCGACCCGGCGATGCCCGACAAATTTCGCTCCTGAAGTCGAGAGCTCGTAAACCTGGAACTCCTTCGCATGGCCAAAATGTTCGTTGATCAGGCCGGAGCCCTTCGTCGCCACCGCGATCAGCAGCTTGATGTCGCTTTGCTCCCCGGCAAGCGTCATCAGCTCTTCCTGCTTCGCCGCGACCTTCGCCAGACGCTCCTCTTCGACCTTCTCCTGATAGGCCTTGCGGCCCTCAAGGTCATAGTCGACCTCCATCGCCATGATCTTGTCCGTCGTAAACTCCGCGCTGCGATCCTCGCCCAAAAGGCCAACGGCGTCGGCGCGGCACTGACGGCAGTGACGCATCATGTTCATCTCGCCTTCGCAGCTGTCCTGCAGCGCCTTCAACTCCTGCGCCGACGGACCGCGCTGTCCGGTCAGACCAAACACCGTTCCATGCTCAGGCGAAGAGATCAGCGGCATGATGTTGTGCAGGAACGCGCCGCGCGACTTCACCGCCTTGTTCACGTCGATCAGATGGCGATCGTTGATCCCGGGGATCATCACCGAGTTCACCTTGCACAAAATCCCGCGCTCGGTGAGCATCTCAAGCCCTTGAAGCTGGCGATCGGTCAGAAGCTTCGCCGCCTCAACCCCGGTGTAGCGCTTATGCTTCCAGAACACCCAAGGATAAATCCGCGCCCCGATCTCAGGATCGATCATGTTGATCGTGATCGTCACGTGATCGACGTTAAAGCCCGCGATCGTGTCGACGTGGTCAGGCAAGGCAAGGCCGTTCGTCGACAGGCACAGCTTGATGTCGGGCGCCGTCCGCGAGATCAGATCGAACGTCTTGAAGGTCTTCTCCGGATTGGCCAGCGGATCGCCCGGACCGGCGATCCCTAAAACCGTCATCTGCGGAATGGTCGAGGCCACCGCCAGAACCTTCTTCGCCGCCTGCTCCGGCGTCAGCTTCTCCGACACCACGCCAGGACGCGACTCATTGGCGCAATCATATTTGCGATTGCAGTAGTTGCATTGAATGTTGCACGCCGGCGCCACCGCCACATGCATGCGCGCATAATGATGATGCGCCTCCTCGCTGTAACAGGGATGATTCTTCACCTTCTCCCAAATCTCGCTCGGCAGATCGTTCTGACCCGCCCCAGAGCCGCAGCTCGCCTTGCCGCTCCCGCCAGACGTCCCGCACCCCTTGTGCTCCGCGATCTGCTGCATGATCCCGTCCAGACCCGTCGCAGACCCCTCGCCCGCGTCCCCGCCGATCCCCTCAATCCCATGCGTGTCCATGGCCGAATCCTTCTCGCTTCGCCCCCATCTGTCCCGGGCGAGCACAAAAATCGCCAACGCGCCGACAGAGTTTAAAAGGCTTCTAAACTCTCCATGGCAACATGCATGCCACGCCCATCGGACAAAGAAATGCACTTGTTTCCATGAATTTATCTAAAGACGCACAAACCAATGTCGCAACGTCGCGCGATCGGCGCTCGACGCTCTGTTCGGATTGCGACAAGCGTTACGCAATATTCCGAACGTCAGGAACACGTTTGATCGAAGGGTTGAGCAGCCGCCGCGGCGGCGGAATCCAGCGCACGCTGGCGCCGTCTCGCCCAGCCTCTCGCAATTCGTCAGCCTTCGCTCATCAGTCGCGCGGCGACGACTCGCCGGACTTCGAATTCAGGGTCGTCGCGCATTTCGACAAGGAGAGCCGGAGGCGCGCGCTCCGCCACGACGAAACGAACGCGCAAGTCTTCATCTTTGCTCAGCCAGCGCAACTGATTGGCCGGAAGACGCTCCGCGACGATCATCCGCACACGGGGCTCGTGATCATACATCATTGCCCCGAGTCGCGCCGGGATAATCCGTCGGGCTGCTTGGCGGCGCACCTCAGCGTCGGGATCTCTCATCACGAGCGGCAACAGCTCAGCAGAGGTGCGCCGCGCTGCTATGAGGCGGACGCCGGAGTCCGAGTCTGCGAGAAGCTTTACGAGCGCCCTTCCATCCACGCGTTGCGCCAACGCCATCCGCACTTTCGGCTCGGGATCTTCGAGCAGTCTCCCTGCGAGCCGCAGGGGAAGACGCTGCGCGACCATCGCGCGCACGTCTGGCTCCTCATCCTCGAGCAATGGCGCGAGAAGAAAAAGACTGGCATATTTCGCCGCGCTGACTCGCACTTCGAAATAGAGGTGACGCAAATATTTGCCCGCCTCAAGCGGATTGACCGAAAAGAAATGGTCGATACGTCTTGAGCGTCGATCGCGTACGCAAACCTGGCCGAGATTACATAATCCCCTCGCGCGGATTTCCTGGTGCGGACAATCGCGGCAAGAGAGCAACTCGCCTCGCCAATCTAACGCTTCCATCAGACTGTGCGCCCCAATCCCGGGCGATTAGGCTGGCACGCAGGTATTTTCAACCGGGCATACTTCGGCGCAGCGCGGCGTGTCGAAGTGTCCCTCGCACTCAGTACATTTCTTGGGGTCGATAATATACATATCATTCTTGAGACGAATTGCCGCATTTGGACATTCGAACTCGCAGGCGCCGCACACCGTGCATTGCGACGCGACAATTTTATAAGCCATGGCGCGACTCCCTCGTCCGTTGGACTGCCTGGCCCCAACTTTCAATTCGCGTGCCAAGCATCAGCGGCAAGCGCAATGGCCGCAGGGCCGACGACAAAGGGCGTCAGGTCCGTAGTATTTCTGACAAATGTCGATTGTTCGACAGGCGAAAAGCCGGTCGTCTTCGTTAGAGCGGGTCCTCCCGAAGCATTCTAAAGAGATCCGGCCCGTCCCCGTGGGCTCTGGCGCACGAAGGCGAGCGCCCGCCGCGCATGCAGGCTAGAATCGCTTGACTTCGATATTGTATTTCTTGAGCGCGTAATTGACCTGTCGGAGCGACAATCCGAGGAGCCGAGCGGCCTTCGCCTGAACCCATCCGGCCTTTTCCATTCCTTCGATGAGCTTTTCTTTCTCGATCATCCGTCGCACCGGCGGATAGCCGGCGCCATCGTTCAGGTCTTCTCCATCCTTCAGGTCTCTTTGAGACTCGGGCGAGCTTCCGGCAGGGAAACCGTACACGCTCTCGCTTCCTGCGTTCTCAGCTGAATGAACGGCGGCCGATTGGCGCTGGCCCTCCGGCCCTGCGGGACCAAAATAGGCTCCGCTTCCGCTCCCCGTCCACAACAGCGCAGAAAGACATTTGCCTGAAGCGCAAGCGAAGTCCTTATCGATAATCATTTCCTCATGCGCCAAAGTGGCGGTCCTGCGCACGCAGTTCTCCAATTCCCGCACATTGCCGGGAAAGTAACAGCGCTGCAAAGTCTCGATCGCGCTCATGGAAAAGATTTGGCTACGCTTGTTTTCGGAGTTGAACTGCTCGAGGAAATTCTGGGCGAGCAGCGCGACGTCGCCAGGCCGTTCGCGTAATGGCGGCAGAAAGACGGGAACCACGCTAATTCGGTAATAGAGATCGGCGCGGAATTCGCCACGCGCGACCGCTTCCTCCAAATTCTTGTTGGTGGCGAAAATAAAACGCACGTCCACCTTCAGCGTGCGCGTACCGCCCACGCGCTCGAATTCTCCTTCCTGCAGCACGCGCAGCAACTTGGCCTGAAAAGCCGTAGAGATTTCACCGATTTCATCGAGCAGCAGCGTTCCGCCGTTAGCGAGTTCAAACCTTCCCGCGCGCTGCGCAACCGCGCCCGTGAAGGCGCCGCGCTCATGCCCGAACAATTCCGATTCGAGCACGCTTTCCGGCAAGGCCGCGCAGTTCAATTTAACGAAGGGCTTGGCTCTCCGCGGAGAAAGATCGTGCACCGCGCGCGCGAACAATTCCTTGCCAGTGCCGCTCTCGCCGCGCAACAACACCGTCGAATTCGATTTCGCGACGACGGCGATCGTATCCAGCACCTCGATAATTGCGGGGCTTTCGCCAACGATCCCAGCAACTTCCGGTCGCGCCGAGCGAGAGTCGAGCGCCTTTTCTAATCTCGCTCGTTCGTTCAACAACCGCTGGCGGTCCGCCGACAACATGCGGTGCAATTTGACCGTCTGACCGATAAGATTGGCTATCATCGTGAGGAAGCGAATGTCGCCGTCGAAACTGTGTCCAGAGGGCTGCTCCCATACTCTGTTAACTGACAGAGTGCCTATAACGCCGCCATCGGCCTTAATCGCCACGCCGACGAAGGAGACTTTGTCGCCCAGGCGCTGCGTGATGACGTCGACGGCGTCGGCGAACAACGGATCGCTATACACGTCCTGAATCACGATCGGAACGGCGGTCGCAACGAGACGGTCGATGATCTTGCGCGGCAGAATATCTATCGCGCGCAGCCCGCTAGGATTAGCTCCGCCTGAGGTTGCGACGATCTCGGGATCGCCGTTCTGGTCGAGCACGACAATCATGCCAAGCCGCATGTCCATGAAGGAGCTGAGCACGCTCACGACATTTGTGAGCGCCTGTTCAAGCCGCGCCGGCGCCGTCAATATCTTAGAGATTTCGTAGATACCGAATAGAGCCGTATCGGGCGACGGCGTCGAAACGCTCATTCCGACTTCAGAGGCTCTCTTACCGCTCACGGCCGCGCTCCTCACGAACAGCCACGCCATGTCCGATCATGTGGTTCATTTCGCATACGCGGAATTTTTTGTCATTTTGACGCCAAACTCCTGGGCTGTCCTGTTCAAATTCCATACAAAATCCGCGTGTTTCGTGCTCAAATGCAATGCACAATTGTATAGCCCGCGCTCTGAGTCTCGTCGGTGACCTAATGCTGCGCCGGGCGAAGGAAACTTTTTCTCACGTTCGGAGACGCCGCCAGACGATTCGCTCTTAAGCAATGCCATCCGCCAGCTCTTCCACGACCGTCCAGCCGACGCTTCCATTCGGATCTTTCTTAGAAAGAAGATCCAAATATTTCCGCGCCATCTCCTGATTTCCGCGGCGCAATTCGATGAAACTGAGCGCTTTCAGCGTATAAAGAGCAAAACGTCCTGGCCCCTCATAGGCTTGCGCCCCAATTGGCCACGCGCCCGGGTCTTCTGGCCATCCCGCCTGCTTCACCGCCTCTCTGAGGCCTTCCGCGGCAATATCTGCGGCGACATCGAGGCTGCCCATGTAGGTATGGATTTTGTACAGGCAGTAATAGGGAGCCAATTCACTTGGATTTTGCGACAGCGCTTGCCTAAAGAGCTTGTCCGCGGTCGCGCGGTCGCGCCGATAGGCGGCCACCCCCTGCTGCAACAACTCATCGACCTCTGGCGGCAATGCGCCAAAATTGACCCGTTCAGCGTGGGCAAGGGATGATTCCATCCATTCCCCAAAAGCAACTTCCAGGCCAATGACCGCGATCCGCATGCCGCGAGACGACTCTCGGCGCATCCCTCTCCGGGGGAAAGCACGGCGCTGAGACTTAATCAGTGACGGCTTCATAGACGGCGGCAATGTTCATCACCGCGTTCCTTTGACAGGGTGGCCTCTGACGGGGCGCGCTTTGATGGTGTGGGCTTTGGCGGCGGCGTGCGACGCGCAGATGCGCGCGCAGTGAGCCGTCGATGTCCCTGTCGCCGCTCGCACGTAGTGCGCAGAGCCACTGTTGCAATATCGCGATGATCTCGGCGTCGGAGACGCGCGGTGGATCACGTTTCTTGCGAACATCAAATGCCCTGCGTTTGATCGACCTTGCTGGTGTGAAGGAACGCATGAGGTCTGCTCCTCGCTATCAGCGAACCGGAAGTCGGCGCGCTGAAGCGCGAAGAGGAGCCTGCCTAGTGCATTGTACCACCTGTCAGCATGCACGAACGGTCATGCTGTTCATTGCCATGATCAAAAAAGCTTGCCGGCGCGATAGAGGAGCGATCCGACCCACAAGATGAGCGCCAGATAGTAGAGCGCCCAGCCTTCGGCGGGTGGGAACCAGCGGGAGATCGTGCGAAAGTTATGCACGTACCACTCCCTCCCAAATCGCACCACTACGTTGGCGCTGATCGCGTCGATGAGAAGGATGTAGAAGATGATAGCTTCCATGCACGCCATCATGCTCGATGAAGGGTCGGAATGGCAATTTGGGTCTGGCACACAAGATTGCTGACAGTCGTCCGCACTGTTGCCACCTCATCCTAAAATTGAGTTCTGACCCATTTGAATTCGGGATGCGAAGAGATGATATGCTGCCACCATGTAAAGTCGTCGCTCAATATTGGGGACCTGTCGTTGAGCCTGATCTGAAAGGCTCTAGATTGATACTTTAGCGCATCGATGATCGCGCCTACCATCCGTGCGCCCATTCCGGCGCGCAGCGAGTTGATTTCTTCAATGTAAAGCTCGGGCGGATCATACCTGTTGGTGAGCATCAGCGATATACCCGACGCTTGGTCATTACCTGCTTTAACGATCATTTTGGGCGAGGTCGAAGCGAATATCTCCCAGAAGCCGGAGCCATAGGATTTCAATGTCACGTACAACTGTAGCCTCCGCAAATTTAGATAAATTGCGCTGGCGGTCGTCTCGACCTGCCAGTCATCGGGTCTTCCATCAGTGCTCATACCAAGCAGATATTCTGGTTTCGCGCGGATAGTAATACATCCCGCCAACGTCGCGATGGATGCTCTCCATTCGTCGTCGAAAGAATCGCCAGAACGGCGGTGCATGAACAGTTCAAGGCAGCTTCAATCAGTGTGCCAAGAGACTGCGCGACCGCTGTAGATCGCCCTCAATGCCGGCGCGGAGCCATGACGACGGTGCGCGCAATGCAGCAATCATGAAAGCGATGGCTGAAGCTTCAGCGGCTAAATTATGGAGATTGCTGGCAGGCACTGGCGCGACTCATTATTTGAACGTGCTTTCCGGCGGTGCTATTTTGAATAGAGAAGCGTCAAGGGACGAGCGCCATGAGCTTCTTGAACAGTGGGCCGAAACGACCAAAGTTCGAAGGCGAACGACGCGACTACCGACCCAGACGGCCGCGCTTCACGCCGGCAATCATACTGATTGGCATGCTGCTCTTCGCCATCCTTGTTCGAATTTTGCAGCTCCAGGGCTACTTCTGATCTTTCAACTTTATTGCGCCTCTACTGCCTCTACATAGTGTGAAGGGAAGTAGACGCATGAACTGGCGCGGGTCTCACCGTGCCGGTAGGACCGTTATAAATGGGTCGGCGTCCGGCGACTTGATGCGCCAGTGGTATTCGCCGAAACGATTGGTGGTCGCGAGGTTGTCCTGCGCATTATGATTGAGGACGGTAACGCCGCGCTCAAGCGTCACGATGAGCCGGCCGTCGATCTCTGCTTCCGTACCCATTAATTGGCAGGGGGCGGTAGTATCTGGGCGGGAGCCGGCAATCATGATGGAGCCGTTTGGCCGCGGGCGTATGCTGAACACCGGCATCTCGCGTGAGGGGAAGTATGAGGGCTCGCCGCTGGCCCGGGAACGCTGCAATATCACCGCGTAACGCCCTCGGCCGAGATAGTCGGCCTTTTCGAAGCCCTCCTGGCGCAATTGTGCAGTAGCGTCTTTGAGGCGGTCGTCTAGGTGTGGGTCCAAGAAGCCGGCGCGGCTGGCCTGTATCAGCGCAGGCGCAAAGATCAGCGTGCCGCGATAGGAATAGCTATAGCTGCCGTTTGCGCGGATCGAGACATTCGCATCGAATTGCTCCGGCGCAAGCGTTCGGAAGAAGTTGCGCATCTCGCCCCCGTGATCACAATCACTATGTAGGTCAGTGATCTTGGGAAAGGGCGACAGACCCTGCATCTGCGGAGAGGATGGAGGAACCCGAAGATCGGAAGCATCGAGAATAAATGGCCAGGGAACCTCGACCGAGATTTATTCGCGGATGCCATCGCGGGCGTAAGGATGTCTAAGAATTTCGACGGCGCCAAAAGCGGGCATGCGGGCGCTGATGGAAGCGCGCCGCAAGCATGGGTGTGGAGCCAGTACAGAGGAGAATGCCCGCCATCTGAGGGGGGACAAGGATCGGCTGCTGAAGAGGACCCGATGCTCTTCGAGGAAAAGGGCCTGCATCCCTTGGCGACAGCGCTGAGCCTCGCCATCGCTGTCGCCCTTATCTTGGGACTGGTGTGGCTATTTGCGCCCCGCCCATCATGACGCTCGATCCTTGGCTTGATTGTTTCTTTGCAAAGAGCGGGCACGCGAGATGGCAGACAAGAACAAAGTTGGCCTGGTAGGCGCGGCGCTTCTCGGCGGATGGCATCTCGTGTGGTCGATCCTCGTGGCAACGGGGGTCGGTCAGGCGCTCTATGATTTCATCCTCTGGGCGCACATGATCCAATTCGACATCGTGATCGGCCCGTTCAATCTCGTGGCGTCGGCAACGCTCATCGTGATGACGGCGATCTTCGGCTACGCGATCGGATACGCGGGAGCCTGGGTGTGGAACCGCGTGCACTCATGAGGAAGTCGCATCACGCTCTTGGGCGACGCCTTTCCGCCAACAAGTCGCGTAACGACGCTAAGCTGACGAGCCACTGCCCGGCGAGGCCAGTTGCCGACCTCCTGGCGGCCGCCGGTCAAAGCGTTAAAAAGCGTGCTCTTGCCGCAGTTTGGATTGCCGACGATGCCGATGACAATCGTCTTTGCGCTTTCCGCTTTCTTCATGGAAGCTTTTCTATGGCCAGAAGTTCCGCTTCGGCCTTGCGCAGGCTCATGGAAAAGCCGCGGACTTGGATCTCGACAGGATCGCCGAGCGGCGCAACACGGGTCAACAAGAATTCGACGCCAGGCGTCAGTCCCATAGCCATGAGCCGTTGCCGATAACCCGGCATCCCCTTGCCCATAGCGACAATGCGGGCCCGTTCTCCTGGTCTTAAGTCGCCTATAGTCATGGCTTTGAGGGTTTCATCCAAGCGGGTCACGCGCACCAGTCGCGCGGTCGCGGGGTCGACCGCAATCCGCCCATCGCCCACAGCGACAAGCACTCCGGAGCTCATATCGCGCTCAAGCACGGAAAGCGTCGAGCCGACATGAAGGCCGAGGTCAATCAGCCGTTGCTGGGAACCGGCGTCAGCGTCAAGAGCGGTCACGCGAACGGCGCCAAAGCATATGTCGCTTAAGCGAAGAGCGGTCATTGTTGGTCCCGCAAGGGCAAATCAAACTCTGGCAACGCCCACCATCGCGGCGAAGGGAGACGATGAAGATAGAGTAAGCCGATTGGCGGAATTCTTTGCAAATCGTTGTCTGGAAGGCTTCCAAACAAAGCGCTAAATAGGCTTATTCAAATAAGTACTTCACTTTACCCGTATTACCGTCAGTATTGTGATAAGTAAATCTTGCGGGCCGGCGGATCGGTTTCACGAAGGAGATTGGAAGATGGCCGCCAACACAGCAAGCAGGAACTCGAAGGCGCCGAGGCTCCTACACGTCCAAGAGTCGTTGCCTCCGACGCAAAAGAGCGAAAAGCTTTGGCTTGAACCTGAACGAAATCGGATAGGTCGCGACCTGCTCGCTCATATTGCAAGACGTAGATCCAGGTCCCCCTTAGGGCTCATCTTGCGGCCAAATCCTGGAGTCTCAGTGTCCCAGCGGAACGTGTCGCAAAGAGTTAACGCTCAAGCCGCCATGTAACATGGCGCGAGCAAGGCGAAGCGTTCCAGGAATCGAAATAAGCTGAACGTCGCGTCGTTAAAAAAGCTTTTCGTTCCGCCTCCCAGGAGGAGGCGGAACGAAATGAGAGATCGAAGGACCCGCCGATGCGGCGGTCACCGGCTCTTAAGGGCTTGCTGGGCGCAAAAGCAACAATAACAAGCCCGCGCCATTGTTGTTGTTGCCGCGACCACCCTGAGTAGCAGCAAGCCCCACGCCAACCCCGGCGCCGACAATACCCGCCCCTACAAGCCCCATCCCGAGGAGGTTCGGACCAGTGTCGCCGCCAACTTGGGCGCGAAATGAGCAGGGTGAGTGTTTGGCGACGGTCGCTAGAGAGTTCGCTCCAAGACTAACGCTGCATCCGTCCGGGTAGACGATGCGCGCAAGACTTTTGGCGCCGACTTTGACCCTGTCTCCTGGAGAGAGCTCCGCGGCGCCTTGGGCCAAGGTAAACCCGTTTTCGCGACCAACCCAGACTTGGCCCTGAGCGTCGGCGAGGGACGCCGCCTGAGCCGAACCGCTCGCGATCAGCGCCGCTAAGATGAAAATTCTATTCATTTTCATGATTGAGGTTCCCCATTTTCGACTTCAGCGCTCATGAGGCTCTTAATGTTCGTCAAAGTAAAGGCGCCGATCGCCGGCAATTTGGCCGAACTCTCTCATTTTTGCCAGACCTAATCCGCAGACGCCATTAGTTTCTCTTCGACTGTTGCGCCGATGCAACATTTGCCCGCGCCATGGGAGAAACAGGCGGCCGAATAAAGACCGCGGCCACCTCACCTGCGGCCAGGAATTGCTCGAAACAACATCAGAAGTGGCGATGAGGCGCGGTAACCAGGTCGGAAATTGGTCGTCCCTTCAACTCCGCGCGCAAGGTTTTGCCGCAATCAATGCTTATTCAGCGGCGAAGAGAAACGCATATTTGACGGAATCATATCATGCTCATGCACGTTCCGACGTCAAAGGCGGGCTTTTCGAAACTCTCGCCACTTGACGTGTTCTGGGCGATTACCGCCCCGATCGCCGCCCTCGCGCTGCGCGATCCGAATCTTCTCGATGCTGGCGATTTAATGGAAGGCATTCCTGCAGGTTATGAATATGTGCTCGTCACCATCATCTGCGCAATCCCGGCCTTCATGCTGTTCCGCATCAGCGATGGAATGAACCATCTGTTTTCGGTTCACGATGCATTCGCGGTTTGCGCCGCTGTGGCGGCGACGGTCGCTTCAAGCAGCCTCCTACTGTTCGTCTTAACGCGTCTTGACGGCGTGCCCCGCTCCACGCCGCTCATTTGCGGGCTGGTCCTCGGTTCGGGTTTGATTTTCGACCGGGCGATAGCGAGGGTGTATTACCAGAAGCTTAACGCGGAAAAACAAAAGCATGATGTGGCTGCGGGCCCCCAAGACCTCCGGCGCATAATTCTGATCGGCGCCGACCGGTTCTCGGCGCTGACAATCAAGCTATTGGAGCATCAGCGGCCGCGGACAACGCAGGCGGTCGCTGCGCTTGATCCTCGCGAGGCCCTGGTCGGGCGAGCCATCGCTGGGGTCAAGATCGTCGGGCTAGTGGAAAATTTTGAAGCCGTCGCCGACGAATACGCCATTCACGGAATCGAAATCGACGAGGTTTGGCTTTCGGACGACGTTACAAGCCTGTCAAACGACACTTTAGAAAGGCTGAGCGAGCAGTGTGCAGAACGGGAACTTAAATTTATTCGGATTTCCGAGGCGCTGAATTTGGCGCCTTCGGTTGTTTGCTCCTCTGGTAATTGGCGTAGCGATGCAGACGACGGCATGAGACTTGGCGCTTATTTCAAATTGAAGCGGATTATCGATCTCATAGGAGCCGGCGCGCTGCTTATAGCGCTTATGCCGCTGACGCTAATTGCAGCCTATTTGGTCCTCATGGATGTTGGCGCGCCAATCATTTTTTGGCAGCAACGAATCGGACAAAATGGGCGTAGGTTTCTCCTTTACAAATTCCGCACATATCACGCGCCTTTCGATAGAGATGGCGGAAAGATTCCCCAAGAGCGACGTCTCTCGAAAATCGGCCGCACGATTCGCGCTGCGCGGCTGGATGAAATTCCACAATTGTTGAACGTGATGATCGGCGACATGTCGCTGATTGGTCCACGGCCGCTCTTACCCCACGATCAGCCGAGCGATCCGCGCTTGCGCCTCCTAGTGCGGCCGGGCATAACTGGATGGGCGCAGCTCAACGGCGGCACATTTGTGACGCCAGAGGAAAAGGATGCGCTGGACATCTGGTACATTCACCATGCATCGCTATGGCTGGATCTGAGAATCGTGATGAGCACGCTGATGTTCGCGTTTAAGGGCGAGAAGGTGAACGATTTTGCTTTAAAACAGGCGATGCGCTGGCGCGACAACAATGCTGCCGTAACCAGGGTCGTGCAGGGTGAGCAGCTCGCGCCGGAAAGTTGGGCGGACGCGCGCGCCCGGTATTGAGCGGTAAAAAGCGGTCGCCGAGTCCGCGACTCTCCCGTCACCCTCGCTGCTTCCTTTCAATGTACCGTTTGCGCGATCTCTACCAGTCGGGGCTTGAACGTGATCTTTTTTGCACTCTAGAGGCTGTTAGAGCGCGTTCGTGATTTTCCGATTCTGCAGGGGATTCGCGAATCGGCTCGGGCATGATTCCTTCCTCGCGATAGCGATGGAGGCGGATATGGCGCGTGCTTACAGCCAGGATTTGCGTGATCGCGTGATTGACGCCGCGGTGGCGGGTCTGCCGGCTCGCCATGCCGCGGCGCGGTTTGGGATCGGCGACGCCACGGCGATTGTCTGGGTGCGGCGGGCGCGAGAGACGGGCGAACGCGCCGCACGCAAGCAAGGACAGCCGCGCCGCTCGAAGCTCGATCCACATCGGGACTATCTGCTGAGACTTATCAAGGCGACGCCGGATTTGACCATCAGCGAGCTCTTGGAGCGGCTGTTGAGCGAGCGCGGCGTCAAGGCCAGTCGCGCGACGCTGTGGACGTTTCTCGACCGCTGCGGTCTGACATTCAAAAAAAGACGGCCCATGCCAGCGAGCAGAACCGGCCGGACATCGTAAGGCGACGCGAAGACTGGTTTGACAGCCAGCTCGACCTCGATCCCGAGAAGCTCATCTTCATCGACGAAACGTGGGCGACGACGAACATGGCGCGCAAATGCGGCCGCGCCCCGAGGGGCGAGCGGCTGCGCGCGAGCGTCCCGCATGGACACCGGAAAACGACGACCTTCGTCGCCGGCCTTCGCCGCACAGGTTTAACGGCGCCTTTTGTCCTCGACGGGCCGATCAACGGCCTTTGGTTCCAGGCCTATGTCGATCAGGTTCTCGTTCCGACGCTGCGCAAAGGCGACATCGTCGTCATGGACAATCTCGGCAGCCATAAGGGAGCTGGTGTGCGCAAGGCGATCGAGGCGGCAGGCGCGACGCTTCTCTATCTGCCGCCCTACAGTCCGGACTTCAATCCAATCGAGATGGCCTTCTCGAAACTCAAAGCGTTGCTGCAACACTCAATCGGTGGAGAGGTCGCTCATGATCGGCGTCTGCGGCGTTGGAACACCTGACGCCCAGCAACAGAGGGGAGGGAGCTAGCGACGCTCCGCCGTTCGCGCCTAGCCCAAATTTCAAGAAAAACCTCTCGAAGCAATCCAAAAAGGCCCGAGGCTCCGCCGTTCCGCCACATAGTGCGCGTAAACGGCGAGAGCGCCGACCGCCGCCTTCGCAATAGGCTCGCCCTGCGCGGGCGTGATGGCGCGGATTTCAGGGCGGAGCGATAGCTAAGAGCGGGGCTTTGATGAGAATATTGATTACCGGGGGAGCAGGGTTCATCGGCTCGGCCGTTGCGCGCGCAATTGTCCGCAAGGGCGTCGATCAGATTCTCGTCCTCGACAAGCTCACCTATGCGGGAAATCTCGCATCACTGCGACCCATCGCCGACAGCCCACGCTTTTCCTTCCTGCAGGCAGATATTTGCGACGCCGCCGCAGTCGCGCGCGTCTTCGCGGATTTTCAACCCGGCGTCGTCATGCATCTTGCCGCCGAAAGCCATGTCGATCGCTCGATCGACGGGCCGGCGGCCTTCATCGAAACCAATGTCGTCGGCACCTTTGTCATGCTGCGGGCGGCGCTCGACTACTGGCGGCATCTCGACCGCGACCGCGCGCGCGCGTTCCGCTTCATGCATATCTCCACCGATGAGGTGTTCGGCGCGCTCGGTGCGGAAGGGCTCTTCCGGGAAGACACGCCCTACGCGCCCACGTCGCCCTATTCGGCGTCGAAAGCGGGCTCCGACCATCTCGTGCGCGCCTGGCACCACACATACGGTCTTCCGACAATCGTCACCAATTGCTCCAATAACTACGGTCCCTATCATTTCCCGGAAAAACTCATTCCACTGACCATCATAAACGCGATCGAGGAGAAGCCGCTGCCGGTCTATGGCCGCGGCGAAAATGTGCGCGACTGGCTCTATGTTGAGGATCACGCCTTTGCGCTCATGCGCGTGGCGCGCGAGGGCGAAGTCGGCGAATCCTATAATGTCGGCGGGCGCAATGAATGGCGCAACATCGACGTCGTCGAAGCGATCTGCGAACTGATGGACGAGTTTCGTCCTCGGCGCGCCGGGCCACATCGCGATCTCATCGCCTTCATCGCCGATCGGCCGGGACATGATCTGCGCTACGCCATCGACGCCACGAAGATCGAGCGCGAACTCGGATGGCGGCCGGCCGAGCAGTTCGAAACCGGTCTTCGTAAGACCGTGCGCTGGTATCTCGACAATCCGGAATGGTGGCAGGCGATCCGCTCGGGCACATATCGCGGCGAGCGGCTGGGCATGCTTGCCGAGCAAGAAGAACAAGCCGTCGCCTGACGCGCGACAGGGGGGACAGTGTTCGAGGATCTCGAGCTTCCGGGGCTGAAGCTCGTCACGCCCAAAAAATTCGGCGACGAGCGCGGCTTCTTCAGCGAAACGCATAACGAAAAGACCTGGGCGAACGCCGGATTGAATTTCGACTTCGTCCAGGACAATCATTCGCTATCGCGCGACGTCGGCACGGTGCGCGGATTGCATTTCCAGACAGCGCCCTTCGCGCAGGACAAGCTCGTGCGCGTGGTCAGCGGCCGAATTCTGGATGTCGCCGTCGATCTGCGGCGGACTTCGCCAACCTTCGGTCGTCACGTCGTCGTCGAGCTTTCGAAGGAGAACTGGCGGCAGCTGTTCATTCCCATCGGATTCGCGCATGGTTTCGTCACGCTCGAGCTCGATACGGAAGTCATTTACAAGGTGACGAATTTCTATTCGCCGCAGCATGATTGCGGCGTCGCCTGGGACGACCCGGACATCGGCGTCGACTGGCCGGTCGCCGCCGACCGCGCCGTGCTGTCGGAAAAGGATCGCAAATGGCCGCGGCTGCGCGACCTGCCGGAGGTTTTCGGGTAAGTGGGCAAGATGAAGCGCATCGCCGTCACCAGGCTTACCGGCCAGGTCGTCAGCTCGCTTATCGAGCGCGCGCCGACCGGGGTCGAATTGCTCGCCCTCGGCCGTCCGCGCTTCGATCTTTCCTCGCGCGACATGGTTCTGGCGGCGCTGCGCAACGTCCGCTGCGACGCCATCATCAACGCCGCCGCCTATACGCAGGTCGACAAGGCCGAAAGCGAGCCTGAGGTGGCGATGCGGGTCAATGGCGAGGGCGCGGGCTTCGTCGCCGAAACCGCGGCCGAACTGAAAACCCCGCTCCTACATCTTTCGAGCGACTATGTTTTCGACGGGACGCTTGAGCGCCCCTATCGGGAAGACGACGAACCGAACCCGACCTGCGCCTATGGACGCTCAAAACTCGAAGGCGAAAGGCGGATCGCGGCGCGCTGCGAGAACTGCGTCATTTTGCGCACCTCTTGGGTCTACAGCCCGTTCGGAACCAATTTCGTCAAGACGATGCTACAGCTCGGCGAGACGCGCGACGAAATCGGCGTCGTCGCCGACCAGATCGGCAATCCGACAAGCGCGCTCGACATCGCCGACGCGCTGCTCGTCATCGCAGAAAGATTGATCGAGGATTCCGATCCGCGCTTGCGCGGCGTCTTCCATATGACTGGG
>Ga0233425_10007197_pt1 | contig 15822 bp, 6 predicted proteins | sample Watercolumn_Towu_2_FD_181712 | JGI IMG/M metagenome (GOLD analysis project Ga0233425, IMG submission 181712) | Freshwater microbial communities from Lake Towuti, South Sulawesi, Indonesia - Watercolumn_Towuti2014_140_MG | ecosystem: Environmental > Aquatic > Freshwater > Lake | place: Indonesia...
ACTGCGATCCACCCCCAGCGACTTCCACTCTCCCAGGAGGGCCTGTGCCTCGTCGGCCTCGGGGGACGACTTGCCCCGGGGAAGCGGACCTCGTGAGGCCGCATCGTCGAGCAGCGCCCCGGCCAGGCGCACCAGCTCCTCGGCCAGGTGGGCCTTTGCCGCCTTGACGGAATCGGGGACATCCGGCTCAGGGGGAGCCTCGGCCTCCGCATCGTCGGGTAGTGGCGGGGGCAGCGGAATCGCAGCGAGCTCCTCCTGGAGCGCCGCTCGGGCCAGTGCCACCGAAGCCCGGGCCAGCTCGACAAGGCGTGCAGTCTGGCTGCCTCGGGTCGCGATCTGGAGGCGGAGGTTGGGATCCTCATCCTGCAGCAGCGGATAGGCCTCTTCGGGCTGCCCGGCCCCGGCCAGGGCGAGGGCCGCGGTCAGTCGGACCTCGTCCGGGTCAAGGCCCGCCGGTGGTGCCGCGGCGCCCAGGACGCACTGCAAGGCACGCTGAGCAGGCTCGACAGCCTCGATCGCGGTCGAGGGGGTACGCAGAAGAGCGGAGGCCAGGACATGGGAGACGATGCACCGAAGATCCCGCATGGCGGCAGCGTTTCTCGGGTCGAGCGGGCCGGGAGGGGGGGCGATTGCCAGTGCCTGGCCGGCATGGAACCGCACCAGCTCGAGGTAGCCGAAGTGAGCAGAGAGCTTGAGAAGGGCCACATGGTGCGCCAGAGCAAGGAGCGGTTGCCCTGCCACTTCGAAGCAGCGGGCCGAGAGGTGAATCACGGCAAGCCGCTGGTTCGGTGTGCCGAAGCGGGTCATCTCGCGGCCGGCCATGCTCGACAGGGCCTCCCCCATACCCGCTGCCAGTGCGGTCAGCCCGTTGTCGGCCAGCAGTGCGAACAACTCCCGGGAATCGTCCTGGGCCCGGCCGATCTCGTTGGCCGAAAGGTGTAGCGCGACCAGGTGGAACCAGGCAAGGGCCTGGCCGGCCGGATCCAGGGCTGCCTTGGAAGCAGCTTCGGCTTGCCGGTAGAACTCCGCCGCATCATCGCAGTTGCCGAGGCGTGCCTCGATATAGCCACGCCGGATGCGGGTTCCGGAGAGGCCCAGCGTGTTGTTGACGGTCCGGTAGGTAGCTTCGGCCCTGACGAGGAGCGGCACCACCCGGGCTGCCCGATCCCGCCAGAGGGTTTCCGGTTCGGGGGCGCGGATGTCCGGCGGTGCCTCGGGTTCGGTCGAGCCGATGTCCGGACCTCCGGCCAGGGCACCGAGCATCTCCACGCTGCTCCCCGGCGTCAGGATGGAGTCCGCTTCCGCCAGGTCGACTCGGGCCATGCCGTCCAGGTCCTTTGCTCCGGTGACGAGGCGCCGGGCCACGTGGAGGTCATCGTTGGCCTTGTCGACCTCCCCGTACAGGCGATGGAAGCGGGAGAGCTTGAGGTAGAGGAGCGACGTGACCGACGGGTAGCGGTCGGAGGGAACGTACCAGATCGCCTGGTGCAGCCGCTTCTCGAATGCTGTCTGGGTGTCCTTCCAGCCAGCGGGTTGGATCCGGGCCAGGACCGCGACTTCGCCGGTCAGCGCGTCGAGCAGAATGGAGGCCCATGCGATCCGGAGCTTGATCCAGGCATCGTACTGGGGACGGTCGGCCTGCTGCGGGGCCGTGAGCGGACCCAGGAGCGCGTCGACCGCAGCCAGCTCCAGGCTCACCCCGGGGTCGGCCGAGGACCAGTACCGGGTCCGGAACGTGCCGTCCGGAAGGCGGGTACGGGCAATCCTCGACTGGAGCGACAACACGGCTGACCAGGCTCCCCGTACCGGGTCCAGCGATGCGAACCGCTTGAGTCGTTCGAGGCTGCTTCGGCCGTGCTCGGGCTTGAGTGCGTGGTTGGCAATCCGGACGTGCTCGGAGAGGATCTCGAAGGCCAGGTCCGAGTCGGGGCGCTCCAGGACGGCCCTGCCTGCCAGGTCGGCCCAGAGGAGCGCCGGTGCCGGGCTTCCCCGCCAGTCCGTCGCATCCACCATGGTCCCGAGTGCTTTGCGGCCGGTGTCCAGCCAGCCCAGGGGGATGTAGCGGTCCACGGGCCCGGCGGCCAGCAGCTTGACGGCCGACTGGTATTCCGGGCATTCCTCGGGGCCGGCCGCAGCTTCGGCCGTTGCCTGCCTGCGGACGGCAGGAGAGCACCCGACGGCAAACGATAGCAACAGGCAGGTCGTAATCCACCCCGGTTTCATCCGCAACCCTCTCGGCGGTTCAGTCACACAACATCATCCGCCCGGAGGGTACGTGGGTGCAAGGGAATTCTCGGGAGGTTCACGGCACTTCGGTCATGAGGAGGGTGCCCTGCTCGAAGTGGTCGGGCTGGCCACAATCGGGGCTGGCCAGCCCGACCATGCAGGCGGGGGCCGGCAGGGCTGGGAGGCGCTGGGACACCATGCACAACGCTCCGTCGTCGTCCCACTCGGCCTCCATGTTCCAATCGTCGGAATCCAAGCGAATCCCGATCCCGTCATAGAGGTTCACCACGAGGCCATCTACCGTATGGGATTGGCCGTCGCCGCAGTAGTCGGCCCGCAGTGCGCGGGCGCAGGCCTGGTGGCGGGCCTGAAGCGTGGCCTTCTCACAGTCGCTGCCGTTGCCCTCGGAGTCGCAGATCTTCCCTTCCGCCCAGGGCTCGTAGCCCATCTCGACGCACTTGGCCAGGACGAACCCTTCGCAAGCGAAGGTGAACAGTGCGTACGAGTTGGTCCAGCCGCCCCCCCCTTCGATGCCTTCCCGGTATTCCCAGGTTCCGTTGAGCGGCATGGCAAGGACCGGAAGTCCCGAATCATCGACTCCGCAGAGGGGGAGCCACCCCTCCTTGGCCTGGTAGGAGACAGCGAACCGGTAGAAGGTCGAGCTTGTTCCAACCGTGTGGAACGAGTCGTCGATGCGGAGCTTGAGAGTGGTCCCGTCGTCCAGATAGCCGGTGAACACGGCCCCCACGGCGTCCCGGTGGCCCGGCTTCTTCCCCTTGGCCTGGGCTCCCTTGAACAGCGTGGCCGACAGCGTCAGGTCTTTGGGCGAGCCCTTGGGCATGACGACCCCAACCAGCGACACCGACACGAGCATGCGCTCGGCAAGGTCGTCGCCGTTGAGGTGAGTGCCGTTGAGTCCGCGGCCGACCAGGTCGAAGGCGAACTGCTTCATGTTCAGGACCTCCCAGATGGAGAGGTTCTGGCTGCTGCTTTCGACCGGGATGTCTGCAGGCCCGGCATCGCATCCGGCAAGGAGCAGGAGAGTCGAGAGGATGATGGTCATCGGGTTCTTGCGGGGCATCTTCTACCTCCTTGCCGGCAACCGGCGATTTCAAAAGCAACCGACCAGGAGCCAAGCAAGGCCCGTGCCATCCTGAGAATCATGGCTGGCAGCGGGGAGATGGGCGGAAGAGGAGGGGCACCACGCCGAATCGGCGTGCCACTCCTGCCGCGAAGGCCGGGCCGGCGTGGGAGGATCAGCGGGGGCGGTAGTCGGCACAGACTCGGAAGCCGACGCTGACGTCCCGGAACGAAGGCTCGGGCGTCTCCCGGTTGCAGGTTCGTGCCGAGTTGACATCGAAGTAGAAGCTCCCCCCGCGGGCCGCGTGCCCTTCGGGGTCGAACGAGGTTACGACCCACTCCCACACGTTTCCGGACACATCGTGAAGGCCGAACGGGGATTCCGATGCCGGGTGAGAGCCGACTTCGTCCGGCCCCATGGCAGCGGGGTCCTTGGCGTACGTCTCGTCGAAGTTGGCCTCGTCCGGAGCGAGGGCATTGCCATGGGGGTATTCCCGGCCGTCCGCGCCGCGGGCGGCCTTCTCCCATTCCAGGTCGGTGCACAACCTGGCACCGGGGAGCTTCCCGGACCGATCGAGCCAGGCCGCATAGGCCGCGGCATCCGCCGCCGTGATTCCGACCACGGGGAATCTGAGCCAGTCCTGCTCGGAGCGAACTTTCCGGCCCGGGTAGCGGACGGGGGAACCCGAGGTGGCGGAGTAGAGCGTCGAGGTCGGCTGGAAGTCGATCTTCCAGCGTCCGTCGGGCAGTGCGGAAAGTCCCAGGGATCCTTCGAAGCCGCCGGCGTGGACCGAGGGGAGCTTGTCTTTGCGCTGGTCCGCGGGGAAGAAAGCGACATACTCCAGCCAGTCGGCAAAGGTCGTCTCCCGGAGTGCGATGAGGTACGGCCCGGTCTCGACCGGGTGGAGTGGGGTGGCATGGAGAAAGCCGATGCGCAACCCGTCGGGCTGTGTGCTGCCGACGAGGAACCTTCCGGGCGGAACGAATGCAAAGCCGGTCGGAACCGCGGCCTTGGGAGGCAACGGGATGTCGAGGGAAAGCCTCTCCGACCGACTCAGGACGAACGGAACCGAGACCGTGATCGTCCCCGGGGCGGAAAGCCGGAGGCGGTACGATCCCGGCGGCAGGGACAGGCCCCGGATGGGGAGGGCGGGGGGCGGGGCCAGGACCGTCGGGACCAGGTGGCCCCCATCTTGCGGACGGTACGCTTCGAGCCGGACGGAATCCGCTTGGGGAGTCGTCGAGAGGGTGAGTGTGGCCGAGGCGGACCACCGCTCCTGCATGGTGCCGTCCTCGTCGTACAGGGCCATGCGCTGCAGCAGCTCGGCCAGCAGGGTCTGCTCTGCCTCGCGTTCGGCCTGCTCGGCCCGTTCGAAGAGCAGCTCGGCGAACAGCTTGCGCACGTCGGTCCTGGATGGATCCAGCGCGATGGCGGCTTCGGCTTCCCGGGTTGCAGCGGACAGGGCCGCGTCGAGGTCCGCCTGGGCCAGCTTGTATCGAATCCACTCGGCCTCGGCTTCCTCCCGGTGCCGCTCGTCGAACAGGGCCAGCGAACGGGTGCGCAGCCCGGAGGCCTTTTCCCGGAGTGACGCGGCCGAAGCGTTGAGGTCCGTGGCCCGCTGCACGAAGGTGTGGACCCGGGAATCCAGCTCCCACTTGGATTTGAGGTAGGTTCCGCCGGCGGTGAAGACGAGCGCCAGGAGCACGACGGCGGCAAGGGCTCCGAACCTCGTGCGGCGCCGGCGGATCCGCTTGGCGGACGATGCGAGGAAGTCCTTCTGCGGTGCCGTGAGGGTCGCCGGGTCGATGCTCTTTGCCTCGTGGACCTGGCGGGCGCTCCAGAGGGCATCTTCCGGATGGTCGAGGCGCTCCCACTCGGTACAGGCTGCAGCGAGCCTGGCCCGGAGAACGCGGCCGTCGGCATCGATGGCAAGCCAGCGGGCGAGGGTACCCCAGCCGGAGAGCAGGGCCTCGTGCGCGATTTCGTACACGGGTCCGTCGGGGCCCTCGGTGGCGACAACGAGCCGTCCGCTGACAAGGGCGTCGAGGGTCTCGGGACCGGAATCGTCGGTGGCCAGATCCTGGCCCGTCCTGCGTGCGCGGGTTCCTTCGGCAGTCACGAGGAGAAGGAGGAGGCGCCTGGCCCGCTCCCGTCCTGCAGGGCCCAGACCGGCAAGGACCTCGTCGGCATGGAGGGACAGGGCTCCGGCGACCCCCCCGAGCGCGTCGAGTGCACCGGCCGGGATCACGCCGCGGCCGGCATCCCTGGCATCCCAGAGCTTGGACAGGGCAAACTGGAGCAGGGGAAGGCCGCCGCCGGTTCCAGGAGTGGCTTCCACCAGCACGTCCACGGTGGCAGCCGATTCGAACGTGGTGCCTGTGGCTTGAGCGGGACACAAGATGGCCTCTCGAATTCTCTCGGGCGACAGAGGGCGAAGGAAGTACAGGGTCGAGGCCAGGTGCTCTCCGATGCCCGGCAGGGATGCCACCCGGCCGAGATAGTCCCCCCGGACCGTGGCGACGATGCGGAAGCCGGGCGTGGGGGTTCGTGTCCGACCGAACAGGGTGGCCACGGCTTCGGCCATGGAGGGCTCGGCAAGGGTGATGAGCTCCTCCAACTGGTCCACGAACAGGACGAGCCCGCGGCCGGGAGACAGTGCACGGCGGATTTCCCGGCCGAGGAATTGCGGGCCTTCGAGCAGTGCGTCCATGACTTCATCGGCCCGCATTCCGGTGACCGATGCAATGCCGCCGGAGATGGCTGTTGCCGGATCGTGGCCGGGAACGGCCCGGGCGATCAGCCAGGTGAGGTCCCCGCCGAGCCAGTCGCCGATGCGGGGCAGCACGCCGGCCCGGCACAGCGACGACTTGCCGACGCCGGAATCTCCGGTCACGATGACGACCGGGTCATGCCGGAGACGGTCGAGGATGGAGCGGATCTCCGAGTCGCGGCCGAAGAACAACGCCTGGTGGTCCGCCTCGAACGGCCGAAGGCCTCGATAGGGGTTTCCAGGGGGCAGGGCGGCATGCGGAGGCGGAGAGAGGAGCGCAGAAAGGGCGAGGCGAAGGTCTCCGCCGGTCTGGTAGCGGTGCATCGGGTCACGGCGGAGACAGCGGTCCACCAGCGCTCCGAACGCGGGGTCGACCTCGGGGGCGACCTCGGCCAGGGGGAGCGCATCGACGTCGCACACTTCATCCCGAAGCGCTTCCAGCGATTCGGACCGATGAGGGGGATTCCCGGAGCACAGCGTATAGATCAACGCTCCAAGCGAGTAGATGTCCGAGCTGAACCCCGCGGTCTGACCCAGCCATACCTCCGGGGCCATGAAGGCCGGAGTCCCGATGGCCTTCCCCGGCGTGGTGATCCCCGTCCCCGACCGGAGGAACGGAGCCGCAGAGCTGCCGGCCGGGCCGTCCGCTGACAGAGGGATGCTCACCGGGCGGGTCGCGTCGTTCGAAGAGGCACTGCCTGCAAACGAGAGCGGGATCTCGACGGCCCGGGCCGAGGAGCGGTCCTGCGGGGCCACCAGTCGGGCAATCCCGAAGTCGAGCAGCTTGGCCGTACCGTCCGGCGCCAGGATGGCATTGGCCGGCTTGATGTCCCGGTGGACCACGCCAGCCCGGTGGGCGACCGTGAGCCCTCGGGCAAGGTCGTGCGCGATGCGCAGCGCCTGCCTCCATGGAATCGGAGCCGCCAGCTTGTCGAGGCTCTCCCCTTCCACGAATTCGGAGACGATGTAGGGGCGGCCGTCCAGGTCCCCCACCCGGAAGACGGAGACCACGCACGGATGCTGGAGCCGGGCGATTGCCCTGGCTTCGAGGAGGAACCGGCCGCGCTCTCCCGGGTCCGGATTGTCGGCCGCAATGAACTTGATGGCCACGGCCCGATCGAGCAGAGTGTCCTGAGCCAGGAACACCCGCCCCATGCCTCCTTCGCCGATCTGGCGGATCAGCCGGAACCCGTCGAACTCGCTCGGGAGCCGTTGCCTGGACATGGGTCAGCTCCGCCCGGACTGGTGTGGTGGGGCCGGGGCGATTCCATACTCCTTGAGCCTCGTGACAAAGGTCCGCAACGGCATGCCAAGCAGCGCAGCGGCCTTGTTGCGCACTCCGCCCGTGGATTCCAGGGCCTGGAGCATGCGCGTCCTTTCAAGCTCGCGAAGCTCATCACGAAGGCTGGGAAACGGCCGATCCGAGAAGGGGAGGAACGGCGAGGCGGAACCGGCCCCGGAGTAGCCCGTCACCGCATCGGGCCGTTGGCGTGCAGCAAGCCACGGGGCCGTGGACTTGACCACCTGCTCCGGCAGGTGGACGGCCTCGACGACCGGTCCGTCGGCCGTGGCAACGCAGAACTCGACCACGTTGCGCAGCTCCCGGACGTTACCGGGCCACGAGTGCTGGAGAAGGCGGCGTAGCGACTCCGAGGAAAACGACATCGCAGGCCGGTCCGTCGCCTGGCATGCCCGCTCGAGGAACGTCCGGGCCAGCACCGGGATGTCGAGCGGCCGCTGGCGCAACGGGGGCACGTGGACGACCGCAGTATTGAGGCGGAAGAACAGGTCCTGCCGGAAGGCCTTCCGTTCGACGGCACCGTCGAGGTCCCGGTTCGTGGCAGCGACCACCCGGATGTCGACGGAGCGCTCCGTGACGGAGCCGACTCGGGCGATCCTACGTGTCTCGATGGCGCGCAGGAGCTTGACCTGCGAACCCATCGGGCATTCTCCGATCTCGTCGAGGAACGCGGTTCCCCCCTCCGCACTTTCGAGGAGGCCGGCCTTGTTGTCCGACGCTCCGGTGAAGGCCCCGCGCACGTGGCCGAACAGCTCGCTTTCGAACAGGGACTCGGTGATGGCAGCGCAGTTGATGGTCACCAGCGGCCGCGCATGTCGGTCGGACCAGTAGTGAAGGGCCTGGGCCATGACCTCCTTGCCAACGCCGGTCTCGCCCACGATGAGCACGGGGAGCTGTGTCGGTGCCAGGCGGCGCACGAGCGCCAGCAGCCTCAGCATCGTCGGGTCGGCTGCGACGATGCCCAGGGGGCCTGCCTGGATGGAATGGACGTGGAGCGAGAGGGCGGCAACCTGGCCGGGGTCCGCAGCCTGCGCCGCCCGGCGGGCACCGGAGACGAGGGCATCGGCCGTGGTGGCGTCCGTGGGACAGATGGCCAGCCCGACACGGGCACTGGGGGCGAGCGGCTGAAGCGCTGCCAGGATACGGGACGCGGGGCGTCGCGCATCCAGCCCAGTGTCCGGGAGGAGCAGCAGGAGCTCGGCCTGGCCGTCCCAGCTCACCTGGTCGACCACCCGTATCTCGGCGTTGATGGCATCGACGACCGGGGTCGGGTCACTGATCGGAACCTGGAGGTCCAGGGCCAGCAGAGCCAGCGGCCTGCCGTTGCGAGAGGAGCGCAGCGTTTCCACGGCCAGCCGATGGAGCAGCTCGTCAATGCCGGACGCAGTGCGCCGCGGCCTTGAATGCTCGGAGCCCTGGAAGATCAGACTCGCCTTGCCGATGGTGAGGGTGTCGCCGACCAGGAGCGGACGCGGGCCCGCAAGCGGCTCATCATTGATCCGGACGAGCCCGGCAGCGCAGGTGTCGACGCGTGCCATTCCGTTACTGAGGCGAAGCGACAGCGCAACGGGGCACGGGCAGTCGTCGAGCCGAAGCTGGCAGCCCGAAGCGGCACCAATCCGGAACTCGCCGTCAGCAGGGAGGTCGATGCGGCGGGTCGTGTTGTCGAGGAACACCAGCAGGCACGGGCCTGGATACCCGCTGCGTTCCGTGCTTCCTTCCCATGTCATCATTCGCCGGGGCACCTCGTCGAAGGAAGGCGTTGCAGCACGATAGTAGGTGGTGCCGGATACCGCAGTCAAACCAAAACTGAGTCCGGTAGGGCGATTGCATTGACCCCTCGAACGGGAACCCGTATCATCGCTGCGTCAGACGGAGGTCGGGCATGTCGAACAGGTACGGTGTGCTTCTGGTGGTCTTCCTGGGCGTGAGCTGGGGGTGCAGCTCCGGCGGCAACACGATGCTTACGCTGGACGGGACCTCGGACACGGGGGCGATGGACGATGCCGGCGATGGCGTGCCGACCGATGCGTGCGTTCCCCTCTGCCAGGGGAAGTCCTGCGGCCCGGACGGGTGCGGCGGCGAGTGCGGCGCGTGCGGGCTGAACGAGGAGTGCTCGGCCGACGGGACTTGTGCGTGTCCCAATGCCGTGTGCAACGGAATCTGCTGCGGTGCCGGGGCGGCCTGCTCGTTCGACCTGTGCTGCATGCCCGAGTGTGAAGGTCTGGAATGCGGTCCCGACGGCTGCGGCGGGAGCTGCGGGGAGTGTGCCCAGGGGGAGCCGTGCGGCAAGGACGGTCAATGCGGGTGCGAGTTCATCACCTGCGGGCCGGGCTGCTGCAGCGACGGGGAGGTGTGTGTCGGCGACTCGAAGTGCTGCCTGCCGGACTGCGACGGGAAGGTCTGCGGAGATGACGGCTGCGGCGGGTCGTGCGGAACGTGCGGTGATGCCGAGCTTTGCAGTGCCGAGGGGCAGTGCGAGTGCGAGTTCGTGAAGTGCGACGATTCCTGCTGCGCCGAGGGGCTGGTCTGCGTGGGAGAAGAGGTCTGCTGCGCCCCGGACTGCACCGGAAAGGTCTGCGGTGACGATGGGTGTGGCGGAAGCTGTGGCGAGTGTCCCAAGAACCATGTCTGCGGTGAGGACTTCCAGTGCAAGTGCGCGTCCGATGCATGTGGAGAGGCCTGCTGCGGGGACGAGGAGGTGTGTACTCCGGTTGGCTGTTGTGTGCCGCAGTGCGAAGGCAAGGTCTGCGGGGACGATGCCTGCGGGCAGACGTGCGGGGAGTGCGGCTTGAACGAGACGTGCGGCGACGACTTTTCGTGCCACTGCGAGTTCCTCGAATGTGGGCCGGCGTGTTGCGGGGCGGACGAGATCTGCCTGATGGGCGGCGGCTGCTGCAAGCCCGATTGTGCGGGCAAGGAGTGCGGCAGCGACGGTTGCGGGGGAAGTTGCGGAACCTGTGCTGCGTTGGAGCAGTGCGATGCGCAGGGGGCCTGCAAGTGCCAGTTCAAGGAGTGCGGCGGGAGCTGCTGCAAGACCGGGGAGGTTTGCGCCGCGGACAAGTGCTGCATGCCGAGCTGTGCGGGCAAGGAGTGCGGGGATGACGGCTGCGGCGGGTCGTGCGGGGTGTGCGAGGCGGGGTGTGCATGCGGCGACGGACTCTGCATCGGCTCGTGCGGACCGTGCGTACCGTCGTGCACGGGGAAGCAGTGCGGGTATGACGGCTGCGGAGGCACGTGCGGGGAATGTGTGGCGGGGAAGTCCTGCGATACCAAGACCTGGCAGTGCGTCAGCGGAGCTTGCAAGCTGCCCACTTCATTCCCGGGCGAGGGCTTCAAGATCGTGATGATGAAGATGGGCAAGGACGGAAACGCCGGGGAGGCGCTCGACATCGACGACAATGCGGCCACCTGTTCGCCGGCGGGCATGTGCAGCGGCGGCCGGGACAACCAGTTTGGAGCGCTGATGAAGTCGCTGGCCCCGGCACTGGGCGGTTCCGAGCCGATCCAGGCTGCGGTCGAGTCGGGGGACATCATGTTCCTGCTGGAGCTCGTCAACCCCAAGACGGACGGCACTCCGTTCCTCGGCAACATGTATCGCGGTGCACCGGTCAAGCCGAAGGACCAGTGCGACTTTCAGACCCAGGTCTGCGACTACATGGTGAGCCCGGAATCGTTCGTGCCGGAGACCTGCCTCCCGCTCACGGCATTCGACAACGTGCAGATGTCCGGGAACGTGATCACGGCCGGCGGGCCGGAGTACAAGTTCTCGTTCCCCATGATCCTGGCAATGACCGGCAACCAGGAGTTCACCATCCCGGCCACACATGCCAAGCTGATGGCCGAGTTGACCTTCGACGCCAATGGCAAGATCATCGAGATCAACGGAGTCATCGGCTGTGCAGTTCCCAAGGCCGAGATCAAGAAGATCATCGAGGACACTCCCGCCGGTTCCCTCCCTCTCGACAAGAACCTGATCCTCCAGCTCATCGATCTGGTCGTCAAGTCCGACATCGATGCCAATGGGGATGGCATTAAAGAATCGGTGTCGGCCGGGATGAAGTTCAAGGCCATCCGGGGGAACATCAAGGGACTGGCGAATTAGGGGGGGGCCCTACAGGCCGGTGGCCCAGAGCTCCCATCCTCCCTCGGGACTCAGATTGAACGGGTTGGCGGTGCCGAGCCAGAGGTGCTGCCCATCCGACAGCATCTGGCGAGCACCCCAGTTGTACTGGTTGCCCAGCCCGTCGGTCGTCACGGGGACCCACTGCTCGCCGTCCGGTGTGGCCCACACGTCGAACCCATGCTTCTGGTAGGGGACGAAGCCTCCGAAATTGCCCGGGAGGGCGTACGCGGTCAGCGCATCGTGGGTGAACAGGCTGTAGTCCATGGTGCCGACGTAGAGCCACCCGTCATGGATTGAGACGGACCAGAAGTAGTTGTTGTAGAAGTTCCCGAAACCGCCCGGTCCAATGCTCGGAGAGTAGCTTCCCCCCTTGTCCTTGCCGAACAGCGCCTCGACCTGGGCGCTTCCTCCTTCGTCCTCGACCAGCTTGAACACAGAGAGGGGGGCGGTCTTGAGGTACTTCTCCAAAGCGCAGCCGACGAAGTCCATCGGGTTCTTGCACACCGCGGTGAACGGCACGTGCATGGACCCGAAGTAGATGGCATCGTGGAAGACCTCCATGGCCCCGCCTCCAGCCAGCGAGTTGGTGGCGGGATCCGGGTCGTAGTCGGAGTATGCAAAGACTATCTCCCACTGCTCCTGGTGCTCGGCGGTCAGGCCGCACGGCGGGATCTTGGGGCTGCGCCAGACCTGGAAGCCGTTCCCGCCCCCCACGAACGAGGTGGGCCAGGTGATCGCATACAGGCGCTGGTGGTATCCCACGATCCAGGCAGCTTCCCCCTCGATGTGGCCCACGTCTTCAAACTGCCAGAGCGAATCGGGAAGCGCAGATTCGTCCCCGTTCCAGCGGAGGACGACCCCCGTCCCATCCCAGAGCTGGGTCCCGAAATAGACGCGGTCGCCGTATTTCACCCACTTGCGCACGTCGTTGTACTCGGTCTGCTTGTGACTGCCGAGGTACTGCCCGTTCTTGTAGGCCGCAAAGGAATTGCCGTATCCCGGCATGCCCCAGAGGAGGCCGGTTCCGGGGCCCGAAATGAACACCAGGTCGCCGATGGTGAAGCTGGCCCGCCAACCCAGGGTCTCGTGTGCGATTCCGGGGTTCTCCGGAGTCCCGAGGGTCTCCGTGCGCTGGGTCATCTTGCCGGTTGTCAGGTGGTATTCCCAGATCTCCGGCACGCGCCAGTCTGCGAAGACGTTGGACCCTTCCGCCAGCGCATCGCACAGGGCGTTCTCCGATTCGTAGCCCACAACAGCCCCCCCAAAGGGGGTGAGCACGAGGCACATGGTGTTGGCCACCGTGCCGACCCAGACACGCTCGGCATCCCGCGTGAGCGACCAGACGTAGGCCTGGTTGGTCTTCTCGAACTTCTTTCCCTTCTCGTTGGTGTAGCTTTCGTCGGCAGCGGCCTTGCCGAGCATCTTGAACTGAGCGGCGGACAGCAGCGTTCCCGCAGGCGGAGTCGAGGGCTCAGGGCCCCATTCGAAGCACTGCTCGACAGGCGTGGTCTCCTCGGGGGGCACGTCGAGAGGCACGTCCACGGTTTCGGGCTCCGGCTCTGCCAGGTCGGGCAACTCGGGCTGGGGCTCCGGCTGGACGTCCGGCACGTCCGGGGGAAGGTCGGGGACATCGGGAAGGTCGGGCAGGTCCGGTACGTCCGGGATGTCGGCTACGTCCGGAACATCGGGCACCGGCTCTGGTCCGGGCTCGGCCGGCTCGGGCGAGGGCTCGTCCGGAGGCAAGTCAGGAGTCGGCTCCGGGCGGGGCGGCAACTCGACCCCCGTATCGAGGGTTTCGGACGGGCGGACCTCAATCGGGTTGCCCAGGTCGAGGACGGTCTGCGTCGGCTTGCTCGAGCAGGTGGCCAGAACAACGATTGCCGCGATTGCAGCCAGGGGGCGGACGAACCGAACGGCAAGGCTCCTCGCCCCATGGAAATGGGATCTGACGAACATGGCACCCCCCTTCACAGGGGCAGTATAGCTTCCCGGTGCGTGTTACGGAAGGGCCATGGTCGACCACAGGGCCATGGTCGACGAAGTCCCGCCGAAGCCTTGTGCGAAGGCGGATGGTCGACGAAGTCCCGCCGAAGCCTTGTGCGAAGGCGGATGGTCGCCGGCGCCTGTAGCGGAGCCGGAGGCGTCAGGCTACTGGATGAGACCGGGGCAGGCGGGGTCCACAGCGTCCTCGAAGCGCAGCACCAGGCCGAACGTCGGGGACCAGGAAGTTCCGTTGTCGCTCCCGACCACGAGGCCCTCCTCGCAATCGGTTCCGGGTCGGAACGCCAGTGCCCGGAGGTAGGTATTGGAGTTCGCATTGTAAGGGGCGGCCCCAAAACCGGGGATGGACTGGTCCACAAAGATGCCTGAGGTGGCCCCAACGCCCGGAAAGAGCCGGTATTCCACCACGGTCCCCTTGAGGGGATTTCCGAAGGCCCGACCGAGGATGAGGAGCCTGGTTCCGTCAGGGTTCCAGGCCGTGGCCGAGAGGTTCGAGCCCGTATCCACGGTGTAGACCTTGTCCCAGGTCCCCTGGTCGAACAGGTAGAGCACGTTGGACGAGGTCCCGACGAGCACCGCCAGCGAACCCCACGGGCGCCAGGCAATGCCGCCGGGGTTCCCGAAACCGGCCTTCCACCCGCTGTCGAGCAACGAGTTCTGCACGGTGAGCCAGACGTGGCTGTTGGCACCGTTGTAGCCTTCGGAAGTCAGGACGAACTCCGCACCGTCGTAGACGAGGGGGTCCTTCGCCGCAAATGCGGCATCGCTGATTCCGGGCCATCCCCCCCAGGCCTGCTGGGCGGTCACCTTGTCCCACGGCGGGGCGATCACATACAGGCGGCTGATGATGGGGGATTCGGAGTAGCCGCTCACCAGCACCCGCCCGTCGGAGTGGAAGCTCACCGATGCCAGTCGGACCCCGGCGGTCGACAGGAAGGGCTCCACCGTTGCTCCGGCACCGGGCTCGTACCTCCAAAGCCTGGGTGCGTCCGCGTTGCGACCCGCCACGTAGGCGAACGTCCCGGCCGGATGCCACGCGACCTGGGACGGGGTGCCCTTGAGGTCGGCTGCCTGCGTCAGCTCGTGCGTCACCGGGTCGTACCGGACCAGCGTTCCCGCCTGGGTGATCAGCAGAGCTTCGCTTCCATCGGGGCGCCACGCGACGTCGACGAAGTCGTCCTTGAACTGGAGGTTGGCGACCTTGGCATACTGGAGGAATCCGTACGACGAAGGGTCCGGAGCCCCCGTGTCCACATTGGGGGCGTCCGGGGGGGAGGGAGTGTCCTCGAGCGGGGAGGTGTCTTTGGGCTCGGCGACGTCGGAAAGCTCGACCGAGTCTTCAGGAGGCGGAGTGTCCTGCGGGAAGAGGGAGTCGTCCGGCTCGACCAAGTCCGACCCGCCCCCGTCGTCCGGGGACGTCGTGTCCCAGGAAGCGAGGTCGGGCAGGTCCGCCGCGTCACCTGGCGGTGCGGAGTCCGGGGGGAGGGCGTCCTGTGCATCCTGGACGTCGGCGAGGGGATTACCGTCGGGCGTGGAGGTGTCCGGAAGCAGGGTCGCGTCCACGGGCAACTCGCCCGCGTCCACGGGCAGCTCGCCCGCGTCCTCGGGCAGCGGAGTCGTGTCTGGATGCGGCTTGGTGGCATCCGGATGCACCGAATCGTCCGGCAGCGGCGTGACATCGAGGTTTCCACCGGTGCAGACGCCGTCGACGCATACGGCAGCAAAGGCGGTGCAGTCCGCAATGAGCTTCCAGCCGTTGCCCTCGGCGAGGCACTCCACCACCCGGTCCTGATCGCAGCGCCGGGACTTCGGCTCACAGCCCAGCAGTATGTCTCCTTCCGACGTGCCGGTACCCTGGCAGGCCGCGGCGACGAGCAGGAGGACTGAGACGGGAAGCAGCGAGCGCACGGGGCACCTCCGGGGGCCCATCTTACCGAGGACCGTGGACCGGGGTCAACCTTGGCGGCAAGAGAGGGGCGTGATCGGCGGAGTGGGGACAGGCCAACCGGGGGAGGCCCCGGACTTCAGCAGTGATTCCGAGGCAAGAGTCTCCGGAGGGGGAGTTAGCGGGGGAGCGCTGGTGGTGCGGAGGGGGAGGCCTACCCCGTTCTTGCCCAGGCGACAGAACTCGGCGGGTGACACATCACCTCGGCAGTTCGGTCGCTTTTCACGACAGAACTCGGCGGGTGACACATCACCTCGGCAGTTCGGTCGCTTTTCACGACAGAACTCGGCGGGTGACACATCACCTCGGCAGTTCGGTCGCTTTTCACGACAGAACTCGGCGGGTGACACATCACCTCGGCAGTTCGGTCGCT
>Ga0233425_10007198_pt1 | contig 15822 bp, 7 predicted proteins | sample Watercolumn_Towu_2_FD_181712 | JGI IMG/M metagenome (GOLD analysis project Ga0233425, IMG submission 181712) | Freshwater microbial communities from Lake Towuti, South Sulawesi, Indonesia - Watercolumn_Towuti2014_140_MG | ecosystem: Environmental > Aquatic > Freshwater > Lake | place: Indonesia...
GAGGTGAGCGCCGATGGCTCCAGGATCGTAAAGTTCGCGCTGATCGAGCAGGTTCTCGTGTCCGTCACGGTAAGGCTGTAGCCGCCTGCCGACAGGCCTCCCAGCACACCGCTGTTAGGCTGGGCCGGCGTCCAGTTGTAGGTATAGCCCGGGGTGCCGCCCTGCACCGTGGTCGAGATCTGCCCGTTGTTGCCGCCGAAGCAGGAGATGTTGCTGAAGCTGGAAGCTGCCATCACCAGGGCCTGTGGCTGTGTAATGGTCACCACTTGCGAGGTAGCGCAGTTGTTGGCGTCCTTCACGTTGCAGGTATAGGTATTGGCGCCCACGTTCACCAGCACCGAAGAGGTCTGCGCCGATGGCGTCCAGCTGTAGGTATAGCCCGGAGTGCCGCCATTCACGCTCATCGTGGCCTGCCCGTTGGTCAGGCCGAAGCAGGTGACGTTCGAGAAGCTGCTGATGGCGCTTACCAGTTGCGCCGGCTGGCTGATGATCACGCTTGCGGTTCCCACACAACCGGCATCATCCGTAACGGTAATATTATGCGGACCGGCCGTGAAGTTGTTCACGTTCTGGGTCGTTGCCGGGTTGTTGTTCCAGCTGATGGTATAAGGCATCACACCACCCGTAATCGTGGTGGTAGCGGCGCCATCGTTGCCGCCGAAGCACTTCACGGCAAGCGTGCTGGTCACAGCTACCGTTGGTCCGGCGATATCGTTCACCAGCGCTGTAGCCACCGCCTTACAGTTGTTGGCATCCGTTACGGTGAAGCTTTGCGGGCCCGCCAGGATGTTAGGATTGCTGAGGGTCGTCACCCCATTGTTCCACAGGTAAGTATAAGAGCCTGTACCGCCGCCCACTGTAGCAACAGCATCCCCGTTGCTTTGCCCGCAGTTGGAATTGGTAGCAGACACGGCTGCTGTCAATACCGGCGGCTGGGTGAGGGTAAAGGTGAGTGTCGTCGGGCAGCTTCCGTTATAGGTGATCGTCACCGTTTGTGGCCCCACGGCTAAGTTGTTGACGGTATTCCCGTTTTGCAGGCCCGGCATCCACTGGATTTGCGGTAAGCCCGCGCCACCTGTAAAGGCCAGGTTACCGGTGCCGTCTGCTGCTCCGTTACATTTCGGATTGGTAGTCGTTAAGGTTGTGGCCAGAGGAGCAGGCTGTAAGATCGTAACCTGCGTAGAAGCCGTACATCCATTGGCGTCGCCTACCGTTACCGAATAGGTTCCCGCAGGAAGGTTGTTGGCATTGCCATTGCTGCCGGCTGCTGCTCCTGTCCAGGTATACGTATAAGCACCGGTTCCGCCGCCCGGCGTTACCTGCGCCGAGCCGTTGTTGCCGCCGTTACAGGTGACGCTGCTGCTCGATGAGATGTTGGCCGTTACCTGCGTCGGTTGTGTGATGATCACCTGGGCGCTGGCCGTACAGGTGTTCTGATCCGTTGCCGTTACCGTATACACGCCGGCGCAGAGGCCGCTCACGGTTTGTGCGGTCACCGGGCTCGGTCCTCCGATCCACTGATAGGTCACAATGCCGACGTTGTTGGTCGTGCTTGCCGTAGCCACACCGTTGCAGGCTGCAAAACAGCTGACATTGGTAGAGCTGATAGCGGCCGACATGGCCGGAGGATTTACCAGCGCCATCGTGGCTGTCGCCGTACATCCTTTGGCATCTGTGACATTCACAAAATAGCTGCCGGCCGGCAATAAGGGGCTGTTCGGGTTGGATCCGCCGCCGCTCCAGGCATAGGTATAAGCAGGTGTTCCACCGAATACATTCGCCAGGCCGGTACCGTTGGAAGCGCCGAAGCATTTCGGGTTCGCGGCCGTAATGCTCACGGTAAGCACAGGAGGCTGCGAGATGCTCACACTCGTGGAAGCGATACATCCGCTTTGATCCGTCACCGTTACCGTATGAATGGAGGCATTGAGGTTCGTCGCTGTGGGCGTGATCTGCCCGCCGTTCCAGTTATAGCTCAGCGTGCCCGTGCCGCCGCTGCCTTGTGCAATGGCCACACCGTCGCTGCCGCCGAAGCAGCTCACGTTCGTAAAGCTCGTGATGCTAATGCTCGGACCTGAAAGGTTCGGGATCGTGGCAGACACCGTATACGTACAGTTATTCGCATCTTTCACCTGTATCGTGTAAGTCGCTGCCGGAAGGCTGTTCTGCACATTGGAGGTGGAGCCGGAGCTCCAGGTATAGCTATAAGCCGGCGTTCCGCCCAGGGCCGTTACCGTCGCCGAACCGTTCGACTGGTTGCAGTTGGCCGGCGTGACGGAAGAGCTGAGCGTCACAGAGCTCGGCTGTGTTACCGAGATCGTTGGGTTGATCACACAGTTATTGGCATCCGTGATCTGGCAGGTGTATGTGCCTACCGACACATTATTCACCGTGGTGAGCGTGCTGGCCAGCGTCGGCCATAAATAGGTATAAGGCAGGGTTCCGCCTGTGCCACCCGCCGAAACGGTTCCCGTTGCCGTTCCGAAGCATTTCACGTTATTGGAGTTCATGATCGCCGTTAATGGCGTCGGCTGCGTCAGGGTCCCTACCGCTGTGGCGATACAGCCGTAGAAGTCCCTGATCGTGCAGGTATAGGTTCCGGGTGCAAGATTGGTGGCCGTCGAGGTCGTTTGTCCGCCCGGTGTCCAGGAATAGGTAAACGGTGAGGTTCCGGCCGTTACCATATTGGCAGTTAATACGCCGTTGTTGGCGCCGTTGCAGGTAATATTGGTTGAACCGGTAATGGCTGCCGTTCCGCCGGGTGTATTGCCGATCACGCCGGCACCATTGACAGTACAGCCGTTATTATCCGTCACGGTCACACTATAGCTTCCCGATACGAGGCCGCCGGTCGTTGGGTTGGTTCCACCGCCGCCGGTCCAGGCATAGTTATAAGGAGGTGTTCCACCCGTTACTGTGGAGGAGGCGATGCCGTTGGCAGCCGTGCAGTTTGCATTTTGTGTGCTTACATTCACCGTCAGGGCGGTTGGCTGTGTCACCGTCACGGTCTGTGTCGCCGTGCATCCGTTGGCATCCCTTATCTGTACAAGATGTGTGTTGGCAGGCATGGTCGGGAAGGTTCCCGAAGCCTGGAAGCCAGTGCCGTTGATCTGGTATTGGTAGCCGGGTGTTCCGCCCGATCCACCCGCTGTCACAGTGCCTGTGGATGTCCCGAAGCATTTTGCAGGAACAGCTGTCAGCGTTACCGTTAATGGTGTCGGCTGGCTGATGTTCACGGTCATGCTGGTTAAGCAACCGGCCACATCTTTGGCATTCACCGAATAGATACCGGCCGGTAAGTTGGTAAACTGTCCGTTGCCATTGGTCTGGAAAGGCGTTGTTAATGTGTAGGTAAAAGGATTTCCGCTGCCTCCCGAAGCCGTTACGACAAAGCTTCCGGTGCTTGCACCGTTACATAAGACATTGCTGCTGGTAGTCAGGCTCATCGTCGGACTGCCGTTATTAGCGATGTTGTACGTCACTGATAAGGTACAGGTATTGGCATCGAGAATAGTCACCGTATGGCTGCCTGCCGACAATCCTGTTTTTGTAGTACCGGCTGCAAAAGGTCCGCCATCGAATGAATACTGGTAAGCCGCTGTTCCGCCTGTGACGCCGGTTACCGTAGAAGCGCCGGTAGCAGCGCCGCAGGCCGCATTTGCCGTCACAACGGTAGCCGATACAGGGCCTGTGATCCCGATAACCGCAAAGGTTCCGGTCACGGTACAGCCGTTGGCATCACGCACTGTTAAGCTGTGGTTGCCCGTGGTAAGCGGAGAAACGGTGCTTCCGCCCGCCGTTCCGTCTACACTGTAGGTATAGGCCGGAGTGCCACCCGCAGCCGTGATCGTCACGCTTCCTACTGAGCCTGCACATGAATTAGGAGTTGTCGTAAAAGTCCTGGTGAGCGCTGTTGGCTGCGTAATCGTTGTTGTCTGAGTCAGCGTACAGTTATTCGCATCGCGCACCGTAACACTGTATGTTCCGGCCGTGAGGCCTGTAAAGCTGGCACCTGCCTGGAAAGCCCCGCCGTTCAGCGAGTACTGGTAGGCGCCTGTGCCGTTGGCGGCAACAGCAGTCACCGAACCGTTAGCACCGGCATTACAGCTTACCTGGAAAGGTGTCAGCGTCAGCGTGAGGGCTGCCGGCTGTGTAACGGTGGTCGTTACACTCACAATGCATCCCAGCGCATCTTTCACAGCGATCGTATAAGGCTGCGCATTCAGGCCGGTGAAGGCGCCCGTTGTATTCACCGTTCCGCCAGGCGTCAGCGTATAGCTATAGCCCGGCGTGCCGCCCGATGCAGACACGGTGATGCTTCCTGTGGAGGCGCCGTTGCAGCCCACATTTGAAACAGCCGTCACCGTAGCCGTCGGGCTTCCGGTATTGTTGATATTGAAATTCACGGTGTAGGTACAGCTGTTGGCATCACGCACCGTCAGCGTCTGCTGGCCTGCCGTTAAACCGGAAACCGTTGTGGCGGAGCCAAAGGCACCACCGTTGAAGGAATACTGGTAAGGCGTGACACCACCGCTCACGGCCGTCACCGTAGCGCTGCCGTTGGAGCTGCCGCAGGAAGCGTTGGTCGTTGTCACGGTCGCTGCCGAAGGACCCGCCAGGATAGCGATATTGAAGGTCGCATTGATAATACAGCCATTGGCATCTCTCACGGTTGCCGTATGCGTTCCCGTTCCGAGCCCTGTCGCAGGGTTGGCGGAAGCCACGGCATCCACACTGTAAGTGTAAGCCGCCACGCCGCCTGTCACACCGATGGTAGCAGCGCCTGCAGCGCCCAGGCAGGAGTTGGGAGAGGTTGTAAAGGTCAGGGTCAGCGCCGGTGGCTGTGTGATCACCGCTGTCTGGTTGAGCGTGCAGTTATTCGCATCCCTTACAGTAACACTATAGGTTCCGGCAGTCAGGCCGGTGAAGCTGCCACTGGCCTGGAAGGCGCCGCCATTCAGTGAATACTGGTGTGCACCTGTACCGTTGGCCGATGTGGCCGTCATGGATCCGGTGCTGCCGCCGTTGCAATTCACATTTGCCGGAGCCAGCGTTAAGGTGAGCGCCGCCGGCTGGGAGATCGTCTGTACGATAGAGGTGGTGCAGCCTGCCGCATCCCTCACATTAATCGTATAGGTCTGGGCCGTTAAGGTGTTAAAGATGCCGATGCCATTCGTAGCGCCTGTCGGAAGAATGGTATAGGTATAGGCCGGAGTTCCGCCCGAGGTGCTTAAATTGATGCTTCCGTTGTTGCCCCCGTTGCAGGTCACGCTCGCGGTTGAGGAAACGGCCGTTGTCGGGCTTCCCAGGCTCGGGATCGTGAAGTTCACGGTATAGGTGCAATTGTTGGCATCTCTCACCACCACATTTTTAGGGCCTGCCGTTAAGCCACCCACATTGTTGGTGCTGCTGAAAGCCCCGCCGTTAAAGGAATACTGGTAAGGCGTGGTTCCGCCGGCAACAGAGGTAACCGTCGCTGAGCCGTTTGCCGAGCCGCAGCTGGCGCTCACCGTAGCCACGTTGGCGGCCGTAGGCCCTGTTAAGTTGGCAATGTTAAAGGTGGTGCTGTAGGTGCAGCCATTGGCATCCCGCACGCTGATGGTATGTGTGCCGCTGGCCAGCGATCCTGTCACGCTTCCGGTGGCAACCGCATCCACGCTAAAGGTATAGGCCGCTGTTCCGCCGGTCACGCCCGTCACGGTATACGATCCGTTGCTGGCCGAGCAGGTGGCCGGCGTTGGGTTGCCCGCAATGGCCGTCGGACCCGGCGTGACGGTAATGGCTACCGTTTTGGTAAAGGTACAGCCGTTCACGTCCCGCACACTGATCGAGTAGGTTCCTGATGTGAGACCTGTCACAGGAGGGCTTGTGGAAAAGGCACCTCCGTTCACCGCATAGGAATAGGTCGGCGTACCGCCGGTGACAGCGCCGATCGTTATGCTTCCTGTGCCTGTTCCGCAGATAATATTGTTAGGTGTGAGCGCCACATCCGTAATCGGCGGTGAGTTGCTCAGGGTGGCCGATACCGTGAAGGTACAGCCGAAGTTATTGGTGAGTGTGATCACATGCGTTCCCGCCGGCAGGCCTGTGACGGTTTGCCCGCTCACGGCACCGGCGCTGCTGGCGAAGGAGGTAATGGTTTGCGCGCCGCCCGATGTATTGGTGATCACGATCACCCCGTTGTTATTACCACAGGAAGGATTGGTAAAGGTAAGCGTGGCGGAAGGGTTCGGACGGATCGTGGCGGCGATCACCGCGCTGGAAGCAGGACATCCGCCGCTGGCAGGTACTGTGTAAGTATAGTTATACGTTCCTGCCGTATACGACGCCGGGTTGAAAGTTCCCAGGTAGCCGCCTGTTAAGGCAGGCGCGGGGCCCGACCAGGTTCCGGTTGTGGAAACGCCGGAGCCGAGCAGGGAATACAGATTCGTGGCAGCCGCAGAGCTGCACACCGCCAGCGTATTGCTCACGCCGGCAAATGGCCCGTTGATCACATTGAAGCATTGTGTTCTTGTGTAAGAGCAGCCGAAATTATCCACAGCTGTCAGAGTATAACATTGTGTTCCGGTAGAGGTGGGAGTTACGGTGATGTTCGTTCCGCTGCTGGAGGTAATGTTCGGCCCTGTCCAGGTTTGTGAAACGATGGTAGGCGTAAAGGAATTGGCCGAGGCAGGAAGCAAGGCCGGCGCAAAATTCAGGTCCCAGTTAAAGATGTAGCCGTTATCCGAAAATAAATTATCCGTCACTTTAATGGTCCAGGGCCCGTTTAGCGGACAGCCGATGAGGCTGCTGAAGTTTCCGGTAGGAAGGTAAGTGCCTGCCGTAATAGAGGTGTAAGGCGGATTCCCCTGGTTGGCGGTGGTCGGGCCGTTGCATAATAATACGGAGCCCGACATGGAGAAGCAGTAGTTGGCTCCTACGCCCGGCCCTACGGCCGGATCATCCAGAGGCGCTCCCAGGTAGTTATAAGCACCGCCCGGGTAGTCTTTCAGATTACAGGTCTGCCCGTTCGGGCAAATGATCTGGATGGAAAGGTCACCCTGGTAGGAGTGCTCCATGTTCAAACAGATGTCCTGGATCTGGTTGGCCGCCGTCAGCGTTTGCCCGCTGTTGAAGCAGCTTACATTGATGGAGGTCGAGTACGATACGCCCGATCCGTCGGGGAGGAAGGTCGTTCCGCTCACAGGCGGTGTACAGTTCACCACATAAGGCGTTGGCGTGAACGATCCGGTAATGGTGGTCGATTGCCCTAAGCATACTGTTGGGTTTGCCACGCTGCTGGTGGAAGTAGGTACGGTCCCGATTTGCACGATCTGGTTCAGGTTATTGGTATTGCCACAACCACCTGCCAGGATATTTAAATTCACAAAATAGGTGCCGGGAGCTGTATAAGTTGCTACAGCCGTCGTACCGTTGCCTGTTGTGCCGTTGCCGAAATTCCAGGTATACGAAGCACCGGCGCCGCTCGCCGAAAAGTTGCCGCTTCCGGTAAAGGTGATGGGCTGCCCCACGCAGGCCCGGATGATACCGCCCGAAGCCGCCGGGCTGGAGCTGTTCAATACGGATGTAATGGACTGGCATGGATTGTAGCAGGAGATATTCGCTACCCAGCCGGTATACTGCACCGAGCCATCGGAGGTAAATACCACGGTAAGGCATCCGGAGGAGTTACCGGCGCTGGCCTGCACGATACCCGGGCCTGCCGAGCCTGTATAGTTGCCTACCAGGGGCGCAGCCGTGCTGTTGCCATCATAAATATACAAGTGCTCATAGCTGCTCTCCGTATCGAAGGTGGTAAAGTTCAGGATCACCTTGGCACCGGGGCTGGTCGGGCAAAATGTTTTGGTATAGTTTTCACTGGGCTGGTAGCTACCCCCGCTTCCGCCCGAATCATAGAATGTTCCGGAGCAGGTGGTAACATTGCTGTTATCCATATTATACGTTTGCCCCACAACTGCATAAGCAGAGAGCACTAACAGAAAAATATAAAGATGTTTCATAAAGCGGGGGATTATTTAAAGGTTTGAGGTTCAACAACGATAACATAGTCGGTATGGTCTACCCTGTATACCTGCTTCGTTTTTGCAGAGAACACAAAATCATATTTCAAAGGATTGAAATGCGCAGGATCGAATACCATGTCCCTCTGGAGGTCAGGATTGTATTTATTGATCAGCTTAAGCTCCGAAAGCTTGGGATACTTATCGTGGACGGGATCTTCGGCAATCTGTGAAATCGTCACCCTGTTCTGAATAAAATCGGTCAGCGATTTTAGCCAGTCGGGATTCTGGCTTGCAAACTCCTGCGCTTTGGCCCCATACACTTCCTGTATCCGGGGGTCGATGGTTTGTGATTGGATGGTGAAGCTGAAACAGCTCAGGACTAACATAAACAGCAATGGTTTCATAGGGTTAAACGGCTTTTGCATTAAGTTTATAGTATCTGAAATCCCGATTAATCGTTTTATGGTATTTTTTTATACTTGAAAAAACGAAAGGGTTATAGTAAACTTATGATTATTAAGATGTAACCGGAATTTTTTCCCTAAGTTAAAGTTGGCCCTCACTCAGCGCATTTAGTTTTTTTTAACATTAAATGTTAAAATTGACATTTGTCAACTCCTGAAAAAGTTTAGATAATCAGATTGCTACCGGCATTGAAAAGTCGTCGAAAAGGGGGGCAGAATCGGTTTAGATATGGGAATAAGAAGCAGATTCCGCCTGAATCGTGCATTGACAGCTCATTTCTCTGATTTGCTATCAAAACATCTTCAAAAAAAACCAGGTAGTATTACCTGGTTTTTGCATGTAGATTCGGTGATACACACAAGGTCATTCGCTCAGTTCGTGAGCTTTCTTCACCACTTCTTAGCGTAGCGACATTTGCGTTTGATCGACTCAACTAATTATGTATATACAGAAAAGGTTTTGATAACAGTGGTGATTTCGGCTGAGCGCTATTTGATCACCGTGCGGCCGAGGATCTTATTCACCCGTTTTTTCTGGTTCTCGAGCATGATCACGAACTCAAAGACGTTCTGGTTTTCAAAAGGATCGGCCACCTTCAGGAGCTCTTTGGCGTCTTTCAGGATCTGGGCCAGGCGCTTTTCCTTCATGCTGAAGAGCTGGTGCTCAATGCCTTTCTTGATGGCGTATATTTCGGAGGGTACGGCCACGCCGAATTTTTCCCAGCCGTTGCTGGCCGTTTCCGAAAAGGAGGCGATGTCGATGGCTACCTGCGCTACCGCCGGGTTGGTGTGGTTGATGAAGGTATGCATCGTCGGGATCTCTCCTTTTTCCAGCTCGCGGTGAAACTCCTCCATCACCATCTGGTACACGGGATTGATGAACTGCAGCTCGTCGCGCCACATCTCAAAGATCACAAACTCACACACTGTGAGCTGAAAGGATTGCTGCACATTGTCCGTATCCTCCGCCTCTACTTCCACCAGCACGTTGCCGTATTGCATCATCATGCGCAGCAGCTCGCGCTCCTCCCCGTCCAGGATCACATCCTTTGGCTCCTCTTCCTTGTCGCGGAACTCCTCGGGAATGAGGTCGAGATCGCTGGGATAAGGCTCGTTGCCGTCCGGGTAATTGGACGCCGGATAATTTGAATTTTGCTTGAAGTTAGAGCCTGTGTTGGAATTGGGATTACCCGCTGTCCCTGAACCGGTCTGCTTTCCTGCCTTCTTACGGATGAGCTTGTTGATCTCCACCTGCAGGATCTGCTCGCTGATATCCATGATGCGCGAGCATTCCTTCACATATACCGAGCGATTGATGGCATCGGGGATCACGGCGATGCTCTCCACAATATCCTTGATGAGCTCCGCCCGCCTGATGGGATCGTTCTTCACCTCCTCATACAGCAGGCTCGTTTTGAAGGAAATGAAATCCTTGCTGTTGCTTTTAATGAAGGCTTTGAATTCCTCATTCGTGACTTTCTTACTGTACGAATCCGGATCGTCGCCGTCGGGAAACAGGAGCACGCGCACATTCATCCCTTCTTCCAGGATGAGGTCGATGCCCCGGAAGCTGGCCTTGATGCCCGCCACATCGCCATCGTAGAGGATGGTGATATTTTTGGTAAAGCGGTGAATGAGCTTGATCTGGTCTACCGTTAACGAAGTACCCGAAGAGGCTACCACATTTTCGATGCCCGACTGGTGCATGGAGATCACATCGGTGTAGCCTTCCACCAGGAAGCAATTGTCCTCCTGGATAATCATTTTCTTGGCCTGGAACAGGCCGTAGAGCGTCTTGCTCTTATCGTAAATATCGGTTTGCGGCGAGTTGATGTACTTCGCCATCTTCTTGTCGCTGGTCAGGATGCGGCCGCCAAAGCCGATCACCTTGCCCGAGATGTTATGGATCGGGAACATCACACGCCCGGTATAGCGGTCGAAAATATCGGCTACCGTAATGGGAGTGCCTTCCACATGGTTGTTGGACAGGATAGACATCCCGGTCTTTACCAGGTATTCGGGCTTATAGCCGTTCTTCACCGCTGTTTCCGAAAAGCGCCGGCGCTCCTCGGAGCTGTAGCCCAGGTGGAACTTATCGATAATGGCCTGCGTGAAGCCGCGCTCCTTGAAATAGCCGAGCCCCACGGAGCGGCCCAGGTCGTCGTTCAGCAGCAGGTCGGTGAAATATTTCTGGGCATACTGCATCACGATGTAAAGGCTTTCCTTCTCGTTCTGCAGCGCTTTCTCCTCCACGCTCACCTCCTTCTCCACCACTTCGATCCCATACTTGTTGGCCAGGTATTTCAGGGCCTCGGGATAGCTCAGGCTTTCATGGTCCATGATAAAGTTCACGGCCGTACCCGACTTCCCGCAGCCGAAGCATTTGTAGATGCCCTTGGCAGGGGACACGGTAAACGAGGGCGATTTTTCACCATGAAAGGGGCAGAGCCCGAGCAGGTTGGCACCCCGTTTCTTTAGCGTGATAAAGTCACCGATGACGTCTTCCACACGGGCGGCATCAATAATTTTGTCTATGGTGAATTTAGGGATCAAAAGTGTAAATTTACCCTATAAATATACACAAAATGCGCCTTTTACACGTTAGAATAATTACTGTGCTGCTATTGTTTTTCGCCCTGAAAATCAAGGCACAAAGTCCGGAAGCTGTATCCAGGCAGATTTTCGATCACCTGAAGAGCAAGGATTACGATAAGATCGATGCCCTCCTGGACACCACGGGCATCCTGAAGCTGGTCACCTACGGGCAACAGGTCCAATACAAAAAGGACCTGGCCGAATTCGGCCCCGTGAAGGAGCTGATCCGCATCGACGAAGAGGAGCACGGATTCAAAAAAAGGATCGCGATGGCCCTGCAGTTCGCCACGGAAAAACAAACCCTCTACATGGTCTTCAATCCGAAAGGAAAGATCGAGGACCTGGCCTTCGACACCTACACCGAAACGCCTTTCTTTCAGCTGCGCGGCTACAAGGGCTTTGCGGAGGTCACCGATCTCAGCACCACCGTGAAAACGCGCGACGGCCTCACACTGGGCGCCAACATCGCCTTCGGCGACACCAGCAAACAAAAGTCGCCGCTCGTTATCTTTGTGCATGGCTCCGGCCCCGCCGACCGCGACGAAACGCTGGGGCCCAACAAGCCTTTCCGCGACCTGGCCCAGGGGCTGGCGCAGCAAGGCATTGTGAGCCTGCGTTACGACAAGCGCACATTCACTTACCAATACGATCCCAGAATCCTGAACGACAGCCTCACGATCTATGAGGAAACGGTATACGACGCCATCGATGCCGTGAAAACGGCCAGGCTGTTCAGCTTCATTGACCTGAACAAAATTTACATTATAGGCCACAGCCAGGGCGCCATGTGCGCTCCGAAAATTGCAGAGCTCTGCCCGGAAATAAAAGGCATTGTGATGATGGCGGCTCCTGTAACCAACCTGGTGGACGTTATCCCGCAACAGGTGGAATACATTGCCATGCTCAACGATACGATCTCTAATGCCGAGCAGATGCAGATCACTTCCGTAAAATGGATGGTGGATAAGATCAAGTCGCCTTCCCTGAGCGACAAAACGCCTAAGGGCATGCTGATGGGGGCCAGCGCCCGCTACTGGAAAAGCGTGCTGAACTACAACCAGGTGGCCAGCGCCAAAGGCTTAAAGATCCCGGTATTTATCATGAATGGCGCCAGGGACTACCAGGTGCCGGAGAAGGAGTTCAACGCCTGGAAAAAAGAGCTGGCCGGCAAGCCCAATGTGCGGTTCATGCTGTACCCGAAGCTCAATCACCTGTTCCTGGAAGGCGACCGCCGCTCAGAGCCCGCAGAGTACGAGCTTCCTGGTCATATCCCGCAATATGTGATCGACGACCTCGCGAAGTTTATTAAATAAATTTACCTAATTTAGTACCTTGAATTTTTGACGAATCATGAGCGTTTACGATAAATACAAAGCAGTGATCGGTTTGGAATGCCATATCCAGTTGCTGACCAAAACCAAGATGTACAGCAGCGATATTGCTGAATACGGCGCTATGCCGAATACGAATGTGAGTGTGATCACGCTGGGGCATCCGGGCACCCTGCCCAAGGTAAACAAGCGCGCCATCGAGTTTGCCGTGAAGCTTGGCATTGCCACGCATTCCACGATCCGTGAGGAGAACCAGTTTGCCCGCAAGAATTATTTCTACGCCGATCTGCCGAAAGGCTACCAGATCACACAGGATAAAACGCCCATCTGCACAGGCGGCTACGTCGATATCAAATTAAAGGACGGCACGGAAAAACGCATCCGCCTCACGCGCATTCACATGGAGGAGGATGCAGGCAAAAGCATGCACGACATCGATCCTTTCGAGTCTTTGATCGACCTGAACCGTGCAGGTACGCCCCTGCTGGAGATCGTCACGGAGCCTGATTTTACGGGTGGCGACGATGCCTATGTATACCTCACCGAGATCCGTAAGCTGGTGCGCTACCTCGACATCTGCGATGGCAACATGGAGGAAGGCTCCCTGCGCTGCGACGCCAATATTTCGGTGATGCTGAAGGATGCGAAGGAGTACGGCAAAAAGGTGGAGGTGAAAAACATGAACTCTTTCCGCAATGTGCAACGCGCCATCGATTTTGAAATCAGGCGCCAGATCGACCTCCTGGAGGCCGGAGAGAAAATTGCAGGCGAGACGCGCAGCTTCGATGCCGTGAACGGCTCTACCTTTGCCTTAAGGAGCAAGGAGAATGCCAACGACTACCGCTATTTCCCGGAGCCTGATCTGCAGCCCGTGATGGTGACACAGGATTATATTGAGAAAGTGAAAGCGGTGATGCCTGAATTGCCATCCGACCTCTTCAACAAGTTTACCAAAGAATACGGCCTCTCCGAATACGACGCCTACAACCTGACTGACCTCAAAGGCCTGGCCCTGTATTTCAACGAGCTGACCTCGCATACCAAAAATTATAAGGCGGCCGCCAACTGGATGATGGGAAGCATTAAATCCTACCTGAATGAAAATGCCCTTACCATCGAGCAATTCCCGGTGATGCCGAAAAGCGTAGCGGACCTGATCGCGCTGATTGATGACGGAAAGATCAGCAATGCTGCTGCCACTCAGAAATTATTTCCGGAGCTGATGCGGAACCCGAAAGATTCCCCATTAAGCATTGCCGAGCGCCTGGACATCCTGCAAAGCAACGATACCGGGGCCTTACAGGAGCTGGTGAATCAGGCCCTGGCCAAGTATCCGGAAAAAGTGGCGGAGTACAAAGGAGGAAAGACCAACCTGCTGGGCTTATTTGTGGGTGAGGTGATGAAAGCCGGTAGAGGCAAAGCCGACCCGAAAATGGCCAACCAGCTGGTGAAAGAGGCTTTGGAGAAATAATTATTGCGCAGAGCCTTTTTCAAGCTTCACTTCTGAATCTTTCGTGAACTGATCCTTCTTTTTTCCATCGATATGAATGACGCTGTTTTCCTTTAAAACGGATAACACAACGGTATCGCCGTCATTCGACACCACTTCCACATCGGCGATGTCCACCCATGCGGAGAAAGGCAGCTTCCCGATCTTGCCTTCCTGGTATTTAAACAACCTGAGCTTATCCCCTTTCTTTACGGGTGATTTTGCCATGGCCACGGTGAGCAGCGGTCCTTTCTTTGACAGGATCAGGCCTTTGATCTCTGTGCTTTGTGCATAAGAAGAAGAGACGACCAGGAAAGTAAAATACGTTAGTAATTTCATGGTATTTCGGGTAAAGGGTTTGTAAAACAACAGATCAAATTTAATCCATTAACAGGGGCTAAAAATCTCTGAAATCAGGGCTTTAAAACAAAAACTCCTAAAAAACAGCGACTAATTCCCCTGCACTATAGATAAATCATGTAAATAAAAGTGTGGAATTCGGGTTTAACTACTGTATTTTAAGTAGCAAACCATGAACCATTTCATCCTGTTCGGCCAGTTCCCATTCAGCCGTTACGCCTACATCCGCCTGGCCTCTATTGCCAAAAGCATTGAATCCATGAGCGATGTGGAGGTGCTGATGTACAAAGACGACTTTGAGTCGCTTACGAAAAAGCTTGTCGCCTCCTATTCCCTGCTTCCCATCGATATTTCATTCGACGATAAGATCGTGGACCTCCTCAGCAGGCCTGACGCTGTAGGGGACCGCTGTTTTGTAGAGTACACCTTAATGATTACAGGCGATCCCGACCTGCTGAAGTGCGATCCCTTCAGCCTCGGCTATGTAAGCCTGACGCTTCCTGTTGCTCTGAAAACCAACGTGATCAGCTTCGAGATAGACACCGCGCATTATAGCCAGGATCTGCCTGCGGAGGCCATGAGCGCCATCAGGCGTGATTATGACAGCATCAGGGAGTTCATTAGCTCTACCCTGCTCGCCTTAAACAACGAGTCACAGAAATTTAATCTGCAGCTGGAAGAGTTCATCATTCCTATCCTGGCAAAGAAAATGCGTGCAGCAAGCCATTACAGCAGCCTGAAAGAGAGATTGAACTTTAAATAAGTTTCCTCTTTCATGAGGTTCTCTCTTACCTGAAAGTCCCTTCATCAGGGCAGGACAGCCATTAAGGGCATCAGCGCGCGAACATGTTCCGGCAGCGCCAGCCCCTGCTCTTCCAGGTGTTGGGCGATTTTCAGCTTTTGTTTCAATGCCCTCAGCTCACGGATCCGCTCAGGCGGGAGCTTCATCCATTGCATGCTCTCTGCTGTTATCGGCGCTGCATCTGCCGGCAGCTCCTGCAGGACCCAGTCCATGATCTCCTCCAGGTAAGGCCTGCTTAGCTTATGATCGTAGCCGTATGCCTTGATGATGCCGAGGCGCATGTAGATCCGGCTTATGAAAGAGCCTTGTTCTCTCTTCTCCAGGAAATCGTAGATCAGCATCGCGTTCCGGTACCAGGCTACCAGCTCTTCTCCGGAAGCGTGATGGGTGTGGCTTTGCGCCTTTTCCGCCCAGAATAGCCAGTGGTTTACTTCCAGGGAAGCATCCTCAAAAAGTGTTTCGATCTGTTTTCTGAAGGCTTCAGGTAATTCGGATGGAATCATAGGTATCCGACAAAGATAATCATCAGGCCTGCATGATGAAATGCTCAAGCATTGTTCCCCTGTCCAGGCTAAGGGGTTCTTTTGTTTGTTTTTTTGGAGGGTGGGTATAAAAGCACAAAACCCTCACTATTTGCATAATGAGGGTTTCTTTTGAAAATTGGCATCGACATACTCTCCCGGGCTTTAGACCAAGTACCATCTGCGCTGGTGGGCTTAACTTCTCTGTTCGGAATGGGAAGAGGTGATCCCCACCGCTATAGACGCCATAAAGTGGT
>Ga0233425_10007199_pt1 | contig 15821 bp, 10 predicted proteins | sample Watercolumn_Towu_2_FD_181712 | JGI IMG/M metagenome (GOLD analysis project Ga0233425, IMG submission 181712) | Freshwater microbial communities from Lake Towuti, South Sulawesi, Indonesia - Watercolumn_Towuti2014_140_MG | ecosystem: Environmental > Aquatic > Freshwater > Lake | place...
CCTGGGGGATGGTCGTGGTGTCGCTGTTGTGTTCGGCAGCTGCTGCCGTCCGACCCCAAGAGAGTGCGGCACCCGCGCCGGCGCAGCCAACACCCCAAGCGAAGTCGGGCGCAACAATTCGTGGCAAGCTGCCGATCATTCAGCGCAAGCGCCCGCAGGTGAAGGAGTACGGTGCACAGCCTGCGATCAAAGTTGATTCGCCCGATGCATCGTCGAGTGTGGTGTGGATCGGATCCGGCTTCGCGCCGATCGACGGCACTGCTACGCCTGTGACATTGATCACGCAGTCGGGCTATCAGTTCCGGCCCGAGGTCACAGTCGTCCAGGCGGGCACGCGGATCGCATTTCCCAACATGGATGACAACTATCACAGTGTCTTCAGCCTTTCGGAGAACCAGCAGTTCGATGTCGGGCGCTATGTGAAGGGCGAGGAGCCCGCTGCGAGGGCTTTCATGAACCCCGGCGTCATCGATCTCTTCTGCGATGTGCATGACCACATGCGCGGGCACATCATCGTGACAGATACGCCCTGGTTTGCACGCAGTGATCTGTCAGGCCAGTTTGAGATTGTGGGGATCGCACCTGGCAAACACGCAGTGCGAATCTGGATTGGTCCACGGCGGAAGTTGATTGAGCGGGAAGTGGAAGTGCACGAGGGGCAGGTCCTCGAAGTGGATTGGTCGTCCACCGACGGATCGCCGATCAAGTGACCTTTGCTGTCAAGCTCTCCCTCGCGATCACACTTGTGGTGGTGGTCGCGTTGGGCGTGGCGGCAGCGGTGGGTGGACCGGCTGCACGCGCGTCCTATGTGACCGCGCTGGAGAACACGCTCGCCGCGCAGGTGGATGGCGCCATCTCCGCGCAGCGGCTTCGAGTCGATGGTGTGCGTGGTGAGGTGGAACGACTCGCACGATCACCGCGCGTTGTGGCAGCGATGGGTTCTGCGGATGGATCGGTGGTTGCGATGACTGCGGAGGATGAGTTGCGCTTCGCATTGCAGAGCGGCGGGAGCGGATCGACATTTGTGTTTCTCGATCTCGATGGCGTGGTCGTTTCGCTTCGTCGTGGTTCCGAAGAGGCATCCCGTCCCATCGCGACTGCGCTCGGTCCAATCATTCGAGGGCGCAGCGAGACCATGCTGGTCTACCTTGCCGTGGACGGTCGGATCATCGAAGCGGTCGTAGCACCTGTCGTCGACATCGGCATCGATGAACAACTTGGCTTCCTCGCGCTTTGCCTTCCCTTCACGGCACCGAAGCCTCTTGAGTTGCCGGATCAATCTGTGCTGCGTGTTGGTCTGCGAGTCGGCGACGAGGTGTTCGGCGGGGAGTTACCCGATGCCATGCGCAGCGCGGCGGCAGCGGCGCTGAAGGCCGCTGGCACGAGCGGGGGAAGCATGGACATCGAGTTCGCCGTCGCTGGCGAGCCGATGATCGCGTATGCGCAGACCATTACGAACAGTCCGCTTGCCCAGTATGTCGCTGTGTCAAGCCTCGCGGGGACAACGCGTGCCGTTCAGGTGCTGATGGTGCGGCTGCTGATTGCGGGAGCGGTTGCGCTTGGCGCAGGACTTGCCATCGCTGCGTGGATTGCGCGGAGCCTGTCGCGACCCGTCGCGGATATGAGTCGCGCAGCTCGCGCGATCGAGAAGGGCGACTACACGGTGCGCGTCCCCGTTCGCGATCGCGGCGAACTCGGGCAACTCGCAACTCGATTCAACGAGATGGGGGCTGGGCTTGCACTGCGCGATCAATACCGTCGCGTGCTTGATGTGGTGACGGATCCGGAAGTCGCCGAGGAACTGCTCGCAGGGAAACTCGATCTCGGCGGCAGCAGCAAGGATGTCGGCGTTCTCTTCTGCGATATCCGCGGCTTCACCCCTCTCACGGAGCACATGGATCCACCGCAAGTCATCGCGATGCTGAACGAGCACATGACGCTGCTGACCAAGGTCGCCTACGACCACGGAGGCGTCGTGGACAAATTTGTGGGTGATCTGATTATGGTCACATTCGGTGCGCCAAAGAGTGCGGATGACGATGCGAAGCGAATGGCGCACTGCGCACTCGCGATGGTGCATGCGCGAGCGGCAGCCAATGAAGCGTCCGGACGACCGATTCGCATCGGGATCGGCTGTGCCTATGGAACGGTCGTGGCAGGCTGCATGGGTAGTACGCAGCGGCTTGACTACACGGTGCTCGGCGCGCGCGTCAACCTCGCGGCACGCCTCTGCAGCAAGGCTCCGCCCATGGCTGTTTACATTGATGCGGGCGTGATGGAGCGAATCCAGTCAGCATCCGTGCAAGAGTTGCCTCCCCTCGATGCGAAGGGATTCTCCGCACCAATCCGCGCGTTCGAGTTAATGGCGATGGCAGACCTGCAGAGTCCGCATGTCGTCCGAGCAACCGTATGACGAGCATGGCACGCAGCAACGAATGGTCGGCACTCACACTGTGTGCGATTGCGGCGTGGCAAATCCCCGCGGTCGCACGAGCAGGTGACCCGCTCGACGATGTCGTGGATCAGATTCGTGACATGACATCCTTCCAAACCGCGAAGGGCGATGTGTCTCTCGACTTCGACTTCTATGCGACGGTCGACAACTGGGTCATCTCACAACCACCACCCGGCATCATGGTGACGGGGCAGAACTACCTCAACTCACCGCGCCTCAGCATGCTCGGCACACTGCAGGTGCAGGAGTGGCTCTCCATCTTTGCGCTTGGCGATGTCGACCGCGGATTCGATCCGACGGATGGATCGATCCAGATTCGCCCCGATGTGTACTACGCGAAGATCAGTCCATTCGGCGGCATTCTGCAGGGCAAGTTCGGCGCGATCCCCACCAGCTTTGGACAATGGGTGAATCGGCACTTCAGTTGGCAGAATCCTTTGGTGAATGCGCCGCTTGCCTACGAATGGTTCATGGCGATTCGCGGCGATACGGCGCGCATCACGCCGAAGACCCAGCCAGCCAATCGCAGCACATGGCTTCCGATTATCTGGGGACCGAGTTACACCAGCGGCGGACAGTTCAACGGAACGCTGGATCGCATCGACTGGGCATTCGAGTTCAAGAATGACGCGTTGAGTTCCGCCGTGCCGTACTGGCAACTCTGGGAAAACCCACTCGATGGAAGCGCGTTGACTTACACGGGGTGGCTTGGCTGGCGTCCGACGACCGAGTGGAATATCGGAGCGAGTGGCAGCACGGGTTCGTATGTTGTGCCGAACTCATTCCCGGGGTGGCAGAACTATTTGCAGAACACTGCCGGTGTCGATGTCTCGTGGGCGCACGGCGATTTGGAGTTGTGGGGCGAAGCGCTCTGGTCGAGTTTCGATATCCGATCGAGCCCGCTGTCGCAGGCCGGGACAGTGGGCGTCGTGAGCTACTTTATGGAAACGCGCTGGCGTTTCGATGCGCAGTGGTGGCTCGCAGGGCGCTGGAATCAGCAGTTGTACGGCGACGCGCCCGGCACCAGTGATTCGTGGGACGACGATGTCTGGCGCATCGACGCGTGCCTCGGTTGGCGCGTCGACCGAACGCTCACCGTAAAGACGCAGTTCAGTTACACGGACGAATCAGGACCGCCGCCGACGGGTCAGCCCAACAAGCAGGGGCAGTATGTCTTCGACCTGCAGCTGGTATTCGCGTTCTGACCGCACTCAGCGGTGCGCATCCATCCCATCGCAGGTGCAGACGAGATTGCGATCGCCGTAGGGATTGTCCACGCGCCCGACCGATGGCCAAAACTTCGACTCCCGCAACCACGGAGCCGGATAGGCAGCCTGTTCGCGTGAGTACGCGTGTGTCCATGTGTCCGCGCTCACGGCGGCCGCAGTATGCGGCGCGTGTCGAAGTGGATTGTCGTTGCGATCGAGTCGACCCTCTTCAATCGCCCGGATCTCATGTCGGATCGCGATCATCGCATCGCAGAAGCGGTCGAGTTCCGCGCGCGACTCGGACTCGGTCGGCTCAATCATCAGCGTGCCCGGCACCGGCCAGCTCATCGTTGGCGCGTGAAAGCCGAAGTCCATCAGTCGCTTCGCCACATCATCGATCCGGATGCCCGCCGACTTTTCGAAGGGTCGACAGTCCACGATGAACTCGTGCGCACACCGGCCGCGAGCATTCGTGTAGAGAATCGTGTAGTGCGGTGCGAGTCGAGCGGCCATGTAGTTCGCATTCAGAATTGCCACTTCGGTGGCGCGGCGAAGTCCGTGTGAACCCATCATCGCGATGTACATCCAGGAGATGACGAGGATGGATGCGCTGCCATACGGCGCAGCGGAGATCGGGCCGATTGCATGGCGACCCGCCGATTCCGGTCGCAACACAGGATGGCTCGGCAGGAAGTCGCGAAGGTGTTCAGCAACACCGATCGGGCCCATGCCCGGTCCGCCGCCGCCGTGCGGAATACAGAAAGTCTTGTGAAGATTCAGGTGGCAGACATCAGCGCCGATGTGTCCAGGGCTTGTCAGCCCCACCTGCGCGTTCATGTTGGCGCCATCCATATAGACCTGTCCGCCGTGCTTGTGAACGATGTCGCAGACCTTTCGGATGCCCTCCTCGAACACGCCGTGCGTGGACGGGTAGGTGATCATGCACGCTGCCAACGCCGACGCGTGTGCCGCAGCCTTCGCTTCGAGGTCCCGCACATCGATGTTGCCTTCCGCATCGCAGGCGACAGGCACCACTTTCATTCCCGCCACAACGGCCGACGCCGGGTTCGTCCCGTGCGCGGAGACGGGGATGAGGCACACATCACGGTGCGCCTCTCCGCGGTGTTCGTGGTAGGCGCGGATCACAAGCAGTCCCGCGTATTCACCCTGCGAACCGGCGTTCGGCTGCAGGCTGATCGCCGCGTAACCCGTGATTTCGCAGAGCCACGACTCCAGCGATCGGAAAAGTTCCGCATAGCCGCGCCACTGTTCAGCGGGCGCGAACGGATGCATCTGCCCAAACTCGGGCCATGTGACGGGCACCATCTCGCTGGTTGCATTCAGCTTCATCGTGCATGATCCGAGTGTGATCATCGAGTGCACAAGACTCAGATCCTTGGAAACGAGTCGGTGGATGTATCGCAGCAGTTCCTGCTCGCCGTGATACGAGTGGAACACCGAGTTGGTCATGAACGCAGTCGCTCGCATGAACACGGGTGGGATGCACGACGCGCCTGCGCTCGCGGTCGGGACACTCTTCGCGTGCGGGCCCGCGAAGAGCCGAAGGAGGCTGTCCACATCCGCCTGCGATGTCGCTTCATCGAGCGTGATCCCGATGGAACCATCCGCATAGTGGCGCAGATTGATCGCGGCTTTCGCCGCCGCCGCGTGCACATCCGCCGCGCTGCGCCCGCCGCCCAGCCGCACCCGCACCGTATCGAAGAAGGCGCCCTTCCCGACATCGTGGCCGAGCGAGGCAAGCCCTCGAACGAGTCCAGCCGTCAGCGCGTGCACTCGCTCTGCAATGCGACGAAGGCCATCAGGTCCGTGATACACGCCATACATGCCCGCCATCACTGCAAGCAGAACTTGCGCCGTGCAAATGTTGCTCGTGGCGCGGTCTCGTTTGATGTGCTGCTCGCGAGTTTGAATGGCCATTCGGAGAGCGCGGTTGCCGTGCGCGTCGCGCGAGACACCGATAATGCGTCCCGGCATCTTTCGGACATGCGCCTCGCTGGTCGCGATGAACGCAGCATGCGGGCCGCCAAATCCCATCGGCACGCCGAAGCGCTGCGCACTGCCGACCGCGATGTCTGCCCCCCATGAGGCCGGCGGAGCGAGCAGCGTGAGCGCGAGTGGATCGCACGCAGCGACGAGCAGCGCGCCGACATCATGCATGCGCTTGGCAAAGTCGCGGTAGCACTCGATGCGTCCATCGGTGGTCGGGTACTGCACCAGAGCGCCGCAATACTCCTTGGTTGCCGTGAAGGTCGCCGGATTCCCCACCTCGATTCGAACACCAAGCCACTTGGCGCGCGTCTCCACGACTGCGAGCGTTTGGGGATGACAATCCTCGGCAACGAAGAAAGCGAGTCGGCTGCCATCCGATGCGGAAACGCACATGTGCATCGCCTCCGCAGCAGCGGTGCCTTCATCGAGCAGCGACGATCCAGCCACGGGCAGTCCGGTGAGATCGCTGATCATGGTTTGGAAATTCAACAGCGCTTCAAGCCGCCCCTGTGCGACCTCAGCCTGATAGGGCGTGTACGCGGTGTACCACGCGGGGTTCTCAAAAATGTTCCTTTGAATCACACCTGGAACGATCGTGTCCACATAGCCCATGCCGATGAACGACCGGTGAAGCACATTGCGCGAAGCGATGCGCTTGAGCGATGCGAGCGTCTCTGACTCACCGCGAGTCGCATAGCCATCTTCGTTGGATGCGTCCTCGAGGCGGAGGGGAGACCCGAGGCGAATGGATTGCGGGACGGCTGACTCGATCAGCGCATCCATCGACGGAAAGCCGATCTCGGCGAGCATGCCTCGCACATCGTCATCGGATGGCCCGATGTGGCGGCGGATGAAGGTGTCCGTGGGGGCGAGCGCTTCGGAGGGCAAGGCGGCAGAGATGTTGGTGCGTGGCCTTTGCAGCATGGACATGGAAGCCAGAAGTATAGGACTGTCTCTCATCGAGCGATCACTTCTTTGTGAGCATCCCAAGGGACTACTCTTGTCCGAATGCTCATGCGATCTCTCTCGACATCACAACTGCTTGCCTCTGGTCTCTCGCTCGCGTTTCTTGCCGTTGCGTGCGCGCAGTCGAAGGTGCCTCCTGCAGATGCTCCCGGAGCAACCGCTGCGGATTCCACAGCACCCGCTGCCGCACCAGCCGCTACGCCTGCGAAGGGCAAGGTGATCGAGGGGCAGGTCAATCCATACGCGTATCAGCCGAAGGACGATGGATCGCAGCTTGATATTCGCAAGGTGTTCGAGGATCTTGGTCCCGTCGCAACCGAGTGGTACCAGCATGTGCTCACGCTCTCGAACCCGTTCTTCGAGGGGCGCCTTCCTGCGTCGCGAGGCAGCATCATCGCCGGCGAGTACATCGAGTTCTATTTCAAGCAGTCTGGACTCGAGCCGGCATTCCCCGCGCCTGCCGACACAGCGGGACTCGATCCAACGATTGTCGCAGCATCGACCGAGGGCGCAATGCCCCCGCCGAGTTCCCCATCGCCCAATCCAGACTGGACGAATTGGCGGCAGCCATTCGATGTCGCCGGCGGTGGCGCAAAGGTGTTGTCCGCATCAGCTTCTTGGAACGCAAGCTCTCAGCCTGCGCAGAAGTTGAATGCGCGCGCGGACTTTTCAGCGCTGGGCAACAGCGGATCGGGGAGCGTCACAGCGCCGCTCGCATTCGCGGGTTACGCGATCGATGAGGGGCGCGATGGGTACTCGTCTTTCGGCGAGCAACTAGAGGATTTCACCGGTCGAATCGTGCTCTTCTTTCGCTACGAACCGCTCGACAAGGATGGTCGAAGTCGTTGGGCGGATCGGCGGTTCAGCCCGTATGCCGCCGTTGCGCCAAAGATGGAGTCGCTGATTGCACGAAATCCGGCCGCCATTGTGATGGTCAACCCGCCCGGCGCGCGCGATGGAAGGCAAAGGCTCGAGAACAGCGAGTCCAGTCGCTTTGGTCCGCGCCTCGATGTGCCCGTCATCCAGATTTCGACGGAAGAGGCGGACAAGATCGTGCACGCTGCAGATCCGCAGGGGCGATCGCTGCTCGATCTGCGCAAGCTGTGCGATGAAGGTTCGCTGAAGCCGATGATGCTGCGCGATGATGTCACGCTGACTGTCGCGACGCAGATGAGCGATGGCATGATCCACACGGACAACATCGGCGGCGTCCTGCGAGGCAAGGGCGCGCTCGCGGATCAGTGGGTCATCGTCGGGGCGCACTATGACCATGTCGGATTTGGCGACTATGGTGCGGACCCATCCAATCGTGGGAAGTTGCATCCGGGTGCCGATGACAATGCGTCGGGAACGGCCGCGATGCTCTGCACAGTCAAGGCAATCGCTGATCGCTACCGCGATGAGGATGCACCGGCAGACCTGCGCTCGGTGCTCTTCATGGCCTTCAGCGCGGAGGAAGTCGGACTCGATGGCAGCGCGCACTGGACGCGCAATCCAACGCTTCGCAACGAGCAAGTGCAGGCCATGATCAACCTCGACATGGTTGGACGCATGCGTGGTGATGAATTGGCCGTTGGTGGCACGGGAAGCGCCAAGGATTTCATGGCGTTCCTCTCGCCGGTGTTTACGGAGAGCGGCCTCACGATCCGTGCCGATCCATCGGGTCGTGGCCCGAGTGATCACGCGAGTTTCTACCGCGCTGGCATTCCAGTGCTGTTCCTTTTCACTGGAACGCACGACGATTATCACAAGCCATCGGACCGCGGATACACGATGAACCCGCGAGGTGCGGCGCGAGTGGTGGCGCTCACGGAAGCGCTCACGATGGGTCTTGCATCGCGCAGCGAGAAGCTGGAGTTTCAGTCGACGGACAATGTCGCGACGAGCGGCCGCCGCTCTGGAGCGCGCGTCCGTTTGGGGGTGATGCCTGGCTACGGCGACGCAGGCGTCGAGGGCGTGCGTGTCGACGGCGTGAGTGCGGACACCGCCGCAGCAGATGCGGGCATCAAGGAGGGCGATGTGTTGGTGGGGTGGAACGGGACGCAGCTGAGCGGACCAGCAGACCTGATGGAACGCCTGCGGGAGCACAAGCCCGGCGATGAAGTGAAGATCACACTCAAACGGGGCGATGCGGCGATGGATGTTCAGGTCACGCTGCGGGGGGTAAAGACCGAGTGATCGGTACGAAAGGGCGCATGTGGACCGCGCTGTGGTCAGCCGCCATCGCCACCTCTTCGTTGGCGCTGCCTTCAGAAGATGTTGTGCAGGATTCTCCCAATCCGGTTCGCTGCACAATTTCGCCGTCGGCCGATCCGGCGCCGAGCGGTCTGGTGTTGTGGTACGAGCAGCCAGCAGGTCAGTGGACCGACGCTCTTCCGGTGGGCAATGGGCGGATTGGGGCCATGGTGTTTGGTGGTGTCGTTCGTGAGCGACTGCAGTTGAACGAATGTTCTGTTTGGCAGGGGCGCCGAGGGAGCAGACCCGTTCCCGATTCCGCCGCATCGCTCCCCTCGATCCGCCGAATGCTCTTTGAGGGGCGATACAAGGAGGGACAGGCAGCTGCAGCGCGCGACCTCTTGTGTGATGCGATCGAGGACTCCTATCAAACGCTCGGCGACCTACTGATTGAGTCGCCGCTTTCAATCGATGCAACGGAGTATCGACGCGGTCTCGATCTCGCCACATGCACGGCAGTGACGAGCTGGATCGACCGAGGCTTCCGCTGCACGCGGACGGTGTTCGCATCGCGCGCAGCACCGGCGTTGATCGTGCGCCAGCACACCGAGGAACCTGGCGGACTGTTTGTTCGTGTGTCGCTTCGGCGGGAGCGTTCCTGTGACGGCTGCGTGCAGACGACAGTTGCTGCGGTCGAAGATGGGCGTGCGCGCATCCGACTGCGTGGCACGACCGAGGCCGAAGTGGGCAATGGCGTTCGCTTTGCGGCAGATGCAATCATTCACTGTGACGGGGGCTCGATCGCAGTCGATGGGGATGCGATCGCAGTTCGCGCGGCCAATGCCATGACGATCACACTGGTGGCGGCGACGGACTTTCCCTTCGTCGGCGCAAGTGCAGCCGATGCGATGAAGTCGCTGCGCGCCGGAGCGGATCCTGTGCGTCCGGATCCGGACTCGCTCATCGCGGCATCGGTCGCAGCGAGTGCGATGCCATTCAGCAAACTGCAGTCCGAACATGAGGCTGCGTGGAAGCGCGACTTCAACCGATTCGAGCTCGAGTTGGGTCCGCCGGCAGCTGAACTGGAGCAGTTACCGACTGACAAGCGACTGCGACGCATCGGCGAAGGCGTGGTGGACCCGGGTTTTGCAGCGCTGTATGTGCAGTATTCGCGGATGCTGCTCCTTGCATCGAGCGTTCGCGGAGGACTGCCCGCCAATCTGCAGGGCATTTGGAGCGAACACCTGCACGCACCGTGGAATGCCGACTACCACCTCAACATCAATCTGCAGATGAACTATTGGCCCGCCGAAGTTCTCAACTTGCCCTCGACCGTCGCACCGCTCACGGACTTTGTGGAACGCCTTGCTCTCGATGGGGCGGTGACGGCACGGCGCATGTACGGCGCGTCCGGGTGGATGGCGCATCACTGCACCGACGCATGGGCGTGGACGGTGCCGAGTCATCGCACAACGGTTTGGTCCTTGTGGCCACATGGTGGCGGATGGATCTCGCAGACCATTCACGACCACTGGGAATTTGGGCGCGATCGTCAGTACTTGCGAGAGCAGGCATTCCCGCTGATGCGCGGGTGTGCAGCGTTCTACCTTGATTGGTTGTGCGAGGATCCTGATCGTCACGACCTTGTGGGCGGACCGAGCGCCTCGCCTGAAAACGCATTCCTCCTTCCCGACGGGTCTGCTGCCGATACGGCGATGGGCAACGCGATGGACCAGATGATCGCATTCGATGTGCTACGAAACTTTCTCGACGAGGCGCGCGCGCTGGGGATCCTCGCATCGGAAGACCCCATCGTGTCACGGGCGGAAGAAGCGCTCAAGAGACTGCGTCCGCCGCAGATTGGCGCGGATGGGCGGTTGCTCGAATGGGCGGAGCCGTGGGCAGAGGCGGAGCCGGGGCACCGACACATGAGCCATCTGTTTGCCTTGCATCCGGGGCGACAGATCACGCCGCAGGATCAGCCGGAGTTGGTCGGTGCAGCGCGGAAATCGCTTGACGAGCGCATCCGAAAGGGTGGTGGCCACACGGGATGGAGCCGCGCGTGGCTCGTTCTCCTCTTCGCGCGACTGCAGGATGGCGCGCGTGCGTTCGAGAATCTTCAGCAACTTTTTGCGCGGAGCACGCTGCCGAATCTGTTCGACGATCATCCGCCGTTTCAGATCGATGGCAACTTCGGTGCTGCAGCAGGTGTTGCAGAGATGCTCCTACAGTCGCACCGTGAAGTGGCGGGCGATTCTCTTTCGCAGGACAGTGGATGCGGGCATGTCATCGCCCTGCTGCCTGCGCTGCCTGCGCAGTGGTCGCGTGGCTCAGTGCGCGGACTTCGAGCGCGCGGCGCGGTCGAGGTTGATCTCATGTGGTCGGAGCGGCGACTGCTGTTTGCCGTGTTTCGCGCGTCGGGGCAGGAGCCACTGCGTGTCGCGTGGCCTGCTGATGCACCCCAGCCAAAGGTGACGCGAGTTGCCGACAACCAAGCAGTCGAGTGCACACGGCGAGGCGACTGGATTCAGATCGCACCAGCAGGCGTCGCTGGCAGCTATAGGCTCACCGATACGCGCTGAAGCGCGCTGATGGGTTCCGCATGCGGCGGACGCGGCGCGTTCAATCCCAGCGGAAGACGCCCTTGCGCCACGCGTAGACATAAGCGATCACGCTCGTGCCCACGAAGAAGCCGATCCGTGCAAGGAAAAGAAGTGCTTCTGCACTACGCGGCTCCAACTGCGCGAATGTGACGGCCCATGGATACAGGAAGATGATCTCAACATCGAAAACGAGGAATGTCATCGCGAGGATGTAGAAGCGGACATTGAACCGCTTGCGCGAAGTGCCGATTGCGTCCATTCCGGACTCGTAAGCCAGCCCTTTGACAACGCCATCGATGCGCGGACCGAGCAACATGCTTGCCACCACATTCACCACTGCGAATCCGATCGCCATCGCGATGATCAGGATGACCGGCAAGTAGGAAGCAGTGTCGCCCATAGGAGCGGGAGTCTAGTGGGTGAGCGTTCGATGAGGGTCATTACACTCCTCTGCACTGTGCGCACATGGTTTGGAATCGTCCTGTCAGTGGTTGCAGCAGTGTGCGACGGCTCGACGGCGGCAGACGCGCAGGTGCGCGTTGGAACGATCGTTGCTCCGCCCTTTGTCATGGCTCCTCAGGGAGATACTCGCTCGGGATTGTGCATTGAACTGTGGGAAAGGATGGCGACTCTGAGCGGCCTGACATTCGAGTACATCGACTGCAAGACACTTCCTGAGTTGATCGAAGCAACCGAGCGGGGCGATGTCGATGTTGCAGCGCTCAACCTGACGATCACAAGCGAACGACTGAAGCGACTCGAGTTCACGCATCCGTTCATGACTGGCGGGCTGCAAGTGATGGTGGCGGAGGACCACAAGCTGACATGGGGGCGGTTCTTCAGCAGTTTCCAGAAGTCTGGGGCGGTCGATGTGTTTCTTGCGGGTGCCGCCATCGTTGTGGTACTCAGCGTCGTCGGGACGCTGCTGCAGCGGCGTCTGGTGAAGGACTTCACACCGCATTGGTATGACGGTCTCGCCGATACCTTCCACCATGTGATGAGTTTGGTGATGACGGGGAAGACCAGCTTCAAGGGACCCCCTAGTGCAACGACCAAGGTGGTTGCAGGGCTTTGGCTGCTCGTTGGTGTGGCGACTGTGGCATACATCACATCAACCGTCACGAGCATCATGACGGCTCATCGGCTCACTGGAGCGATTCGTAGTTTCGACGATCTTCGCGGCAAACAGGTGGGGGTTGAGACTGGATCAGTTGCCGCGGAGTACTGCGCGCGCAAGGGGCTTTGGACGAAGGGATACCCCAGCGAGGATGTCGCTGTGTTGGATCTTGTGGACCACCGAATCGCTGGCATTGTGGCTGACTCGGCGACACTGAGGTACTACGACAAATCCCATCCGGAACTGCCGATCACTGAGGTTGGTCCGCTGATACTCGATGAGCAATTCGCTTTCGCCCTCCCCAAGGACAGTCCGCTGCGAGGACGATTGAATGTGGCGCTGTTCCACCTTCGCGAGAGCGGGTTCCTCCGCGACCTATCTGCGCGCTACTTCGGCGAGTGAAGCGCTGCGGGAGGGAGGGGAAATCGGGGCGGCCGGATTTGAACCGACGACTTCCTGCTCCCAAAGCAGGCGCTCTAGCCAAGCTGAGCTACGCCCCGTAGGCGAGCCGAGAGTGTAGCAGTGAGTGCAATGGCCTCAGCAGGAGTCACCCCATCGGGGAGCCACAGCGTTCGCGTGCCCAGGCAATCCAACTGGAGTCAGGAAGCGTCTTGCCCATACTGCGGAACATGAAACTGATCTGCGCGTTGTGGTAGAGCGCGTGCGTCGGAACCTGTATGCATGCGTCCGATACACGCTGCGAGTAGGTTCGACCTTCGCGCGTTCGCTGGACGATTCGGTCGCACTCCTCCGGTGTGAGCGCATTCAGAAATGCATCCCACTCGCTGCGTGTGTCCTTCCATAGGCGTTCAACAGCATCCAGATCGGGGCACTGCGGGGTGGTTGGCATCGTCACACCATCAGCGCGATTGGTGACGACGCGCACCCAGATGAACTCTGCGCCGCACAAATGCAGCAATGTCTCGAACACGCTGCCAATACCGATGGGGAACTTTCTGTGGAGTTCCGCATGATCGAGTGTGCGGGCAGCGGTGAATGTCCGATTGGTCATCCACCGCAGCCACTGGTGCGCTTCACGAATGGTGGAAACGCTGTTCGTCTCTGATGTGTGTTGCATGCACGCAGCGTACTTGTCGCGTGCGTTGTGAGCATGCACTTGGATCGCCGCCTACCATTGGTTCGCGCAATCACAGCACTGCGCGTTGTGCGGACGATGCCCGTCACCAAGGAGACTCTCCGTGGAGCTGCGCCATCTGGTTGATGCATCGATCGCGAGTGCAGGCGCGCCCGGTGGCGCACTTGCACAGAGGCGCAGGCAAGACGAGTGGATGGACGATCCGCAACTCGCCGCAGATTCGCATCGGGCAGCGCTGCGGGGTTTGCAACGGTTGAACGCCGTCAGCCGAAGTTGGCGACTGTTGTGGCCGCAGATTGCAGCGACCGCGCGGAAGTGCGCTGCCGGCGGTGGCCGCCTGCGCGTCATGGATGTCGCAACAGGATCGGGTGATGGTCCGCTCGCGATGGCGCGTCGTGCACGATTCCTCGGTCTGCCGATCGACTGGGTGCTCTGTGATCGCAGCGGAGTTGCGCTTGATGCCGCGCGCCGCGCTGCAACCTGCGCGGATGTCGCCGTGGCGCTGGAGCAGGTCGATCTCCTGCACGATCAGTTGCCGCCCGCGGCAGACCTCGTGACATGCTCGTTGTTCCTGCATCACCTCGACGAGGAAGATGCAGTGAGAGCGCTGCGTCGCATGGCTGATGCCGCGCGCGTTGGCATCGGCGTCGCGGATCTCTCACGCTCGCGCGTTGGTCTTTCGCTCGCGTGGATTGCTTCGCGCGCACTCACGCGCTCGCCTGTCGTTCACACGGATGCGGTACGCAGCGTGCGTGCGGCGTTCACCAAGCCCGAGGCCCAGGCACTCGCCGTGCGCGCGGGCTTGCTCGACACAGCCGTGCGCGGCGCGTGGCCGGAGCGGTGGGTGCTGTGGTGGTGGCGAGGTGTCGAGGAGAATCGATGATCGCGCCGTGTGATCTCGTTGTCGCGCACGAACCGAGTCCGTGCCGCGATGCGTGGGACCTCGTCGTCATTGGCGGCGGTCCCGCAGGTGCCGCTGCCGCGATCACAGCGGCACGGCTGGGCATTCGCACGCTGGTCATCGATCGAAGCCAGCACCCGCGCTCCAAGGTCTGCGGCAGTTGCCTTTCGCCGCTTGCACTTGAACGGCTGCGCGCGCTCGGCTTGTCTTCGGTGACGGCCCTCGGAGCGCCGCTGCGGACGGTGCGCGTGGACTGCTGCGGCTCACTCACCGAGTGGCGTCGCAGCGGGGTCGCACTCTCTCGCTCGCAACTCGATGCGGAGTTGCTCCGCACGGCCGCTGCAGCCGGGGCGCGCGTCATGACTGGTGTGGTCGCAGAGGCACAGCCGTCAGGCCTTGTGACGCTCCGCAGCGGAAGTGCGGTCAACCAGTTGAACGCGCGACTGGTGATCGCAGCGGACGGCATCGGTGGATCATCCGTGCGCTCGTCGAGCCGCCTGCGTTGGAGAACGCTTCCGCGCGCTCGCATTGGGTTCGGCACAACGATCGCGCACGACGCGATCGACTTGTGCGCGGATGAACTGCTCATGTGTGTTCGGTACGGCGGCTATGTCGGCGCCGTATCGCTCGGAGAAGGCATGGTGGATATTGCGGCGGCAGCATCACCCGATGTGGTGCGTTCAGCCGGCGGCCCTGCGGCTCTGGTGCTGCGTTGGCTTGATCGATGGATCATTGACCGGAATCGCGTCACTGGTGCAGTATGGGTCGGCACTCCGCGACTCACGCGGCGTCGGCGCGCTGCAACGGATGAGCACATCATCGTTGCGGGCGATGCTTTCGGATATGTCGAACCGTTCACCGGCGAGGGGATCGGTTGGGCTCTCGCATCCGGCATCGCTGCAGCGGAGCATGCGGAACGCGTGCTGAGCGGACGAGCGCGCGTCAGTGCGTGGGAGCGCACCGCGCGGCGTATGTCCGCGTGGCCACACGCACGGTGCGCATCGATGGCACTGTTTGTTCGGGCACCGCGGACTCTGGGCGCGCTGCTGCGCGCGGGGCGGTGCACGCCACTGCTTGCTGCGCGCATCGGCGGCGCATGGGGGGTGCAGCGATCGAATGCGGCATTCGGAGGTGCAGCACGATGAGTCCTCACATCCTTGGATTCGGCTGCGCACATCCGCCCCTACGGATGGACACCACGCGCTGGCTGGCGCTCGCAACGGCGATTGCACCACCGCGTGTCGACCGTGCGTTGCTGCAGCGACTCGCCGATCGAAGCGGGATCGCGCA
>Ga0233425_10007200_pt1 | contig 15821 bp, 14 predicted proteins | sample Watercolumn_Towu_2_FD_181712 | JGI IMG/M metagenome (GOLD analysis project Ga0233425, IMG submission 181712) | Freshwater microbial communities from Lake Towuti, South Sulawesi, Indonesia - Watercolumn_Towuti2014_140_MG | ecosystem: Environmental > Aquatic > Freshwater > Lake | place...
ACATCCTCTGGAAAAACAGGTTGTATCCGTCCTCGATCTTCAAAACACCACACATAACCTACATAATCACTCTTCTCTAAAAAAACTCTAACCAAATCTCCTTCTTTTACATCATCAACCATCCCCTCTAAAGGCTTCTTAAAATGCGTTTGTTCCTTTAAGGGCATCATCTCCGTTCAATACAATTTTCTTTTTTAAATATTTATATGATCAAAAATATAAATGACTATTTTTAATCTAACCCCTCAAACCTATTTTCTTTAACGGGTTTAGGTTTGCTTATGAGAACATCATCTATCCTTAGAATCATACTTGCAAGCTCTGTGGCAGAGGAGATTGCTTGTGTTTTAACTTTCAAAGGCTCAATAATCCCAGATGCAAAAGTATCTTCTATTTTATCATTTAACAGGTTAAGGCCTGCATTAACAACTCCAGATTCATGGACTTTCTTTAATTGAGCAACAATATCAACAGAATCTAAGCCGGCATTTTCGGCTAATGTCTCAGGGATAGATTCTAATGAATGAGCAAATTCTTCCACTGCTAATTGCTCTCTTCCAGAAACTGATTTAGCAAATACTCTAAGTCTTTTAGCCAATTCTATTTCAACTGCTCCCCCTCCAGGAACTGCCTTTCCGTGTCTAAATGCGGTAATTACATCTCCTAATCCATCTCTTACTGCTCTCTCTACCTCCTCTAAAACGTGCGCACTCCCTCCTCTTAGCAACAAAGTAACTGTTTTGGGATTTTTGCATCCTCTTATATAAGTATAACTATTCTCCCCAACCCTCGTTTCCTCAACAATCTCTGAACTTCCTAAACACAAGCTTATATCTTTAATATTAGAAACTATCTTTCCTGAGACTGCTTTGGCTATCTTTTCCATATCACTCTTAGGCACTCTTCTGAAAGCCATTATTCCTTCCTTTGCAAGATAATATTGAGCAACATCATCAATCCCTTTTTGGCAGAAAATGACATTAGCATTAGAATTAACAATTTCATCAACCAATTCTTTTATGTATTTTTCTTCGGAAACTAAAAAACTTTCTAGTTGTTCAGGAGAAGAAATTTCTATCTTAGTTTCATTTCCGGGAGATTTAATTTCTATCGGAAAGTCAATGAGCAATATTCTTGCATCAACAATTTTTGAGGGCATTTCTATATTAGCTCTCTCCTTTTCGAAAACAAATCCTGAAATGAGTTCGCTCTCTCCAACCTTCCCACCTTTCATTTTTTCAATTTTGATATCTTCTCTGTCAACATATCCTCCTAATCCGACTTCTTCTGATGCAGAGACAATTAAACTGGCGAGAAGCTCCTTGTCAGTTTCAGCACCTTTTCCAGTCATTGCAGTCATTGCAATCTGCTTCATTATTTCTCTAGAGGATAAAGGCAGTGCAATTTCATCCAAGATTTCAAGTGATTTTTCCATTGCTAAATTATATCCTTTTGAAATTAATGTAGGATGTATTCTTCTGTCTAAAAGTGTTTCAGCATTTTCTAATAATTTTCCTGCAAGTAAAGCAACAGTAGTTGTTCCATCTCCAACTTCACTTTCCTGTGTTTTGGCAATTTCAACCATCATCTTCGCAGCAGGATGGTCTATTTCCATTTCTTCCAATATTGTTACTCCATCATTTGTAACAGTTATATTTCCAGAATTGTCAACAAGCATTTTATCCATTCCTTTTGGCCCGAGGGTTGTTTTTACTATATCTGCGATTACTCTTGCCGCAGCAATGTTATTCCTTTGTGCTTCCCTTCCTACTGCTCTTGAAATATTAGAACTTATTACCTCTTCTGCCATCTTTTTCAAAGATGTTTTTTATTTTTAAAGATGTGTGTGATTAATTAGCTAGTTCTTCTAACTTCCTTTGTCACTTCATATCTTGTTACTGGTCCAAATTCTCTACATACGTCTTGAGAAGGAATTATAACCGAGCCGCTTAAATAAGGAGCCGCAAATGCTTTCATGCGAGGGAATCTCCACTCACACTGCAGACCCTCTAGAATTCCAGAATGCGTAATTAACAAAACACTATTGGAAGTTTTTCCAACAATCTTAGGAATAAGTGAAGGTTTAGCGGCCTTGGAATAACGAACTAGTGCTTCATCAAGAGATTCTTCATTTAAAGGTATTCTAATCCTATCCCTCATTCGACCCCCGAAGTGTCCAGTTGCTATACTGGATAAGCCTTCTTTACAAATTTCACCAGTAGTAAGTTCAAAAAGTGGAAAAGCACTAAAAGTTTCAAAATGGCTTTCACCATAAACTCCAATTCCTAAAAGATGGTTATCCTTTGGATTTGCAAAGTTTCTCCTCAAATAACAATCAGTTGTTGTGAGACGAAATGAAGTATTATAAGCTACATCCTCTAATGAGCAATAAACCTCAATTTTTTCATTACCAAGCTGACTTAAAATAAAATTCACAAGACGTTTAAAATCTTCATCGACATTTCCACCTGCCTCTCTAGACATATGTCTTATAATAAATATTTTTTGCATAACCAACCTCAAATTATTTTCTATTTAAGCTTATATGTAATAAATTAGATAATTCAATCTCCAGCCAACTCATCTTCTAAATTATGAAGAAAATCGTGATCTGCATCATGATGCTCCTGCTCACTATGCAACTCATGCGCTTCAGATGTTTCGCTCTTCTCTTGAATTTTCGGTTTCTTTACCATTTTCCTTCCTAAAAAATACCCTATTTAAACCTTTAGCACCACTTAAAATAGAAACAAAATCAATTTTAAATCATTTATATTAACTTATATAGTTAATTCAGCTCTCATAATATTATAATTCTTAATTATCTTAAGATATTAGATAACTAAAAAGAAAGATTTCAAAAGTTATTAGAACACAAATTTTTCTTTTTTATACAATGCAACTACTCCGTAAATTCCTGCTATAAGAAAGGCAACTCCAAGAAGAAGATAGCTTGATTCATTTGGAGGGCTTTGAAGCATTAGATATGATGCTACGAAGAATAAAAGTGTTGATAGGAAGTTGTTTCTTCTCTTTTTGTTTTCTATCGGTTCTAATTTATTTCTTTTTCCTTTAATCATATCTTGAAGAGATGAGGGGAGTTTTTAAGGTTTGTTCTTAGCTTTCTGGGAGAATAATCATTCTAGTTGTTGGTTTTGATAATGTTTTAAAGAAATCTTGAGTTTTTGAGTCTCCATAAAAGTTTGCACCATGATTATCTAATAATAAATCAGCAGAGTGATGTAAATTTGGATTTTGTACAACCATATCGCGAAGATTCATCTTGAAATGTCTTACTTTTGGAGAACGCATCACCTTGCATCTTTCTTTCATTTCTCTCAATGCTTTTCTTTTACTTTTATCATGTATTCCTGCCTCATGTAAGGCCCAATCCATAATTTCAAAAGCAATTTGATAATCAAATGGGTCTGCCACAACTATGGGTGGAATAATTTGTCCATATCTTTTAACCAACCAAGGAACTGCTTCTCCAAGACCAGCACCTACCTCCATAATCTGATCTCCAGAGTTAATTGTTCTTCTAGTTAGTGATCCATATCCTCCAATCGCCCTGGAAGTCACAATTCCTCCTGCCCCAGTTGAATTAATCCTAAATTCAATTGGACCTAAACTACTCCACGGATCATTAAATCTAAGTTCGTACTTGCTTTCTGTATCTTTAAATCCATCAGAAGTTTTGATGATATTCATGAAAAAGCAGTTAATTCACAACTTAAAAATCTTTCTTTATCTCGTAATAAAAAATCCCTTCGCCAAGAATCGAACTTGAATACTCCGGGTTCTGTCGAACTCCGTATTCTAATGAATACGGCCTTGTCATGCTTCATCCTTTCCTTTATGGAATGTCTGCACTAGACAGCAAAGTGTTGTTTGCGATAGCAAACCCTTACTTCGTTAAGGCTTCCTAAGCCTTATTGTCTACAGCCGAATGCTCTACCATTGAGCTACGAAGGGTTGAAATATGGATGAAAAAGAGATTTTTAAACTATTCTATTGCCCTTGATGATACAACACAAAACTAACCCTCAAATCTTTATCACTCTCTCCAATTCCAGGAAGCATTCTTGGAGAACTGAGCTGGAATGCCTTCATTACCAATAACTGATCTCCCCAATAGTTCGCAACCCTCCAATCCTCTTTCCGAGGATAGTCCCCAAATCCTCTTAAATCATCGTACATTCTTTGCAACTCCGCCGCTTTTGCATAAACTGCTTTCTCAAATCCTCTTTGTCTCTGATTTATCCTTTCTTCCTGTCTAGCTAATTTTCTCAATTTGGGATTATCTTCAAGTTCCTCTTTCTCGACATCAAGACTTGCCCCGCCCATAGTCTCCTCGTAAAAGATCATACTTTCGGTATTTGCACCAACATATCGCGCATGAAGCTCAGCAAATTCTCTAAGCGCAGGTCTAATTTCTGGATAATCAAGATATGGAACAGGATGGTCTCTGGCCTTTGTCAAAAGATGATGTATTTTTCTAAGATTTCCAAACATAAACTTAAATGTTCCAGGATGCTCTGAAAGAACATGCAAATCCCCGCCCTTTACTCCTTGAATCCACTGCTCTCTTGCTTCACGATTGATGACGTACCCTCCTACATATCTTTTGCCACAATCTTCGCAAGGCGCATTTCCAACTCCCACCTTAAAAAGATCAAACTCTCTTGTTCCAATCAAGTAAGCCCAGACCCTTGCTAATTTTTCTCCTCTTAGTGCACCAGTAATCGCTTCTAAATGCTCAGCCATAAACTTCCTATCTTCAAGTTTTCTCTCAATAGTTCTTCTTCCAGATTCACCCAGATCGCTTTCAAGATGGTAAGGCAATCCAACATCTCTAATATAACCAACTAAACCTTGAGCGATATAGTCAACTTCCTCAAAAATTCCATGTCCTCTTTCATTTTTAATCATAAATCCAAATCTCCCTCCCAAATCAAAAGTCTTCAATAGCATTCTCCCAGTACCTCCCAAAGCAATTTCAAGTCCACATGGCTTTTGCCTCTCAAAATGCTCAATTCCTTCACAAAAATCACTAACTCCGTGAATGGAAGGTCCATAAAGCATAACATGGGCTATGAAATCACTGAAATAATCTCTCTTGAACACATCTGGAGTAACATCAGTAACAACAGTCACCGAATTTAATGGAACCCCATCAGATACTGCATCAAAATGTCCATCCTCCATCTCGTGTTTTAAAGAATACGCCGCTTCTTGAGTAACATTAAATCTTCTCGGACCAATTCTTATTGCCTTGCCTCTCTTTGGATCAACTCCTTCTGGAAGTAAAGTTAACCGATGGATGTTTCCCAACGTCTGCTCTCCGTTAGGCCAATGCTCTACACTAGTTAAAAATAAACTGTGCTTCCCCATATACAAAACCTGATATGTTTTATTAGGATCCAACGCACTTTCGAGCTCCCTCAAATCAGCACTCATCATAATCTCAGATTTAGGAAAAACATCTCCAGGAAGCATTCTTCTTGCTTCAACAGAAGTAGCAATAACTGGGTTGTCTCGAGTCATAGTCAAAGAAACTAAAGAAGAAATTCTGCCCGAATCTAGAGCTCGTCCAGTCACAGAAGTTAATACTTCATCTTGTTTAAGATATCTTTCTCTCAATGGGGGATCAATCTTATCTGAAGTTATAACTCCATCAGCAACCATCGCCTCCAAAACTCCATTCAATCTCCGCTCATTATGCTCCTTTTTACTATACTGTGAATATTTCTTTCCTTCTCTGATAGTCCAAAATATAGACATTAATCTCTTATCAGTATAATGTGGTTCATGATAATCAAAAATTCTCTCGTGATCAATAGCAGTCGATTTCCACCTAGCCAATATAGCTTCTGAATATTTTTCCAAGAACCTAGATACTTGATCTCCAGGTTTTCTATTTTCATATTGTCTCTTCAAACTCTGCAAAGCCATTTCCTCAATTTCATCCGGAACATGTTCGTGATAAATGTTAAAAGGAATATCCTTCAACCCGTAACCTTTTGCATATCCTGGATGAACCAACTCTAATGCTTCTGCAAAAGAAAGCCCCTCACTCTTTCCTCTTAAAAGTAAATGTGAAAAGAACAACAGGTTAGAAATTCCAAAATCATGATTAATATCTCCATGCCAATTTGCACTCCAATGCCCATTAAAGTGTGTCAAGTCCACAGGATGCTCAAACTCAATATAATTTCCTGCACTGTCTTGAGTTCTAGATGTATTTACAAAAAGTTTATATGGTCTAGCCATGTCCCTTAAAATAGTTACAAGAGAGGAGGCTGCATTTCCAACTCCTTCATGAATCCCATACTTTCTCCAAAAATCAGAAACGGCTCTTGTTGCTTCACTAGGCTCTTCTCGAGCCAAACAATCAAATCCATCCATAATTTGCAAAGTTCTATTCATCTCATCCAATCTCTCAAAAAACTCCTCATTCTTTCTATAAATTCCAATCATCGCAGCAAAATCCTCTCTGCTCAAGAAAGACCTATGATACTTTTCTTCAAGTTTTTTCTTCAATTCATTCCATAATCTTTCAATTCTCTTAGGATTAACAGCTTTCAACAGCTCTTCTTCAGCACCAAATCTCTTTAAACGTAAACTCTCCCTGAGCAGTCTTCCTCTTTCATCAGTCCAATATCCATAACAATGCCCAAAAGCAGTCAATGCCTCCTGAGACCTTAATTCGGGTTTTGCCTTTTCGGGAACAAACATTTCAACAAACGAACTAACTCTTGGGACATATGAGTTTACAATTCGCGCTGCTTCAGGTATATTTGGTTTAGTATAGAGCAAATCAAAAACTCTCTTTTCTAAACCTCTCGTCTCTACAATTAAACACTCCCCAGCACTTAATAAATCATAATTTTCTCTCAAACACCCTTGGATTCTCACTCCCTCGCCAGCACCCCCACTTAACCAATTCTCTTCTGGTTCAAATAAATCATCTGGAACCTCCTCCAGCTCAATTAACTGCTCACCCAATTCTAAATGCAATAACTCCTCCTGCTCTTTATTGGGAACATCATCAAATGACTTCTCATCTCTAGCAAAAACCCAATCTTCTTCAGAAGGATGAAATTGTTCCTCAACAGCCTCTGGATATATTAGTATTTTATCTACTCTTCCTCTAAAATTTCGCTTAGCCATTTGATGATTAACTTATGCTAGTAAACCTTAAACAAGAATACTTAAAGATTGTCGTTCCAAATACACACTATTCAAAACAATTAAGTCTGTTCACTCGCTGCTAGCAGAACCGGTATCAGCAACAAAGAAAGTCTTATTTGAAAGAACTTCATGTGTCTTTCCTTCCTCTTCATAAACAGCAGTTGTTGCAGGAAGCTCAAAACTTCCAACTACTGAAACTTTAGAATAAACGATATATGAAAATACTCTTTCCTCTCCTGCTGCGAGCTTTGGAATGCTCCAGAACAATCTTCTTGTTGAAGGGTCTATTTTATCTGGTTTTGCTCCGAATTTTTCGTAAAGCTTCGTCATTCCAGGAAGTCTGTCAATAACTTGAATGTTTGAAATTCCTTTTCTTGCTTTTACGTGAAGCCTTACTCTTAGGGCAAATTCTCCGCCTTTTGTTTTTACCAATGAAACTCTTTTAGTTATCATTAAAGCTCTTTCTGTGAAAACTCTAACTAGTACAATTACCAAAACAACAAGAATTATTGCGATGAATGGGAATGTATAATTAGTTGTTACAGTTACCGAATATGATTCTCCTGGAAGCAACTCTTTGTTCCATATGTAATCAACAAACAATCCTTTTTTCTCTGATAAGACAGGCTCAATTGTATATACTGTGACTAATCTGGTTAAAATATCTCTTGAAAGAGTGATATTTGCAGAGACCGGAACATTTCCTTTATTTGCTTTAGTTATTTTGGTGTCTCTTATTATAAATCCGGTGCTCGTTCTTGTTTCATCAACCTGTTCTTTTCGGATATAATTTATTGAAGATTCCGATTTTACGCTTGCACTTTCAAGTCCTATTACGTTTGATAGAATGTATGAACCAGCAGAAAGTTTTGACATAGAGGTTTTGTCCAATTTTACTTTTACTTTTGAAACGGCATATGGGGAAAGAGAAACATTTCCAGAATATGTGAAGAATGCAGAGCTGAAACTTAATTTCATTTCGTTTATTTGTGCATTCTGCCTGTTTGCTATGTTTATAATTGCTTCAGAATCTCCTGGGCGAATGTCGTCAACTGAAATTTCAACAGTATCGGCTAGAGGAACTAGATTTATTGTAAGCATATCCTTGAATACGGCTGAATTTGAACCTTTTATTTGATATTCGAACTTGAAAAATCCACGAACTTTATTTCTTATATCTTCACTTAAATATGCTTTAACTTCTATAGGATTATCTCCTGTGTTTAATTCAAATGCTCCTCTTGGGTCCATTGTGACTCCCACCAAAGAAAATATTTCGAATGTATCTGGCTGACCAAGATTTTTAATGTTTAAATCAAATATTGCCGGGTTGTTTAATTCTGGAATAACTACTTCAGATTTAGCAGTTTTTTTTACTTCTAAAGCGGCAGAACTTAGAGGAATTAATAAACTAATAAAGATAATTGCAAAAACCAAGCTCTTTTTTTTAATCACCATACTAATTTACAAGGACGCGCTTATATAAATATTTCTATGCTATTGAATTAGTGTTTAAGGCTTATGTTCCCAGAGCTCTATCTTGGCAGTTTTACTTCTCAACCCCATTTGATCCAAGAAGGCTTTTATATCGTCCTTGAATTTTCTCGAATCTGCTCTTATTTTGTCTTCCATATTGTCAATTCTTGCAGGGATTACATATTTGTTATAGAAGTCTCTCAAAAATCTATACCAAGGAGTAACGTCCCATTTGCTTCCTTGGTCTTTTACAATATATCCCTTAAATTCAATACTTATTTTTCCTTTATTCATTTTCTTTTTTACGCCGTCTATTTCAACTTCGACGTCTGTTAATCCTCTAACCTCGACTTCAACTTGATGTTCCATTTTTAAATAGTCGTTTGCAGTTTTGGAGGCAACCCACTTGAAATCTATATCTCTTGCATTTCCTGAAACCTTCTCAGAATATTTTTCTTCTGTGACTCCAAATCCTTCCTCATCTCTAAGCCATGAATGCATAAACGTATAAAGAGCAGTAAAATCAAATATGCCGTTATGCCCCATTTTCTCTTTTACTAGTTGCTCTTTGTCAGCCATCTTTTATTTACCTATATTATTAATTAAAGAGTAGTCGTATTTAAAACTTCTTATAGGAGTTTTAAACCGTTTTTAGGTAACTTTATAACCCTAAAAGCGCTATTTTGATTATGGAAAAAGAATTTGTTTTCTTGGAACATCCAGCAGATATTAAATTTAAGGCATTTGGAAAAGATTTAGATGAAGTTTTTGAAAATACTTCTAAGGCAATTTCATCTTATTTATCTCCAGATAAAAAAGTCGAATCAAATAAATCAAAAATAGTTCATTTGCAGGCTCCTGATTTTGAATCATTGCTTTACAATTTCGTTGATGAAATTTTGTATCTTTTAGATGCTGATAAGTTTGTTGTTTCAAAGGCTAAAGTAAAAATAGAAAAAAATAGGCTTGAAGCAAGGATATTTGGAGACGATAGTAAAAATTATGAGATAAAACAGATAAAAGCTGCAACATATGCTGATATGTATATTAAAGAAGCTACAGATAAAACTTGGGAATGCCAAATGGTTTTGGATGTGTGATTCTATTTAGTCATCATAAACTAAAATGCCTGAGTCTAATCTTCTTAAAGCGGGCTTAAGTTCTGCAATTTCATCAGCATTAAGTCTTTCAGGGCAAGCAATCAATGTATTGGCATCAACTTGCCTTGGAAATCTGGGAGGAATATTCAAATGAATTTCATTGATAGTTGTTTTTAGAGTTTCATTACCAATTCCTTCTAAATAACATACTAATCCCCAAACGCTTTCCTCAGTAGTTATATTCATGGCATTAGCCACAATCCCAAGTGCTCTCCCTTGAGATATGTTAGAATCTTTTTCAAGTAAGCGATATGCAAAAATATATGCTCTATCTTCTAGATCTGCAACCCATATTCTATCATTCTCATAGTCTATTACTCTTGTTTCTCCCATAAAAGGGGCCGTTATGTAAGCTATTTAAATCTAACTTTCTTGCTTGAATTATGGCTATAAAGAAAATATCAAAGAATGAATGGGAAATTCCAAAAATACCTGATAAGCATAAGGTATAAAAACTCCATTCTCATTAATAGAGTATGAAATTTAACGAAGATTTAGCAGCAATACATGCTTATCTGTGCGCAGATGGCTGCGTAATAAGAAATCCTCCAACTCAAAAATCAAAATATTATAAAATAGATCTTAGAAACACAAATATTGTTCTTTTGAAAGATTTTCAAGAAAGATTTTATAAGTATTTTGGATTAAAGCCCAACTTATATCCTGGACAAAGATGCCAGATTGGTTCAAAGAAAATATACTTAATTCTCACAAAGGAATTTGGAAGTTTTTATTCAAGAGAGTGGCGAATGCCTAATTTAAAAGAAAAATTATCGAAAGTATGGTTGCGCACCTTCTTTGACTGCGAGGGGTGGGTTTTTTGTAAAACTCATCAAAATAGACACATTGGTGTTGATTCTGTAAACGAGCAGGGTCTTAACCAAGTCAAAAAAAGTATAGAAAATCTAAAAATTAAAGTGATAAAAAAAGTGATAAAAAATAGGAAAATGTTTAGATTGCTTATTTATGGTAAAGAAAACTTAATAAGATTTCAACAAGAAATTGGATTTATACACCCAATAAAAAAAGAAACACTAGAAAAAACAATAGATGATTTTGTAGAATATGATTGGAACGTTACTAAAGAAAAAAATAAATTAAAGACAATTATGCTCGAAAAAGCAAGAATCAAAAAACCTTATCTTGTGAGAATTATTTCAAAGGAAGAGGATAACCTGAAAAAATTGTCAAAATTCCTTAATTCTGTCTATAGTATAAACAGCATAAAAATTCATAAAATGATTAATGGATTAGGCACGCCTTATTTCGAGTTGAGCATAAACAAAAGAGATGAAATTAAAAAATTGACAAAACACAACCTTATTAATACCCAAGAATTAGATAAAATTGATAAGACGAGGTTTAATAACTCAATATGAAAGAAAAACTTAAAAAAATTTCAGAAAATATTTATGAGCTACCTAAAGAAGGAAAAATGCTAGTTCCTGCTAAAATCTTTGTTTCAGAATTCTTATTCAAAGGAGTGGAAGAAGAATGCATAAAACAAGTGTCTAATGTTGCAAAATTAAAAGGTATAATTGGAAATGCTCTTGTGATGCCAGACGTGCATGTCGGTTACGGATTTCCAATTGGAGGCGTAGCGGCATTTGATATAGAAAAAGGAATTATTTCTCCTGGAGGGGTAGGATATGACATCAATTGCTTAACTAGAGATTCAAGAGTTTTAAATGAGTTTGGGCAATCAATTAAAATAGAAGATTTTGAAGGTATAAAATCCGAGACCGAGATTGAACAAAATGGGCAAGTAATTAAGAAAATATTATTTGCTAGTCAGTTGCCTACTTTAAATCCAACTACTAATAAGATTGAGAATAAAAAAATTAATTTTTTTATGTTTAAGGAATCAAAAGAAGTATACGAAATAACTCTAAATTCGGGTCTGAAGATAAAATCTACCGGGGAACATCCATTTTTAACGAAAAAAGGAATGGTTCCTTTGTTGTCTTTAGATAAAAATGAAGAATTGGCTGTGAATTTATTTGAAGGTGTTGATGACAATTTAATTATTGATGAAAAAGAAGCAATTACTGCAAAGATTATAGGATATTTAATGGGGGATGGAACGTTTTATAAATCAAAAAACAAACTTTATGCAGTTGCTTATGGTGCAATATTAGACTTAGAAGCAATGTATTTGGATTTGGAGAGAATTGGGGTAAAATCAAAGATTTTTACTAGAATGAGAAATCACAAAATTGTTACAAGGTATGGGGAAAAGAAATTTGTTGCAACAAATCACGAATTACATATTTATTCTCAAGAATATCTTAAATTATTAAGTAATTTAGGTTTAAGTTTGGGGAACAAAACCAGACAAGAAATAAATATTCCTGAGTGGATACTTAAGGGAAATAAAACAATAAAAAGATTGTTTCTTGCAGGGTTCTTTGGTGCAGAGATGTCTTCTCCTTCAACAAGTTCAAAAACTTGTTTTTATTGTCCAACAATCAATCAAAACAAGATTGCATTATTAAAACAGAATTGCCGAAATTTATTTGTACAACTTGCTTTAATGATAGAGGAATTTGGAATAAAAGAATACGTTATTTCAGAGATGGAAGATTTTGTTAATAAATATAATGAAAAAACATCTCGACTTAGATTGATAATCAAAGAAGAAGAGAATATGCTTAAACTCTGGAGAAATATTGGATTTGAATATAATCAGAAGAGAAAAAATCTTGCAAATATTTCTTCTTTATATATATTATTAAAGAAAAAAGAGAATGAGAAGAGAATTGAGTTGGCTTCGATTATTAAAGAGTATAAGAGAAAAGGTTTTACTTTAAAAGAAGTTCAATCAGCATTAATTGGAAAAATTAATGCAAGATTTATCGAAAGGCACTATTATGAAGATGCAAAACAAAGAATAAGCCTGGATTTTGAAAGTTTTAAAGAGTTTCTGAATAGAAAGTTAGCGGAAATAAGAAAATTTGGATGTATTTTTGATAAAATTAAAGAAATAAAAAAAGTAGACGGAGTGCATAAGGTTTACGACTTTAATATATGCGATAATCATAATTTTATAGCAAATGGATTTATTGTTTCAAATTGTGGAGTTAGGTTGTTAGTTGCAAACATTTCCAAGGAAGAATTCTTGAAGAAAAGAGAGCAAGTATTGAATGAGATATTTAAGAATGTTCCATCTGGTGTTGGAAATGGAGGAGAATTAAAGTTGAGTGATGAGGAAATGAAAAAAGTTCTCGAACAAGGTGCAAAATGGGCAGTTGAAAAAGGATATGGGATAAAAGATGACTTAAAAAAAATAGAGGACAATGGTTGCTTAGAAGGAAATGCTGATAAAGTTAGTTCAAGAGCAAAGGCGAGAGGGAGAGACCAGCTTGGAACTATAGGCAGTGGAAATCATTTTGTTGAAATTCAGGAAGTTCAGGAAATATTTGATGAAAAAACTTCAAAAGTGTTTGGAGTTGAAAAAGGAGGCATTACAATTATGATCCATACTGGAAGCAGAGGATTAGGACATCAGACTGCCTCAGATTATATTCATTTAATGGAAAAAGAATATGGATTCAAGAAACTTCCTGACAGAGAATTAGTTTGTGCTCCGATAAATTCTAAACTCGGAGTTGATTATAGAGAAGCAATGAATGCAAGTGCGAATTTTGCATTTGCAAATAGGCAAATTATAACTTCTATGATAAGAAAAAGCTTTGAAAAATTCTTTCCAAAAATTAAAATAGAATTAGTTTATGATGTCTGTCATAATATCGCGAAATTTGAAGAACATAAAATTGATGAGAAAAAACAAATGGTTTGTGTTCATAGAAAAGGCGCAACAAGAAGCTTTGGGCCTGGGAGAAATGAGATCCCTTCAATATACAGAAAAGTTGGACAGCCAGTTATAATTCCTGGAAGTATGGGGACCTTTTCGTATCTTCTTGTTGGAACAAAAAAAGCAGAAGAAATTTCTCTTGCTTCAACAGCTCATGGTGCTGGGAGAGTAATGTCAAGAAGTTCAGCAATAAGGGATTTAAATTTTGATAAAATGAACAAGGAATTGAATTCAAATGATATATTGTTAAAAGCTGGAAGTAAAAAAGGGGCTGTTGAAGAATCTCCTGAAGCATATAAGGATGTTAATGAAGTTGTCAGAGTTTCTGATGAATTGGGAATTGGGAATATAGTTGCGAGAATGAAACCTTTGGCAGTTATAAAAGGATAATTATCTGCAACTTGCAAGTCCTTCTCTCATCCATCTAAGGCTCGCTTCTTCTGCTCTTTGCCTTTGATTATCTTTAAATTTTCTAGCTATTCTTCTTTCAACCATATTTACTCCTGAGCCATAGCCTAATACAAAACCCATCATCGCACCTGGAAGGCTCAGACAAGAAATATTATTGCCTATAAGATATTCTGCTGCACAAGGAATTAGAATTCCAGTGAACATCCCCATATATTTTTGAGCTCTTTCTCTAAAGGTTCTAGTGTTATTCTCCATAAAATCTAATTTAAATTTATACTTTTAAATATTATTATTCTTAGTAATTTCATCTAAAGCAACAGAAAGCATAAAGTCGCTGTCTGCTCTTTTTCCAAACCAAATTTTTTGTGATTCAGCAGCTTGAATTGCTAACATTTCTAGTCCATGAATTATTATTGCATTCTTTTCTAAGGCAATTTTATTCAATCCAGTATCAAGAGGATTATATTTCATCTCAAAAATAACATGCTTATCAGTTACAGCCTCGGCAATTTCAGGAACACTTGGAGAAGCATTTATTATAACGTCTGAATTTCTAACAATTTCCAAAGCATTATCATATCCAGAAATCTTAACATCAAAATCTGAATATTTTTCCCTAGTTTCATCAGGATTTCTAGAAATAATAGTTATATCTCTTCCCTTTAATGCATATAGTGCTGCTCTTGTCGCTCCTCCACTTCCAAAAACAACAACCTTTCCTATATGTCCAGACAACAGATCTCTAATTGCAATATAATCAGTATTGTATCCTTCCAATTTACCCTCTGAATTTTTATTTATAGTATTAACTGCTCCAACTTCTTTAGCATCATCAGAAATTACATCAAGATAATCAATAACTGCAACTTTATGAGGAATTGTAACATTCGCCCCAGAACCCTTTTCCTTTATCCATTTTATGCATTCTTCAATTTCTTTGTCAATAATAGTATATTCACAATTCATATTCATCTTAGAAAAAATAGAATTGTGCATTATCGGGGAAAGAGAATATGATATGTTTTTTCCAAATACAGCATATAGTTTTTTAGAAGAATTATCTTTATTATCTAATTGTTTAATTTCAGCTTCACTTAAATTAATCTTATTTCTAATAATTTTTTCTATTTCTTTAACATAGTTTATCATATTCAAAAAGAACAATGAGAATTTATAAACTCTATTAAATTAGAAGAGATAGTATGGTAATTTATATAATTGAGCATCTTGAACCCAAGCTCTGGGAATGGTGTGAGATAGAATATGAAAGCATTTCTAGCATTGTTGGGAGGGAGAATTTGTGGTTTACGAATGTAAAGAATGAAAAGGATAGAAAAAAATTAGAGGGGTTTGGGAAAGTCTCAGAGGAAAGTATTAGAGAACTGAAATTGGAAAATATTTGTATATTGGATCCTGAAGCAAATAAAACTCTTACAACTGAAGACATAAAACAATTCGATTATTTGATTTTTGGAGGAATTTTAGGAGATTATCCTCCAAGAAAAAGAACAAAGGAAGAACTTACCCGATTTTTTCCTAAAGCAGAACAGAGAAATATCGGGAAAGAGCAATTCAGCACAGATAATGCTGTTAAAGTATGCAGAATGATTGAAACGGGTAAGAAATTTGAGGATATTCCTCTAATTAATCGGGCTGAAATAGAAATAAATGATGTGGAATCATTCATTTTACCATTTAGTTATATTAATGATAATGGAAAGCCCTTTATGTCTAAGAAGATAATTGAATATTTGAAGAGAAAGAAA
>Ga0233425_10007201_pt1 | contig 15819 bp, 15 predicted proteins | sample Watercolumn_Towu_2_FD_181712 | JGI IMG/M metagenome (GOLD analysis project Ga0233425, IMG submission 181712) | Freshwater microbial communities from Lake Towuti, South Sulawesi, Indonesia - Watercolumn_Towuti2014_140_MG | ecosystem: Environmental > Aquatic > Freshwater > Lake | place...
TTGTGGTCGTGACCCACTTTTTACTGGCGACGCACCTGTCGCTCGTCGATCTCGACACCGAGACCAGGTCCGGGCGGGCAGCGGAAACTGCCGTCGACGACGTCGAACATCTGGATGTTGCCGACGTACTGGGAGAAGGACTCGTTGAAGTGCGTGAGGCTCTGTTCCTGGATGAGAAAGTTCCGGATACGCGCGTCGATGTGCAGCGAGGCGGCGAGTGCGATAGGGCCGAAGGGACAGTGTGGCGCGACGTGTACGTCGTGAAGCTCGGCAAGCGAGGCGATGCGCATTATCTCCGACACGCCGCTCGCAAGGGCCACGTCGGGCTGGGCGACGGCGAGGCCAGCGCCGACGATCGGTGCGAAGTCCCAACGCGAGAAGAGACGCTCGCCCGTGGCGATCGGCACCGAGGACGCTGCTACGAGTTGTGGCAGTTTGTCGAGATGCTCGGCGAGGAGCGGTTCCTCCACGAAGAGCAGTCCGAGAGGTTCGAGGGCAGGCATCATCCGCATTGCCGTGGCCATGCTCCAACGGCCATGCACATCCATCGCCACCGCTACGTCGTCACCCTGCGCGAGAATGAACTCAACTCGCTCCACGACGCGGGAGACGTACGCGGAGGAGACGATGGGCTCGGCTTGGGGCGGCGTGACCTTGAACGTCCGGTGGCCTCTGACCCGTAGCTCGGTCATCTCGGCGAGCACCTCGGCCTCCGACGGGGCACAGAGATCGTCGGCGGAGAGCCACGCGTAGGCGCGGATCCTGTCCCGAACCCGCCCGCCAAGAAGCGATGACAACGGCAGGCCGAGCGCCCGACCGCGCAAGTCCCAGAGCGCGGTGTCGATTGCTGCGAGCGCACTGGACAGCACAGGGCCACCGCGGAAAAAACTCGAACGGCGAAGGATCTGCCAGACGTGTTCGATGCGCTCGGCGTCGATACCGACCAGCATCGACTCGACGTCGCGGATGGCTGCCGCGACTGCGGGTGAACGGAAGTTCATGCCCGCCTCACCCCAGCCGAATGCGCCATCCTCGGTTTCGATACGAGCGAAGATCCAGATCGGCGGGACGATAAATGCCTCGACTCGTGCGATCTTCATTGCCCGCCCCTCGCGTAAGGGTAGTCGCCGGCCCCGAGATCAAAGACGGCGGCCATGAGTCGTGAGGAGGTGTCGCTCGTCGGGCGCTCGCAGACCGCGTCCACGCCACCCTCCTCCACCACCGACCCCTGATCAAGGATCGCGACGCGGTCCGCGATCACCCGCACGACGGCGAGGTCGTGCGAGATGAAGAGCATCGCCAGTCCCCGCTCGTCGCGAAGGCGACCGAGCAACTCGAGGATGCCAGCCTGCACGATCACATCCAAGGACGAGGTGATCTCATCGCAAATCATGACGGAGGGCTCCGCGGCAAGCGCCCGTGCGATTGCGACGCGCTGGCACTCGCCGCCGCTCAGTTGAGCTGGATACGAGGCGGCCTTCGTCGCCTCCAGCTGCACCGCATTGAGCAGTTCGGCGACCCGCGCCGAACACTCCTGCCTTGATGCGCCGAAGAAGAAGCGCAGCGGACGCGCGACGCTCTCCTCGACGGTCAGCATCGGATTCAACGAGCTGTTGGGATTCTGGAATACGATCTGCACTGCCTTGCGCTGGGCCGCGGTCCGCTTGCTCGACTCCCAAGGAGCGGCCGCGCCGCCGATCTGCAGCGAGCCAGTAACTGCCGCGTGCAGCCCGCCGATACAACGACCGAGCGTCGTCTTGCCACTACCGCTCTGTCCAACGAGAGCGGTGATGCCCGCCACCGGCAGGTCGAGCGAAACGTCGTGCAGTATGGTGCGTGATCGACGTCCCGCGGCCGCATAGCCCGCGGTGCAGGCTGAGACGCGCAGCGCGAACGAGTCCGACGACACGTGTCGCCGTATCTGCACCGCCGAGCCGACCCGACCGAGGTCGGTCGCACCAACCTTGATGCACCGAGCCGCATGTGTCGGGGCGACGATGCGTAAGTCGGGCGTCGCGAGGGAACACTCGTCGCTCGCGTCGGGACAGCGAGGCGCGAACTGGCAGCCGATGGGACGCGCGTCGACGGCTACCGGCAAGCCGCTAAGCCCACGGGGCTCTACCACCCGGCCGCGGAAACGGGGCACCGCGGCCAGTAACCGACGGGTGTAGGGATGCGCGGGTGAGGCGAAGACGTCGGCGGTCGACCCCGTCTCGACCACCTGACCCGCGTACATGACGGCGACGTCGTCGACGAGCGACCGCACGACGGCCAAGTCGTGACTGACGTAAATGACCGAGGTGCCGAGTGAGGCGATCGCCTCGCGAACCGTGGTGAGGATGCCCGCCTGTGTCACCACGTCGAGCCCGGTCGTCGGCTCGTCCATGACGAGGAGCTCGGGCGAACCGACGAGAGCCATCGCGATGGCCACGCGCTGCTGCTGCCCTCCGCTCAGCTGGTGCGGGTAGCGGGTCATGAAGGATGCGTCGTCGGGCAGTTGCGCGGCACGCCACGCTCGAACGACGGGTCTGTCAAGATCAGCATCTGTGCCATGCACCTCGAGCACCTCGCGCACTTGGCGACCAACGGGAATTCCTGGCGAGAGCGCGCTGCCTGGATCTTGCGGCACGTAGGCAATGTGGCGGCCGCGCAGTGTCTGTAAGTCGGCTTCGCTCGCAGAGAGCAGGTCGTCGTCGCCGAAGCGGACCGAACCCCCGTGGCGCACGAGACCCGGACGCACGTAGCCGAGCGCGGCTAGGGCGACGGTGGTCTTGCCCGATCCCGACTCGCCGACCACAGCGGTCACCCTGCCGCGGCCGATGTCGAGCGATACGCGGTCAAGCACCACCGAGCCCTGTGGCGACGTGCGCACGTCGAGATCGACGAAGCGAAGGATGGCTGGATCAGACATGGGCGGAGGCCTCCGACCCACCAGATCCGACGTCGCCCGCGAAGTGAACCTGGTCGAGTACGAGGTTGATACCGACCGTGAGCATGATGACGGCGATCGATGGCGCGAGTACCGCGAGCGGCTGGATCGTGAGGCCAAGTCGATTCTCGCCGATCATCAGTCCCCAGTCGGAGGCGGGCGGCTGCAAGCCGAGTCCAACGAAGCTGAGTGCCGCGACGAGTACGAGCGAGGTCGTGAGGCGAAACCCCACGTCGACGAGGATCAGGCGGCGCAGGTTGGGTAGCACCTCGCCAAGAAGGATCCAGCGCGTCGGCTCGCCGCGCATCATCGCGGCCTCGACGTACGGAGCCGTGACGTGCGACATGGCGGCGGCGCGCGACACGCGGGCCGCACCCGGCGCCGTGGTCACGACGAGTGCCACGACGACGAGCACCATGCTCGTGCCGAAGGTGGCGAGGAGCAGTAGCGACAACACGAGAGCGGGAAAGCCGAGGACGAGGTCGGTAGTCCGGCCAATGAGGGCATCGACCCAACCGCGCCGGTACGCCGAGTAGACGCCGATGGCAATGCCGACTGCCTCGCCGACTGCAGTACCCACCGCGGCGATGAGAATCGACGTGCGCCCACCGACGAGCAACCTGCTGAGTACGTCGCGTCCAACGTAGTCGAAGCCGAGCGGCGAGCTCCACGTCGGCGAACCGAAGGGCATACCGATCAGGCTGTTGGGGTCGTGAGGCGTGACAAGCCAGCCGCCGAACGCCATCGCGAGGGCAACGCCTGCCATTGACAAGCCGGTCCACCACGCCCGACGTGAGGGCCTCCGTCTAGCGGACACGGAGCCTTGGGGTGAGCAATGTGGTGGCGGCGTCCGACACGGCGTTGGCGAATAGGTAGAAGGCGACAAGGATGAGGGTGAGCGACTGCACGGTTGGCGTGTCTCGTGCGCGTACCGAGTCAATGAGCAACACGCCGACCCCCTGGAACCCGAACAAGTATTCGACGACCACGACCCCCGCAGGCATCGACGCGGCGGTGAGGGCGAAAGCGTGGACGCCCGGCACGATCGCGTTGGGTAGCACGTGCGACACGAGTCGACGGCGACGCGGCAGTCCCTTTAGGAGCGCCATCTCAGCATACGGCGACCTCAACGCGTTGATCACGCCCGCTCGGATCATACGTGTCGGAAACGGCATCCAGCCGAGCACCATCACCGCAACTGGCAGCACCACCGTGGACGGCGAGAGTGAGAGCGATACGGCGGGCAGCACCGGCCAGAGGAAGGCAAAGACGACGACAAGACCGATGCCGAGCACGAATGACGGCATTGAGGCGACCGCGAGGGTGAAGGTCTGCGTGGCGACGTCGAGCGTCGATCCGCTCCGCACGGCGGAGACGACCCCGGCGATAATCGAAAGGGGCAGCATGATCGCAAGCGTGATGCCGAGCAGGACGAGGGTGTTGTTAAGGCGCGGCGCCAACAGATCGGTTACCGGCATCTCGCTCACGAATGAGCGGCCGAGGTCGCCGCGCAGTACGCCCCATACCCAGTCGACATAGCGCGTGATGACGGGGCGGTCGAGGCCGAACTCCTTACGCAGCCGCTCGAGGGCCGCGGGATCGACGACGCCGTCCTTGCCGAGGTACATGCTCGCAGCGTCACCTGGCAGGAGGTCGACGAGGAGGTAGACGACGAGTGAGGCGACTACCAATGTCGCGAGGGTCTCACCGAGGCGACGCAGGAGCGCGGATGCAGTCATCTCATCGGGCATGCCGCTCCGGCCGACGGACGGCCGGCCGGAACGGTTATCGTCCTAGAACGAGAAGTTTTTGAATCGGTACCAACTGAGTGCCGGGAAGACATGGGGTTCACAGCCCTTCACGGTCGGCAGCACTGCGTCAAGTTTCTTCTTGAAGTAGGGGATGATGTATCCGCCGTCTTCCCAGTGCAGGCGCTGGGCCTGACTGGCGAGCACCTTACGGCGGGCGAGATCTCCGGTAGCCGCGGCCTGGGACACGAGGCGGGACGCGCGGTTCGCCTTATCATTCGTCCAGTTCGTCTCCTCCTTGTTGTAGGCGGTGAAGGACTGCTGCCACTGGGTGAAGAATCCGCGGTAGCCCCACGAACTGAACGTGAAGGGCGCGACACCCCACGTCTTGTCCCAGAAGGTGTCGGCCGGATCCTTGCGGACCGTCAGCTTGACGCCCGCCTTCTTCGCGCCCTCCTCGAAGACGAGTGCAAGGGGTACGAAGTCGGACTCGGCCTCCGACGTGGCGAGCTCAAAGGTTGTACCGATTTGTCCGGCCGCCTTGAGCAGCTGCTTCGCCTTGACAGAGTCGTAGGTGCGCTGCGGGATTGACGCATCGTACAACTCGTCGTACCGAGCGAAGAGGTCGTTGCCCACCGTACCAAAGCCGCCAAGCGCCACCTTGACCGCCTTCTCGCGGTCGATCAGCAGTTTCATCGCCTCACGCACGCGTGGGTCGGTGTACGGCGCCTTCGTCGTGTTCATCACGAGCGGCGTCCAGCTACCGCCCGGGTTAACGACGACCTTGGCCCCTGCTGAGCGCACGAGCGGCGCCTGGCTGACGGGCAAATCGCTAATCGCGTCTACTTGCTTTGAGACAAGCGCATTCACACGCGCCACCGCATCGGGTATGGCGATCATTCGAACGGCGGCGAGGAGCGGCTTACCCGCCTCGAAGTATGCGGTATGCGCCTCCAGTCGGTACTCGGAGCCTGGCGTCCACGCCGCAAGCTTGAAAGGTCCGGTGCCATTGGCATTGGCCACTGTCCATGGGCCAGCGGCGCCCTGCTTGACGATGTTCACGTAGCGCTGGCCCACCGCGGCGCGGAAGTCGGACCAAGGCTTCAGCAGTCGAACCGAGAGCTGGTACCTGTCAGTCTTCGTGATGCCAGCGGGATCAACCATGTCGATGTTGCCCGAGGCCTGCTTGAGACCGTTTGCGGGATCGAGGATCCGACGGAAAGTGTAGATGACGTCGTCGGCGGTCAGCTCGCTGCCATCGTGGAATCGCACGCCCTTGCGCAGCGTGATCGTCCACAGCGTCGCGTTCTTGTTCGGGGTGATCGATTGGGCGAGCTGGTTCTCGAACGTCCCGTCGGGAAGCATGTCGGTCAACTTCGAGTAGACGTTCTGCCGGTAGGCTTGTGCGAAACCCGCTACGCCTTCTTGGTGCGGGTCAAGATTGTCCGACGCGGCCGGTCCACCCGGCAGTCCGACGCGTAGCGTTCCCCCGCGCTTGGCGGCTGGATGCGCGAAGGCTGGTCCCGTGCCGACGAGGGCGGCGCCGACGACGGCTGCCCCCGTCAGGCCGAGGAAGTCCCGCCGTGTTGGCAGAATCAGGCCACCGAAATCGTCGCCTCCATGTGCGTGCTCACTGCGGTTCATAGATCCCCCCGATGCGTTTGCGGTGTTGTGACCGCACGCTTCCGTGCGTGAGGTGAACGTACCGCCGTTCCATGTTCCAAGTCAAATCAAATATGGTCCGAAATGTATCCACGACCATACCAATGCCGACCGCGATCAAGAGTGTGGGAGGACACGGATTCAGTAGCCCGCCACGAGATCGACCACCCCAATTAGTGCGTCGCCGCGCATGAGGCGCCGGGTGTTCTCGGCAACGAGCGCGACGAGCGCGGGTCGGCCCATCGCCGGCGTGCTGGCCACGTGGGGCGTGATGAGCACGTTGGGACGAGCCCAGAGAGCGTGACCTGACGGAAGCGGCTCAGGGTCGGTGACGTCGAGTAATGCGCCCGCGAGGCGGCCCCCGTCAAGGGCACGCAGCAACGCATCGGTGTCGACGACTGCGCCGCGCCCGACGTTGATCAGCCACGCCCCCCGCTTCATGCCCGCAAACTCCCGATCGCCGATCATGCCTCGGGTCTCGTCGGTGAGTGGACACGACTGCACGACGATGTCGGCTCGCGCGAGGAGCCAGGAGAGCCCATTGGCGCCAAGGGAGACGTCCGCACCCGTGTCACCTCCGCGTCGGGTGAGGGCGATGGTCTGCATGCCGTTGGCACGAGCGAGGTCGACGATCGCCCGTCCGGCCAGACCAGCGCCGACTACTCCGAGGACCGAACCCGCGACGCTCGACACGGCAAGTTCCCCCCACCTTGTACGTCGTGCGGCGACGGCGAGGCCCTTGGCCGCGCAGTACACCAAGGCGATCACGTGCTCGGCCATGGGTGTGGCGTGCACGCCCTTGGCCGCCGTCCACGTAATCGTCGGTCGCATCACGTCTGCATCGAGCCACTGATCGATGCCAGCCGCTCCGAGTTGCACCCAGCGGAGACCCTTGTTGCGTCCGACGACTCCACGTAGCCACTCCACGTCGTCATGCACGCAGACAATTCCGTCGGCGAATTCCGCCGACTCAAGCCGGGCGCCAGTGTCGAGCACGGCTGCCTCCATATCGGGGGCCGAGGGCGAGACGTGGATCCCGAGCAACTTATCCCCCCGCAAGGGCACGTAGTTCCGCGACGACTTCGTCGGTGACCCCGAGTGTTCGTCCAGCGCGGGCCATGCGCTCGAGGTCGCCCGGGGCAAGGATCGATCCGTCGTCGCTCGAGGCTCGAATGCGATGCTCAATCGACTCGACCCCCTGCCTCGCCAGTGTGCTCTCAACGAGCGCATCGTGACGGATCATGACCACGAGCACACCCTCGGCAAGCTCCGTGCCGGGCAGCGAGGCACCCGTGATTGCCACGCCAAGGGCCTCCACCGCTGCGGCGAGGCCGAATCCCTTGTGCCCCGCGGCGGGCAAGAGGAATCCGCCCCCCAGGAGGCCGCGCGGGTCGGTCGTCGGACGACCCGCCGCGTCGACCGCCGATTGCTCGGGCAGGGGCTCGCCGCGCTCGAGGGCGATCGTGGCCTTGCCGAAGGCGATCGCACTGGTCGCCATGTCAAGTATGAGGTCGGTGTGCACACCCGGGACACCGACGGCGATCGGGTTGGTGTGCATCGACGGCCGGGCACCCGGTGCCGCTACGACTGGAAATGGCGGTTCGGATCCACCGAGAAAGACGAGCGTGACGAAGCCGAGTGTCGCGCCGAGCTCCGCCCACGAGCCCGCGCGCCCGGCATGACCACAGTTGCGGATTCCGACACACGACACGCCGAGATCGCCCGCGCGCTCGGCGCCGAGTGAGAGTGCGGTCTCGAGCACTGGATAGCCGATGAGCCCGTGGGCGTCGAGTCCGATTACACCGGCCGTCGAGGACGTTTCCGAGGCGTCGCCGTCGACGCGAAGACCCGGCGAACCGAGTCGCTCCACGTAGTGCGGCAGGAGGCGCACGCCGTGGCTCGGGTGGCCCGACCAGTCGGCGAGCACTAGATGGTCGGCGACGCAACTCGCGATTTCGGCACGTGCGCCGTGGCGTATGAGAACACGCCGGCAGACCTCGACCAGCCACGCGTGCTCGGTAGGTATTGGTTGCCTTTGGACTGTTCTTGGCACGATCAAGAGTGTAATGTCTGGGCTTAACACGAGAACAGGGGGCGAGCAGTGGACGGACCCGGTGCGACTGACGGGCGTCTCGACGCGCGTGTCGGGTCGCCGCGTCCAAGTTTTGACGTGCCAACGAAGATAGCCCGCGAGTCGGTCACGCAGTACCTGTGGGGTGACGAGGAGTCGGGCCTCGTAGCCGACTGGATCTACGCGTCCACTCAGCGTGTGCACATGCTCGTCTACGGCCTGCCGCGCGATGGCGCCTGCAGGCACTCCCCGAGCCATCGCACGATCTTCGGTGCAGACGTCTGTTACCTCGTGCTCGAAGGCACCCTCGCACTCGCCAATCCGGAGACCGGCGAAGTGAAAGTGGCGGAGCCCGGCGAGTTGCTCTTCTTCCGCAAGGACACCTGGCACCACATCTTCTCGAAAGGCAGTGTTCCCCTGCGAGTGCTCGAGTACTTTGCTCCCCCACCCTCGACTGGCACGTCGCGCGCCTATGCCGCCACGCGGCCCTACCTCGAGCGGGCGCTCTACGAGCTAGCCGACGACGTGGGTTCGCTGCCATCGAGCGCGCGAAACGACACGCTGTGGCGGGTCACAGCCGCGGACGCGGCGTGGCGACTCGAGGGTTCGATGCTCGTCGGCCTGCTCGTGTCGACCGAACACCTCCACGTCGCGACTCTGCGGCTGCGCCCGTCGGAGACGAGCGACGTGCGGCGGCGTGGCGGCGACACCGTCGTCTACGTCACGCAAGGCAGCCTGCACGTTCGTTCGTCCTTTGGGGACACGACGTTCTGGTTCGAAATTAACGAGGGCGACGCTTTCTTCGCTCCCGCAGGTGCCGAACAGCAGTTCTTCAACTACGGGGGCGACGACGTCCACGCCGCGCTCGGTGTGGCGCCGGCTTGGTACCCGACGTGACGATCGCCCTCGCCCTCGACATTGGCGCAACGAACGCGCGCGTCGCGGTCGTCGAGATGAGCGAGGGATCGATAGACGATCGCGCCGCGGTGCCTATGGCCGGCTCGACGCCCCGTGCGGTGCTCGCACAGTGCCGAGAACTCGCCGAGGACCTGCTCGACGGCCGACGCCCTTCGGGGGTGGGGGTCTCGGTATGCGAACTTGTGTCCCCCGACGGGAGCATAACCTCACACGCGACCCTCGACTGGACGAGCCACGATCTCGTCGCGGCATTCGGCGACCTCGCCGATGTCGCGATCGTGTCCGACGTGGTAGCCGCGGGGCTCGCGGAGTACCGATTCGGCGCCACGCGCGGGCTCAGCAGCTTCCTGCACGTCAACATCGGATCCGGCCTCAGCTCCTCACTCTTTCTCGAGGGCGAGCCGTGGCGCGGGGAACACGGGGCGGCAGTACTCCTCGGCGAGGAACCCCTGGGCGCCGAACGTCTCGGCAGTGGCAAAGGTCTCGCCGCGCGCGCCGGTCTTCTAGATGGTGCCAGCGTGCTCGAGGCCGCTGAGCGAGGCGACCCGCGGTGCGCCGAGATTTGTGACTCGGGTGCGGCCGCCGTGGGAAACGCGCTCGGTTTCGCCATCAACCTTCTCGATCCGGCGGCCGTGGTGCTGTCGGGCGGCGTCGTGCATGGATCGCGCCGCTTCCGCGAGGGCCTCATCGCTTCGGTTCGCGCGACGACACGGAACGATCAGGGTCGCGCGACGCCGATCCTGCTATCCGTACTCGGTGACGACCCCGCGCTGATCGGCGCCGCACTCAATACGCTTCGGGAGGTGCGAACGTGAAAAGCGATCTGCGCGTCACGAGTGCCAACATTGCGGCAGTGCCCGCGCCGCTGTTCAAGCAGGTCTATACCGCGATCCTCGAGGCCATCGATAGTGGAAATCTGAAAGAGGGTGACCGCTTGCCCACGGAGCGCGACCTCTCCGAACGATTCAATGTGAGTCGCGCAACCATCCGCCGCGCCATAAGCGAGCTCGTCGCCGAGGGTCGCATCTCCCCGCAGGTTGGCCGGGGGTCGTTCGTGCACGCGCGTCAGCTGGAGGACTCACTCACGTCCCTCGTTAGTTTCAGCGACCTAGCACGCGAGCGCGGGCTTGAGCCCACCTCGCGGGTCATCCGCGCAGGCTTCCGTCCGGCCTCGCCCGAGGAGTCGGCGGTGCTTAACCTGCAGGCACACGGGATGATTTTCGACCTCCTGCGAGTCAGGTATCTCGACGGCAACCCTGTCGCACTCGACAACTCGCGGATCCCCGAGACCGTGGCGAAGGGTTTCGACACGGCGGACTTCGAGTTGCAGTCCGTTTACGAACTCCTCGTGCATGCGGGGCACACACCCTTCCTGGCCGACGTGATCGTCTCTGCCGCTACGACGTCGCGTGAAAGCGAGGAGTACCTCGAGACCGAGCCGAGTGCGCCGCTCATCGTGTGCAAGAGCATTTCCTTCGACGCAGAACGCCGTACGATCGAGCTCGGCGAGATCGCGTATCGCGCCGACCGCTATCAGATCCACACCACCCTTCAGCGACGCGGCAAACGACGGGTGAGCTCGGAGTGATGGGGCGACTTCAGGGCAAGACCGTGCTCGTGACGGGTAGTGGCTCGGGCATCGGTCGCGCGGCGGCGCTGAGGGCCGCCGCGGAAGGTGCGAGCCTCGTTCTGCTCAGCCGCACCGCGAAGAATCTCGAGGAGACGGCCTCGCTCGTCGTGTCGGCGGGCGCTGCCCAGCCGCGACGCGTGCTCGTCGATCAGTCATCGCGCGCCTCCGTCGACGCTGCGTGCGCCGAGATCATCCGGGCAATCACACGACTGGACGCCGCCGTGCACGCAGCGGGCGTTGATGACCCCGAGGAAACGCCGCTTGCGTTGCTCGACGACGAGACGTGGGACCACACCCTCGAGGTGAACCTGACGAGCGTGTTCCGAATCACGCGGGCACTCCTGCCGCTCTTCCCCGAAGGTGGGGCGATGGTCTTCGTCGGCTCGGCCAACTCGATCGTGCCCCGCTCGAACGCCTCGGCCTACTGCGCGTCGAAGGCCGGGCTGCTGCACCTCACGCGCTCGCTCGCACTCGAGATGGCCCCGCGCAAGATCCGCGTCAACTGCGTGTGCCCCGGTGTTGTGGATACGCCACTCACCGACCTGTTCCTGCAGCGATCCGACGATCCAGCCGCGTTACGCGAGGCCTACGCGCGGTCGAACCCTCTCAAGCGGATGGCCACCGCCGATGAGATCGCGGGGTGCATCCAGTTCTTGCTCTCCGATGATGCGGCGTTCGTGACCGGAACGAGCCTCGTCGCCGACGGCGGCATGCTCGCGGGGAGCTGAGTGTGAAATCCGGCCGTTCGCCACTCGGCATCGGTGTCGTCGGTACCGGCGCGCTCAGCCTGCGCGGTACGCTGCCGCATCTCGCCGAGGAGGACGTGCGGGGGTCGGTTCGGGTGGTCGCCGTGTGCGACCCGGTGATCGCGCGGGCCTCTGCCGTCGCAGAGCAGTATGAGATCCCCGCCGCCTATCCGACGATTGAGGAAATGCTCGCCGATCCGGCCATCGATGCCGTGACCATCTCATCGCCCATTGGACTGCACTTTGATCACGTGTCGGCGGCACTCACTGCGGGCAAGCACGTGCACGTAAACAAGACGATGTGCACCGCGCTCGACGAGGCAAACCGACTTATCGACATGGCCCGCAAGCGCAGTCTCGCGCTGATCGCCTCGCCGGGTGAGATCCTTCGCCCACAGCTCGATGCGATCCGCAAGCTGGTGAACTCTGGTGCGATCGGCGAGTTGTCGTGGGCGCTGTGTGGCGGCTCCTTCGGCGGGTACCACGAGCGAGACGAGCAGGAGCGAACCGACGCCCCCGGCGGCACGTCGATCAATCCTGCGTGGTACTTCCGGAAGCCCGGCGGCGGTCCGATGTACGACATCACGTCGTACTCCCTCCACCAGTTGACCAGCGTGCTCGGACCGGCACTGCGTGTCAGCGCGCTCTCCGGCATCGCTGTGAAGAAGCGATGGTTCGAAGGTCGCTCCGTACCTACCGAGGCTGACGACAACACGGTCCTCCTCCTCGACTTCGGGGGGGCCCGATTCGTCGTCGTCCACGGCACGGCGGCGGGAGCCGTGTCGGAACAGTTCGGTGCAACCGTCTACTACGGCACGCGCGGGACCCTCGACGGCGTCCTATTAAACGGCGATCCGATTGACTTCGTCGGTCGCGAAGCGACGACCGACAGGCCAGTCACCGACTGGGATGCACAGATGCGCGTGCTCCCGCACGTGACCGGTGCCCATCAATCGATCCCCGAGAGTCATGTCTTTGAGGACGTGATGCAGATGGTGGACGAGGTGACGACGGGGCGCACGAGCCGCGTGACACCCGAGCAGGCACGACATGTGATTGAAATCATCGAAGTGGGCTACGCCGCAGCTGCGAGCGGGCGAACCCACGACCTCACCACGTCATTTGAATTGCCGTGATCGTTCGGTTCGGCACACCCACTGGTTCCGCGCTCGGGTATCTGGCCGAGGGTTTCGTCCACCTACTTCCCTTCCGATCGATCGGCGAATTCGCCCGCACCGACGGCGCCTGGTCGTGGAGTGAGTCGACCCGGCGCTCGCTCGGGACGTTCGACCCCCGCGAACTCGAGCTGCTCGCTCCGGTCGACGACTACATGGAGGTCTGGGGCGCGGGCGTCACCTACCTGCGCTCGCTTGAGGCTCGCGAGGAAGAGAGCGAGTCGTCACGAGACATCTACTCGCGGGTCTACGACGCACCGCGACCGGAGTTGTTCTTCAAGGGTCTCGGTTGGCGGGCAGGCGGAAGCGGATCCGTGGTCACGCTGCGCACCGACTCCTACAATTGCGTACCCGAGCCGGAGCTCGCGCTTCTCGTCTCGCCGACGGGAGCAATCGCGGGCCTCACGGTATGCAACGACCTGACGGCTCGCGACATCGAGTCAGAGAATCCGCTTTACCTCCCGCAAGCCAAGATCTGGCTGGGCTCGTGCATCCTCGGGCCGGGGATCGTTCCAACGAGGGAGATATCCGACCCCTACGCACTCGAGATCACGATGTCAATCGTGCGGGGCTCGGACACGGTGTTCGAAGGCTCGAGCAATACCGCACGTCTACGCCGCAGGCTTGACGAACTTGCGCTCGCCGCGCTTCGCGACCAGCCGCAGCCCAACGGGTTTCTGCTCTCCACCGGCACACCGATTGTGCCGCCGTGGGAGTTTGCCCTCGCGGCAGGCGACACGGTGTCCATCACGATCGAGTCCGTCGGGACCCTCTCCCACTCAATTGGGCTCCCGGATCACGCTCCTTCCACGGACCTCCGCCCGTGAACCTCGACAGGGTGCGTGCCGCACAGCGCGACCTCGCGTCGATGAGCCGCAAACTACGAGCCGATCTCCTGGACGCGATCGGCGTAGTTCTCGCTGGACGACACAAGGAACTCGTCGACATCGCCCACGACGAGACGGGCATCTCCGAGCAGCGCCTCGCCGGCGAGTTGACCCGTACGTCGTACCAGCTCGCCGAGCTTGCCTGCGCGGTACGTGCGGGGCACCCGTTCGACGAGGAAGAGTGCAGCGAGGTCCCTGGCGACCCGCCAGCAGGTGGGCCAGCGATCGCGCGGGTATGGGTGCCGATCGGCCCCGTGGTCAACTTCGAGGCTTCGAACTTTCCGTTTGCGTTCGGCATCGCTGGCTGCGACACTGCCGCGGCACTCGCCGCGGGCTCGGCCGTAATCGTGAAGATCCATCCCGCACACCCGCGCACTAGCCGTGGGGTTCTCGCGCTCTCACGACAGGCCGCAGTCGACCTCGGTCTGTCGCGCGACACCCTCTCGGCAGTCGAGGGGCTCGAGGAAGGACTCGAACTGGTCGCTCACCCCGACGTGCAAGCCGTTGCCTTCACCGGGTCGTTGGACTTCGGTGATGAGCTCCGACGTCTCTGCCAGCGACGGACGCCGCCGATTCCGTTCTTCGGTGAGCTCGGCAGCGTGAACCCCGTCGTGGTGGCCGAGGATGCGGCCCGTTCGCGCGGATGGGCCATCGCCACGGCATACGTCGCTTCTCTCACCATCAACATGGGCCAGCTGTGCACGAAGCCGGGGCTCTTCTTCGTCCCCCGAGCGGCGTCGAACGAGATCGTCTCGGCCATCGTCGAGGGAGTCACCGCGACCCCGGGCACAAGGCTGATCAGTCGAGCGATCGCCGAGCGCGCGGCCGAGCATCATCGAGACCTCGAGGCGCGCGGCCTCGAGACGCTCGCCCGGAGCGCGACGGTTGACGAGCACGAACTCGCGCTGCCCTACCGCGTCTATCGGGTCTCGGCTAACGGCCTAGCCTTCGACGCGACGCTGGCCGAGGAGCACTTCGGACCGACCGGAATCGTGGTCGAGTACTCGGAGGACGGCGAGCTCGAATCCGCACTCGCTCAGGTACGCGGCTCGCTAACGATGAGCCTGCACGCCGACGACCTTGGATGTCCACCCGTCCCGCGACTATTGGCTCGAGCGATGCGCACCGCAGGCCGTGTGATTGTGAATGGATTCCCGACCGGACTTCCCGTGCGCGACGCGACGCACCACGGCGGGCCATACCCCGCCGCTACCGACGCCCACGCCACCTCGGTCGGCGCACACTCAATTCGGCGCTTCCTTCGACCGGTCTCGATCCAAGGATCGACGTCCGACCTTGCAGCAGTGCGCGCGATCGGGGCGTCCGGCTCGAACCAGCCTTCGATATGGGCGTGAGGCCAGCGGGGTCCGCGGCACAGTAGGTTGTGGATGATGGCGTTGTGAGCCACATCCAGATCTCAGTTAAGGCCACCGAGCCGTGGAACTGGGCAGACGAACTGAAGCAGAAGGGAAGCCACGCCGGCATGGCTAGCGATGTTCGCGAGCTCTGACGGGTGAATGGCTGCACCAGTGGACAAGTAGCAAATCCGTCAGTCTCAGTTCCGAATTTGAGCAGCTCGATCGGGATGAGGGGATGAGAAAGCGCTGACCAGGACGAAGGAACGGGTGCGACGAACTGTGAAGGTCTGACGTGACTGCGAATGTTGGTTGCCGTACCTCGGGAATTCCTGCACGTGTGCGAACTTCGTATTTGCCGGAATCTTGCTGTGGTTCGCGGGGAGTTCATCAGGAGGGTGTCTCGATCATTAGGCGAGGCACACATGAGGCACAAAGCGGGGAGAGACAGGGCCGGACCGAGGTGGGCAGGAACGCCGAGAGCCGCGTGGTTGCGCGGAAACCCAACGCACGACGTAACGACCGAGTCCCTTACAAGAAGAGAGCCGGGGGTTCGAGTCCCTCAGCGCCCGCGGAGGGACCGGAAGTGGTGGGCGAGGTCAGCCGCCGCGGCGACGACGGATCTCGGCCGAGATGGCAGGCACGACCTTGTGGAGGTCGCCGATGACGGCGTAGCCGGCCTTCAAGACCATGTTCGC
>Ga0233425_10007202_pt1 | contig 15815 bp, 16 predicted proteins | sample Watercolumn_Towu_2_FD_181712 | JGI IMG/M metagenome (GOLD analysis project Ga0233425, IMG submission 181712) | Freshwater microbial communities from Lake Towuti, South Sulawesi, Indonesia - Watercolumn_Towuti2014_140_MG | ecosystem: Environmental > Aquatic > Freshwater > Lake | place...
CGCGACCCTCGCTTTCGCGCCATCCGAACCCAGCTGGAGAGACCCGAGATGACCCCTCGCCCCGCCCGCGCCCGCCGCGTCTGCGCCACCGGCGCCATCGCCGCCGCCGCCACCCTGATCCTGGTCCAGCCGGCCTTCGCCTCGGCCAATGTCGAGGGCCTGCTGCAGAACGTCGTCGACATGCTGACGGGCAACACCGCGCGCCTGCTGGCGGTGCTCGCCGTGGTCGTCGTCGGCATCCTGTGGATGTTCGGCCTGTTCGACCTGCGCCGGGCGGCGATCGTGGTGCTGGGCATCGTCGTCGTCTTCGGCGCCGCCGAGATCGTCAACCTGATCACGGGCGGCGCCTGATGGAGCCGTTCGTCCCCTGGCTGATCACCACCGGCGCGGCCGTCCTCGGACCCGGACTGATGCTGGGCCTGCGGCTGATCTCCCCCGGCCGCTTCGCCCGGATCGTCGCCGGCCTGCTGACCGGACTGTTGCTCGGCTTCGTCGCCGCCCGCCTCGCGCCGGGAGGGCCGCATGGCTGAGGCCCGCCTGACTGAGGAGAAGCTGATCGAGGATCCGCTTTTTCTGGCCTGCACCCGTCCGGCCATGGTCATGGGGGTGCCGATGGAGGCGATGGGCGTCAACCTCATCGTCTCGGGCATCGTCTTCCTGGTCGGCGGCAGCCTGCTCTATCTGCTGGTCGCCCCCGCCGTGCACCTGGTGTTCCGCGCCATCTGCCGGGCCGACCACAACGCCTTCCGGCTGCTGCTCGTCCATGTCGACACCAAGGGCCGCGCGCGCAACGCCGCCCTGTGGGGCGGCAGCTCGGCCTCGCCCCTCCCCCTGGCGCGGCGCTATCGTCCGGCGGAGCTGACCCGTGGCTGAGGGCGCGGTCTCCGTCGCACGGCTACGGCGCGAGGGCGAGGTGCGCCCGAACCTGCCCTATGCGCGCCACGTCAGCGACCATGTCGTCGCGCTCGACAGCGGCGCCCTGATGATGGTGTTCCAGATCGAGGGGGCCAGCTTCGAGACCGCCGACGCCCGCGATCTCAACGACTGGCACGTCAAACTCAACCAGGCCTGGCGCAACCTCGCCGATGAACGTCTCGCAGTCTGGCAGCATGTGGTCCGGCGCGAGGCGGCGCCCCTGCCATCCAGCGGCTATCGCTCGACCTTCGCCGCCGAACTGGGCGCGGCCTATGACGCGCGGATCGCCGAGCGCCCGCTGCGGGTCAACGAACTGTTCGTCACCCTCGTCCTGCATCCCGGCCGGGACGCCGGAGACCGCGCCGCTGCCCTGATGAAGCGGCTGAAATCCGCCCGCGGGGACGGGACCGAGGCGCTGCACGACCACATCCGGCGCCTTGAGGAGGCCGGGCGCGATCTGGTCCAGTATCTGGGCCGCTACGCCCCGCGGCGGCTGGGTCTGCACGAGCGGGCGGGCCTGTGGTTCTCCGAACCGATGGAGGTGATGCGGCTGGTGCTGACCGGCCGACGGTCCGCCGTCCCCCTCGTCCATGGCCATCTCGGATCGGCGATCTACACCGTCCGCGCCATCTTCGGCCGCGAGACGCTGGAACTGCGCGACGTCTCGGACGCCCGTTACGCCGGCGTCCTGGCCATCAAGGAATATCCGGCGGCGACCCGCCCTGGCCTTTGGGACGCCCTGCTCAGCGCCCGGTTCGACTTCGTCGCCAGCCAGTCCTTCGCCTTCCTGTCCAAGGCCTCCTCGCGCGCCGTGATGGAGCGCAAACAGAACCAGATGGTCTCGGCGCGCGACCGCGCCGCCTCCCAGATCGCCGGCCTGTCGGAGGCGCTCGACGACCTGGTCAGCAACCGGTTCGTCATGGGCGAACACCACGCCTCGGTGCTGGTGTACGGCGACAGCCCGTCGGCCCTTGCCGACCACCTGTCGCGGGCCCGCGCCATCCTGGCGGACTCCGGCCTGGTCGTTGCGCGCGAGGACCTCGGCCTGGAGGCCGCGTTCTGGGCCCAGTTTCCGGGCAATTTCGCGCGCCGCACACGGCCCGCGGCCATCACCTCGCGCAATTTCGCGGCGCTTGCGCCCTTCCACGCCCATCCGGTCGGCAAGGCGCGCGGCAACCACTGGGGCGAGGCGGTGGCGACCCTGCGCACCACCGCCGGCTCGCCCTTCCACTTCAACTTCCATGTCGGCGATCTCGGCCACACCTTCATCTGCGGCCCGTCCGGCTCCGGCAAGACTGTGGTGCAGAACTTCATGCTGGCCCAGCTCGAACGGTTCGACGCCCGGCAGCTGTTCATCGACAAGGACCGCGGGGCCGAACTGTTCGTGCGCGCCTGCGGCGGGACCTATCTGGCGCTGCGCAACGGCGAGCCGACCGGCTTCGCCCCCTTCAAGGCCCTGGCTCCGTCGCCCGCCAATCGCGCCTTTCTGGTGCGGCTGGTGCGCGCCCTCGTCGCGCGGCCGGACGAGACCCTCGGCGTGGCCGAGGCGCGCGCGATAGACCAGGGCGTGGCGGCGCTGGAGGCCTTGCCGCGCGAACGCCGCTCGATCGCCGCCCTGCGCAGCCTGCTCGGCCAGGGCGACGCCGGCGGCGTCGGGGCCCGGCTGGAACGCTGGCAGCGCGGCGGACCTCTGGGCTGGGTGCTCGACAATGACGAGGACGCCCTGACCCTGGACGCGCGCTTCGCGGGCTTCGACATCACCCAGCTGCTGGATCACGACGAGGTCCGCACCCCGGCCATCCTCTATCTGTTTCACCGCATCGCCGAACGCGTCGACGGGCGCCGGCTGGTTCTGGACATCGACGAGTTCTGGAAGGTGCTGGGCGACCCGGCCTTCACCGACCTGGCCCAGGACGGGCTCAAGACCTGGCGCAAGCAAAACGCCTTCATGGTGTTCGGGACCCAGTCCCCGGCCGACGCCCTGCGCTCGCCGATCGCCCACGCCATCCTCGAACAGTGCGCGACCAAAATCTTCCTGCCCAATCCGCACGGCCAGGCGCGCGACTATGTCGACGGCTTCGGCCTGACCGGGGAGGAGTTCCGCCAGGTGCGCGAGGTGCTCGTGCCCGGATCGGGCCGCTTCCTCGTCAAACAGGGCCACGACAGCGTGGTGGTGGAACTGGACCTGGCCGGGCTGGACGACGCCCTCGCCATCCTGTCGGGCCGCACCGAGACCGTCGCCCTGCTCGACCGCCTGCGCGGCGAGACCGGCGACGCCTACGCGCAATGGCGCGATCCCTTCCACGCCCAGAGGAGACTCCTGTGAAACCCCATTCCGTGCTCGCGGCCCCGGCCGCCGCCCTGGTCCTCGTCCTCGCCGCCGCACCGGGCGCCCGGGCCCAGCAGATCGTTCACGATCCCACCGCCTACGCCAAGATGGTCGAGGAGGCCCGCACGGCCCTGCAGCAGCTCCAGGCCCTTCAGGCCCAGGTCGAACAGGGCCGTCAGCTGTTCGACAGCCTCAACGACCTCTCCGACGTCAATGCGCTGGCCGGCGCGCTCGGCCTGCCCGAGGTCCGCAACCCCCTGCCGGACCTGACGGCCCTGCGCGCCGCCGCCGACGGCGACCTGTCGGCCCTGGGCCGGCTGGCCGGACGCGCCGATGCGATCCGCGCCGAACACCGGCTCTATACGCCGCCGTCCGGCGATTTGCCGGCCGCCGAGGCCTGGTATCGCGACAGCCTCGAACGGGCCGGAGCGCGCGGCGCCCGCGACCTCGCCGTCGGCGAGGCGATCGGCGAGGCCGCCGACCAGAGGCTGGAAGGTCTGGAAACGCTCAGGCGCGCCCTGGACACCGCCCCCAACGCCCGTGCGGTGATGGACCTGGAGGCGCGGCTGGCCGCCGAACAGGCCTTGATCCAGAACGAACAGGTCCGGCTGCAGGGTCTGGCCCTGACGCGGGACGCCGAGGCCCGGCTGGAGGAACAGCGCGCCCGCGAACGGGCCGAGGCCGCCCGCGCCGCCCGCCTGGACGCCTATGAGCGGGCCTTCCGATGAAACGCGCCGTCGGCCTCGTCCTCGCGGCCCTGTGCGGCTGCACCGCGCCGGAGCGGGGCGTCGAGGCCTTCGCGGCCGATCCGGAGGCGGCGAAGGCCGTCATCGCCGCCTGCGACGCCGGCCGGACGCGCCGCGACTGCGAGACGGCGCGGCGCGGCCTGGCCGAGGCCCGGCGCCGCGATCGCCTGGCCGTCTATGCGCGCACGGCGCAGGGAGGGCGACGATGAGCTTCCGGGTTTTCGAGCCGAGCTACGACTTCATCGACGCCCGGCTGAACGAATTCCTCGGCGAGCGCCTCGCCTCGGTCATCGCCGAAGTCGACGGCCCGCTGCGGATCGCCCTGGTCCTCTATGTCGTGCTCTACGGCTTCGCCATCCTGCGCGGGGCCATCAGCGAGCCGGTGATGGATTTCGCCATCCGCTCGATCAAACTGGCCCTGATCTACGCCCTGGCGACGACGGCCGCCTATTCGACCTTCGTCACCGAACCGCTGTTCACCGGCCTGCCCAACGCCCTGACCCGGGCCGTCAGCGGCGCCGATACGCCGGGCGTCGGCGCCGCCTTCGACCAGTTCCTCGCCTACGCCGGCTATCTCGCCGAGACGATCGCGCGCGAGGGCTCGGCGTTCGATCCTGGCCCCTGGGTCGTCTCGGCGGCCGTCCTGATCATCGGCGCCCTGGCCTGCGCCCTGGGCTTCGGGGTCGTCATGCTGGCCAAACTGGCCCTGGCCCTGCTGGTAGCGCTCGGTCCCATCTTCATCGCCTGCGCCCTGTTCGACGCCACCCGGCGCTTCTTCTTCGGCTGGCTGGGCCAGGCGGTGAACTATCTGGTCCTGTTCGCCCTGATCATCGTCATCTTCCAGCTGGTGCTGTCGCTGGTGCGCGACCAGTGGGGCGCCATCCAGGGCCAGGACCCGATGATGGGCGGCCTGATCTTCATCGCCCTGTGCCTGCTCGGGGGCGTCTTCTTCCTGCAGACCCCGGCCATCGCCGCCGGCATCGCCGGCGGGGCCAGCGCGGGCCTCGCCGACTTCGCCAATGCCGCGGCGTTGGGCTCGAGCGGCTCGGGCCGCGCCCGCGGCCCCCTCGAAGCCGACCGCCGGCCGCCGAAGGGCGGCGGATCCATCCGACCTTCCGGAGCCTGACCATGACCCATCGCCTGATCCTGATGCTCGCCTGCGCCGCGCTCGGCGGCTGCGCCGGCCTCGCCCGTCCCGACCTGCCGGTCTGCGACGGCGCCGCCCGCCGCCCGGCCAATCCCCACGGCTCGATCCTGATGTCGCCCTCGGCGCCGACGCCGGTCTCTCCAGCGCCCCGGGCCGAGCGCCCCGTGGCGCCGACCCCGGCGCCGACGTCGCCCGGGGCCGCGTCGGGAGGCTGCGCATGACCGACGCCCCCTCACCCGAGCTGAAACGCTATTTCGCGGAGGCGCGGCGCTGGGACCAGGACCGGCTGGCCGAGGCCCTGCGCTCGCGGCGCCTCGCTTGGATCGCGGCCGGCGCCGCCACGGCCCTGGCGGCGTCGGCCACCCTCGCGGTCGCCCTGCTGACCCCGCTGAAGACGACCGAACCCTTCGTCATCCGCGTCGACCAGGCCACGGGCGCGGTCGACGTCGTCCGGGGCCTGTCCGGCGAAGACGGGCCGGCGCGCTACGACGAGGCCGTCAGCAAATATTTCCTCGCCCAGTACGTAAGGGCCCGCGAAGGCTATCTCGACCCCGCCGCCGAGGACGCCTTCCGCCTGGTGTCGATCCTTTCGGGCCCCGCCGAACAGCGCCGCTGGGCCGACCTCTACCGGGGCTCCAACCCGCAGAGCCCGCAGAACCTCTATGGTCCCGACGGCGAGGCGGTCATCGCCATCCGCGCCATCGGCTTCATCAATGACGAGGTCGCCAACGTCCGCTTCCGCCGCACGGTCCGTCAGGCCCGACAGACGGTGGAGAGCGACTGGATCGCCACCATCGCCTTTTCCTACACCCGCGCGCCGATGACCGAGGCCGATCGGCTGAGAAACCCGCTCGGCTTCCAGGTGGTCTCCTATCGCGCCGATCCGGAGGTCATCCGATGAAATTTCCCGCCGCCGCCCTCGCCGCCGCCCTCCTCGCCGTCGCCTCGCCCGTTCTGGCCCAGGCGCCCGCCGATCCCCGCGTCCGCGAGGTCGCCTATGAGCCGGGCGCCGTCTATCCGGTCGCCGGGGCGTGGCGCACCGCGACCCAGATCATCTTCTCGCCCCGGGAGACGATCCGTCACGCCGCCATCGGCGACAGCGTGGCCTGGGAGGTCGCGGCCGAGGGCTCGGTCCTGTTCCTGAAGCCGCGCGAACGCCACCCGGCCACCAATCTGCTGGTGGTCACCGACCGCGACGGCGAGGCGCGCCACTACGCCTTCGAGCTCCAGGCCGGGGAGCCCAACGCGCGCGGTCCCGTCGCCTGGCAGATCCGCTTCCGCTACCCCGGCGACGAAAAGACGGCCGCCGCCGAAGGGCTCGCCGCGGCGGCCCGCGCCGCCGAGACCCGGCTGATCGGACTCGAACTGGCGCGGGGCGCGCTCGAAGGCCCCCGCAACCTGGCCTGGTCGGCCCAGGGCGATCCCGCCCTGCAGCCGTCCGAGGTCAGCGACAACGGCCGCTTCACCGTCCTGCGCTTCCCCGGAAACCAGGCCCTGCCGGCCCTGTTCGAGGTCGGCGAGGACGGCGGCGAACGTCTGGTCCCGTATGACGTCCGCGGCGAGTTCGTCGTCATCCACGGCGTCCCCCGGGGCCTGCGCCTGCGCCGCGGCCGTTCGGTCCTGTGCCTGTTCAACGAGGGCCGGGACGGGCGGGGCGAGGCCATCGGGACCGGCACCGCCTCCCCCGTCGTCGAGCGCGCCCCCGCCGGAGACCGGCCATGACCCATGAACACCCTTCGCCGTCCGAACCGCCGCCGGCAGCGGACCGATCGGAGCTCGTCCGGGACCGGGGCGTCTCGCCCATCGCCGGCCGGCTCGGTGGGCGACACGGCAAGATGACGGCCCTGGCCGCCCTGGCCCTGGGCTGCGGCGTCTTCCTGTTCGCCACCTGGGACCGGCGCGACGCCGTCCGCCGCGACCCGGCCTCTGCCGACGAACCGGTGCGCCCGTCGACGCCGTTCGAGCCGGCGCGCCGTCCCGCCGATCCGCCGCTGCTGAGCGAGGCGGCCTCCGATCCCTCGGCGCCGCTGTTGATCGACGAAAAGGACCGCATCCCCGCGCTGGACGGCGCGCGAACGTCCGACCCGGCCGCGGCGGGCGGACCGTCGCCCGGGGACCAGCGCCAGGCGCTCGCCGAGAGCGCCCGCCGCGCGCCCGTTCTCGCCTACAGCCGGCCCGGCGCAGCCGCGTCCATGGCTCCGGATCGCCCCGCGGGGGTCGCTGCGCCGGCGGACTCTCCGGCGGCGGCGCCCACTTCGCTCGACCAACTGCGCCGGGTCAGCCCGATCGCCCGGACCCGAGCGGATCGACTGCCGGACCGCAACCTGATGCTGACCGCCGGAACCAGCGTCCCGTGCGTGCTGCAGACGGCGATGGACAGCGCCACGCCCGGCTATGTCAGCTGCGTCCTGCCGAGCGACGTCTGGTCCGACAACGGCGCCGTCGTCCTGATGGAGCGGGGCAGCCGGGTGCTCGGCGAGTACCGCGGCGGACTCGAGCCGGGCCGCGGACGGCTGTTCGTGCTGTGGACCCGCGCCGTCACCCCCGGCGGCGTCGCCGTCTCCCTCGCCTCCCCCGCCGCCGACGCGCTCGGCCGCGCCGGCTTCGACGGGTCGGTGGACACCCATTTCTGGGACCGCTTCGGCGGGGCCCTGCTGCTGTCGATCGTCGACGACGGCGTCCAGGCCGCCGTCGGCGAGGGTCGCGACGTTCAATCCACGGCCCGCGTCCCTTCGGACGCCGCCGCCGTGGCGCTGCAGAACTCGGTCGGCATCCCGCCGACCCTGCGCAAGGCCCAGGGCGCGGAAGTCTCCATCTTCGTCGCCCAGGACCTCGATTTTTCCGGCGTCTACCGGCTGCGGGCCTGGTGATGGACGACACCTCGGTCCTCGATCACTACCTCGCTCCCTTGCGGCCCTTCCTCGAGCCGGACGACGTGACCGAGGTGGTGATCAATCGTCCGGGCGAGATCGGGGTCGAACAGGCCGGCGGCTGGCGCTGGCACGAGAGGCCCGAGCTGACCGAGCCCTGGCTGCGCACCCTGGCGGTCGCCGCCGCCGCCTACACCAAACAGGACGTCGACGCCGAACGGCCGATCTGCTCCACCGTGCTGCCCGGCGCCGCCCGCTGCCAGATCGTCCTGCCGCCCGCGGCGCCGGCGGGAACCGTATCGCTGACGATCCGCAAGCCGTCACACCGGCGCATGGGCCTCAGCGAGTTCGAGGCCGCCGGCCTGTTCGCCGACACGCGGCCCGCCGACGTCGACGGCGTCGACGATGTCGACGCGGCGCTGATCGAACGCCGGACCGCCGGCGACTGGACCGGATTCTTCCGTCTCGCTGTCGAGGGCCGCCGCAACATCCTGATCTCCGGGGCGACAGGCTCGGGCAAGACCACCTTCGCCAAGGGGCTGGTCGAGCTGATCCCCGCCCACGAGCGGCTGCTGACCATAGAGGACACCCGCGAACTGACCGTCCCCCACCGCAATGTCGTCCACCTGCTCTATTCGAAGGAGGGACAGGGCTTGGCCCGGGTCGGCCCCAAGGCGCTGCTGGAGAGCGCCCTGCGCATGCGGCCGGACCGCATCCTGCTGCAGGAACTGCGCGACGGCACGGCCTTCTTCTATCTGCGCAACGTCAACTCCGGCCATCCGGGCTCGATCACCACGGTGCACGCGGACTCCGCCGCCCTGGCCTTCGAGCAGCTCACCCTGCTGGTGCGCGAATCCGAGGGCGGACGCGACCTGCCGCGCGAGGACATCCGCGCCCTGCTTCATCTGCTCGTCGACGTGGTGGTGCAGATGAAGAAGATCGACGGCCGGTTCCGAATGACGGAGGTCTGGCATGAGCCGGCTCGCAAGCGTCAGCCCCGCGGCTAGGGCCGCCCTCGTCGCCCTCGCCCTCGCCGCCCTGCTGGCGATCGCTCTTTCGGGAACCGCGCTCGTCGCCCTCGCCGGCCTCGGCCGACTGGAGGCGGATATCGACCTGGCCCGCGTCCCGGGCTGGTTCTGGTACTATCGCGACGATCCGCTGGTGCGCCGCTGGCTGCGCATCGGCGCGGCCGGCCATGGCCTGCTGCTGCTGATCCTCATCGTCGTCATGATGGTCAACCGCCGCCGCCCCCTGCACGGCGCCGCACGCTGGTCCACGGCGGGCGAGCAACGCCGCGCCGGCCTGCGGGCGCATCAGGGCGTGGTGCTGGGACGGGCCGGCGGCGGCCTGCTGATCTCGGACGGGCCCGAGCATGTGATCGTCTACGCCCCGACCCGCACCGGCAAGGGCGTCGGCGTGGTCATCCCCAATCTGCTGGCCTGGCCCGGCTCGGTCGTCGTGCTCGACATCAAGCGCGAGAACTTCCTGGCCACGGCCGGGTTTCGCGCCGCCTCCGGCCAGAGGGTGCTGATGTTCGACCCCCTGGCCCTCGACGGCCGCACGGCTCGCTACAACCCGCTCGGCCATGTCGCGCGCGATCGGCCCGAGGTCGTGCTCGACGAACTGCAGCGGATGGCGGTGATGCTCTTCCCCGGCCATGACCACGCCGACCCCTTCTGGTCGGAAGCGGCCCGCATCGGCTTTATCGGCGTCGGCGCCTTCGTGGCCGAAACCCCCGCCCTGCCCTTCACCCTCGGCGAGATCTTCCGCCAGCTGACCCGGGGCGATCCGCGCACGCGGTTTCCGGCCCTGATCGCGGAACGGCGGCGCGCGGACCGGCCGCTGTCGGGCCCCTGCGTCTCGGCCCTGACCGACTTCTGCAGCGCCGGGGAGAACACCTTCGCCTCGGTGCGCCAGACCATCACCACCCGCATGGGCCTGTGGCTGAACCCGGCGGTCGACGCCGCCACCGCCGCCAGCGACTTCGACCTGCGCGCCCTGCGCCGCGGCGGGATCTCGCTGTACCTCGGGGCCGCCCCGGACAATATGCAGCGGGTCGCGCCGCTCTACAGCCTGCTGTTCCAGCAGCTGATCGATCTCAACAGCCGCGTCCTCCCCGGCCCCGGCGACCGGCCGGCGCTGGTGCTGCTCGACGAGTTCGCCCGCCTCGGCCCCGCGCCGGTCCTCACCCACGCCTTTTCCTTCGTCGCCGGCTACGGCCTGCGCCTGCTGCCGGTGATCCAGAGCCCGTCCCAGCTGCGCGCCCTCTACGGCCCCGACGTCACCGAGGAGATCCTCACCAACTGCGGCGTCGAGGTCGTCTTCGCCCCCAAGGAGCTCAAGGTCGCCCAGGACCTCAGCGAGCGGCTCGGCTTCTACACCTACAGCGCCCGCAGCCGCAGCCGACCCACGGGTCTGGCCCCGGGGCGGCGCAGCACCACCGCCTCCGACCAGCGCCGCGCCCTGATGCTGCCGCAGGAACTGATGCAGCTGCCGCCCGGCGACCTCATCGTGCTCAAGGCCGGCCTGCCGCCGACCCGGGGGCGCAAGATCGTCTCCTGGCGCGAGCGCGTCTTCGTCCGCCGCCGCCGCCCGCCGCCGCTCGTCCCCGTCGCGCCGCGCGGCGATCCGCCCGCCCCCGAGCCCGTCGATCCCGGCCCCGCCGCTGACGAGGCGGCGATGTTCGGCTTCGACGCCATCGCCCGCGTCTTCGCCGCGGAGGGGGCGCCGCCGCCGGCGCCGGGCGCCGACGAGGCGGCGGTGGGCGACTGGCTGGACCGGATGATCGACGCGGGCGTCCGCGCGCCCGCCCCGGCCCTCGATCCCGCGCGTGACCGCTGATGGCCGCCGCCGCGCCCTCATCCGACAAACCCGAACGGGACGCGCCCGCCGAAAGCCGGCTGACGCCGACCGGCCCGGACCGGGCGCCGGTCTCGCGCCGCAAGGGCGACCTGCCGTCGTCGATCCTCGACCGTTATCTGATCGAACACGACGGACGCGGCCGGGCCGAGCGCTTCTTTCGCGACCACCGCGCCGACCAGCCGGCCTTCCGCGACGCGGGTCGGGCGCTGACGGCCTCCAGCGCCTATCCCGACGTCGTCGCCGACATGCTCAGGATCGCCCGCCATCGCGGCTGGACCCAGGTCCGCGTCGAGGGCGATCCGGCGTTCCGGCGCGAGGCCTGGGTCCAGGCCCAGGCCATGGACATCGCGGTTCGGGGCTATCGCCCCACCGAACGGGACCGTCAGGCGGGCGGGGCCCGGACCCCCGCCCGGGATCCCGATCGCCCACGCCCCGCCGAGCGCCCGGTCGCCCCATCCCCGCCGCTCGAAGCCCGCATGCGGCTGGCCGCCGCCGCCGTCCAAACCCTGGTCGGCGATCCCGCGGCGCGGACGCGACTGCTCGAACGCGCCTGGGCGCGGGCCGCGGCCCACCTCGAACGCGGCCACGCGTTCCGGCCGCCGCCGGACCTCGAACGGTCGGCGACAAGGGACCGCCCGGACGCGGACAGGCGCCGCAAACGCTGACAGGCAGGTCCGCTCAGGATGGCCCGCAAATATCCATAACTGGGTGCTTATGATCCATAACGCCATGAATCGCCCATATATGGGCCTTTATATATTCTCTCTTGATCGAAACCATAAGCACCCATATATTAGCGATTGTAGCCCATCCTCACCACAAACACCCATATACAGGCCCCTGCATGTCGACCGCCAAAGCCACCCTTCTGACGCGCGCCGAACAACTGGGCGACCGGCTGGCGGCGCAGCGGCTGAACCGCAACCTGACCCAACGCCAGCTCGCCGACTACGCAGGTGTGGCCCTCAACACCCTGCGTCGACTCGAGGCCGGAGAAAACGTCTCCCTCGACACCCTGATCCGGGTGCTGGAGGCCTTGGGCCTGGGCGACCGGCTGGAGGCCCTCGCCCCGCCCGCCGATGTCCGGCCGGTCGACCGGGTGCGCATCGCCGCCGGGCGCGAACGCCGCCGCGCCAGCGGCGCGGGCGCCGAGGCCCCGGCCACGCCCTGGACCTGGGGCGACGACCAGTGACCGACGCCACCATCCGCCTGTGGGGCCGCGACGTCGGCGCGGTCAGCTGGCTGGAGGACCGCGACCATGCGGTGTTCCAGTACGTTCCCGAGTTCGTGGCCAGCGGCATCGCCGTCTCTCCGCTGGTGATGCCGCCGAGCCTGGCCCCCTACGCCTTCCCCGAACTGCCCCGTGACGCCTTCAAGGGCCTGCCCGGCCTGCTGGCCGACTCCCTGCCCGACAAATACGGCAACGCCCTGATCGACGCCTGGCTGACCCGGCAGGGCCGCGACGCCCGATCGTTCAACCCGGTCGAACGGCTCTGCTACATCGGCACCCGCGGCATGGGCGCGCTGGAGTTCCACCCCACCCTGATGAAGGCCGCCCGCCGCTCGCGCCGGCTGCAGATCGAGGCCCTGGTCGACCTGGCCAACCAGGTCCTGTCGATGCGCCAGGACATGAAGGGCGTGCTGTCCGGCGAGGACGACCACGACACCCTCGAGGAAATCCTGCGGGTCGGGACCTCCGCCGGCGGCGCCCGCGCCAAGGCGGTGCTGGCATGGAACGAGGAGACCGGCGAGTTCCGCTCCGGCCAGGCCCCCGCGGGCGAAGGCTTCTCCGACTGGCTGATGAAGTTCGACGGCGTCAGCAACAACCGCGACAAAGAGCTGGCCGATCCGCAGGGCTTCGGCCTGATCGAATACGCCTTCTCCCGGATGGCCGCCGACGTCGGCATCGACATGGCCGAATGCCGCCTGCACCACGAGGGCGGACGCAGCCATTTCATGACCCGACGCTTCGATCGCACGCCGGACGGCCGAAAGCTGCACATGCAGTCGCTCGGCGCGCTCCGGCATTTCGACTTCAACGCCGCCGGCGCCTACAGCTACGAACAGGCCGTCGAGACGATCCGCCTGCTCGGCCTCGGCGCCGTCGACATCGAGCAGCAGTTCCGCCGCGCCGTCTTCAACCTGTTCATCCGCAACCAGGACGATCACGTGAAGAACATCGCCTTCCTGATGGACCGCTCCGGCGGCTGGCGGCTTTCCCCGGCCTTCGACGTCGGCTACGCCTACAATCCGTCGGGCCCCTGGACCAGCACCCACCAGATGACCTTCAACGGCAAGCGAGACGGCTTCACGCTCGAGGACCTGGTCACCTTCGGCGCCCACTGCGGCTTCAAGCGCCGCAGGACCCTCGGCATGGTGCAGGCGATCGCCGAGCGCGTCCGCGACTGGCGCGCCTACGCCGACGCCGCCGGCGTTCACGAGCCCGACGCCGTCCGCATCAACCGCGCGCTGCGCCTGGATCTCACGCCGGCGGCCTCAACCACCTGAGGGTGAAGCTTGAGGTCTTTTCTGCGCCAAGCGGATTCGCCGACGCCCGGAGACCAGACTTTCAGGGCGGCCAGGAGCGATCGTCAGCTCCGACCCCAGGCTGACCAGCCATTCGGCACGATCAGGGCGTGGCCGAGCGAAACTTGACCTGACGCATGGAGGAGCCCCCATGCAGGAAGGCTGTTGGACAGATTGATCCGAGGCGCCTCGGCTTTTGTGCCGTGAAACGCGACGCGGACGACGTTGTCCTCGTGTGCAAGCCCGACCGTCTCGACGAGTTCAGCCGACTGGTCCGAGAGGCTGCCGCGCATTTGGCGAGGACTTCGTCGTGTGCACAACACAGCGGTCACCCGTCGCAGTCAGAAGTTCGTCATGCCGTCTGACGACAGAAATCTGAAGCCGCCGCATAGCTGATCTCTGGTCACTGCGGGCGGACACCTTCGGCCTCCGGCACGTACAGGCCGGTCACAAGACGGGTCAGGAAACCGGCCGGCCGGTCTCGCGATCCGAAGCGGCCGCAGGGATCCGGCGTAGGAATAGGCCGAACCGGCCGGTCTTCGGGCGCGAAACTGTCGCCGACCTGATCCCCGAACACTTCCGCAAACTGGAGCGCGTCACCGACCCTAGACAGGGATGGCGCGTCCATGCCGACCACATTCGCCGACCTCGCAAAGGCGACCGCAGCAGCCTGGCGACCATCAACGGCAAGAAGCTCTGCCTCGGCAGCAAGGCCGCCTGTCGAGCCCGGCGCGCGTACACCCAGGGGTCCTGGGATGAAGACGTTTGCGATAGCCGCCGCACCGGAGGACACCGGCTCCGTAGGAGTGATGCGCGTTACCGCGACACGAACCCTGGAGGTGTCCGCGTCCGCCCCGGAGCGGATCGTGAACCGCTCGCTCAGTTCGTAACAGACTTGCCGATCGACCTCGCCCAAGACTTTGGCGACATCGTCGGCGCTCAAGCCTTCGCCGGCCGCGCCGGGGACAAGCTGCGCCGGTTCGATCACGATATGGTCGATCTGAGACGCGAGCGCTTCGTCACGGCGATCTCGCACCGCCACCCTTAATGTCCCCTCCTTGGTCTGAAGCCCATGGTATGAGGTCAGGAACCCTCCATTGGCGACAGGCGTCGTCTGACAGGCGCCGACGAGCAGTGCGAATCCTAATGGCAGTGCGCAACGTACGATGGCTAAGCGGGTCATCTAAATCCTTGCGGGTGAGAATGAGCACGGCGCGGGGTCGCGCAACATCCACGAACGGCTCAACCTAATGGATGATCCGCACCATCCGACCCATCACGTCGATTTCTCCTGAGGCGGCGGTCGTTTTCCGAATCATTTTGGACCCTCGCGCCCGGAGTCTGCACTCGAAAAGGGCAACCCCGCCGCACCAGAACAAGGGGCCTGGGAGGGACATCGAGCAAACTGAACGGCGCTGTTCCAACCAACCGCCACTCACAATGGGCGCGTCGCCGCTCCGTTCCCTGTCCGCTCGTATCGCTACGGGGAGAGATGCATGCCAGTTGCCGGTCCTGCAACAGGCCCTGACCCGGCCGTTGTCTGCCAACCCGGAAGCCCCCTGTCGTGGCACGCGTCCACCGTGCTTCGCCTGCGGCCGCAGGCATAACGCTCCGGTACGCCGCGATCATGGATGCGCGGCACGGAGCGTCGATACATGATCGCGCCGCCTTGCTTCAGATCCGCCGAAGGGGCATTGGCCGTCGTGCGCTGGACCCCGCAGAGATTGGCGAGAGCCTGCTGGTTCATTCGGATTTCCCTCGAAGCCGGAGACGTCCAACAGATGAGCAACTTCCCCCGCCTGTCCCGACCCATTCCACGCCCGCAGCCGCTCGGCGGCGCCATGCTCGGACGCTGGTTCATCGGCGCCGAGGTCGCTCCGGCCGATGGTCCACCTCGGTTTCCTTGCCACCGAGCCGCCGCGTAATCCGATCCCGCTGCGTTTCGACGGCCGGCATGGTCCGCACGAAGCGCTCCACGACCTCCGCGGCGACGCGATCGCCGGCCTTCTCTGATCGAGCCAATCTCAACACTTCCGCGACGAGGGAGCGGCGGATCTTTTGCTGGCGCTCGCGGACGGCGTCACGCCAGGGCCCGGCATCATCTCCCGCCCGGCTCGCCTCGGCCGCAGCCCCGGCCAGGACGCGCGGGATCGGTCCCTCTCCGCTCACATAGCGCTCCCTGAGCTTCCGCACTGATATGCGCTCCGGTTTCCTCACGACGCCGCGGGCCCGACGAGGCGTCGCCTCGGCCTCGACCCCTCTGGCGCGCAGGGCCCGGGCAAACCCCTCCCGCCAGGCCTGAAGATCGGCCTTGCGCGGGTTCAGCCGCTCGCCATCCCGCCCCAGCATGCGGACTGTCAGATGGACGTGCGGATGACGGTCGTCGGTGTGCAGGGCGAACACCCAGGGAAAGCGATCGC
>Ga0233425_10007203_pt1 | contig 15814 bp, 14 predicted proteins | sample Watercolumn_Towu_2_FD_181712 | JGI IMG/M metagenome (GOLD analysis project Ga0233425, IMG submission 181712) | Freshwater microbial communities from Lake Towuti, South Sulawesi, Indonesia - Watercolumn_Towuti2014_140_MG | ecosystem: Environmental > Aquatic > Freshwater > Lake | place...
TCACTCACGCGGCATGGCTGGATCAGGCTTGCGCCCATTGTCCAAAATTCCCCACTGCTGCCTCCCGTAGGAGTCTGGGCCGTGTCTCAGTCCCAGTGTGGCGGATCATCCTCTCAGACCCGCTACGGATCGTCGCCTTGGTAGGCCTTTACCCCACCAACTAGCTAATCCGATATCGGCCGCTCCGACAGCGCGAGGCCTTACGGTCCCCCGCTTTCCCCCTCAGGGCATATGCGGTATTAGCGTAACTTTCGCTACGTTATCCCCCACTGCCGGGTACGTTCCGATATATTACTCACCCGTTCGCCACTAACTTTGGAGCAAGCTCCAAAATCCGTTCGACTTGCATGTGTAAAGCATGCCGCCAGCGTTCAATCTGAGCCAGGATCAAACTCTTCAGTTCAATCCATCTCTTGATCGGCTTTCGCCAATCGGTCTCACTCAAAATAAATCGACTTGCGTCTTTTCATCAGAGCGAGGTACTTCTGTTTATATAGTTCGCGTCAGCCTCAGCCAACGCTCCCCCCAACCCAAGCACCTACACTCATCAGTTGTTTCTATCTCAATTTTAACGATCATCCCGCAGAAACTTCCGTTCCGCGTCACTGCCTCAGCAGCGAAGAGGTGCGCATTATAGGGACTAAATTCTTCCTGTCAACCTCAATTTTGCACTCCGTTTTGAATCTGTCTGGTTGCGGGGGCAGGATTTGAACCTACGACCTTCGGGTTATGAGCCCGACGAGCTACCGAGCTGCTCCACCCCGCGTCAGAGGGTGCGCACTATACCGACCGATCCAGCCGCCGTCAACCGGATTCCTGAAATTATTTGATCGATTCGATTCCTTCGCCTTTGCCCGCGTTCGACTGCGCCCCGGCTTCCGCCAGCAGCGTGACCATGACCATCCCGAGTGTCGGCAGGATGGCGATGCGTGTCAGCGCCACCCAGAGAATGTTTTGCATGTGTTCTCCGGTGGTGGAACTTAGCAGCCAAGCCAACAGGATGAGTACGGCAGAAACCGCGTAGCCCGCCATCAGCCAGCGGCAATGGCTGAACGCCAGCCGCCAGTGCTGGCCGACGAAATCATTGGGCTGGTGGCGGCTACGCAGGAAGATGTAGGCGATCATCGCCAGCGAGAACGTCAGCGGCAGCAGCAGGCCGTACATGCCGATCTTCAGGGCGATGGCAGCAGGCGTCATCAGCAGGTCAAACAGGAACACCCCGGAGATGAACAGATTGTGCGGCTGCTGGGCGCGCTTCTTCTCGTCTTCGTTCGCTGGATGAATCATGGGGGCTTCCCCGAGTTGACTGCCGAAAGTATATCAGCGTTTGCTTATGCTATAGCAACGATTGCAGGTAGGCCGCCCCCTCTTCCGCGCCCGACGGCGTAGCGCGCCGCGTCACGGGCTGCGACCAGAGTTGCGCCAACACGTCGGCCAGCGCGCCCGTCTGCAACCGGGCTTCGTCCACCTCGGCGCAAGGGACATGACACGCCAGCCAGCCGGTCAGCCAGACCGTCTCCGGCCAGTCGGCGCGCGGCGCGTACAGCACCGGCACGCCCAGACAGGACGCCTCGGCGAACGTGCCGTAGCCCGGCTTGGTCAGCACGGCATCGCAGGATGCCAGCAGGTCGCTGAAAGCGAAGCCCAGATCATCGAAAGGAATCATATCGGCGCGGCTCACCCCCCAGGCCGCCGGAATCAGCCAGCGCACGCCGGGCAGCACAGGCCAATCCTCGACCGGCAAGCGATAGACCATGCCGCCCATCGCCACCAGCACGCAACGCTCTCCCGCGCCCAGCCGGAGTCGCTCGACCAGTTCCGCTCGCCGCGCCACTCCCGGCGCAGCGATGGGTGCGATCTCGCGCACGTTGGGCAGCGCCGCCATCGGCATGGCGGGCTGCACGCGCAGGAAAGCATGGGCGCTGGCATAGGCCGCAATCATTTCGGCATGAATCCTGGCCGCCCCCTCGAAATCAGAGCAATAGTGGCCGTAGATGTCCGACCAGTTGAGCGAGCACAGCGCCACCGCCGGAATGCCCGCCTGCCGGGCCGCCGCCAGCGACAAATACGGCACGTTGGCCAGCAGCAGGTCGGGGCGCAGATCGGCCATGGTCTGCGCCTCGTGCGCCACCCGCGCCGCCCAGTCGGCATGCAGCACGCGATACGCGGCATGGCTTGCTTCGGCCAGTACCGTGACGGCATTGGCCATCTTCATACCGAAGTCGAAACCCAGAGGAAGGTGATGGAAATCGACCTTGAAGCGCTGGCGCAGCAGCGCCTGCGGCGCATCGCTGCGCACCGTGACGGTCAGGCCGGGGATACGCCGCGCCAGCGCGTTGACCACCGGCGCGGTCTGGCTGACATGGCCGTAGCCGTGTCCGGTGATATCGACCAACAAATGCGGCATGGGACAGGCCGGTTCAGCCGACGTCGTTCTCGCGGAACTGCTGCTGGATCGCCTCCACCTCGTTGCGCCCTTCGACCAAGGCCTGGACGCAATCTGCGTCCAGCTTGACGCCGCTCAAACCAGACAGCAAGGCAAAGGCATCGTCATTGCTCCAGGCTTCTTTGTAAGGACGACGACTGGTGAGCGCGTCGAACACATCGGCCACCGCCGTGATGCGCGCCTCGATGGGGATCGCCTCGCCCTTGATGCCGTGCGGATAGCCGCTGCCATCCATCGCCTCGTGGTGCATCTCCGCGATGTTGCGCAGCATCTCCACCTGCGGCAGGCCGCCGAAATCGTAGTTCTCCACCAACTGGTCGATGATCTTGCGCCCTTTGAGGGTGTGCTGCTTCATCTGATCGAATTCGCCACCATCCAACCGGCCCGGCTTTAGCAGGATGAGATCAGGCACCCCCATCTTGCCGATGTCGTGCAGCACCGAGAACGAGGTCAGGTTCTCGATGTATTCGTCACTGAACCGGTATTTACCCGCCAGCTGCCGTGCAATCAGGCGCGTGTAGCGCGACATGCGATCCTGATGCGAGCCGGTTTCGTCGTCGCGCAGGTGACCCATGTCGCGCGCCGACTTGACTGTCGCCAGCAGCGTCTGCACCGAGGTCAGGTCACTGATGATGGTCAGCGCGATCAGATGGCCGATAGGATCAATCTGCCGCAACACGGTCTCGGTGAACGGGGCTTCCTCGCGGGAATTGAAGAACAGGAAACCGAACAGCGCGCCGCGCACGTACATCGGCATGGTGTAACTGGAGGTGTAACCCATGGCCCGGATGCGTTGGGTATGCTCGTGCCGCCCCGGTTCAAACACGGCCAGGTCGTTGACCACACGGGGCCGCCCCAGGCGCACGATCTCCAGCAACGAAGGCGTGTCACCCAATTTGGCCTGGTAATGCACTAAAGGCCGGTCGTCACTGCTGCTGTAAAGAAAGGTCTTCAGCAGGTCGGTCTTGGCGTCGTACAACACCGCCGCGATCCGGGATATGAAAGGAAAATTGACCCGGATCGTTTCGTGGATCAGCGCCAACTTCTTACCCAGCGCCATCCCGCTGTCTATCCCGTTCAGAGGGTCTTCGTGGTCAAACATGGGTACAACGGCCATGACGCCCCCCTCATCACACCTTGAGAAAATGTTCGCGATAATGCCGCATCTCGGCGATGGATTCGTAGATGTCGGCCAGCGCCTCGTGCTTGCCGTGCTTCTTCAGCCCCTGCACCACTTCCGGCTTCCAGCGCCGCGCCAGCTCCTTGAGGGTGCTGACGTCGAGGTTGCGATAGTGGAAGTAATCCTCCAGTTTGGGCATCCAGCGCGCCATGAAGCGGCGATCCTGGCAGATCGAGTTGCCGCACATCGGCGAGGTGCGCACGGGCACGTATTCCTGCAGAAAGGCCAGCATCTGCGCCTCGACGGCGGCCTCGTCCTGGGTGGACGCCTTGACCTTGTCGATCAGGCCGGACTTGCCGTGGGTGGATTTGTTCCAGTTATCCATCCCGTCCAGGATCTCATCGGACTGATGCACCACCAGCACCGGTGCTTCCGCCACGGTTTCCAGGTTGGCGTCGGTGATCACCATGGCGATCTCGATGATGCGGTCGTTGTCGGGGGACAGGCCGGTCATTTCCATGTCCAGCCATATTAGGTGATTCTGATTCTGTGCCATAATCCAGCGCCCTGTTAATGTCCGGTGCGTATTGTGTCACAGCCCTGCGCATCCCCGCCATCCGCATGACCGCTACCTCGTTTTCGGCGCTGTTCGTCGGCGCGCTATTGCTCACCCTGCTGGCCAAACTCTGGCTGGCGCAGCGTCATTTGGCGCACGTGCAGGCCCACCGCGACGAGGTACCTGCCGACTTCCGCGACGTAATCGCGCTCGACGCCCACCAGAAGGCCGCCGACTACACCTGCGCCAAGACCCGGCTGGGCCGCTACTCCGCCCTGTACGAAGCATTGCTGCTGCTCGCCTTCACCTTGGGCGGCGGCATTCAGGCGATCTCCGAATTCTGGCATCTCCGCGCCGCCACGCCCATCGGCGAAGGCATGGCCGTCATCGTCAGCGTACTGCTGCTGACCTCGCTGCTGGAAACGCCGTTCTCGCTCTACCGCACCTTCGGCATCGAAGCGCGCTTCGGCTTCAACAAGATGACCCTCGGCCTGTACCTGGCGGACGCCGCCAAGGGGCTGCTGCTCGGCGCGCTGCTCGGCCTGCCGCTGCTGTATGCCGTGCTGTGGCTGATGGAACGCATGGGCGGCAACTGGTGGCTGTACGTCTGGTTGGTCTGGGCCGGGTTCAACCTGCTGATGCTCTACCTCTACCCCACCTTCATCGCTCCGCTGTTCAATAAGTTCCAGCCCATGCCGGAGGGCGAACTGCGCAGCCGCATCGAAGCGCTGCTGACGCGCTGCGGCTTTTCCAGCAGTGGCCTGTTCGTGATGGACGGTTCGCGCCGCAGTGCGCACGGCAACGCCTATTTCACCGGCTTCGGCCGCGCCAAGCGCATCGTGTTCTTCGACACCCTGCTGCAACGCCTCAGCCCATCCGAAGTCGAAGCCGTGCTGGCGCACGAACTCGGCCACTTCAGCCGCCGCCACGTACTGAAACGCATCGTGCTGACCTTTGCACTGAGCCTGCTGTTCCTCTGGTTGCTAGCCCATCTGATGCAGGCCGACTGGTTCTACGCCGGGCTGGGCGTCACCCCGCCAACCGATGCGGGACAAGCCACATCCACCGCGCTGGCGCTGCTGCTGTTCCTCAACGTGCTGCCGGTGTTCAGTTTCCTGTTCCATCCGCTGCTTTCCGCACTATCCCGCAAACACGAATTCGAGGCCGACGCCTACGCCGCCGCCCGCACCGATGCCCGCGACCTGACCGCCGCCCTGGTCAAGCTGTATCAGGACAACGCCGCAACGCTGACGCCCGATCCACTGTATTCGACCTTTTACGACTCGCACCCGCCCGCGATGGTGCGCATCGCCCACCTAGATTCGCTACAGGAGACATGACATGAACCGACTCTTCGCCCTGCTGCTCGCCGCCGTCACCCTGCCCGCCCTGGCCGCACCCTTCTCCGGCGGCGATGCCGAGACCGGCAAGAAACTGTTTGCGAAATATGATTGCTCCAACTGCCACATGCAGATGCTGGGCGGCGATGGCAGCGGCGTATTCACCCGCGCCAACCGCAAGGTGAAATCGCCGCAACAGATGCTCACCCAGATGGATGCCTGCTCCGCTGCCGCAGGCATCCAGCTCTCGCCCGCCGACAAGCAGCATCTCGGTGCCTATCTCAACCGTTACTACAATTTCAAGTAAGCCTTGAACGCCCCGCTCACCGGCCTCGTCACCGCCGCCTTTGGCCGCCAGTACCAAATTGCACTGCCCGACGGCACGCCCGTCACCTGCGTCACCCGCGGCAAGAAGAGCGAAGCGGTATGCGGCGACCGGGTGGAGATCGCGCTGACCGGCGCGGGGCTGGGCGTGATCGAGCGCATCCTGCCGCGCAGCAGCCTGCTGCACCGCTCCGACGCCTTCAAGGAAAAGCTGATCGCGGCCAATCTGACGCAGATCGTCATCGTCGTCGCCAGCGAACCCTCGTTCAGCGACGAACTACTGACGCGTTGTTTGATCGCCGCCCACGATCAGCAACTCACCCCGCTGATCGTGCTCAACAAGTGCGACCTGACCGAACCCGCCGCAGCCGCCCGCGCCCGGCTGGAGCCGTATCGCGCCCTCGGCTACCGCGTGCTGGAACTCACCGCCCGCGACAGCGCCGAGCCGCTGCGCCCGCTGCTGCACGGCCAGCACAGCGTGCTGGTCGGCCAGTCCGGCATGGGCAAATCCACCCTCATCAACGCGATGTTGCCTGATGCGCGCGCCGCCACCCGCGAAATCTCCACCGCGCTGGATTCCGGCAAGCACACCACCACCCATGCCCGGCTGTACCGGCTGGATGAGGCCAGCACCCTGATCGACTGCCCCGGCGTGCAAGCCTTCGGCCTGCACCACCTCGACTTCACCGACCTCGCCGCCGCCTTCCCGGAATTCGCCCCCTATCGCGGCCACTGCCGCTTCTACAACTGCCGCCACCAGAGCGAACCCGGCTGCGCCCTTACCGACGCCACCAAGCAGGGAAAAATCGACGCCCGCCGGATGCAGTTGTTCCAGAGCATCAGCCAGTCCGCCTGATCCGCTGCCTTTGCTATAATCTCGCGCACTTTCAGACCGTTGATCCAGCCGTGACCAAGATCACCTTTTATTCGAATGCGCCGGACAAGCTGCGCACCGCCTGCTTGCTGAGCAACAAGGCCATGCAGAACGGACTGCGGGTGATGGTCTCCACGCCGGACGAGGCGATGACCACCATCCTGGACAAGATGCTGTGGACCTATCCGGGCATCGCCTTCATGCCGCATGGCCGCTGTGACGACGCGCTGGCTGCCACGCTGCCGGTGCTCGTCGATCACAGGCATGACGCCCTGCCTCACCATGAATTGCTGATCTCGCTGCACCCGGCCACGCCAGCCATCTTCAGCCGCTTCGAGCGGGTGATCGAGATCATCGGCCAGGACGAGGAAGACAAACGACAGGGGCGCGCCCGCTTCAAGTTCTACAAGGATCGTGGCTACGAACTGACCCATTACGACCTGGGTAGCAGCGAAGGACTCTGAGATGACGCAAACACCGGCTTCCGACATCCTGACCAACCTGCCGGTACTGACCGACGTGATCGAGGACGACCTGGGCATCCCCGTCCTGAATGAAGACACAGTAGAGAGTGCGCCCGCCGACGACATCCCGGTCGCCGAACCTGTCGCTTCCGAACCCAGCCCCCCGGCTCAGCCCTCACCCGAAGAACTGTTCCGCCTGCTCGAACCCAGGCTCCATGCCTGGCTGCAGGAATACCTATCCACCCAAGTTGGGCCGCTCAGCGCCGCCGTGCTGAAGCAGGTACTGGAACAACTCCCAGCAGCCCAAGCCGAACGAGTAAGCACCGCCGCTTCCGACCAGGTGACAGCGCCTGCGCCCACCGTAGCGCCACCCGCCGCCGTCCCGGCGACGACATCGCAATCGGCTATAATCCCGCCCCTTTTCGCTACACCGCAACCGAACAGATCACCAAGCACCATGGAACTTGCCAAGAGTTTTGAACCCCAGTCCATCGAATCCCGCTGGTATCCCGCATGGGAAAACGCCGGTTATTTCAAGAGCCGCATCGCCGCCAACAAGCCCGGATACTGCATCATGCTACCGCCGCCCAACGTCACCGGTACGCTGCACATGGGCCACGCCTTCCAGCACACGCTGATGGACGCACTCACCCGCTACCACCGCATGAAGGGGGACAACACCCTGTGGCAACCGGGCACCGACCACGCCGGTATCGCCACCCAGATCGTGGTGGAGCGCCAGTTGGATGCCCAGGGCATCTCGCGCCACGACCTGGGCCGCGAGAAATTCCTGGAAAAAGTGTGGGAGTGGAAAGGGTTTTCCGGCGGCACCATCACCCGCCAGATGCGCCGTCTGGGCACCTCGCCCGATTGGGAACGCGAGCGTTTCACCATGGACGAAGGCCTGTCCAAGGCCGTTACCGAAGTCTTTGTGCGCCTGCACGAAGAAGGCCTGATCTATCGCGGCAAGCGGTTGGTGAACTGGGATCCGGTGCTGGGCACGGCGGTGTCCGATCTGGAAGTGATCTCGCAGGAAGAGGACGGCTCCTTGTGGCACATAGCCTACCCGCTGGAAACCGGCGTTGGCGCGCTGATCGTCGCCACCACCCGCCCGGAAACCCTGCTGGGCGACGTGGCCGTGGCGGTGCATCCCGACGATGCGCGCTACAAACACCTGATCGGCAAGCACGTGAAACTGCCGCTGTGCGACCGGCTCATCCCCATCATCGCCGACGAGTACGTCGATCCTGCCTTCGGCACCGGCTGCGTCAAGATCACCCCCGCACACGACTTCAACGACTACGCCGTCGGCCAGCGCCACGGCATGACGCCGATCAGCGTGTTCACGCTGGAAGCCAAGATCAACGACCACGCTCCCGCCGCCTATCGCGGCATGGATCGCTTCGACGCCCGCAAGAAGATCGTCGCCGATCTGGAAGCCCAGAAACTGCTGGCCTCGATCAAGCCGCACAAGCTGATGGTGCCGCGCGGCGACCGCACCCACACCGTGATCGAGCCGATGCTGACCGACCAATGGTTCGTCAAGATGGACGGCCTGGCCAAGGATGGCCTGGACTGCGTCGCCTCCGGCGAAGTGAAGTTCGTGCCCGAGAACTGGACCACCACCTACAACCAGTGGCTGGAGAACATCCAGGATTGGTGCATCTCGCGCCAACTGTGGTGGGGCCACCGCATCCCGGCCTGGTACGACGATCAGGGCAATATCTACGTCGCCCGTACCCAGCAGGAGGCGGAGGAAAAGTGGCGTGCTGCTCTGGATTCCAAATCCGATGCCGAGATCGAGACCGCCCTGCAAAAGTTGACCCAGGATATTTCGCCTTTGCGTCAGGATGAGGACGTGCTGGACACCTGGTTCTCCTCCGCGCTGTGGCCGTTCTCCACCCTGGGCTGGCCGGACAAAACGCCAGAGCTGGACGCCTTCCTGCCGACCTCGGTGTTGGTCACCGGCTTCGACATCATCTTCTTCTGGGTCGCCCGCATGGTGATGATGACCAAGCACTTCACCGGCAAGGTGCCGTTCAAGGAGGTGTACGTCACTGGCCTGGTGCGCGACCAGCACGGCCACAAGATGTCCAAGTCCAAGGGCAATGTGCTCGACCCGCTGGATCTGATCGACGGCATCACGCTGGATGAACTGCTGGCCAAGCGCACCAGCAACCTGATGAATCCCAAGCAGGCCGAAAGCATCGCCAAGAGCACCAGCAAGGATTTCCCGGACGGCATTCCTGCCTTCGGCACCGATGCCGTGCGCTTCACCTTCGCCAGCCTGGCCTCGCATGGCCGCGACATCAAGTTCGACTTCAAGCGCTGCGAGGGCTACCGCAACTTCTGCAACAAGCTGTGGAACGCCACCCGCTTCGTACTGATGAACTGCGAAGGCAAGGACGTCGGGCTGGACGAAGCACTGCCGCTGGACTATTCCGCCGCCGACCGCTGGATGGTCAGCCGATTGCAGCAGGCCGAAGCCGAGATCGCCCAGCACTTCAATGAATACCGCTTCGACATGGCCGCCCGCACCGTGTACGAACTGGTGTGGGACACCTATTGCGACTGGTACGTTGAGCTGGCCAAGGTGCAGCTTAGCCCCCACCCCAACCCTTCCCCGGGGGGAGAGGGAGCCTCGAATGCCGCGCAACAGCGTGCCACCCGCCGCACTCTGGTGCGCGTGCTGGAAGCCATCCTGCGCCTGGCCCACCCCATCATTCCGTTCATCACTGAAGAACTATGGCAGTCGGTCGCCCCGCTGGCCGGGAAATCCGGCGGCTCCATCATGCTGCAAGCCTACCCGGAAGCCGACGCCAGCAAGATCGACGCCGCTGCGCTGGCCGCCATCGGCCAGATGCAGGAGATGGTCAACGCCTGCCGCAGCCTGCGCAGCGAGATGAATCTCTCGCCCGCCCAGCGCGTGCCGCTGATCGCCGCTGGTGACGCCGCCGCGCTGACCGCCGCCGCGCCTTACCTCCAGGCACTGGCCAAGCTCTCCGGCGTGGAAGTGGTGGCTGAGTTGCCCGAGACCGACGCCGCTGTCGCCATCGTCGGCGAATTCAAGCTGATGCTGAAGGTGGAAATCGACGTCGCCGCCGAGAAAGTCCGTCTGGACAAGGAGATCGCCCGTCTGACTGGCGAGATCGCCAAGGCTCAGGCCAAGCTCGGCAACGAAAGCTTCGTCTCCCGCGCCCCCGCTGCCGTGGTGGAGCAGGAAAAACAGCGCCTGGCCGATTTCGGCTCCACCTTGACGCAGTTACAGGCGCAACGCGCGAAGCTGGGCTGATCACTACCTCCCACCTGAAATAAAGCCAACGGTGCAAGCTGTTGGCCATATTTACGAGAGATCCGCCATGCATCCGTCTCTCCCACCACATCGCGAGCGCGCCCTGTTGCTGACGCTGGCGGGGATTCAGTTCAGCCATGTGCTGGATTTCATGATCATGATGCCGCTGGGCCCGGTATTAATTGATGCGTTTGGCATCAGTACGCATCAGTTCGGTCTGCTCGTCGCCTCCTACAGCTTCAGTGCGGCCGCCTCCGGCCTGCTGGCCGCGACTTTCGCGGATCGCTTCGAGCGCAAGCGCATGTTGCTGACCATGTTCGGCCTGTTCGGGATCGCCACGCTGGCCTGCGGTCTTGCACCCGGGTATGCCACGCTGCTGATCGCACGCGGACTGGCCGGCGCGTTTGGCGGCATCATGGGCGCACAGGTGCAGACCATGATAGGCGACACCATCCCGTTCGCACGCCGGGCGCGGGCAGGCAGCATGGTGTCTGCGGCGTTCTCGGTCTCAACGGTGGCTGGCGTGCCCTTGTCGCTATGGCTGGCCAATCACTACCAATGGCGCGCCCCTTTCGTGCTGATTGCGGCGCTCACCCTGCTGTTCATCGTCATCGGCTGGCGCGTACTGCCCGACCTGCGCCACCACCTCTCTGCCGGGAAGCGCGCGCATCCCTTCAGTGACCTGATCGCCGTGATGCAGGACGCCAATCACCTGCGCGCCCTGCTCTTCTCGGCGCTGATCATTTTTTCCGGCTTCACCGTGATTCCCTACATCACGCTGTACAGCGTGTCCAACGTGGGGATTTCGCTGCATGACATTCCGCTGGTTTATCTGCTGGGGGGCTCGGCCACATTGATCACGGCGCGGTTCATCGGCCACATCGCCGATGTGCATGGAAAGATGAAGGTATATCGCCGGGTAGCGCTGGCGGCAACCGTACCGCTGCTGGTGGTGACACAGGTCGGCGCAGCGCCGTTATGGCTGTGGTTGTGCTGCACCACGGTATTTTTTGTACTGGTTTCGGGGCGCATGATCCCGGCGATGGCCATCATCACCTCGGCCGCCCAGCCCCGCTTGCGCGGCACCTTCATGTCGCTGCACGCCACCACCCAGTCGCTAGCCATGGGCCTGGCGACCACTCTTGCAGGCTGGCTGATCCATCAAACTCCCAGCGGCCAGATCGTCGGCTACCCAACCGTGGGATACCTTGCCGTGGTGGCGAATCTGCTGGCGATCAGCTTCGTCGCCCGTATTGTGATACATGATCAGGCAGGAAGCCCCACCCGTTGAATCAAGCCGTCAGTGGTTGGCCTGAGCTGGCCCAGGCCAGAATGCCGCCTTGCAGGTTGAATACATTGGAGTAGCCTTGCATTGAGGCGAAAGCTGCGGCTTGGGCGGAGCGGCCGCCCATCTGGCAGTAGAACACCATGGCGGCGCCACGCTCCATCTCGTGAAGTTTCATCGGCAGCAGGTGCAGCGGCAACTTGATCGCACCGGGGATGTAGCCGCGCGCCACTTCGGCATCGGTGCGTACGTCGATCAGGTGCACATCGCCTGCGCTCAGCATGGTTTGCAGCTCGACTGCGGTGATGTTCTTGAAATCCTGCATGAAAACTCCTGTGCCCACGGCTGGAGCAACTCACGAAAGGCGCGCATTTTCCGGATTCCACCCCCGACTGTCCAGCCCCGCAACGCCGCTCTGATATATCATGCGCGCCATGAGACTTGCTGCTTTCACCCTGCTCACCGCACTTTCCCTGCTGAGTTATGCCGACGGCCTGCCCGATCTGGGCGACGCCTCGCAGGACGTTGTCTCGCCCCAGCAGGAGCGCGCCATCGGCCAGCAGACCATGTTCGAGATCCGCGCCAGCAAGCAGTATCTGGGCGACGCCGAGGTCAACGATTATCTGAACCAGTTAGGCTACCGTCTGGTTTCCAACAGCAGCGAACCGTCGCTGGAGTTCGAGTTCTTCGCCATCAACGATGGTGCGATCAACGCCTTCGCCCTGCCCGGCGGTTTCGTCGGGGTGAACACCGGGTTGATCCTGCTGGCGCAATCCGAATCGGAGCTGGCCTCGGTGCTCAGCCACGAAATCTCGCACGTCACCCAGCACCACATCGCACGCATGATCTCCGGCCAGCGCTATGACACGCTGGCCTCGATCGCCTCGCTGGCCGTCGCCATCCTGGCCGCACGCAGCAACCCGCAGGCCTCGCAGGCCGCCGTCGCGGGCGCACAGGCGGGCATGATGCAGCGGCAACTCGATTTCACCCGCACCAACGAGCAGGAAGCCGACCGGATCGGGCTGGAACTGCTGGAGAAATCCGGCTTCGACATCCACGCCATGCCGAACTTCTTCCAGCGTATGCAGAAAGCCACCGGACTGCTGGAAGGGAATGCGCCCTCCTACCTGCGCACCCACCCGCTGACCAGCGATCGCATCGCCGATGTGGACAACCGGGTCGATCAGCTTCCCTACAAACTGGTCGCCGACGGCCTGGAGTTCCAGCTCGTGCGCGCCAAACTGCACGTACTGGACAAGTCCCCGGCAGAGGCGGTCGCCTATTTCGAATCCGCCCTCGGCCCGCAAAAGTTTGGCAATCCGCTGGTTCAGCGCTACGGTCTGGTGCTCGCCCTACTGAAGAACCGGCAAAGCGAGCGCGCCGCCCAGGAGTGGAGCAAGACGTCCGCTCCCCTGCCGCCCAGCCCGATGCTGGAAACGTTGTCGATACAGTTGGCTAGCCGTGGCAAGTCGGATGCCGAAAACATGGCGGCCTACCAGAAGGCAATGCAACGCTACCCGCAACACCGCGCACTGGCCTACGACTATGCCGATCTATTGCTGAAGAACAAGCGCCATGCCGACGCGAAGAAGCTACTCGACGAACGCATCCTGCTGACGCCGAACGACCCCCGGCTGTATGAGCTTCAGGCGCGCAACTATGCCGCGCTCAGCTTGCCGCAACCCTCGCACCGGGCACTGGCCTATGCCCTGCTGCTGCGCGGCGACCTGCTGGGCTCCATCCAGCAGATGGAGATCGCCCGACGGAGCGGCCACGACCCCTACCAGCTCGCCGTCATCGAAACCGAGTTGAAGCAACTGAACGAAATGATCGCCGCACGCAAGAAGAAGCGCTGACCGACTTTTTTATTTCCGGGCGATTTGCTACAGTCCGGCGCAACACTAGGAGTTCATATGACCAACGCCGACCCCGTCGAAATCGAGAAATTCAGCCAGCTCGCCAGTCACTGGTGGGATCCCAACAGCGAATTCAAGACGCTGCACGACATCAACCCGCTGCGCCTGCAATACATCAACCGTTACGCCGCCATCTCCGGTAAGTCCGTGCTGGACGTGGGCTGCGGCGGCGGCATCCTGTCCGAGGGCATGGCCGGGCTGAACGCCACGGTGACCGGCATTGATCTGGCCGAAAAGTCGCTGAAGGTGGCCAAGCTGCATTTGCTGGAATCCGGGCACAAGGTCGAATACCGCAAGGTCGCCGTCGAGGCGCTGGCCGCCGAACAGCCTGCCTCGTTCGACGTGGTCACCTGCATGGAAATGCTGGAACATGTGCCCGATCCGCAAAGCGTGGTGCGCGCCTGCGCCGAACTGGTCAAACCGGGCGGCTGGGTGTTCTTCTCCACCCTCAACCGCAACCCCAAGTCCTACCTGATGGCCGTGCTGGGCGCGGAATACCTGCTCAACATGTTGCCGCGCGGCACCCATGACTACGCCAAATTCCTCAAGCCTTCCGAACTGGCGCAGTTCTGCCGCAACGCCGGGCTGCAAGTGCGCGACCTGTCCGGCAAGCAGTACAACCCCATTGGCAAGATCTACACCCTGGGCAGCGACACCGACGTGAATTACCTGATGGCCTGCCAGCGTGACTAAAGCCGTCCTGTTCGACCTGGACGGCACCTTCGCCGATACCGCCGCCGACCTCGCCGCCGCCGCCAATCACGTCCGCGCCCTGCACGCCCTGCCCCCACTGCCGCTGGAAGCACTGCGCCCGCAAGCCTCGCACGGTTCCGCCGGACTGCTCAAGGTCGCCATGGACATTACACCGCAGCACCCAGATTTCCCGGCCATGCGCGAAGCGTTCCTGAACCACTACGCCGACAACATCTGCGCCCACACCACCCTCTTCCCCGGCATAGCCGAACTAGTTGCCGAGTTGGGGCAACGCGGACTGCGCTGGGGCATCGTCACCAACAAACCACACCGTTACACCCAGCCGCTGATGCAGGCGCTGGGCTACGCGGAACGCGCTGCCTGCCTGGTCAGCGGTGACACCTGCGCCCACGCCAAACCGCACCCCGAACCCATGCTGCACGCCGCCGCGCTGGCAGGCGTAGATGCCGCCGATTGTCTTTATCTCGGCGACGACCTGCGCGACGTACAAGCCGCCCACGCCGCCGGGATGCACTGCCTCGTCGCCGCATGGGGCTACCTCGGCAACAACGATCCGCGCAGCTGGAACGCCGACGGCATCATCGCCTTGCCGATGGAACTTATCGCCCACCTCACCGTCTGAGACTGCTACAATCCGCAACGTTTTGTAGCAACGAACCGGGGGCGACCTGGCTTCGACGTGGGTTGCAAAGCAGCGTAGGGCATACCGAGGACCCGCCACCTCGTTAATCAGCTGGAAACCAATAGTCGCAAACGACGAAACTTACGCACTGGCCGCTTAAGGCCTGCCCTCACACCCCACTGTCCATGGAGGGGCTCGACGCCGCAAGGCTGAGATGAGTGAGGTCATTACATGGAATCGTGACGTGCAGGGCTACTTTGCGCGAAGCTAAATCCAAGGTGGCTCGTCCGTCAGCAGCCCGTCGGTTGGCGTCTGCCGGATCAAATCAAACAGCCAGACTAAGTATGTAGAACTGCCTGTAGAGGGCTCGCGGACGGGGGTTCAATTCCCCCCGCCTCCACCAACAATACCCCCAGCGGGGTCCAGCGCCGTCCTAGTGACGGCGTTTTTCTTTGCATTTTCCTCAGATTAATATCCATCAAGGTATCAAGAAATCCTATTGCATCCAGCCTCCAAGGGGGTATTATTGAGGGCATTAAACGAAATTGAACCCGAAAAAATATCATGCATGGGGGTATTTATAAATGGTGACAGATAAGGCTTTAAAGGCATTCGTGGCTCAGAAGGCGCATGGGAAGAAGCTTTCGGACGGTGGAGGGCTGTATCTCCTTATCACGCCTAGTGGTTCGGCCAGTTGGCGCATCAAGTACCGGATCGAGGGCAAGGAAAAGACCTATTCCATCGGCAATTACCCCGAGGTTTCCCTGGCAGCGGCGCGCGTGGAGCTGGGCGAGGTCAAAGCCCTACTCCGGGAACATAAAGACCCGGTAACGGAACGCCGCGTAAACCGGGCCGCCAGCG
>Ga0233425_10007204_pt1 | contig 15813 bp, 12 predicted proteins | sample Watercolumn_Towu_2_FD_181712 | JGI IMG/M metagenome (GOLD analysis project Ga0233425, IMG submission 181712) | Freshwater microbial communities from Lake Towuti, South Sulawesi, Indonesia - Watercolumn_Towuti2014_140_MG | ecosystem: Environmental > Aquatic > Freshwater > Lake | place...
CCCCGACCGGTTGCCCGTTTCCTGCACGCCGCCGCCGGTGATCGACATTCCGCCGGTCCCCGGCATTTCCCGGCCCGTTCCCCTGTTCGAGCTGGAGCGGTTCGACCTGGCCGCGGCCCGCACCGTGCGACACGCGTATGCCCTGCTGGAACAGGACGGCCTTCGTCTCCTGGTCAAGGAGGTCGAGACCGACCGCTATCGGATCGTGGGCTTGTATGGCTAGGACCTACGTTCCGCTCGCGGTGCTGTCCAACTACTCCTTCCTGGAAGGGGCCTCCTGTCCCGAGGAGCTGGTGGTCCAGGCGGCTGCCTTCGACCTGCCCGCTGTGGCAATCACGGACCGGGATGGCGTGTATGGCCTGGTGCGGGCCCACATCACCGCCCGGGAGGCCGGGATCAAGCTTCTCGCAGGCAGCACGCTCACGCGCTCCGACGGACCTCCGCTCGTGGCACTCGCACCGAATCGGCGGGGGTACGCAAGCCTCTGCCGCCTCATCAGCCGGGGCCGGGCCGCAGTGGACAAGGGGAGCGCCTGCCTCCCTACCAGGACCATTCTCGAGGCGGACTGCCGGGATCTCCTGATCATCCATCCGTTTCTGCCCGAGGAACCGTCCGCCGGTGCGCTCAAGGAGGTGTTTTCAGACCGTCTCTATGCCGGCATTGCACGGTACATGCTGCCCGGGGACGAGGCCCGCCTGGAGACCGTTGCCGCACGGGCCGGACAGCACGGCATTCCCCTGGTGGCCGCACCGTTCGTCCAGTTCCACCAGCGCAATCGCAAGGACCTGTCGGACATCCTGGCTGCGATCCGGCTGGGAGTCACGGTGGACAAGCTGGGCCGGGAAGACGGGGTTCCCAACGCCAACTTCACCCTGCTGCACCCCTCGGTGTTCCGGCGCATCTACCAGGATCACGCCGCTGCCGCGGACCGCACCCTCGAAGTGGCGGATCGCTGTTCATTTTCACTGGATGAGCTGCGTTACCAGTACCCGCGGGAAGTGGTGCGGCCGGGTATGAGCCCCATCGAATCGTTGAAGAGCCTGGTGCGTGAGCACTTGCCCATCCGGTGGCCCGGACGGGTACCGCCGGACGTGACCCGGCAGATCGACGTCGAGCTGGGGTTGATCGATGAGCTGGGGTATGCCAACTACTTCCTGACCATGTTCGACATCGTGTCGTTTGGACGAAACCAGGGGATTCTCTGCCAGGGGCGAGGGTCTGCTGCCAATTCCGCGGTCTGCTATGCCCTCGGGATCACCGCGGTCGACCCGGTGCGCGGGAACCTGCTCTTCGAGCGCTTCATCTCCCGGGAGCGCAACGAGCCCCCCGACATCGACGTGGACTTCGAGCATGAGCGGCGGGAGGAGGTCATCCAGTACATCTATCGTCGGTACGGCCGGGACCGGGCGGCCATGGTCGCGGAGTTCATCCGTTACCGCACCCGCAGCGCCATCCGGGACGTGGGAAAGGCACTGGGGTTCTCCCTTCCGCAGGTCACCCGGTTGAGCAATCTGGCCTCATCGTACCGACGGGATCGGGAGGACTGGTGGGAACAGGCCGTCAACGCGGCCGGGTTGTCCCCCGCACATCCCCGGATCAAGGCGTACCATTCGCTCGTCACCCGGCTGTACGGCTTTCCAAGGCACCTCTCGATCCACGTGGGAGGGTTCATCCTGTCCGATCTGCCCGTGGATCACCTGGTCCCGGTGGAACCTGCCCGCATGGAAGGGCGAACGGTCATCCAGTGGGACAAGGAGGACGTGGAGGATGCCGGGCTCCTGAAAATCGACGTGCTCTCGCTCGGCATGCTCACCTGCATCCGCCGTACGTTCGACCTGCTCCGTCCTCGGGGAACCTCGCTGGAGCTGGCATCCATTCCGGCCGAAGACCCCGCCACTTATCGCATGATCCGCAAGGCCGATACGGTCGGCGTGTTTCAGATCGAATCCCGGGCGCAGATGAGCATGCTGCCCCGCCTGCGGCCGGAAACCTTTTATGATCTCGTGGTCGAGGTGGCCATCGTCCGCCCCGGCCCGATCCAGGGAGGCATGGTCCATCCGTACCTGCGCCGCCGCCAGGGGCTCGAACCGGTGGACTACCCCCTGCCCGAGCTGGAGCCGGTGCTCGGGCGCACTTTCGGAGTTCCCCTGTTCCAGGAGCAGGTCATGAAGCTGGCCATGGTCGCTGCCGGGTTTACCGGCGGAGAAGCGGACCAGCTCCGCCGGGCCATGGGAACGTGGCGTTCTTCCGGCCGCATGGAGGGGCTGCTTGCCAAGCTCATGCAGCGCATGGAGGAGCGTGGGATTTCCCCCGACTACGCCCAGCGCATCGCAGACCAGATCAAGGGGTTCGGCGAGTATGGCTTTCCCGAATCCCATGCCGCCTCGTTCGCCCTGCTGGCCTACGCGTCCGCCTACCTGAAGTGCCATCATCCCGAGGCATTCGCCGCCGCCTTGATCAATTCCCAGCCCATGGGGTTCTACTCGCCGGCCTCGATCATCGAGGATTGTCGCCGCCACCGGCTCGACGTGCGCTCGATCTGCGCCAATGCCAGCGAGTGGGAATGTACTTTGGAGGAAGAACGAACACCCGCCTTGCGGCTGGGGTTGCTGCTCGTGCGCAATCTGCCGAGGCAGGCAGCCGATGACCTGCTGGCAGCAAGGAGGGACGGGGGGACGTTTTCCGATCTGCACGATCTCGTGCGCCGCAGCCGGCTGGCCACGCACGTGCTGCTCAAGCTCGCACTGGCAGGGGCGTTTGCCTGTTTCGGGTACGAGCGTCGGGAAGCGCTCTGGGCCGTGCTGTCCGAGTGCAATGACTCGTCGTCGCTCTTTTTCGGACAGAAGCGGGGCGAGGTGGCGGACATCGAGCCCCTTGCCCCCTGGGAAACCGTGATGGCCGACCTGGATGCCACCCAGGTATACCTGTCGGTTCACCCGTACGAGCTCGTCTGGCCCCGAGTCCGCGGGCGGAAGGGCTATGTCACGTCCTCGCAGCTCGCCGCATTGCCGGACGGGAAGAGGATCGTCACGGGCGGGCTTGCCGTCATCCGCCAGCGCCCCCCCACGGCCGGCGGGGTCCTGTTTCTCACCCTCGAGGATCATGAAGGGTTCATCAACCTCGTGGTTCCCGCTCCGGTGTTCCAGCGCTACCGGCAGGTCCTGCTCGAAGAGGCCATTCTGCTGGTGGAAGGGCGGGTGGTGCAGGGGGACGGAGTCACCAACGTGTCGGCCTTCGGCCTGAGCGGAATCCGGGTCACGAAGGAGAAGGAACGGATCCGGTCGCGGGATTTCAGGTAGATGCCCCCACCCTACTTCACACAACTCCCCCCCGAGCACTGGATCGGCTCGGGGTAGAAGCCCTGGCAGTCGGATACGTTGCCGCAGCAGAGCCCCGGACCGTCGGCCTTGGGCATGACGGTGACGGTGACGTCATCCACGTTCCAGCTCGACACGGAGAACACGCCTCCGCTGCCGATCATGAAGCCGAACCGGACTCGGAGCTGCGGGTTCGCATAGGCCGTGATGTCGTGCTTCTGGAACGTCCAGCTTCCGTCCTGGATGCCGGTCCCTTCGGTCTGCCAGACGGTGACCCACTTCTGGCCGTCGAACACCTCCACCTTGTTCTGCATGAAGGGGAGGTAGTCGCTGTTGAGCCAGCGCCAGTAGCCGAGCTGGAGATTCTGTGCGAACTGGGCGTTGACGATCGGGGAGGTGGCCCAGTAGAAGTCGTGGAGCTGCTGTGCGGCATTGCCGCCGATCATGACGCCGGCAACGAAGTTGTCATCGGTGGCCGAGTGGTCGTTGGCCGGGTCCGGGTTCCCATAGCTCTGCCCGCCGGAGGTCTTGGCCGCGCCCCGCTGCCACTCCATGCCGAATTCCCACCCCTTGTCCGACGAGAAGTCATCCCGGAACAGGATGGGGGCGCAGCAGCCCTCCACCCCGGTTGGCGTGTAGATGCAGGCCCCGTCCACGCACTTGTCCGTGGTGCAGACGTCGTCGAAGTCGTCGCACTCTGCGTCGGAGAAGCAGCAGGTGTTCACGTTCTGGCACGCGTTGGCGGTGCACTTGTCGATGGTGCACTTGTCGAAGTCGTCGCAGTCCTTGTCCGCCAGGCAGCAGCCATCGACCCACTCGCCCGAGCACTTGCCCGCGATGCAGACGTCACCCGCGGTGCACGGGTTGAGGTCGTCGCATCCCTGGCCCGGCGGAATGCCCGGGTAGTAGCACCCCGTGCCCGGATCGCACAGATCCTGCGTGCAGAAGTTGCCGTCGTTGCAGACCACCGGGCCTCCCCCGCAGCCGCCATCTTTGCACACGTCGTTCTGGGTGCACTTGTTCTTGTCGTCGCACGGCTTGGTGTTGTTCGGGAAGTAGCAGGAGGCATCGTCCGGGTTGCACTTGTTGTCGGTGCACGCGTTGCCGTCGTCGCAGTCCGCATCCTGCTTGCAGCATCCCGGAGCCTGTGACGGCGGATGCAGGCAGATGCCCGACGGGTCGCAGATGTCGTTGGTGCAGACGTTGCTGTCGTCGCAATCCGCCGGCTCGTAGCAGCAGAAGGGTGGTGCCAGCACCGTGGGCGTGCACGCGTTCTCCTTGCAGGCCTCGATGGTGCAGGGATCGGTGTCCAGGCAGTCCACCAGGCTCATGCAGCAGTTGTCCGCCACCGTGTACTCGCACGTGCCTTCGATGCACTTGCCCTCGGTGCAGGCCAGGTTGTCGGCGCAATCCACCTTGGTCTTGCACGGCTCGTCCTTGCACATCTCCGTGACCTGGAACGAGTCGATGTAGACGCCTTCGTAGTCGTTGTCGCTGCCGTCGATGGAGTCGAACAGGAAACGGAGCTTCCCCTTCTTCCCCTTGAAGACCTGGAGGTCGAGCGTGACCAGGGTCCACTTCTTCATGATGAAGCCGGCCTTCTTCCCGTAGACCGGGAAGCTCTCCTTGTCCATCACGAGGTACACGCTGAACGTGTCGTAGTTCACCGTGGCTTCCGCATCCAGCCAGAGCCAGAACGTCACCTGGGTCGCACGATCCGCCGGGAGCGTGAGCTCGGGCGAGTCGACGTAGGCCCGGACCCGATCCCCAAGATCATAGGACTTCATTTCCAGGTTCCCGAAGTAAAGGCTCTGGAGCCCTTCGTGCACTCGGGCCGTGGAAACCTGCCAGGTGGCTGCCGGGTCTGTAGGCGAGAACTCGACCTTCACCGGCCAGGCCAGCTCGCCCTCGAAGTCCTCGTCGATGGTCACCGTGCCGGGGCAGCAATCCTGGATCGGGTTGTTCTGGCAACCCACGGTAGGCATGCAGGAGTCGATGGTGCACGGATTGCCGTCGTCGCACTCCGCCGGGAGGTGACCGCACTGCCCCGTGGCGGCATCGCACGAATCGTCGGTGCAGAGATTGCCGTCGTTGCAGTTCTTGCTCTGGTGGAGACAGGTCCCGCTCACGCACTTGTCGATGGTGCAGAAATCCCCGTCCTCGCACGTGTCGTCTGACACGCACGGCGGGGCCAGCTCCTCGTCCACGATGTCCGGAATGACCTCCGGCTCGTCCAGGACGTCCACCACGTCGACCACTTCGGGAACGGCCGTGTCCGGCAGCTCGGGCTTCAGGTCCGGAGGAATCACCACCTCTGCGGCGTCGACCCCCACCTCGGTGCCGGTGGAGTCGGTCAGGTCGGCACCGGAGACGTCCTCCTTCCCTCCTCCCGTTGAGCACGACACGACCACTGCCGTCGCCATAACAGCAAGCAGCACGAAACGGCCCTTCATGGTTCACCTCGAATCAGGAAGCCAATCTCAGGAGGCATGCAGCTCGACCAGCGTGCACGCGGGATTCTCGCACCGATAGACCCGAACCCGCAGCGTCCGCTTGGGCGTGATCATGATTTCAGTCTTGCTCCCGAATGCCGGCACGTCGGCCCCGGGCAGCAGCACGTACTCCCCCTCCAACTCCACCAGCCGCCCCCCGCAACGAGGGCATTCCTTCGCTATCATCTTCCACCCCTGCAATCCGACATTCACGGGGATGCTGCCGGCGCACCCTCTGATCATTAGGGAAAAAGGGAGCCGGGGTCAAGGGGGAAGCTGAATCGCCCCTCCAGATTGCTCTTGACAGGGGGAAGTCGCTGCGTAGACTATGGGCAACTTTGGCTTTTCGGCTCGGGTTCTAGGGGGTGAGAGACCGGTTCAAACGAGCGCTTCAATCACTCGAACAGGAGAAGGAACGATGAAGAAGATTCTGGGTTTTGCGGTGGTTGCGTTGATGGGGATGGGGCTGGCCATGGCCGCTTGCGACGGCGGCGGCGATGACGGCAAGAACGAGGGCAAGGACGTTCCGATCATCGGTGACGAAGACACCAACGTGCCGCCCGACGGCGATGTCACCGTTCCGGATGACGACCAGGGCGGATGCGTCCCGGCGTGCGACGGCAAGCAGTGCGGCCCCGACGGCTGCCTTGGTACCTGCGGTGTGTGTGACCCGGGCATCCCCTGTCAGGACGGCGTGTGCGTGTGCGATGCGGCTAAGAACTGCACCGGCAAGGAATGCGGCCCCGACGGCTGCGGCGGCGAGTGCGGAACCTGCAAGGATGGCTTCGAGTGCAACCTCGGCTCCGGCATGTGCGCAGAGGTGGTCGTGGGCGACTGCACCAACAAGCAGTGCGGCTCTGACGGCGCCGGCGGCTCCTGCGGCACCTGCCCCTGCGACGACTGCGAGCCCGACCAGGTGGTCTGCAACACCGAGTCCTTCCAGTGCGAGGCCGAGCAGCCCAAGGATTGCAAGTGGATCTTCGACTGCTTCGATACCTGCCCCGAGGGTGACCAGGCCTGCTACCAGAACTGCGTCAACGAGGCATCCCTGCCGGCTCAGATGGCCTACAACAACCTGATCCAGTGCCTCTCCGATTCCGGCTACTTCGATTGCTTCGACCAGTTCCCCGAGGGTTCCGAGGAGCTCGACGCCTGCCTCGAGAAGGCGTTCGACCCCTGCATGGACTACTACTACGAGTGCTTCCACGGTGACCTGACCTGCCAGGAGCTCAACGGCTGCTTCAGCACCTGCCCGGAAGTCCCCGAGGGACAGCCGAACCCCTGCATCAATGACTGCTGGTCCTCCGGCTCCGTCGAGGCCCAGAAGACCTACACCGCCATCCTCGAGTGCCTCGATGCCCAGGGCTACTGGGATTGCGCCCAGGGCGACAACGAGTGCCTCTCCAATGCCGAGGCCGCCTGCCAGGCCGAGTTCGACGCCTGCTTCCCCCCGGGAACGATGACCTGCAAGGAGATCTTCGACTGCATGGACACCTGCGCCCCGACGGACCAGGCCTGCTTCTCGAACTGCTACCAGAGCGGGACCAAGGAAGCGCAGACCATGTTCGGCGAAATCGTGGACTGCATCATCGCCGAGTGCGGCGAGCAGGCCACTCCGGAGTGCGAGGATGCCGCTCTCAAGGGCACCTGCTCCCAGCAGTACAACGAGTGCCTCGGCTCGTGATAGCGAGGTTGTAGTCTGATGCAGGAAGCCGGCCTCGGGCCGGCTTCCTGCTTTAAAGCCCCTGCGCCAGGTTGTCGTTGATGAGGAGTCGTCCTGGGGTTTCCGGACCCGGTCGGATGGCCGGGCCGTGGCGGGTTGGTGGAACGTGCCGGCATTTTCCGAAGAGATCACCCGCAGGATCGGGATATTCGAGAAGCGCCTGGAACGCACATTGGCCCGCAGCGGCCGCTCTCGCCGGGATGTGACGCTCGTGGCTGTCTCGAAGACACACGGGGCGGAGACGGTCGCTGCAGCGGCCAGTGCGGGCCTCGTGCATTTCGGGGAGAACTACGCTCAGGAAATGGCGGCCAAGCAGCGGGTACTGTCCGGCGTGCCGCTCCACTTTCATTTCATCGGCCCGCTCCAGACCAACAAGGTGAAGATGGTCGTCGGGGGATGCCACCTGCTCCACACGGTGGACCGCCTCCGCCTGGCCGAAGCGGTGAGCAGCCGGGCCACGGCCCTGGGGATCGTGCAGGACATCCTGTTCGAGGTGCACCTCTCCCCCGAAGAGTCGAAGTCCGGCGTGGCACCGGAAGCCCTGCGCGAGCTGGTGGAGCGGACCCTGGCGTTGCCAGGACTTCGGCCGCTGGGACTCATGACCATGCCTCCATGGAGCGACGACCCTGAGGAATCGCGTCCCTGTTTCGCCCGACTGGCCCGACTCTGTTCGGACCTGTCGAGCGAGCTGTCGCTCCCCGGGTTCCGTCACCTCTCCATGGGCATGAGCCACGACTTCGAGGTGGCTGTGGAGGAAGGGGCCACCCTGATTCGCGTCGGAACGGCCCTTTTTGGAGATAGACCGGGCAAGGTGCCGTGAGCAATTGAACTTGGTGCGCTGGAACCGCGGAGGTCATCATGGTTCTGTCGAAACGACTACTGGGTCTGGTGCTGCTGGTTGCTGCCGTCGTTGCTGCCTCCGGATGCGGGATAGGGCGGTCGCTGGTGGAGACCTCGGAGGACGGCGCTCCGGGGGGCCCGGGGGGCGACGAGGTCCGCACCGCGGACGATGTGCGCTCCGTGGACGAGGATGTTCCTCCGCCGGCTGAGGATGTCCTTCCCGAGACCGCAGCGGTCGATGTCGGCCTGGTGGATGGGGGGACCGATGCTCCTCTTCCCGGCGACGGTACCTGTGTTCCCGACTGCAAGGGCAAGGAGTGCGGAGCGGACGGCTGCGGAGGCGTCTGCGGGACTTGCGGCGACGGGATGACCTGTGATGTCACCGCGTTCCAGTGCGTTCCGGGCTGTTCCCCCCAGTGCAAGGAAGGGGGCTGCGGCATGGCCGACGGCTGCGGCGGCATCTGCGGATGCCCTGACGGGCAGGAGTGCTTCCTGGGCAGTTGCGTCGAGAAGCAGGGCCCCTGTGCGAAGCTGGAGTGCGGTCCCGACGGCCAGGGGGGCAGCTGTGGTGAGTGCGCTCCGGGAGAGGTCTGTGCCGAAGGGCTGTGCGTCATCCCGCTGGGGCCCAACGACTGCAAGGACATCTTTGCCTGCTTCGACGAGTGCCCCGAGGGCGACCAGGGGTGCTACCTGGGATGCGTCGAGGGCGCAGACCCGCAGGGGCAGGAGTTGTATGACCAGGTGATGGGCTGTCTGGCCGAGTCGGGGTACTTCGACTGCCCGCCTTACGACGACCAGTGCTACGCCGACACGTTCGAGCCTTGCAAGGTGATCTACTACCAGTGCGTCCAGGGCGAGGCGTCCTGCATGGACATGTACACGTGCATGGCGGAATGCCCGGGCGGCGGTCCCGGCTCGGACCAGTGCTACGAGGACTGCTACGCGCTGGGCAGCCTGGAAGCCCTGCTCCAGTGGGAGGGGTGGAACAACTGCCTGTACGAGTCAGGGTACTACGACTGCCCGCAGTGGGACGAAGAGTGCCTCACCAAGGCATGGGAGCCGTGTGCGCTGCCGTTCAAGCAGTGCGTCCACGGGGACATGAGCTGCTCCGGCATCGTGGACTGCTTCAAGGACTGCCCTCCGATGATGGACGAGTGCTGGCTCCAGTGCTACTACATGGGCACCATCGATGCCCAGTTCCTGTACGATGACCTCTACGTGTGCCTGGCCGGGGTCTGCGGGGCCAATCCAAAGCCCATGTGCCGCAACGAGGCACTCAAGGGGGAGTGCGCCCAGCCGGCCAAGGCCTGCAAGCAGGGCTAGAGCGCCGAACGGTTTGCAGCTCCACGTCGCTCGCCGGGTGGGACGGGGCCGTCTGCTGCGTTGGGCTCCCTGCGACATAGGCTTGGGCTATGCCTCGGTCGCCCGCCTTGCATCCCGACCCCGTCGCACCTCGGCCAGCTCGGTCCGGCAAACCGATCGGCGCTCCGGGAACCTGTTGCGAATAGCCTCCCGCTGCGGCAAAACGCCGATCCCGAGCTGCAGCGTCGCTGCACCCCGAAATCGAGTCGCAGATGATCGACGAACAAGCTGGGGCCGCGCTGTTGGACAGACCTCCGGCTCGTGGCTTCTGCTCCTACCAGCATCTCCACGAGATCGGCACGTCGGGTTGGGGGCCGCGGGTGACGGTCAGGGAGAGCGGGCGACTGGCCGCACGGGCCAGCGACTCGGCCCGTAGCAGTGCGAACGCGTGGGTGGCCGGCTTGTCGCCGATGCGGGTGAGGACGTCCCCCGGGAGCAGCCCGGTGCAATCTGCGGCCCTCTGCACGAGCAGCGTGTCCGGGCCCAGCTTGAGGAGCTGCCGCTCGACATCCCGGGGAAGCATCGGATGCCGGAACCCGATGCGGGCCAGGAGGGCCACATCCCGGTCGATCTCATCCGCCCGAGCCGTTTGATCCACTACGGACGGGAGATCCTGGTAGCGCTGACGGGCCGCTCCCTGCGGGCCTTCCAGCACGACGGCGTGGGCCTCGGGTGATCCCTCCGGTGCTGCCGCAACCCGGCAACGGTCGAGCACCAGGGTAACGGCCCGTTCGCATCGGTCCCGGTAGTAGCCGGTCAGGTCGGGCCGCGGGTCTGCTTCCGTGGGGGACGGCAGGGAATCGATTTCCAGGGTGGATGTCAGGGAGACGAGGGGATGGCCGGTCCCGAAGTGGACGATTTCGGCCTGGAACTCGATGCTGCTCTGGAACTGGCCATTGCGGAACGACTCGTTCGGGCCGTCTCCCATCAGGGATTCCCCCTGTTGCCACGACTCGATGATGCGGACCCGGATGGCCAGGGCGCTGTCAGCGGAAACGCCCATTTCCTCCAGCCCGCGCAGGGCATCGGTATCCCTCAGGGGCTCGGTCACGGGGTTGTCGGTGCGGAGCGAGTACTCGTCGGGCCCCAGCACCGGCAATCCGGTGCGCCGGGACAAGAGTTCTGCAAGGTCCACCCAGTAGTCGTAGTAGTGATGGGCCTGCATCCCGCGGAAATGGACTTCCGCCGGCAGCAGCACGATCGCTGCGGGCCGGGGAAGCTCCCTGAGCATCGGGAACGTCTCCACGGTTTCCGCTGCGCCGCAGCCGACATATGCCGCGAGCAGGAGCGTGAGCAGCAGTGAAAAGAAGGTGCGACGTCTCGGCCGTGTCGGCATGCCGGGCTCCTCGAGTCGAAGTGCAGCGCCAGGGCGTGGGGGAGTTTTTCCTTGACTTCCCGCGCACATTCTCCTACAAACATCGCACGTTTGTGGGGAGGTCGCAATGGCAAGAGTGACCGTGGAAGATTGCCTCAGCAAGGTGGACAACCGCTTTGCCCTCGTGCTTCTCGCTGCCCGTCGCTGCCGCCAGCTCAAGGACGGCTCCGAGCCGCTCGTGCGTCACCTCAAGAACAAAGAGGCCGTGACTGCGCTTCGTGAAATCGCGGCCGAGAAGGTGATATGCGACACCGACATCAAAGCGCTGCTCAAGTCTACCAGCTCGTACTGATTGCCGTTTCCGGGCTCGTTCTCGTCTCGTCCTGCTGCGGTCTGCACCCGGTTCCCGAACCTCTGATCTCCGACCCTGCCGAGATGTCGCAACGGCTGCAGGGACCGCCCGGGGACTCGGCCTTTTTCGCCGAGGCCCGGGTCGAGTACTACGGTGACGGGGTGGCCCGGAAGGGGAAGATGGTGCTCATGGCGCAGGCCCCGGACTCACTGCGGATCGAGCTGCTCAGCTTCACCGATGACCTGCTCTCCGTGCTGGTGCTGGAAGGGGGGGAGTTCCAGTGGTTCGAACGGGGGCGCAAGGAGTGCCTGGGGGGAAGGCTGTGCGCAGCTCCCATGGTGGCCCGGTTCCCGATGGTGTCGACCCCGGATCGGCTGATCCAGGTGTTCCGAGGTCAAGTCCCGCTGCTGCCCGAGCCGGAGCGGAAGGAGCTGGCGTTTTCCCGGGAAGAAGGGGTCTACGTTCTCACCCTGGCTCAGGGGAATGTGGAGCAGCAGGTCCGCATCGCACCGGACGGGAAGACCGTGGCCGGAGTCCGGATGCTCGAAGGGGGCCGGACCGCCATCGACATCGAGCTTGCAGGCAGCCTGGATGTCGGCGGGACCACTGTACCGAAGCGGGTGAGGCTGAAGGTGCCCGATGACGGGCTGGACCTTTCGGTGGAGTTCAGGGAGTTTGTCGACGGAGCACCCTGGAAGGGAGATCCCTTTGAATTCTCCTGTCCCAAGGGTACAGTCTACCGGGCGCTGGACTGCCTGGAGGAGTAGTGCCGTGGACAAGGGCAAGTTCGTAGTTCTCGAAGGAATCGACGGTGCGGGAACCACCACGCAGATTTCCAGGCTCCAGCGGTTTCTGGAGGCTCGGGGGATCAAGTCGGTCATCACACGGGAGCCGTCCGACGGCCCCGTGGGAACGGTCATCCGGAACGCTCTGCGTGGGAGAATCCGCCTTCCCGAGGCCGGCGGGGGCGGGCCGCTGGCGGACGAGACCATTGCGCTGCTGTTTGCAGCGGACCGGGTGGACCACCTGGCCTCCGAGATCGTCCCGGCACTGGAGCGGGGCGTCTGGGTGCTGTCCGACCGCTACGTCGACTCGTCGGTCGCCTACCAGGGCACGCTCGTCGACATCGACTGGGTCATGAAGATCAACCGGTACGCGGTCAGGCCCGACCTGACCTTCTTCTTCGATGTCGACGTAGATGCCGCGCTGGGGCGGATCAATGCCAGCCGCGTGCAGAAGGACATCTTCGAAAAGCGGGAGCTGCTGCTGCGTGTGGCCGACGGCTACCGGACGCTGTACGAAGCCCCCACGCCCGACGTGGTCCGGCTCGATGCCAACCTCCCTGCAGACAAGGTCTACGAGGATCTGACCCGGGCCCTGGGGAGCAGGTTGTTGGGGGAGTAGGTGGGGGGATCTACTTCCTCTCCGCCACCGCCCCGATTCCCTCCAGCAGCAGCCATACCGGCACCATCAGCCCCGTCGCCGCCAGGATGACCGACGACAGCAGGCCGAATCCCCGCCCCGCCACCTGGAAGATCCCCAGAGGGACTGCCGTGACCGCAGACAGGAGCGCGACTGCGAAGAAGAGGAGCAGGCAGAGGATCGTGAAGCCGACCTTGCCCGACACGATGTCGGATGGGGAGAGGTTCACGTGGCTGCCGATGGCCAGGACGAGGTAGAGGAACACGTACGTCTTCCAGTCGTTGAACGCCAGTGCCTGGAAGAAGCGCTTGAGGCCGCCCACCACCTCGGCCACCCACCAGAGAATGGCCTCCGGAATGTCGGCCAGGGAAGCGACGTCGTCCATGGCGCCACCCGGGGCCGCCAGGAACCGCCCGGCCAGCACGCGCGACAGGAGCAGGATAACCCCCGCTCCCAGGAGCACCGGACCGATGGCGATGAAGAAGTTGCCCACCTGCTGGTACGGGCTCTTCGGGTTGAAGCTGTGCTCGACGAATCCGAGCTGCCCGGTCCTGCGATCCGGCCGGAACAGCCGGATTTCCTTGATGTCGTGCCGGAACAGCACGCACATGACGGCATGCCCGAGCTCGTGGATCGGAGTCCCCAGCCACCCCAGCACGTACACGTAGAAGCCGGTCCCGAAGAGCTGTGACAGCCGGATTTCGACCCGCCGCGAAACGAAGTGGGACATCAGCGCGGCCAGCACCAGCGGGCCGAAGAGGAGGAACAGGATGAGCAGGGTCACGAGCGATGCGTGCCAGAGATGCACCACGAGCAGCAGCAGGCCGCTCCAGAGCACTCGAAGAATGTCCACCAGGAAGTCAGGCATGGGTCGGTTCGAGCCCGAGGGAAACGCAGGCCACGGGAAGCAGCACGGCTACTGAACCGGCATTTCCTCCCCTTCCCAGAAGCACTTCCCGTCCACCGGGCACTCGTTGTAGAACTCGTAGGACAGGATGTACGGAGCGCAGCTCTGGTCCGTGGCCCCCTTGCCCTTCACCTGGAGGAACAGGGTCTTGTTATCGCTCAGGCCCCAGGTCCCCTTCCACACGAATGCCGCAATCTCGCCGCCGCCGAGCCCGCCTTCGGACTCGCAGCCCTGGTACTCCTTGCCTTCGCAGTCCTGGGCAAAGATGCACAGGTCGTAGTCCACGGACTCAGGGGTCTCCAGGGTCACCACGGCCAGATAGCAGCCATCATCGAAGCCGAAGCCGCAGGGGAGCCAGTCGCTGGTCTCCTTGGCCAGGAGCTTGTACCAGTCCTCGTCCTTTCCTCCATCCTTGTACAGAGAGGCATTGAGCGAGATCGGATCTCCGTTTTCCACCACCTCTCCGAGGTCCTTGGGAGCCTGGCAGGTATCGTTGGGTTCCTTGTCATCGGCCGCCAGGCCGTTGTCCACCGTGCCGTCGCAGTCGTTGTCCTTGCCGTCGCAGACTTCATCCGTGGCCGGAATCTCGTTCTGGCACAGGATCTTGCCCTCGACGCAGACCTTGATGCCGGCCTTGCACTCGCCCTTGGTCACGCCGCAGGTCCCGCCCCCTTCGGGGTTTTCTTCGTCGGTCTGGCCGTCGCAGTCGTTGTCCTTCTCGTCGCACAGCTCGTCGACCGGGCCCACGTACTCGGCACCGGCGCACTCGCTCCACTCGCCGTTGGCCTTGCACTCCTGCTTGCCCTTCTCGCACTCACCCTTGGTGGTCCCGCAATCCTGCTCGGTACCGGCCACACCGCAGCACCCCTCGCCTTCGTCAGTGGCACCGTCGCAGTCGTTGTCCTTGGAGTCGCAGCCGAACGTCTCCTCGGCCTTGGCCCCGACGAGCAGCGTGTCGGGGGTGCAGGTGAGCACCGGCTGTCCGTTGGCGCACTTGTCGACCTGGACTTCTTCGCATTCGCCTTCACCGCCGCAGGCCATGGTACCCTGGTCCTCGTCCACTTCGGTGTCGCAATCATCGTCGAACCCGTTGCACTTCTCTTCCTTGCCCGGGTTGACGTTGAGGTTGTTGTCGTCGCAGTCCATGCCGCCCTTAGGGCAGACGGCCGGAGCACCCACAACCTGCTTGTTGTAGTCGCAGTACAGGTCGTGGTCCTTGTCGCATTCCTCGTCGGTGAGGCTGTCGCAGTCGTTGTCCAGACCATCGCAGTTCTCGACCGACTGGGCGGTACCCTTGTCGCAGGGGGTCCACTGGCCCAGGACGCACGTCTGGGTCCCCTGGGCCGAGCCGCAGAAGCAGGCCTGGACCAGGTTTTCGTCTTTCTGGCCGTCGCAGTTGTCGTCGGCACCGTTGCAGGTCTCCACGCCGACGCACTCGCCCCACTGGCCGCCGGCGGTGCAGAGCTTGGAACCCTGGCTGCCGCAGGTGGTTGTGCAGACCGCGGGCGGATCACCTTCCTGGCACGCGGCAGCGGGAGCGGTCGTCCCCTCTCCGGAACAGGCAGCCAGCCACATCACCCCGAACAGCAGAACGAGCACCTTCTTCATGATCTGTCCCTCCTGACAGTTGTTCGACTTCGGCCACAATGTCAGGAAGTTTATCACCCGCGCCTGCGCAGGGTCAAGGACGAACTGGTATTTGCGATCCAGGGTTCCTTGACAGGGGGGACCGCGATTGATAGGGTCCGTGCGGTCTCCTCGGGGGCGGGGCAGTCTGCCGGGGCCGACGCGGTACGGAGCAACGGTGGAGCGTATCAGGATAACGGTGAAGGGGGTGGTGCAGGGGGTCGGATTCCGGCCGTTCGTGTACCGTCTCGCCATGGAAGGCGGGCTGGCGGGGACCGTTCGCAACACCTCCGGCTCGGTGGACATCGAGGTCGAAGGGGAGGAGGACCGGGTCGCTGAGTTCCGCCGGGACCTGGTGGAGAAGCTCCCCCCGCTGGCACGAATCACGGACCTCGCTGTCGAGCCCATGCCACCCAACGGGGCAACCCGCTTCGAGATCCTGGAAAGCGAGGCACGA
>Ga0233425_10007205_pt1 | contig 15812 bp, 15 predicted proteins | sample Watercolumn_Towu_2_FD_181712 | JGI IMG/M metagenome (GOLD analysis project Ga0233425, IMG submission 181712) | Freshwater microbial communities from Lake Towuti, South Sulawesi, Indonesia - Watercolumn_Towuti2014_140_MG | ecosystem: Environmental > Aquatic > Freshwater > Lake | place...
GTACCGTCGCTCATCTGCACCACAGCCCGTCCGCTGCCATCGTCATAGACGTTGGCGATCCCATTGCCCGTCAGCCCCTGTTCGCCCTGTGGGCCGGTCATGCCCTGCGGACCGGGATCGCCGGCGGGGCCGGGTGGGCCGGGCGGGCCTTGCGTGCCGCCAGTGCCGGCATCAATCAAATCCTTGAGGCCGTTGAATTGGTTGCGGAGTTGGGGGGCGAGAATCTCATCAGTGTCGCCAGGTAGATTCGGATTGAACGGCATGGCGTGTCTCCTTCTGTTGTAGCCGCCCCGCTCCGCCGGGGCGTCGCTTCGATTTCCTGCCCACCTCCCACGCGGCGACGGAGCGCCGCGGCTACAGCTACGGCCCGAGCCGGACGCGATAGAACAACGCGGTTCCGTTCGTCGCGCCGCCGGTGTGAACATAGTTCGTGATGCTCTCGCCGATGCCGGGCACGGAAATCACCGGGCTGAAATCGGCGAAACCACTGCCGGGCGTCGCGTTGGTCTGCACCACGTAACTCTTGCCGCCTACGGCTGTCCATGTGATCCAGACATCATTGTTGGTGCTAGTCATACCCGTAACGCGCAAACAGGACGCGGCGTTCGTCGGGCTGGTGCCGGCTTGCGACTCTTGCAGGTTCGTCATGCCGTCGCCGTCGGGATCGCCGTCGGCGGTGAGGACGATGCCGTTGTTGATGAACGTCGAGTGGAAATTCGTGTTGCCGTAGATCACGTCAATGATGCCGTTGTTGACGACTGGCCCCCAAGATTCGAGGACGGCTCCGTTGATCGCGCGGAACACGCCGTTGTTGGCAATGGTGAACGTAGCATTGGAATTGATGAGAAGTCCGTTCGCAATTGACAGCGTTCCGCCGGACAGATTGTATGTCGCCGCCTGAACTCCATCACCAACAACAAAGACACTGCCATTGTTAATGGAGCCACCTTTCACGCTGAGTGTGCCACCATTAAAAACGAAAACACTCATGCTGCCATTGGTGACGAACATTCTGTCCGCGTTCACCATTCCGCCGTCTAACGTGATCACCCCACGTCGGCTTTCCAGCGAACTGTTCCCTGCTCCGTTCGTTACGACGAGATTACCATCAGCAACCGACAGCGCATTTTCAGTAGAACTTGAATACACTCCGACGACCACTCTATTGGCGAACACCGTTGCGTTGCTGACAATGGTTACAGTGTTACTGGGGCCATAACGACCTACAAATAGATTGCCCGTACATATCCATACCGATCCGGAACCAGTTACAGTAACGGCATTGTTATTGGCGTTGGTCTGATACGCAATGAAACCATCGTTGTTGAAGACGCATCCACCATTCGTGATGAGTAGCGAGTTACCGAAGCTGTAGTAGCCAACAACAAAATCAGCGTTGTTCGACCAGATGGAACCGGAGCCGGTTACTGTGGCGACATTGTTACTGGAAGTCGCAGTATAGCCGACGTAGCCGCCGCCAGTGGCGAAGATGGCGGCGCCGTTGGCAATCGTCAAGGTGTTGCCAGAGCCGGAACCGCCAACCTGTAATCCGGCGGTAATGTTCCAGCGTGAGTTTGGTCCGGTCACTGTAGCGACATTGCTGTTGGCATTGGTCTTGTAGCCGATGTAGGCATCGGTGGTGAAGACGCTACCGCCGTTGGTAATGGTGAGCGAGTTGCGGGAGCCGTAATAGCCGACCGTCGGGTCGGCGATGCATGTCCAGACGGAACCGGGACCTCTGACAGTGACAGTGTTGTTGCTGCTGTTGGCAGCATAGCCGATGTGACCGGCCGTATTGAACACCGAGCCACTGTCGGCAATTGTCAGCAAGCAACCAGAACTGAAACGGCCAATGTACAAGTTGCTGGTGTTGCTCCAAACTGAACCCGAGCCGGCCACGGTGACGATGTTGTTGTCGGCGTTGGTCTGGTAGCCGACGTACCCACCGACGCAGTACACCGCGCCGCCGTTGGTGATAATCAGCATATTGACAGAACCGTCGCGTCCGATGTCGAGTTCACCGCTGTTTCTCCATGTAGAGCCCTCACCCGTAACAGTAACAACATTGTTGCTGGCGCTCGTGTTGGAACCGATGTAGGCGGTGGTATTGAACACCGTTCCGCTATTGGCAATGGTCAGGCAACCATTGGAAAGGTAGCGACCAACAGACAGATTGCCGCTGTTGGACCAGACAGAGCCGACCCCGCTAACGATGACGGAGTTGTTGTTGGCGTTGGTCTGGTAGTTAATATAGCCGTCCACACTCAAGACTGTGCCATGATTGGTAATGACCAGAGTGTTGCCGGAACCATTGTATCCGACACCGAGGTTGCCGCCGTTACTCCAAGTGGACCCCGAACCACTAACTGTGACGATGTTGTTGCTGGCACCACTGTTGACTCCGATGTAGCCCGCGGCATTGAATACGGTGCCGCTGCTGGTGATGAGGAGCGTGTTGCCGGCGCTAGACCGACCGACGTCTAAGTTACCGGTGACGTACCAAGCAGAACTTTTGTTCGTAACAATGACCCAATTACCCGATGCGGCACTCGTGTTGCCGATGTAGCCATTGGTGACGTTGGTAAGCACGCCACCGGCGGAGATCGTCAAAGAGTTGTTGGTGCCGGTGTTTCCGACAATGTAGTCAGCTCCGCCGTTGTTGAGCAAATTGGTGATCAGCGTGCTGGTGTTGTCCTCGGCACGGACAGCGCCGGCTGCCAGCAGACCACATACTACGAATATGACCAAGCGTTTCATATTCAGTTCCTCCGCTTCTTTATCACTCTTTCATTCTGCATGGCGAGAGTAATTCGCCATAGGCGAACAAGTCCTGCCGGGGCGCACGGGGCACCCCGGCAGGCTGCTTGTGTTGATGTTAGCCACCCCACGCGATGCGACCAATGTCGCTGTCGAGGCCGATCTCTTCGTCCTTGACCAAGCCGCGCAACATATACTCGCGCGTCTCCGGCACGCCAGCTTGCGCCAGCGGGCGCCCGTCAATATACGGCGACGATGTGTCCGTCGCGATGCGGGTCCATGTGGTTTGGCCCGCGAGCCGGGCATAGACGGCGACGCCGTCCGCGCCTTTCTTTTTCCAGTCGAGCCGGATTTCGCCGGCGACGATGCTGACCTTGAACTCCGGCTTGTAGGTGTTCGGGTCGAACGCTGCCGTGCTACTGAGCACTTTCAAGTCGGCAGCGATCTGGTTGGTCCATGCGTCGAGCCGTTTCCAATCGGCGATCTCCTCGCGCAACGTGCCGTCGGTTTGGACGCGGCCATCGGCTTCGGCTTCCTGCAATCCTTGCAGGGTAGTCTCGGCCGGGGTAATCGCGTCAATGCGCGCAATCTGCGCCGCGCAGGTCGCTTGGATGGCAGTCACCTCGGCCGGCGCCAATCCAAGCGTGGGGCCTATCGTGGCGATTTTGTCGCTGAGGTTCTGCAACCAGTCGCGATAGTCGCCACGAGGGCGGGGAATGAAGTCTCCAGGCATGTGTTTCCTTCCTTTCAGTCTGGACACGGTATCCGGCACCAATTGGCCATAACGGATGCCGCTGCCATACCGGAAACCTTCGCCGTAGCGGATGATATGCGCCATAAGCCCGATTCCTTACCGTCTCTGGAGGTTCTGACGCCTTGGTGATGGCAGGCCAACGGCCTCACCAAAAGGCTCCCGGCGTCATTTTGGGGGCCTAAATCCTCGAAAAAGGCTGGAAAACGCCAAATACTGCTTCCCTCCGTGGCGGCGTGGACTCCCTCCGCGCCACCGTGGGTTCCCTCCGTCACACGGAGGGTTCCCCCGTGCCGCCGTGGACTCCCTCCGTGCCGGCGTGGGAGTCCTCCGTGACAGCGTGGACGCCCTCCGTGGCAGCGAGGGTTCCTCTGTAGCGGCGTGGGCGTCCTCCGCGCCACGGGGGGAATAGGAAAAGTTGTAGCCGCCCCGCTCTGCCGGGGCGTTGTGGTGTTGCGAGAATTCGTGAAACAGATTTCACGCCGGCGGAGCGGCGTGACTACAATCCGGAAGGCAAGTAGGGGAGGACATCCATCCATCCATCCATCCATCCATCCATCCATCCATCCATCCGCAAGTCGCGTGCCAACGTGCGTCCGCTCGGCTCACCGACTAACATGTTGCTTCTCGCAGTCATGTGTCATTCCATGCCGCGCTAAATATCCGAATCACCCCCGCGAAGCAAGATTATTCTCTTCGCGCCGTCGCGCCTTCGCTGTTCACTTCTCCGTCGTCACCGGCCGAAGAGGAACAAGAACATCGGGCCGAAGTTGGTCGCCGTCACACTCTTGCCGCCGACGAGTTCCGAAATCTGTTTCTGTGACGGCGGCGGGAAGTCGGCGCGGTTCATGTCCACGACCAATACCGCTTCGATGTCCTTGTTCCCCTGCCCCTCCATCCGCGACGCCAGCACGGGCAACTCCAGTCGCGCGCGTTCCACCTTGCCCCATTGATCCATCTGCAAGAGTTGTTTCTTCGCCATCAAACCTTCCAAGTCCGCGTGCTCCCGCAAGAACCGAGCGGCCTCCAGTTTATGGCCGATGACGGTGCCGTAGCCGCCATGCGCGCCGCCATGACGCGAGAGGTACGCGTTCAAGTCCAGCGTGAACCAGATGTTCGCGGCGGCAAACACCAACACCAGCCACGCCCATTTCCCAATCTTCTCCGCCACCACGCCCAACACGAGAAATAAGGCGGGGTAGAGCACGACAAAATACGATTGCACCGTCCAGAGCCGCGCGACGACAAACACGGCCAGCGGACCAAGAATGCACACAACCAACACGCGACCGGGTTTCCCACCCCACACCGCCAGCCAGACCAACGCCGCCACCAGTCCGAGCCGTTGCGCCGCGAGAATCGCGTCGCCAATCGCGCTCCTAGAGAGCCATTGTAGCCGCGGCGCTCCGCCGCCGCGTTGCTCCGATGTCACGGTGTCCTTCCCGCACGCCGACGGAGCGGCGTGGCTACAGCATGGCCAGCACTCCCGGAAATATTCGCGCGGCGGCCAGATGCGGTTCACGTCGAGTTCGGCTCGTGTGCTCAAACCGAGGATGTCCTCGATGCCGCCGCTGTTGAGAATCCAGAGCGCCTGCCACCACGGGTCGCGGCGCGGCATGGCGTAGCCGAGTTGCGGATGGACGATCATCTCTTTCGGAATCTTGTACGCCTGCCCGCCGATGGTCTTGGCTGCCTTGCGGAAATCCTGCCAGTTGTTCGCCATCTGGTAACGCAGGTACGGCACCATCAGCACCGCCGCCAACGCCGCGCCCGCCGCCGCGAACCGCCAGTCCATCTTCGGGCGCAGCCAGACCAGCAAGCCTATCACCGTCGCCGTCAACGCCAGCCCGGCAAAATGCACCTCGATCACCAGCAACGGCAAGAGCACCACCCAGAACACCGCGCGCGGTTTCTGCCCGAACACGAGCGCGTGCAACGCCCAGACCAACCCCGCCGTCATCAACGGCACGAAATCCTGCGCCCAGATTTTGCGTGAGTAGAGCACCGCCCACGGCGACACTGCGAACAAGAGCGCCGCGACCAATCCCGCCACCGGACCGTAGTATTTGCGGCCAACATGCCACGCGATGAGAATCGCGATGAGGTTGAGTGCGGCAATGGCACAACAGACAAACACCGGGCTGGAGTGAATCGCAAACAGCGGCACGAGCAGGTACAAAAACAGTGGCGGATTCAACACCTTGACCGATGACAGCAGCCCGACCTCCGGCCAGCCGCCACCGTGCAACACGCGTTGGACGATGTGGGTGGCGTAGGCTTCGTCGCCTTTGAACTCCAGCAGGTCGAGCCGTTGAAACCGCAGCCACGCGCCAAGAGCCAGCACCGCTGCCAGCGCCAGCCATTCGAGCTTCCCGGCCAACGACTTCATTCCGCGACCTTGATCGGCCACCAGACGCCATGCCGGTACATGATCCGAAAGATTTCCAGCAACGTCTGCCACGCCCGTCGAAGGTTGTACGGAATCCGCGTGTCGTGATGATGCACCCAGCGCACCGGGATTTCGATGACGCGATACCCTTCATGCGCCGCGACAATCAACATCTCGACGTCGAACACCGGCGTGTTGGTGACCACTTGTGGGAACACCTTCTGCGCCACTTCGCGTTTCATGCACTTGAATCCGCATTGCGTGTCGGCCACGCCGCGCACCGCCAGCGCCCGCACCGTCAGCCAGAATAACCGACTCGCCAGCCGTCGCCCGCAGGTTTGCGACGTCACGACATCCGCCCCCGGCAACCGGCGCGACGCAATCGCCATGTCGTAACCGTCGCGCTCCAATTTCGCCAGCAACTTGTCCAACTCCCATATCGGGGTACTCTGGTCGGCATCGGCAAACAACACATACTTGCCTTGCGCCGCCAGCATCCCGGTCCGCACGGCGCCGCCTTTGCCTCGGTTCGGCTTATAGGTAATCAAACGAACCTGCGGGTAGGTCTTCGCTAATTCCTCTGTGACGCGCGCCGTGCCGTCAGGACTGCCGTCGTCCACGACGATGATCTCAAACGGCCCTTTCGGCGCCACGAACGACACAATCTCCGGAATCGCGGTCACCAATCGCGTTTCTTCCTTGTAGCACGGAATGACAATGGACAAATACAAACTCATGTCGCCTTCCTCAACGCGCCGGAACGGCGCAACGCTGCCAACGCCTCCGCAGCATAGTCTTTTTCCAGTTTCTCTCCGCGAATCCATTCGACATACTCGCGCACACTGTCACGCATGCGCTTCGCTGGTTGCCAATCAAGATGCCGTAACTTCGTGATGTCAGAAACGCTGTGTCGCGTGTCACCCACCCGATACTCGCCGCTCACATCCAACCCGACATCCGCGCCGACCACCTCGCGCACAATCTCTGCAAACTCCAACACCGTGTGGCTGTATCCGCCGCCAACGTTGAACACCTGATAATTCGCCGCGTCGCTCTCCAACACCAGCCGGTTGGCGCGCGCCACGTCACTGACGTTAACGTAATCGCGGAGTTGGCCGCCATCCTCAAACACACTGGCGGGGCGGCCATTCAGCATCTGCAACACAAACACGCGAAGCACACCGGAGTACGCGTTGCGGTAGGACTGACGCGGCCCTTGTACGATGGAGTAGCGCAACGCCACACTCGGAATGCCGTAGTTGCGGCCCAGCGCGACCGCCATCAATTCCTGCGAGTACTTTGCAATCGAATACTGGTTCCTCGGGTTCGCGTGCGTCTCTCGCAACGGCAACGGCTGAATCGCGCCGCCGCACTTTGGACAAACCGGCTCCCACTGCGCCCGCGCCAACCGCTGCGGATCGCGTCCATCAGGAAACACCTCGCCATCCTTCTCGCAACGATACCGCCCTTCCCCATACACAAACTGGCTGCTTGCCACCACCACCTTCCGCACCGGCAATTTTTCCGCCACGATGATCTCGTACAACAACGCCGTGCCCACCGAGTTCACGTGGAAAAACCGCGAGAAGTTCGGTAACAAATCCTGATACGCGGCAAGATGAATCACCGCGTCCACGCCATGCAGTGCCTTCCGCCAGTCGTCGGCGTTGCGCACGTCGCCGAGCACTCGCTCCGCTTCCTTCGGCAGCCACGACGGCCAAGTGCCGGTACCGTCGTGCACCGGTTGCGACAGGTTGTCGAGCAATCGCACCTCATACCCGGCACCCAGCAGTTCATCGGCCGTGTGGGAGCCGATGAATCCCGCGCCACCGGTGATGAGGACTCGTCCTTTGCTCATGCGCCTTTCAGCTTCTCATAAAAATATGACGTCAACATATGATCGAGAATCATGTGAACGTCCTCGATCGGGCCGTAATCTTCCGACGGCACCACAAATGCCACGTCCGACAGCTTCGCCAACTTCCCGCCACCAAACCCGGCGATGCCGACAACTTTGACGCCAAGCTGCTTGGCGACTTCAACAGCAGTGATGATGTTTGGCGAATTACCTGACGCCGAGATGGCGATGAGCAAATCACCGGGCTGGGCGAGGTTCTTCAGTGGCTCGCTAAAGATGTGGTTGTAATCGGTGTCGTTTGCCCACGCGGTCATCAGTGAGACGTTATCGGTCAGCGCGATCACGCGGAACCGTTTCCACGGCGCGTCGCCCTTGTGACCGAGCGTCCCCTTGTTGAGGTCGTTCATCATATGCGATGCCGTCGCCGCGCTGCCGCCGTTGCCGATGACAAATATTTGTTTTCCGGCTGCGTGCGCGGCTTCCACAGCCTGCGTCACGCGCTCGAACTCGGCCAGCGGCAACCTGTCGAGCACTGCCTTCAACCCTGTAAGATAATCTGCTGCAAACTGACTTGGCGTTTTCATTTGTATTTCGTCATTGGTCATTCGTCATTTCCGCCTAATACCTTTGCATGTTCAGAACGACGCGAGTGCCGCCGCGTTCGAGGCGGAACGGCATCTCACGCAGATTAGACAGCGCATGGCGGACAGCCTGACGTTTGTCGCTCGGCACACACAACAAAAAGAATCCGCCGCCACCGGCTCCGGAAATCTTGCCACCGAGCGCCCCAGCGTTGACGGCGCGAGCATACATCTCATCCATCTCGCCGGTGCTGATGCCAGCGGCAAGTTTGCGTTTGGATTCCCAAGCATGATGCAACAGCACGCCGAGCCGTTCCACCGTGTCGCTCTCCAACAGGCGACGAACTTCGTGAGCCTGCTGTGTCATCTGCCGCAACACCGGTGCCTTGTCGGCGATGTTCGCTTTCTGCGCCGTGAGAATCGCGGAGGAAGCGCGCGTCTTGCCGGTAAAAAACAACATCAGCATGTTATCGAGGTCTTCCAACGCCGTGCGCGACGCCTTGACCGGCGTGGTTTTCACTGACGCACCGGGGCCAAACTCAAAACAACGCAAGCCTCCATAGGCTGCGATAAACTGGTCTTGGACGCCAATCGGCTTCTCCAACGTCTCGATCTCAATCTCGCACGCTTCGCGCGCCAACCGCTCCGCTGTCGGCGTTTCGCCAACATAATGATAGAGCGCGTTCAATACGCCGACGGTCACACTGCTGGAGGAGCCAAGCCCGGAGCCTTCGGCAGGAATATCGGAGAGAAACGAGATCTCGATTCCTTTCGTCACGCCGACCTTGCGCATCGCCTCGCGGACCAATTCGTGTTCGATCTGCCCGACGTTGTCCACGATCTCCTTCTTCGTCCAGTTCACGTAAATCTTGTCGTCGAAGCGTTCCTTGACGATGCAATAGACGAACTTGTCAATCGCCGAGCTGACGACCGCGCCGCCGTGCACGGCGAAGAACTCCGGGAAATCCGTTCCGCCTCCCGCAAACGAAACTCGCAAGGGCGTCTGGGTAATGATCATTGCTGCCAGCCCTCGTAATCACGTTGCGCTTTGGCCAGCCGTTCGGGCGTGCCGATGTCTTGGACGTAGGCGTTTGGTTTCATCGCGTACAGATCTTTTCCTTGCGCCAGCAGCTTCGGAAACACGTCCTTGCCAAAATCGCAGAACTGTCCGGACGGGATCGCGTCCAACACCGCTGGCTCCAACAGATAAATACCAGCGTTGATCAGATTTGTCGAAACCTCTTTCCGGTCCGGCTTCTCCACGAACCGTTGCACCCGTCCATCCGCATCGGTTTCCACCACGCCACCCGTCCAAGGCTCCGGCGACTCCCAAAGTCCAATCGTCGCCAGTGCCTGTCGTGACCTATGAAATTCCACCAGCGGCGCAACCTCGAACCGGAACAGATTGTCGCCGTACAACACCAGCAGTGTCTCGCCACGCACCGTGGCTTCCATCTTCTTCACCGCGCCCGCCGTGCCGAGCAGTTCCATCTCCAGCGAGTACGCGATCGTCACTCCAAACGCGCTTCCATCACCAAAGTAACTGGTGATTCGCTCCGGCAGATGATGCAAGTTGATGATGAACTCACGGACGCCTTGTCGCCTCAACAACTCAAGATGATGTTGCAGCAGCGGCTTTCCGCCAATCGGTGCCATCACCTTCGGCAGGTCCAATCCCAGCGACCGCAATCGCGTCCCCAGCCCGGCGGCCAGGATGAACGCTTTCATCCGCCACGCTCCCGCATGTAGCGCGACAACACCGCCCACGCTTTTTGGAGCGCCTTCGCCCGGTGGCTGATGCGGTTCTTCACTTCGGGCGACAATTCGCCGAATGATTTGACTTGTCCGTCAGGAATGAACAGCGGGTCGTAGCCGAAGCCGCCGCCGCCGTGTTCTTCCTCGATGATGACGCCGTTGCAAATCCCCTCGACCGTGTCCACCAAACCGTTCTCGTCAGCAATCGCCGTCACACAACGGAAACGAGCCGTCCGCTTCTCCATCGGCAACCCGTGCAACGCGGCAAGCAACTTCTTGTTGTTCTCGTGGTAGCTCGCCTTCTCACCGGCGTAGCGTGCGGAACGAACACCGGGTTCACCGTTCAACGCATCCACTTCGAGACCGGTATCGTCAGCCAGCGTCAACATCTTGGCCACTTTCGCGGTCTCGATGGCTTTCTTGATGGCGTTGTCGCGCACTGTCGACGCGTCCTCGACGATCTCCGTCAGACCTTTGCGGTCGGCGACGGAGACGACTTCGAGTTCGAGATCAGCGAGCAGGGCGGCGATCTCCTTGAGCTTGTCACGATTGCGTGTGGCGACCAATAATTGCATGAGCGCGGATTATATTTGCCGGCGCGCAAATGAGAAGTCTATAGTGCGCCTCGTTTTGCTGAACCAACTCCACATCCTTTACGCTGTCTCGCTGCTCATGGATTTGAGCGTCGCCGGCTTGATGTTCGCCATCAGCCGGCGGGCCGCGGAACTCGGCGCCAGCGCGGGCGCGCTCGGCCTGCTCGGCGCCAGTTGGCCGGTACCGTACATCATCGCCTCGCTGATTTCGGGCCGACTCTCGGACCGGCTGGGACGACGCAACATCGCGCTCATCGGATCCGTCGCCGCCTGCCTCATCACCTTCGGCTGCGCTCGCACCACGAACATTCCTCTCCTCATCGGGCTGACCGCGATCTTTGGACTCGGTATCGGTTTCTTTTGGCCGCCGGTCATCGCGTGGATCAGCGACGGGCCGCGCGGCGCGGCGTTGCACACGCGGCTGACCCGGTTCGGCGTGGCGTGGAACATCGGTTTGCTTTTGGGGTTTGCGCTGACCGGCTGGGTGTTTCGCCGGTGGCCGCAACTTGCGTTCGACATTCCCACCTTTGGACTCATCGCCATCATCATCTTGTTGCTGCTGCCGGCGCGACCACACCACACAGAAGAGGAAAACACTTTCGACTTGCCCGCGGTGCCGGCGGGACGCGGCTTTCGCAAGACGGCGTGGATGGCAAACTTCGGCGTCCGCCTCGCCAACGCCGGTGTGGCCGCCATCTTTCCGCAACTGGCCACGCGCCTTGACATCGCCGCCGATGCGCACGGCGGTCTGCTCGCCGTCATCAACGCCACGTCCATGTTGATGATCGCGGCCATGCAAGTATGGACGTTCTGGCACACGCGGCTCTGGCCGTTGTGGCTGGCACAAGGCATCTGCGCCCTCGCCGCTGTAGCTATCGGCTTCGGTAACAGCATGGGAATCTTCCTCGCGGCGTTCGCTGTGATTGGGGTGGTGGCGGGCTACTCGTATCAAGCCAGCATCTTCTTCACGCTCCAAGAAATGACCGAGAAAGGCAAAGGCAGTGGCTTGCACGAAGCGTTCCTGGCCGGTGGCCTCCTGACCGGGCCGCTGCTGGCCGGCTGGGCGGGCAACGCCTTCGGATTGCGTGCGCCCTATTTCGTTTGCGCCGCGGCCATGCTGGTCATCATCGCGGTGCAAGTCGTAGTTGTGATTTTGAAACGGCGGGAGTATGTTTCGCCCCAACAGGAACCAACATCATGAATCCAGAGCACATGCACGAACGAGTGACCCGACGCAATTTGCTCCGCCAGTTTGGACTGGGCCTCGCGGCGTTGACGGCGCGTCCCCTCAACCGTGTCATGGCCGCTGCTGGTGAAAGCCTCGACCACGGTCCGGAAGGATTTCGGTTGCCGCCCCTGCCGTACGCGTACGACGCGCTGGAGCCGCACCTCGACGCGCGCACGATGGAGATTCACCACGGCAAACACCACCAAGCCTACGTCAACAGTCTCAACGCCGCGCTCAAAGGCCAGCCCGACCTGCTCGGCAAACCGATCGAACAACTCATCAAAAACCTCGACACCGTTCCCGAGAATCTCCGCACCGCCGTCCGCAACTTCGGCGGCGGTCACTACAATCACATGCTCTACTGGACCTGCCTGAAACCCAACGGCGGCGGCGAGCCGACCGGTCAACTCGCCAAAGCCATCAAGAAAAAGTTTGGAAAGTTTGCCGATTTCAAGGAACAGTTCAGCGCCGCCGCAGTCAAGCAATTCGGCAGCGGCTGGGCATGGCTCGTCAAGAACCGCAACGGCAGCTTGTCCATCGTCCCCACATCAAACCAAGACAATCCGATCAGCCAAGGCCAGATTCCCCTGTTGACCGTGGACGTCTGGGAACACGCCTACTACCTCAAGTACCAAAACAAACGGACAGAGTTTGTGGCCGCGTGGTGGAACGTCGTCAACTGGGACGCCGTCGCGATGGGTTTTGCCCGGCAATGAAGCTGCCGTTTGTGTTCGTGTCACTGCTGCTGGCGATGGTCGCGCACGCAGCGAATCCAATTCTCCTCTGGCCCAAAGGCGCGCCCGGCGAAACAGGCACAATCGCCGCTGAGTGCGACACCACCAAACCCGATGGCCGCATGGTCGCCGGCAAACGCGTCATTCGGCTTGGCAACGTCAGCCAACCGACCATTACGGTGTACGCGCCACCCGCCGACAAGAACACCGGTGCCGCCGTCCTCGTCTGCCCCGGCGGCGGCTACAACATCCTCGCCTTCGACCTGGAAGGCACCGAAGTCTGCGAGTGGCTCAACTCCATCGGCGTCACCGGTGTGCTGTTGAAGTATCGAGTCCCGAAACGACAGGGCGACGAGAAACATCTGTTGCCTCTAGCCGACGCACAGCGTGCCATGCGACTGATTCGCTCCCGCGCGAAAGAATGGAAGATCAACCCGCAACGCATCGGCGTCCTCGGCTTCTCCGCCGGCGGGCATCTCACCGCCAATCTCAGCAACAACCACAACGAGAAAGCCTACGACCCGGTTGACGACGCCGACAAACTCAGTGCCCGTCCTGATTTCGCGTTACCGATCTACCCGGCGTATCTCGTGGAGAAGAAGCAGTTGGACAAACTCGCGTCGGACATGAAAGTCACCAGCAACACGCCGCCGACATTTCTCGTGCAGACTGAGGACGACGGCATCCATGTCGAGAATGTGCTTTTCTACTACCTCGCCTTGAAGCAAGCAAAAGTGCCCGCCGAGTTGCACGTCTATCCGAAAGGTGGACACGGGTACGCCTTGCGTCCGAGCGACCAGACAGTCACGACGTGGCCAAAGCGCGCCGAGGAATGGATGCGCGGCCTCGGCTTGCTCAGCGCAACGACCGACCCACGATAGCCATCGTCTCGCGTTGCCGTTGCTCGACGAACGCGCGCGCCTTCGCTGCCTTCGCTTTCGCAGCGGCAGGGTCTTTCGCCATCGCCAACACCGTGGGTACGATGCGCGGGATTTCCTCTTCCACGTCGAGATCGAAGAGCCAGTCGCCGAGACCGATGTCGCGCCACATGATGCCTTTGCTCGTCTGCTCCGCAAACCGGCACACAATCGCCGGGATGCCGTTGCCGATGCACATGATCGGCGAATGCATTTCCGACCCGAAGATCCCGGCGGACCGGATGTACGTGCTCAGCGCTTCGTCGGTCAGCCAATACTTCTCATGCCAGACAACCTTCTTCTTCACATCGGCCGGCAACTTGTCGTAGAGCATCTCCTTGCCGACCGCCATCTGCGTCGCATCCTCCGGACACAACAACACCTTCAACGAGGTCTGCCGCACGACGGCAATGATCGCCTCGCGCAACGGTGCGTGATCGTGCTCCTTCATCGCCTCGTTGCGCGCGTGCTTCTTCGCCTCGAACGGACGCCCCTTCTTCACCAGCCAGTACGGCGTATTTCGCAACCGCGAGAGACAACAGAGGAACTTCCCCTCCTCCAATCCGTTCGCCTTCAAGAACGCCGCCGCCGCCGCGTCGTTTCGCAAATCGGTGGCGAACGCGCCATCGGGACAGAACCCCATCTCCGGGCTTTTCACGCCGTGCTCCTTCGCGAAGTTCAATGACACGCTGTCTCGGAAAAACGCGAAGCGGGCATTCGTCAACAGATCAATTGCCCCCGCGCTCGTCGAGGAGAACGTGATCCCGTAGATGCCGTAAGGTTTCCCTGTCTCCGTGCGCCACCTTGCCACGTCCTTCGCCGCAACGAATCCCGGTCCTGACCCGTGCAACAGGAAATCGCACTCTGCGAACGCGGCCTTGATCGCCTCGTCTCCCTTCACGATCTTCACCTTTGGAAATCGTTTTGCGAGAATCTCCTCGACGCCGTTCTCCACGCTGGTCGGCCACAATCGCACCTCGACATCTGGCAAATACTTCTCCAACAACGCCAGCACGCCCGGTGTGTGCGCGATGTCACCGATGTTGACCGTCTGCCAAGACGACCGCAACACGATCCGTCGCGAACGTTTTTCCGCCGCACACGCTGCCATCCAACCACCGAGCGCCGCCGCAGTCGCACCTTGAATGAAATATCGTCGAGTAATCATGCGGTGTGATTATGAAGGGAACACTAACCGGATGCAAGGCACCGGTGCCGCCAAGAACTCACCCGCACGACGGTGGAGGTCGCTGCCACCTCAGAGACCCGGCATCTGTTCATCTAACTTTCTGAAACCATTCCCAAAAATCTTTCGGCATCCACCCATGGTATGCAGTTTTGTCTAGTCTGCAGATGAACATGTAGCCGTTAGGTGTTACGAGTGGCGCAAGCCTGTTATACCAAGTGTCGGTGTTAGCTGACGTGTATACGACGTAATGTCCTTTGTTGTACCGGTACCAGTCGAGCGCTTTATTCAGCATCTCCTCAAGCTGCTGGCGTGTCACACCAGCATTCGGCTCAACATAGATGACATAAAATGAGGGCATAGATTAGTTCTGTCCTCCTTCTACTTGCTTGTCATCGTTCATTACATCCGGTGCAGGTAACGCAACCGGATGTGCCGGCACAGGCAACTCGTTACCAACTCTAATCGTCGGATTATACTTGCTACCTAGAACAATCTGTTCGTGGATCAGAAATTCCGCACCCTCTAAAATCGCGGCTTGGGGATTCTTGTCTGCGAAATTGATAACGCGCCATAACATGCTAAACGCTAAAACAAACATGCTGACTACCGCACCACCGATAATCCATTCGTTCCGGGTAAGTGCAGCGAGTGCAGTAACGGACAGGCAAAAGACCACCACAACCCAACAAATCTTCCCAACAACTCCCCCCGGAAGCTTGATCTTCTGCGCCTTCCTCAACATCGTTTGCAGGTCTATCGGCATCGATTGGCTCTTCTCGCTGCCCACACTGGATAGGATTTGCGTTTTTCGGCGAGCAGCATAATGAACGTCCTTGATACAGACGATACCAAGCCAAAAGAACCGAGGTCAACCCTGAAAATTGTCAGAACTGGGAAAATTGTCAAAACTCTTTCAATATGCTGATTCATGCCGGGTGCACCGCAAGTTTTGAGGGGGCATAGGTCGCTATCAGTTGAGGGAGGGATTACAACAGCCCGTGTGCGGAAACAATTGCGCCCACCGACCATTCCGCCAGTACTCTTGCAGCACCAATAACGC
>Ga0233425_10007207_pt1 | contig 15808 bp, 18 predicted proteins | sample Watercolumn_Towu_2_FD_181712 | JGI IMG/M metagenome (GOLD analysis project Ga0233425, IMG submission 181712) | Freshwater microbial communities from Lake Towuti, South Sulawesi, Indonesia - Watercolumn_Towuti2014_140_MG | ecosystem: Environmental > Aquatic > Freshwater > Lake | place...
CTGCTCTATACCGCCATGACCCGGGCGAGGAAGCTGACGGTGCTCGTAGGGACCAGGAAAGCCTTGGCCATAGCTGTGAACAACAACAAGATCCAGAAGCGTCATACCTTGTTCAGTGAGCGCATCAAAGGAATGTTTGATCCTCGTCGAACGTCTGGAGTCTGGACTTGATATTCTTCTACGGTAAGAGATTGCTTTTCACGAACAGGATGGGCACTCTTAACGAATGCGGAGTATTCACTGATGTCTTCACCCTTGCAGGATTCGTATCACCGTAGGATCGACTATCTTCGACTTTCGGTCACTGACCGATGCAACCTGCGGTGCACCTATTGCATGCCGGAGGAAGGGGTCCCTCGGCTGAGTCATGAGGATATTCTGAAATATGAAGAGATTCTCCGTCTGGTTCGCATTGTGACTCGCATGGGGATTACCAAGGTGAGGATTACAGGAGGAGAGCCTCTGGTAAGGAAGGACATTCTCTTCCTCTGTGCGAACATCGCCACCATCCCAGGGGTGAAGGGCCTGAGCCTCACCACGAACGGGATGCTTTTGTCGCAGTTTGCACGGGGCCTCTTTGTCGCTGGGATCAAACGTATCAACATCAGTTTGGACACCCTCGAGCCTGAAAGATACGCCGCCATAACCCGGTGTGATTGCTTTGAACAGGTATGGCTGGGAATTCGAGCAGCTCACGAAACCGGCTTTGCTCCCATCAAGCTCAACGCTGTCGTCATGCAGGGAATTAACGATGATGAAATCGAAGACCTTGCCTGTTTGACCTATCGTTATCCTTTTGAAGTTCGTTTTATCGAATTCATGCCGTTTCAATCGCATGATGGACCCACCAGGTTTGTATCGGCGGACGATATCCTGGAACGCCTCAAACAGGTGGCACCGTTGCTTCCCGCCGAAAGTGAGAACAGCAACGGGCCAGCTCGTCATTACCGCTTTCCTGATGCAATGGGAAAGATCGGGATCATCAGCCCCATGAGCGAACACTTCTGCCAAACCTGTAATCGCCTGCGTCTCACTGCCGATGGCAAACTGCGAACTTGTCTCTTTTCGATGGAAGAGACGGACATCAAGACCCCCCTGCGCCAAGGAGCCCCGGATCAGGAAATCATGGAGACTATCCGTGATGCAATCAATCGTAAGCCTGAACGTCATGAATCCGACGATAGAATCCTGCGTAAGTGCATCAGCCGGCCCATGGTGAAGATTGGGGGCTAGCAAGCATAAGACGGCACCGACGAATAATGCTGCAGGGCCAGCCGCGCTGCTCCCAGCAGTGCGGCATCATCGCCCAGAGAGCTTCTTTGAACAACCGCATCCTCCACCACCAACATCTTCGAATGCTCCGCAAGGCTCCTGCCCAGCGGCTCAATGAACTGATCCCAGCCAGCACTGACGCCACCGCCAATAATTGCGTTGTGGATACCCAGAACGACGAAGAGATTTGCTAGAGCCAGACCCAGTGCCCACCCCATGCGGGCGAACGCACTTTTGGCTATTGGATCGCCCACCACCGAACATCGATAGACTCCCGGAGCATTCAGCTTCCCTTCATTCCAAAGCTCAAAGAGTGGACCTCCACTCAGATCGCCTCTCAGGGCGGCAGCATTGACAAATTCCAACAAAGCCTTCCCGGAAGCATGGGCTTCCAGACAACCATCAAGGCCGCAGGTGCATCGCGGCCCTCCCGGACTGACGATCATGTGTCCGATTTCCCCGACGAAGCCCAGGTCATCTCCATTCCAGAGCTTACCACCGAGGATGAGGCAGCCCCCCACACCGGTTCCCAAAGTGAGTCCAACCCAGTTGTGAATGCTGCGGCCGGCGCCGATCCAGGTTTCACCGATGCCAAAAGCATTGGCATCGTTTTCGAGGAGGACCGGAAGCCCGAGGGTCTTCTCGAGTTCCGGACCAAACGGGTAATTCTTCATGGCAGGCAGATTCGGCGAAAAGACCACCCACCCCCGCCGATGATCGACCTTTCCCGCAACCCCTAGGCCGATCCCTACGACTGAACCGGCGAACTTGCCGGCTGCGCCGAGCATGGTCTGGCATTCCGCAACGAGCCTCCGGGTCGTTTGTTCGACACCGAAGGATATGCCGCTAGCGGCCTTCTGACGCCGGAGTATGTTCCCTGTGCGATCAACCAGAGCGGTCCTCATGTGAGTTCCGCCCAGATCCACTCCGATTACCATCTCCCTGCTCATACTAGATGCTGCTCTTGACTGAGAGGACTTTGCTGATACCCAGCTTCTTCAATCGGGCATCAAAGGTTGAACGGTTCACGCCTGCTTCCTTGGCGGCGCGTGTTATATGCCATCGGTGCTTCTCCAACAGATAGAGTGCATAAGACTTCTCAATCTCTTCCCAGGAGCGACCATCGAAGAGGAGGGGTGTCGATGGGGCGGTAGTGCCCACAGCGACGACCTTTTGCCCGCCGACCGTCTCGTCAGAACCCCGTGTACTATCCTGATCATGGACAAGATAGGTCGAAAGGTCACCCAGCATGATCACTTCAGGGACAACCACCACGGAGATGTACTTGGCAAAGTTCTCGAGTTCGCGAATGTTGCCTTTCCAGGGGTATTCCACGACGTATTCCTTTGCGTCTTTAGAGAGCTTCTTGGGAGGGATTCCCAACCTGAGAGCTTCCCGGTTGAGAAAATGATCGAGCAGCAAAGGAATGTCTTCCCGTCTCTCTCTGAGTGCCGGAAGGTGAAGGGGCAGTACATTGAGACGATACAGCAGATCCTCCCTGAACAGTTCCTTCCTGATGCTTTCCTTTAGATTTCTGTTGGTGGCAGAGATGATTCTCACGTCAACGTTCTTGACCGTAGTAGCACCTATGGGCTTGACCTCCCCACTCTGGAGAAACCGCAGCATTCTAGCCTGGAGATGCAAGGGCATGTCCCCGATTTCGTCCAGAAAGAGCGTTCCACCGTTGGCGGCTTCGAAGAGGCCCGTGCGGTCCCGCGTAGCACCGGTAAAAGCTCCCTTTTCATAGCCAAACAGCTCGCTCTCTAAGAGGGTATCTGGAATCGCACTGCAGTTCTGCGCCAGAAAGGGTTTTTCCCGGCGGTTGCTCAAGCGGTGCATTTCTCTGGCCAGAAGCTCCTTGCCGGTACCGCTCTCACCGGTGATCAGCACGGGGAAATCCGTTCTGGCAAAGTCCTCAGCCGTCTTCATCACTGTTAAGAAACCCTTGCTTCTCCCTATGATCGCTGCATGACAACGCATGGCTTCGATACTCTCTTTCAGCTTGGCGTTTTCCTGCTGCCGATCACTCAGGATGAGGGAATTGCTTAATGCGATGGAGCCTAGATCAATCAGTTGCTGCAGGGGTTCCAGATAGGCTGGATCGAGGTTGAGACCGTCTCCTGCAGAGCTTGTATCAATGAGCTGAACGGCTCCATAGACTGTGCCATCTCTCAAGAACAAGGGAAAACACAGAATTCGCTTGCTTTTGAGAATCAAGCCTTCTTCCGCATCCTTGTAATGGCGGATGTCCTTTCCCGCTTCAGCAACGGTCATTTGTTTGTTTTCTATAACCCAGCCAACAATGCTGGGACGGTCCAAAGGGACGGCTAGGCCTTTGATCTTTTCACTCTGAGTTCCTGCCGCCTCCACACAGTGGTACCCATCCCCCATCCTTACCCATATGGAACCCCGCTCTACCCTCTGCAGGTCGAGGAGAGAGGTGAGGAACTTCTTCTGAAGCCTTGCCGGGTCTAGCTCTTCGGATACAGCCTTGCAAAAACTGACCGAGGAATCACTCATCAGCTACTTCTCCACAGCCCTAGCGAGGAGGTTCAGGTTTTCCCTTTTGGAATTCGATAACCAGTTCATGGTCACGCAACCAGCCCAATTCCTCACGCACCATTCTTTCTTGAGCCCTAGGGCTGTTCTTGAAGGCTTGGATCTTTCTGAACAACTTCTGGTTCTCTTCCCTGAGATTGCTCACCTTGGTTTCCAGTTCTTCCACCTGAGCACACTGTTTGCGAAATCCCATGACCCCTTGAGGTGAAAGGAATAGGCTCTGAAACAGTAAGACATTGAGGAGCAGAAGCACAGCCATCAGCAGGATGACTAGATGAGTACCAGTCAAAAAGACACTTTGGTCTTCTCCTGCCCCCTCAGGACGATTTCGATCAAAGATTCTCCCGTGCATCTATTTTCTCCTCAGTTCAGCGGTTCAGCAGAGAGCTCCATTGGGGATCCGCACCGATGGGAACAACCGTGGGTCGGTGTGAGGAAGGAAGAGAGCTCCTCGGAACTCATTCATCAGTTCCACGTTGACATTCAATTCAATATAAGTGATCTGCCTGCAAATTCTTTCGATTTCATGGAGAGTTGCTCGGTCGATCAGGGTCATCGCAGCTCCGCATCCCACGGTGTCTCCAATCCCCCGATAGGATTCGAGAGGCAGGTCGGGCAGCATACCGATCTTTACTCCCATCAAAGGATCGATGTAGTTACCAAATGCGCCCGCTACGTAAAAACGCTTGAGATCATCAAGCTCCAGGCCCACCTTTCTGGTGATCACAGTGAGGATTGTGTACATGGCCGCCTTTGATTTGAGAAAAATGCCTATATCGATTTCCGAAATCAACAAGTCTTGGCCATCGATGGTTTCCTCACTGGTTGCGACGACGTAAGCAACCCCGTCGGGAGTATCGACGATGTTAGAAGAGTGAATCTTGCGATTGATTTTACCTTGCACGGTCAGGATTCCCGACATGAACATCTCTGCAAAGAGATCAATCAGTCCGGAGCCACATATCCCAGCAGCTTTCCCCTCACCCAGGACATGATAGGAGGGTTTCAGGGTCTGTCTGTCTATCCTGACCCGGTCAATGGCTCCCGGTAAAGCCATCATTCCACGCTCGACCACCCCACCTTCGAGGGCCGGGCCAGCGGCCCCAGCACACGCAATGAGCCAATCACGGTTGCCCAAAACGACCTCTGCATTGGTCCCGACATCCACCAGGATGCTGAGCTCATCGCTTCGGTGAAGTCCCACGGACAGAATATCGGCGATAAGGTCTCCACCAAAATACGAACCCACATTCGGCAAAAGATAGAGTGGAGCAAGGGGATGGGCAGACAATTTGAGGTCGGCCGCATGAGAGAGAGGAAACTGGTTCACCATGGGTATGTAGGGCTCCCTGCAGATGTTTGCAGGATCGATGCCCATGAAGAAATGGCTCATGGTGGTATTACCGGCGACTGCCAGCGCCAGAACATTCATCGACGAAAAGCCGAGACTGTCTAACATGTTCTGCATGGTCTGGTTGAAGGTATTAAGAAGCAGCCGCTGGAGGAGCTTCAGGTTGCGCGCTTTTCGGGCAAATAGGATGCGAGTGAGGATATCTTCACCATAAGGGATTTGGGGATTGGGGACGGAACGTTCCGCCAAGACCTCACAGCTGTGCAGGTCAAGCAGGTAAAAGCAAATACGAGAACTGCCCAAATCTACAGCAAATCCCAGGACCGGATGCCTATCAAGGCCCGCATAGACTTCTATAAGTTCCCAATGACAGAGATGATATCCGAGCGCCACGGTTATTTTGAACTGACCCAAACGGATCTGTCGCGCGAAATGGTTGATCTGTGAGGGAAGGAACCTCACCGGGTCGAATCCTTTTTGTTTCAGCGACCGCAACAGCCGATCCAGGTCGCCGATATTGTCATCCAGGCTTGGAAGCGGCAGTTCGATTGGGAGCAGTTCCACGATGGGTTGGTGGCTGATCCACGAAGGCATGGTTAGAGGCATCTGAAATGAGCCTTCTCTATATCAGTCCAGATCAAAAGCATACTTCCGTCAAACCCAACGAATCTTCTGGAATTGCATAACGTTTACCGTCAACTCCAGGAGCCCACAAACCATAACATCTGAGAGATCCAATTGAAAGCGCTTCTCGACCTTTTCCAGGGCATCAAAGACACATTTGCCTGGCTCCAAATTGAACCTTGAAGCGTGTGCATTCTGAAAATGAGAAGGGCGACACCAGTGGGGAGGTGTAAGACTGAAGTGAATTCGGCACGCAAGGGGCCGGTAAGGGTAAATCTGACAAATCCGTCCCTGTAGGAAAGGACAGGGATTTTCCAAAGTACGATACGCTTTTGAGACCAGTTCCATGAAGCCTGAAGAACCACCAGGCACTCTTTGGTCATTGGTTTGCTGGTGGAAAACCTCCACCCAGAGCTCTTCTGCTTCGAGACACCGACGGAAGAATTTTGAATCGGCCCCGCTTCGCTGCATCCCATGGTAGATGTAGACCAGCTCAGCAGTGCTTATGCCCGTCGGCATCTGGTAGCAGCAATGCGAACACTCCCGCCGACATTGAACTGTCAATCCGGCATGACGCAATTGTCCCACAGAGAATGTCAATGACTTGTCAAGCAACTCCATGACCTTTTGAAAGTACACCAGAAATGAAGTTGGCAAGGTCCGATCCACCGACAGTTTCTCCAATCCATCCAGACAGGCGATCTCGAAAAGATAACGTGCCATGCGGTGTTGATAGGGCGCTCCCGTGTCTAGAGCATTCTGAATCAGATTGGCGACTTCCACAGTTTTCTGACTTCTCTCTTTCCCAAACCCTTGTCTACAATGCCTTATATTTCCTAACGAATTGCCGGTTGACAGCATGTCGACTTTTCTTTAACCTTAAAGCTTGATGCTAAAGGAGTAAAGTATTTCGGCTGATCCAGTTTGCAAAACAGGTTAATGGGGCTGCGGATCCCATGCCCCGGAGGTATTTTGGTGTTCCAGCGTTCCGGGGCAGACGATCCGGATATTCCGACTGCGATTGATCTTCTTCTCTCCAAGAACTCCAAGGCCTCAACCCAGCTCTAGCCCCAAGCTGAGTTTCAAGGTTCCGGTCAGATTACTTCTGAAGGGTGTTGTAGAGTTGTTACGTAGTCCAATCGTCTAATTTTGGAGCAAGAGGATTCATGGAGCACATTCAGATCAAGGAACTGGTGGAAGTGATTGCTCGGGCTTTGGCGGAATCTCCGGATGAGGTTGAAGTGAATGAGATAATCGGGCAGCAGATTTCTGTTTTCGAGTTGAGAGCAGGAAAGGCAGATCTGGGCAAGATCATCGGTAAGGAGGGGCGAAACGCCCATGCGCTGCGAACCATTGTCAATGCTGCAGCAACCAAACTTCGGAAAAGGGCCGTATTGGAGATACTCGAGTAGGATTTGGCTAGGCCTTTTGCGAGAGCAAGAGAGATGATGCCAGAATCAGACAACCAGACAGCCGGATATTCTTCTTCCAAAAGCGGAGAAAGTCCTCCGTGTTTTGGCGATCCTGCCCATGTTTGCCCAATGGGCGAAGACGGCTTCATTCAACCTCAAGCAACATGCCTGCCCTGCAGGTTCTTCAAAAACTGCCTGCAACAGGCGCTTATGGCAGTTGGCCTCATCTCTGGTCCATCGAAACAAAATCCGGTGGTTTCAAAGACTACCGGTTTTCTCAAGCGTTGGTCAAACAAGAAGCTTGCGGGCAAACATTCTCAGGACCATCCCACCTAATTTGAAAACAGTCATCATACACCAGGGTGCGCTCGGAGACTTCCTGCTCATTTTGCCGATCCTCGAAGGATTGAGCCGATCCAACCCTTCGATTCGCATACATCTTTGGGCAAGGGCCGAACATGCTGCTCTTTTGGCTGAAAAGCCTTATGTGGCAAAGGGTCCTCCACCTGTTGATTCAGAACTGGTCCCATTCTTTCACGATGAACTCTGGAAAGAGGCGAAGACTCCTCGATTTCTCCACAACGCCGGAACCATATTTGTTTTTGGGAAGGCAACCAGTCAACTGCTCGCCGAAAGGCTTTCCAGGCGCCTGCCCTGCCCCGTTCAGTGGATTCAGTCCTTCCCTGATCAGGAATCGAAGCAACATGTTCATCATTTCCTTTTGAACCAGTTCAGGCGCCTGGGATGGACTCTGGGGGAGAACCTTCCTGAGCTGAAGCCCTCTCTGCATGAAATATCACGTGTGAAGGACTTCCTGAGGGAGCACACGCCGACATCCTCGGGCCGGCCTGTGCTCGTTCACCCCGGCAGCGGCGGCCTGCGAAAAGTGTGGCCCTTGAAGAAGTGGTGGAACCTCCTTGCATTGCTCAGCGCCTGCAAACACTGTCCGGTGGTCATGACCCTGGGTCCCGCCGACAAACGCCTCAAAGGCTTTGCCAAAGAGGTGAAAAGACTTGGAGTGCTGGTCTTTGACGAAACGACACTGCCCCGGCTGGCTGCGCTAATCTCCCAATGCTCGCTCTTCATAGGAAGCGATTCCGGGGTAAGTCACTTGGCTGCCTTGGTGGGGATCCCGACGGTGGTGGTCTTTGGTCCAACCAACCCAAATGTATGGGCCCCCCGCGGCCCCCATGTTCATGTCATTCAAGAGAGCTGGGAGGAGCCCGAAGTTTTGGACTGGTCTCCAGACGTTGAACCGGCATCTCTCGACTCACCTCTTACCAGGCTGGTAATGGGCCTCCTGTAGATCCTTGGATCTCTCAACCGTGTTCAACCGTTGAGGACCGTGATGACCTCGGCTTTTCTCAGCACCAGGCCAAGCTCATCATGGATGTAGCCGTTCTTGACCACGGTGAGGATGGTCTCGTTCTCCATGTCTGCAGCTTCTTGAGTGTCCACGATCTTGCAAGTATGCATGCGGGCTTTGTTGTCCGGGAACACAATGCGGGAGATGTGATTCGCTTCGATGATTCTGGAGAGCTTCCGGTGAACGGCACGGATGCTCCTGGCCATCATGCGGGCGGTTTCATCCATCCCCTCTTCCTTGGCCCGGATGGTCTCTTCAAGACCCTCGAAGGCATCCATGAGCTCGATGAGGTCCAAATAGAGCTTGTTCTCCCTGGCCAGAGAAGCATCCTTCTGCTTTCTGAGCTCAATGCTCAATTCAGCTATCTTCATCTGGAAGTCAATAAATCTCTGCCGGAGAAACTCTTTTTTCTGCTTCATGGGAGCTTATCAAAAGGGTTCAGGTATTCCAAATCCGACTTGCCTTCCGGCTCCGGCCTGGTAAGGCTGATACGCGCCAGGAGTGGTTTAACGTCAACAAAATGGATGAAATCGTGAACGGCCTTGGAAACCGGGTCCATGAGCTCCTTTTGCGCCTCGGCGATCTCTCGGCCCGAATATTTCCTCTCACGCAGGGCAAACGCCGTTGCCCGGAGGATTTCCCGTTTGTCGGCGCTGCGATCGATTCCTAAAACCTTGTAGGGGTTCATGATCCTAACTCCTTTGCAATTCTGTCCGTCTGAGCAAAGTATCGATCCGACCGACAAGAGGGTGAGTCTGGTCCATTCTGACACACCACCCACGAAGGTCTTCCAGGATGAGGAGCCGCTCTTGCGGAGTGATATCGGCTTCATCCACAGATGTGACGAGCTCCCCCAGCGAGGCAAAGAAACGTGCTCGAACCTGGTCGTGTTCCGATTTGGATGCGATTGTGTAAGCCTTGTGCATCTTGTTCCTGAATATGGCCCTGTCGAGCTCCATCATCTCCAGTCCAGCCACGGCATCATCCATTGCCATGAGCGCGTGATCATTGGCCGGGTGCAACTTCAAGGCTTTCCTCAGGACCACTTCCAGGTTTCTATAGGTCGTCTTTCTGTGATTGTACAACGAGACGGCACGCCAGCTCATCATCAGAGACAAGGCCTCGGCCATGCGCTGAGAAGGTCTGATCCGGTAACGGCTTCACCTATGCGGGATGAGAGGCGGAAAGGCCACTAAGCAATGAAAGAGGTTACCTGGACACCTCGTGTCTTCAGCTCGGCAAGAATCGGCTTCAAGTTGGTCTTCTGCAGGCGAATGGTGTAAGTGTGTTCGTCTTCCTCGGTAGTCGCTGCATGGCAGATACTGATGATCTTGCCTCCATGGTCTTGGAGCAACTGGGTTATCTCCTGAAGCGAAACCATAGGGGCTGTGACTCTTATATCCAATCGTGAGGACTGAGTGAACATCCCCATCATGGAGATGAAGGCAGAAAGGATATCAACGACCGTGATGATTCCGACCAGTTTGTCCTTTTCCACGACAGGCAAACCGCCGATACGTTTCTCCAGAATGGTATGTGCGGCCTCATCCAACGGCATGTCAGGACGAACCACATAGGGTTTACGCACCATAACATCTTCCAGAGTCAGCTCTTCCAACATGGAAGCGATGAGCACCCCTCGCAGGTCTGCATCGGTGACCCAGCCGACGAGCGTATTTACGGACTCCACAACGGGCAGGTGGCGGATCGAATGCCGCTTCATCAAGGCCAGGGCTTCCTGAATGGATGCCTCCTTGGTGATGGTTACCAACTGGGTAGTCATGCAATGGCTTACAATCATCCTGAACAAATCCCGATCGTGTGTAGAAACGTATTTGATTTCTATAAAAGTTTAGAGTACCCTTAGCAAGAAGTTTGCCAACGGCACTTTATTAGCTTATGCGATACTCATTTGGAATGCAACAGGAAAGTCCTACGGGGATCGGACCTGCGAAGCAGTCCTCTGTGGAGGTGGGCCAGGCTCCTGTTTGTCAGATTGACTTTGGAGTGCCGTTTGCTATACTGGTGGCGACTTTTCGGCTTGATGGCCGAGGGGTTTTCAGTTGTTAGCGTATTGCAGAATAAGGAACGACACTTTGCGCCAGCCAAAATTCATCTTCATCACGGGTGGGGTCCTTTCGTCCTTGGGTAAGGGCCTTGCTGCAGCCTCCATTGGGGCTTTGATGGAAAGCAGAGGGCTGAGGGTAACCATTCAGAAGCTGGACCCATATATCAACATCGACCCCGGCACTATGAACCCGTTTCAGCATGGTGAAGTCTTCGTCACTGATGACGGGGCTGAGACCGATCTCGATCTGGGCCACTACGAACGTTTCACCCATGCAGTGATGACAAAGAAGAACAACTATACCTCCGGCAGCATCTACTACTCAGTGATCACCAAAGAGCGCCGCGGTGATTACCTTGGTGGCACCGTTCAGGTAATCCCTCACATCACCGACGAAATCAAAGCTTGCATACGCAGTGTGGTGAACAACAGCGACGTGGATATCATCATTGTGGAAATAGGTGGGACCGTCGGCGATATAGAGAGTCTTCCGTTCCTCGAAGCCATCCGCCAGATCAGGAATGACATTGGGAGAGACCATGCAGTCTACATCCACGTCACCCTGGTGCCCTTTATGAAGACCTCCGGCGAGCTCAAGACCAAGCCTACTCAGCACAGCGTCAAAGAACTGAGGGGTATCGGTATCCAGCCCGATGTGCTCCTTTGTCGCACAGAGCATTCCCTTGCGCCCGACATCAAAGGCAAGATCGCTCATTTCTGCAATGTTGCTCCTGATGCCGTTATTACGGCCAAAGACGTGGGATGCATCTATGAAGTGCCTTTGCTTTTCCATGAGGAAGGTCTTGACGAAAAACTCCTGCACTTGCTCAATGTCTGGACTCGCTCACCGGTCCTGGAACCGTGGCAGAGACTGGTCCACACGCTCAAGCAACCCCTTTACGAAACTCGTATCGCCATTGTCGGCAAGTACATCGATCTGAAGGAATCATACAAAAGCCTCAATGAAGCTCTCGTGCACGGGGGGGTAGCGCACAACGCGCGAGTGACCCTGGATTATCTTGACTCGGAAGATGTCGAAAAGGAAGGAGGAGAGGCCCTCCTGGAAGAGGCCGACGGGATTCTCGTGCCCGGGGGGTTTGGCCAGCGGGGGGTTGAAGGAAAGATCAAAGCCATTCGCCATGCACGTGAGAACCGTATCCCATTTCTGGGGATCTGTCTTGGGATGCAGCTGGCTACGGTTGAATTCGCGCGTCACGTTGCCGGCCTGGACAAGGCTCATAGTATAGAATTTGACAAGCATTCACCCCACCCTGTGATCTTCCTCATGCGGGAATGGTTTGACCACCGCAGCAATCGCCTCATAAGGCGGGATGAGACTTCAGACCTAGGGGGAACGATGCGTCTTGGAGCCTATCCATGCATTCTAGAACCAAATAGCCTAGCGATGGAGGCCTATCAATCCCACGAGATCTCCGAGCGGCACCGGCACCGCTATGAATTCAACAACGACTACCGTGAAGTTTTGGGCAGGCACGGCATGCGTTTTACCGGCCTGTCACCGGACAAGAATCTTGTCGAAATAATGGAGATTTCTGACCACCCCTGGTTCCTGGGTTGTCAGTTTCACCCCGAGTTCAAGTCCCGACCCATGGCCCCGCATCCGATCTTTAAGGCTTTTGTGGGCAAGGCGCTCGAAGAAACCAGGCGGAAACATCCAGACACTTTCCCCAAGGAGCCGGTTTGCTGAAAACCCCGGAGAGCATCAGTGGACCAGTTTGAAGTATTAGGCCAGTCGCTGGGCAAGGACCGATTCTTCATTATTGGTGGTCCCTGTGTCATAGAAAAGCGGGATATGGCCATCAGAATTGCCCGCTTTATGAAAGCTGCCTGTGAACGGCTCGAAATTCCATATGTTTTCAAGAGTTCCTATGATAAAGCGAACCGCACTTCATGGCAATCTTTCCGCGGCCCTGGGCTTAAGGAGGGGCTCAACATTCTGGCCTCCATTCGAAATGAAGTGGGTGTCCCTGTTTTGACGGATGTGCATACAGTTCAAGAAGCCGAGGAGGCTGCAGGAGTTGTGGACATTATCCAAATTCCGGCTTTTCTTGTTCGCCAGACGGACCTCCTTATGGCTGTGGGAAACCTTGGCAAGCCCGTCAATCTGAAGAAGGCCCAGTTCATCGCTCCCGGCGACATGATTCATGCAGTAAACAAAGTCCTTAAGACAGAAAACGAAAGGATTCTGGTGACCGAGCGCGGCACCCAGTTTGGTTATAATAATCTTGTGGTCGATATGCGCGCCATTGCCATCATGGCAGAATTCGGGTTTCCAGTTGTCTTTGACGCCACACACAGTGTCCAACTTCCCGGTGGACAGGGAACAAGTTCAGGCGGTCAACGCCAGTTTGTTGCACCCCTTGCTCGGGCTGCTGTTGCAGCGGGCGCACATGGAGTCTTTCTGGAGATGCACGAGGACCCAGACCGGGCTCGCTGTGACGGCCCAAATTCATTGCCACTGCATGAAATACCTCGGTTTTTGGATGACCTGCTGAAGGTTTACCAGGCGGTGCATGGTGCTGAATGAGATTGAACAAGAACTGCGAATCAGGATTTTGCCTGTCCGTCTGATGATTTTTGATGTAGATGGAGTCTTGACCGACGGGCGCATCATCTACCATGACGACGGCTCGGAAATCAAGGCCTTCGATGTTCAGGACGGCCATGGCATCAAGCTCTTGCAGAGAGCTGGCATCGAGGTCGCTCTCATTACGGGACGCTCTTGCCGGGCAGTACAACACCGAGCCAATGGCCTTGGCATCACAAGAGTGTACCAGGGCGCTCGTGACAAGTTAGAAGCTTACGAGGAGATTCTTGAAAGAACGGGGCTGAAGGATGTGGAAACAGGTTTCATGGGGGACGACCTCATTGACATCCCTCTTCTTCGCCGCGTTGGCTTCGCTGCGGCCGTACCCAATGCTGTACCTCACGTGATACCCTATGCTCATTATGTAACTCGGGCGCGGGGAGGTCAAGGAGCAGCCAGGGAGATCTGTGAGATGCTGCTGTTCGTCCAGGGCTTGTGGGATGGCGTGACGAGGCCCTATTTCCAATGACAGTTGCAAGAAAAGTGGTTCAAGGCATTTCTCTGGCTTTTGTTCTGGGCCTTACCATCGTGCTCTTCGTTGGAGTATGGAAGGGAAGGAACCAGAAGGATCTGCAGGGGGCCAGGACTGCGGAAAAGAGCGATGCCGAAATGAGGCTCAAGGATATGGAGTATACTGAACTGCAAGAAGGGAAACGCCTTTGGACGCTTAAGGCTGCAGACGCGAAGTATTTTCATGAAGAGCAAAAGACCCTCCTTGAATCCGTTCACGTTAGCTTCTTCCTGGAAGGCGGCGAAGAGGTGCTGCTGCAAAGCCAGGAAGGAGCCCTGTTCTCGGGGACTAAGAACATTGAAGTGTGGGATTCCGTTGAGGTAGTGTTGCCGAGGGGGTACCAATTGTTCACGGAGAGAGCTTATTACGATTATCAAAAAAGGGCCATCTCTTCCGACACGCCCCTCAGGCTCATGGGGCCGGACCTTGAGCTCCAAGGGAATCTCTGGGAGTTCCATATATCGGAGAATAAAGCAGTGGTGGAAGGCGGGGTTCAGGGGACTTTGGCTTTCCTTCCTCCGAAAACCAAAATCGTGCAGTGAGTCCAACGTCATGTTTTGTGGTTTGAAAATCTGGCCTTCAGTGGCTCTCTGTGTGCTGTCCTTGCTTCTTTGCCCCGGCCTCATCTCAGCTCAGAGGACCACACCCCCGGGCAGCGCAACCAGTGCCAGCCCTGGGATACCGCTCCAGAGCGACTCGCCGCTAAAAATTGCAAGCGATCGCATGGAGGCAAATCAGAATGACAGGACGGTGCTCTTTGAAGGACATGTTGTCGTTTATCAGGACGATCTGACCATAACAGCGAGGCGGCTTAAAGTCTACGCTGCTGAAAGGTTCAAGGACGGCACCTCGCAGTCGTCCATGGTGGACAAAATAGACCGGATTGAAATGGAAGGGGATGTTACAATAGCCCAGAAGGACAAGGTCGCCACAGCGCAAAAGGCTGTGTATTATCATGAGGAACAGAAGATTGTGTTGAGCGGTCAGCCGATGGTGAGCCAGGGAGATGATCGAATCCAGGGCCGTTTGATAACGCTTCTCCTGGCTCAAGGAAAGAGCATCGTTGAAGGTGGTGCGGCAACACCGGTGCAGGCCCTGCTTCACCCGGGTAAAAAGGAATAGCCCATGCCCGGCACAGCAAAGAGCCTGATGGTTCGTGACCTTGTAAAGACCTACAAGGGGCGGTGTGTGGTGAACGAAGTAACACTGGTGCTAGAACCGAGCCAGATCGTTGGGCTCCTCGGCCCCAACGGAGCAGGGAAGTCAACGACATTCTACAGCATGGTTGGGATCATTCGCCCCGATCGCGGTTCGGTCGTATTGAACGGAGAGAACATCATTGGTATGCCGATGTACCTTCGCGCCAGGAAAGGCATTACATACCTGCCTCAGGAACCTTCGGTGTTCCGTAAATTGACTGTGGAAGAGAACCTGCTGGCAATTCTGGAGACAATGAACATTGGCACCCTGGAGCGACGTTTGCGCTTACAGGAGTTGCTGGCGGATTTGAATATTTCACATCTTTCCAAGAATCGGGCAGATCGCCTGTCCGGAGGAGAACGGCGCCGTGTCGAAATCAGTCGGGCGCTGGTCACCCAACCTGATTTCATACTGCTGGATGAGCCCTTTGCGGGCATCGATCCGATCGCAGTTCTCGAGATCCAGGGTCTCATTCGATCCCTCAAGGCCAGAGGCATCGGTGTGCTGATCTCCGACCATAATGTTCGCGAGACCCTGAAGGTATGTGATTGGGCATATATCATGCACGAAGGGAAGATCCTGGAGGCGGGAGACCCGATAAGCATATCCCAGAGCGATTTGGCTCGTCGAACGTATTTAGGAGATCATTTCTGTCTCTCTTAATGAGGCGCGAGAATGGCGGCACTTGAACTTAGGCAGCAACTCAAACTAAGCCAGCAACTGATTATGACTCCTCAGTTGCAGCAGGCAATCAAACTGCTTCAACTTTCCCGGCTTGAACTCCTGGAAACCATTCACGAGGAATTGGAAATAAATCCCATGCTGGAAGAAACCCTG
>Ga0233425_10007208_pt1 | contig 15807 bp, 7 predicted proteins | sample Watercolumn_Towu_2_FD_181712 | JGI IMG/M metagenome (GOLD analysis project Ga0233425, IMG submission 181712) | Freshwater microbial communities from Lake Towuti, South Sulawesi, Indonesia - Watercolumn_Towuti2014_140_MG | ecosystem: Environmental > Aquatic > Freshwater > Lake | place: Indonesia...
GGCCTGGCAAGCCGATAGACACCCCCGATGAGGAAACCACCGACTGGAGAGCCGTGTGCGGGAAAACCGCCTGCACGGTTCGGAGGGAGGGGAGGTTGTGAGCCTTCCCTACCCCTATCGACTTCGACATGGGGATGGATTCCAGGCTGGGTGGCCAGCTCGACCTGAGCCTCACCGAGACCACCACCCTGACCGCCCAGGCGGTGGCCGACCGCAACGCCCGCAACCAGTTCATACCCCGGCTGACCTTGGGCCATGTGCGGCAGCAGTTCCTGGAACACTTCACGGTGCGCGCCGGGCGCATGCAGAACCCCATGTTCCTGGCGGCGGAATACCGGCTCGCCAATTTTCCCAATCCCTGGGTCCGTACTCCCAACGTGGTCTACGACCTCTATCCTCTGGTTTACCTGGACGGCGCCGAACTGTCGTTCCGCTACGGCACCCCCCTGGGCCAGCTGACCTTGCGTTCCGGTTACGGCTGGTTCGATTTCGAGGTGCCGGTCTGGGGCGGCGACCGCTATTTCCCCGGCAAGGGCCGGTCGCGCAACCTCCATTATCATTCGGCCCAGCTGGAACAGGGGCCCTGGCGAATCAAGGCGGGCTGGATCCAGGGCGAGACCGACTATCACGACCCGCTGCTGAACCAGGCACTGGGATTCCTGGGCAGCTTCGATCCGCTCGCGGCTCGCCGCCTCACCATCGAGGACAAATCCGGTTCCCTGGTCAGCCTGGGTGCGGCCTACGACGGTCCCGACTGGCTGGTGATGGGGGAATGGGTGTACACCTTCAGCAACGGCGGGCTCACCAATCGCCACGGCGGCTACCTCACGGTCGGCTATCACTGGGACCGGTTCATGCCGCAGCTGACCCTGGGCTACATCGACAGCCTGGCTCCGGACACCCACAGCGCCCATCCCATCGCCCAGGGCATCCTGGATCAGATGTATCAGGGCAGCAACCAGGATCAGAGCTCGCTGGCGGTGGGCCTCAACTATTTCGTCAACGATAACGTGGTGGTGCGCGGCCAGGTGGATCTGATCCAGCCTCACCACAACAGCAACGGACCGTATACCATGAGCAGGACGCCGCAATACCGCTTCGACCGGCCAGACCTGGAATGCCTGGTGACGCTGTCGCTTGATTTTGTGTATTGACAGGTAGAGTCTGTCGCTGGCGCCGGATGACCTAGGGGAACGGAGAAAGCAGGATATGGCCGAAGATGACGATCTGGTCTGCTTCGTGGACGATGAACCGCCGGTGCCTTCGGTGGAATCGGGCTCGCAGCCCTGCTGGCGCGTCCTCATCGTGGACGACGATCCCGACGTGCACGAAACCACCAAGTTCGCCTTGCACGGAGTGACCGTGCACAACCGGCCGCTGCAGATGCTGGATGCCTATTCGGCGGCGGAAGGCCTGGCGGTGCTGGGACGCGAGCCGGACATCGCGGTCGTCCTGCTGGACGTGGTGATGGAGACCGAGGACGCCGGATTGCGCGCGGTCGAATCCATCCGCAACGAGCTCAAGCTGACCAACGTCCGCATCATCCTGCGTACCGGGCAACCCGGCTACGCGCCGGAAATGGAAGCGGTCAGCCGTTACGACATCAACGATTACAAGACCAAGAGCGAACTCACCCGGATCAAGCTGTTCACCGCACTGACCGGGGCGATCCGCGCCTATGACCAGTTGCAGCGCATGGAGGCGGCCCGCGCGGGGCTGGAAAAGATGGTGGAATCCATCAACCGCTTCCTGGCTCCCGATGGCCTGGGCGCCTTCGCCGAGGGGGTCATATTGCAGATGGCCGGCACCCTCGGCATCGACCCCGGCGGCTTGATCTGCGTCGCCCGCGACCCCGCCAACGGCGATGAACCCGAATACCGGATCATCGCCGCCGCCGGCCGCCACGTGCGGTTGATCCATCAGCCCATGAGCGCGATCACCGATGCCGCCATCCACCAGAGTCTGGCGTGCTGCTTCCGGGCGCGCCGCACCCTGGTGGACGACCACAGCCTCACCTTGTTCTGTCCGGGGCAGGATGGGCATGATTTCGCGGCCTACGCCGAGTGCGTGTCCGCCGTGCGGGCGGTGGACCGCCGCCTGATCGAGGTGTTCTGCTCCAACATCGGCCTGTTCGGCGAGAGTGTGCGGCGGATGGAGCGGCTGCAGGCGGTGGCCTACGGCGATCCTCTCACCGGCCTGCCCAATGCCAACTACTTCCTGGAGCAGGTCGATGCCGAACGGGGGGGCGCACGCCAGGTGCTGGCGCTGCTGAGCGTGGACAACCTCGCCGGGGCGGCCGAAGTGCTGGGTCCGTCCCACGGCGATCTCATCCTCAAGGCCGTGGCCCGGCGTCTGCACGATGAGCTGGCCGGGCGGGTCCTGGTGGCGCGCCTCGGCGGCAACAGTTTCGCGGTGTTCGGCCACGAGCTCATCGTCCGCCCCGACTACCTGAGGTCGCTGTTCAAGCCACGGCTGTTGATCGGCGGTATCGAACTGCCGCTGTCGTTGTCGCTGGGCCTGGTGCGGCGGGACGACATGCCCCAGGCTTCCGCAGCCGACATGCTGCGGTTCGCCGAGGTGGCCTTGAAGCGGGCCAAGTGCAGCGAGCCGGAACAGTGGGCCTATTACACCAGCCATGCCGATGGCGATCAGCGCTCCGGCGGGATCGGCCTTACCGACCTGCAACAGGCGCTGGCCGATGATCGTTTCATGCTGGTGTTCCAGCCCCAGATCCGGCTCGCGACCGGTGCGGTGGTGGGGGTGGAGGCACTGTTGCGGCTGCGGCTTTCCGACGAGCGTCTGGCCCGGCCCCAAGAATTCATGGCGGTCGCCGAGCATTCCGGCTTGTTGGTGGACTTGGGGCGCTGGGTGCTGCTGACTGCCCTGCAAAGCTTGCGGACGCTTCAGGCGGAACACTTCGGCAATTTGCGCATGACGGTGAACGTGGCGCCGGTGGAGTTTCGCCAAACGGACTTCCTGGACGCGGTCGATGACGCGCTGCGGGTCGCCGGCGTGACGCCGTTTCAACTGGAACTGGATGTCGGCGAGCCGGTCGGGAGCGTGGGGCTGGATTTCGCGGTGCGCCGCATTCAAGCCCTGCGGGCGCGTGACGTCGGCGTGGCGCTGGACGAATTCGGCGCCGGCAGCGGTGCCTTATGCCATCTGGATCGGCTGAGACCGGGCCGGTTGAAAGTCGCCCGCAGCGTGGTGTCGCTGGGAGAATCCTCCCCCTTGGGAGCCATTCTGCTCAGTGCCGGCAAGGAGTTGGGGATGAGCGTGCTGGCGGAGGGCGTGGAGGACGAGCATCTGGCTCGGCTGGTAGGGCGATTGGGTTACGACGAGGCCCAAGGCTTCCATTACGCCCGCCCCATGCCGCTGCATGAACTGCTGGTCTGGCTGAAGGCCTGACCCGCGGCGCCGCTAGCGCCGGGCAAACCAGCGCCGGCACCAGGCAGTCAGGACCAGTACCAAGGCCGCGGCGATCAACAGGCAGACGCTCAGCCAGAAGACGATTTCGGCATCCCCCGTGGTTTCCGCCCCTTCCAATCCCAGCAACCGATGGATGGAGCTCCAGACCGGGTCGGGTACCAGGCGCAGGATGAACCCGCCGAACTCGCTGGTGTGGAGCGCCCGAGTCAGCAGCAGGCCGATCACAGCTATCGCCAGCGCTTGAAGTAATCGCGTGAACGTCTTCATCGACGGACTGTGGCCCCGGCGCGGAACCTAAGCCATGCTCCCGCCGCCCGTGCCGGGCCGATAGCGCGGATCCAGGGTGTCCACCAGATAGCCCACGTCCACCGTGCCATAGCTGCGGGTCTTGGTGTGGGGGATGTAAGCCACCGGCTGGCCCAGCAGATAGGCCCGCATGGTGTCGAACTCGCTGCGGTATTCCAGGGTGATGCAGCCCAGGCTGATGCCCCGAGGCCCCTTGGGATGGAGCCGGAATTCGCCGCGCCTGACGCCGTCGACGAAGGTGCGGTCGTCGATGGTGCCGTCGTCGCGCCACAGGGCGAACCAGATGTCGCGGTCGGCGATCCAGTCCAGGATCGGCCCCAGGGTGCCGCCGCTCTGGCGGTCGACGATGTAGTAGCGCCCGGTGGGAATCGAACCGTCGTTGGGCACGTTTCCCGAAGCCGGATTATTGCGGTGGCGGCCGTTGCCGGAAAATGCCGTGGTGCGGGTGCCATCATAGATGAAGTCCGTGAACGTCGATCCGTTCAACAGAAAGCTGCAGTTAGCCATGGGCGCAACTCCTCTTTGGGGTCTCGGGGACTGGCGGGCGGCTTCCGGAACGCAGTGGCTGCCCAGCGCCGAATCCCGCCGAACGAACCTCCAAGGATCGCATTCGCCCTACCCTAGGGTTTCGGGATAGCCTCCAGACGGGGTCATTCGACCGCTTCCCGCGTTCCGGCGGACTCCGTCGCGGGCGGGAGGGCTTGGGGCGAGCCGTCGGCGGCGAGCCAGGAGTCGATGTCCTCCACATCGCGCTGGGACAGGTCGCCTGCCCAAAGCCTCAGTGCCACCAGGGCACGGATGTAGTCGTAGCGCGCCTTTGAGTGTTCCACCTGGGCCTTGAGCAGATTCTTCTTGCTCTCCAGCAGGGCGGAGATGGTGGAGACGCCGAGCTGGTAGCTGCGCACCTGAGCGTCACGCGCCTTGGCGCGGGCGTCCGCCTCGCGGGCGGTAGAGTCGATGCGGGAACGGCCGGTCTGGGCATCGAGCCAGGCGGTCCGGGTCTCCTTCTCGATCTCGCGGCGCTTCTCGGTCTTCTTTTCCAGCACGATGTGGTATTCGGCGGTGGCTCCCCGCGCCGCCGCCTCGATGCCGCCGCCGGAATAGATCGGCACGTTGAGCTGCAGTCCCACCGTGGCCACGGTGTAGCGGGGCAGCTGGCGGTTGTCGAAGCCGCCGTTGTCGGCGTAAGTCTCCGACAGCTGCAGGCCGAGCTGGGGCAGATGTTCGGCGCGGGTGGCCGCGATGGTCTTGCGGGCCGCCTCCTCTGCATACTGAAAGCCCAGCAGGGTAGGGTGGCGGCGGATGGCGTCGTTGACCCACTGGTCGGCGTCGCCCGGCACCGGCGGCAGGTCGTCGGTCCTCAGCGGGGCCACCTCTGGGACCTCGGTGCCGGTCATCTCCCGCAGCTTCTCCAGCGCCGCGGCGCGGGCGTTGCGAGCCTCCAGCTCGCGGGTCTGCAGGGACTGGTAATAGGCTTCCACCTCGTACAAGTCGGTGATCGGCGCCAGCTGACGTTCCCGCATCTTGCGGATGCGCTTCAGCTCGCTGCTTGTGAGTTCCTGCTCGCCCTGCACGTAGCCGATCTCGTCGCCCGCCAGCAGCGCCTGGAAATAGCGGTCGATCAGGTCTGCGGCGATTCCCATGCGGGCGGATTGCAGGTCCTGTTCGGTCTGGTGGATGGACGCCCGTGCACCCTGCAGGCGCAGAAAGCTGGGCAGGTCGAACAGGGCCTGGCGGGCCTGGATGATGCCGCGGCTGCCCTGATAGCCTTGGGTATCGGTTCCGAGGCTGCGGCCGCCGACCACCACCGCCTGGCGCAACTCGTTCCAGGACAGGTTGCCGGTGGCCATGATCTGCGGCAGCAGCTTGGCGAGGACCTGGTCTTTCTCGGCGGTGGCCTGGTCGATGGCGTATTCCTTGCCCCTCAGCACCGGGTGGCTGGCCAGGGTCTGGTCGTACAGTTCGGCGAGCCTGGCGGCGCCGGCATCGGCGGCCAGCAGGGCCACGGCGAGGGGGAACATGGGTGCTGCCTTCATGGTGACCCCCTCAATCTTCGATGAAGGAACGGGCAAAGGTGTCGGTGAGAGGCTGGGCGAGGTATTGCAGGAGGGTGCGCGCACCGGTGTTGATGAGCACCTCGGCCGGCATGCCCGGCACCAGGTCCAGCTTCTGGCGGGCGAGATCATCCAGCCCCGCGGCGGTCACCTCGACTCGTGCCAGGTAATAAGGGGCGACGTCGGGATTCTTGTCGTCCACCAGCCGGTCCGCCGACAGGGCGATGAGACGGCCTTCCAGCTTAGGGGTTTCCCGGGCCTTGAAGGCGCTGAAGCGCACTTCCGCGGTTTGTCCCAGCCTGACCCGGTCTATGTCCATGGGCGAGACCCGCGCTTCCAGAATCAGCCGTTCGTGCTGCGGCACGATGTCGACGATGTGGCCGCCGGGCGGGATCACCGCCCCCAGGGTGTGCACCGTCAAACCCAGCACCATGCCGGCTTCGGGCGCGGTGACGACGGTGCGCCGCACCGTGTCCCGCAGCGACTGAAGCTTCTCCGTCAGTTCGAACAGATTGGACTGGACTTCCACCAGCTCCTTGGCGACCTCCCGCTGCAACTCCTTCTTCAGCTGGAGGATCTTCAGTTCGGTTTCACTGATCTCCAGTTCGGTGGCCGCGATGTTGGACAGCAGCTCGCCCTGCTGGCCTTCGCTCTGGGCCAGGTTGCGCTCCAGTTCGCGGACCTTCTGTTTTTCCACGTAGCCTTCCTGCAGCAGGCTGTCGAAATCGGCCAATTCATCCTGGTAGGAGCTCACCAGCCGGTCGCGGCTCTGCTTCTGGGCACGCAAGCCCTTGGCCTTGGCCTTGAGCTGCTCGACCTGGCGCTGGTACAGGGAAATCTCGCCTTCGTGGGCCGACTTGCGCACCTTGAAGGTCTGGTCCTGGACCCGGATGGCGTCATCGGCGCGAGGGTCGGCCCGGTCCGCCAGCAGGTCGTCCGGGTACCGCACTTCGGTCAGCCCGTCGCGCTGGGCGACCAATCGGGCCTCGCGGGCCCCGGCGATATAGTACTGGCCCTTGAGCACTTCCAGCTGGGCCTTGGGCTGGGTGTCGTCGAGGGTGACCAGCACCTGATCCTTGGCGACGCTATCGCCGTCGCGGACGGCGATGGATTTGACGATGCCGCCCTCCAGGTGTTGGACCTGCTTGCGGTAGGTCTCGACGGTCACCACGCCGGGGGCCAGGGCCGCACTGTTCAAGGGGGCTAGGGCGGACCAGCCGCCGAATACGCCGAACGCCAGTATCACCACCACCAGGCCCAGCCGCCGGAACGGGCGGTCGTCGCTGCGCAGGGGCGGGGATGCCGGAAGAGGAGAATTGCTGGACATGCCGGTCTCCTCAGGACGGCCGCGCGACAACGGCCGGCGCGGTCTGGGTCTGTTGGGCCAGGGCCTTCAGCACTTCGTCGCGGGGACCGTACATGGCGGACTGGCCGTTCACCAGCATCAGGATCTTGTCGACCTGATTGAGCACGTTGGTGCGGTGGGTTACCACGATGACCGTGCGGCCGGCCTGCTTGAGCCGGGCGAGGGCGGCCAGCAGGGCGGCATCGCCGGCCTGGTCGAGGTTGGAATTGGGTTCGTCCAGCACGATGACCTGGGGATCGCCGTACAGGGCGCGCGCCAGGGCCACCCGCTGCTGCTGGCCGGCCGAGAGGGCGCCGCCGCTGCCCGCCAGCCGGGTCTCGTAACCCTCCGGCAGGTGCAGCACCATGTCGTGGATGCCGGTGACGCGGGCCGCGGCGACCACCTTGTCCGGGTCGATCTCGCCGAACCGGGCGATGTTCTCGTTGACGGTTCCGTCGAGCAGTTCCACGTCCTGGGGCAGATAGCCGATGTATTCGCCCAGCTGTTCCCGGTCCCAGTGCTGGATCTCGGCACCGTCCAGGCGGATCGCGCCGCGGGTCGGCGGGTATATCCCCAGGATGGCCCGCGCCAGGGTGGATTTGCCGGCCGCACTGGGTCCGATGATGGCGACGCTGTCGCCCGGCTTGATGACCAGGCCGACGCCCTTGATCACCGCTTCGGCGGCGCCGGGAGGGGTGACCACCGCATTCTCCAGCAGGATTTCGCCCCGCGGCACCGGCAGCCGCATGGGGGGCTGGCGGGCGGGAATCTCGTCCAGCAATTGATTGAGGCGGCGATAGGCTTCGCGGGCGGCCAGAAATCCCTTCCAGCTGCCGATCATCAGATCCAGCGGCGCCAGCGCCCGGCCCAGCAGGATGGAACCGGCGATCACCAGGCCCGGCGTGATCTCCTTGTGGATGGCGAGATAGGCGCCCAGCCCCAGCACCAGGGACTGGATGGTCAGCCGGTAGGTCTTGACCAGAGCGTTGATGAGCCCCGCCTTGGCGCTGGAGCGGCTCTGCAGGGCCAGCACGGCAGCCTGTTTTTCGTACCAGCGTGCGCGCACCCGCGGCAGCATGCCCATCACCTCGATGACCTCGGCGTTGCGGAGGTTGCGCTGGGTGAACTGGCTGGCCTCGATGGATTCCCGGTTGGCTTGGGCCAGATCGGCTCGGGTGGCCAGCTCGTTCCACACCGCCAATGTGCTCAGCACCAGCACCGAGATCACCCCCAGTGCACCGAAGCTCCAATGGAACAGAAACAGCAGCGCCATATAGATGGGCAGCCAGGGCGCATCGAAAAAGGCGAACAAGCCGTTGCCGGTGAGGAACTGGCGCAGCTGCAGCAGATCGTTGAGCGGTTGGGCGCTGGCGATGCGGCCGCCGGTGCCGAGGGTCTTGGCGAACACTGCATCGAACACCCGTCCGCCGAGGGCCTGGTCGATCCGGGTGCTGGTGGTGATGAGGATCTGGGACCGGATCCATTCCAGCCCGCCCATGACCAGGAACAGGAACACCACGATGAGGGTGAGCATGAGCAGGGTCGACTCGCTGCTGCTGGCCAGCACCCGATCGTACACCGCCAGCATGTAGATGGAGGGGGTGAGCAGCAGCAGGTTGACGAACAGGCTGAAGAATCCGACGTAGAGGAAGGACGACTTGCAACTGGCGAGCGCCCGGCCCAGTTCGGTCACGCTGAAGAGGCCGGCGTCCTTGGCGCCGCGGGTTTTAGGTCCGGTAGTCATGGGAGCCATTGTGCAGGTCCTTAAAGCATCGGTCGAGCGCGCGCGGGACGCGTGGCCGGCCAGTATAGCCAACCGGGCGGCGTTTGGCCCGGCCGCGTCACGGTGCGTAGGCTGCGGGTCTCGAATATGTGACACAACGGCAGGTGATGCAGGCTGGAGGCCGCACCCTGATGTTCAGTGACGAGACAGTGAGTGTAAGAAGATCTTTACACGTGTCATGGATCGATTTTATTTATAGCTCATAGGGTTGCAGCGATTTTGGGCCGGCAGGTTCAGAGTCGCGATCGTTGGGCACTCAAAGTTTGAGGTTTTTCTGTAGGGATTTTTTTACAGCGGTCCGGAAGGGCGTGGCTCGGAAGGGGAAACACCGCTGACTGCTCTCCATGCCTGAAGAAAAATTCTCTAACAATCAATAACGTCGATATTTGTCGTCAGGCGGGGTTCGAGTTTGCACGAGCCGGCACGGAAGCTGCTAAGTCTGAGTCATTGGCGGGGATGCCGGCGGCTTCCAAAGGCCGGAACGGCGATCCCTCCCCGGACATTCCCAACTTCGAGACCGCGCCCAGGCGCGGTCGCTTTTTGACTCGGCGGAGCATCGTATGGCTTGGACTATCGGCAAAAAGATCATCGGCGGCAACGGCAGCGAAACCCTGAACGGATCGGCCGGGGTCGATCTCATCAACGGCGGTGGCGGTAACGACACCATCAGCGGCGGCCAGGACCACGACATCCTGATCGGCGGCAAGGGCAGGGATCACTTCGTGTTTGCCGCGGGCGATTCGACGCCGGAGGCCCGCGACATCATCATGGACTTCCGGCATGGCGCCGATAAGATCGACCTCAGCCAACTGGCATCGGGGCTCCACTGGAGCGGCGTCAAGGCCACCGCATTCGGTGTCTGGCACGAGAAGCGCGGCTCCGCCACCTTCGTCTATGCCGACACCAACGGCGACGGCATTGCGGAATTCGCGGTGCAGTTGGAAGGCAAGGTCAAGGTGTCGGGTACCGACTTCATCGGCGTGACCGATAACAGTGCCCCGGTTCTGGACGTGTCGACCGCCGCCTCTCTGCCCGGCGCTACCGGAAGTACCGAAAAGCCCAAAGGCGCCACCGGCTGGCTGGTGGAATATCTGGTCGCGGGCAAGCTGACCGACAGCGACGGTGCCGGCATTGCAGTCACCGGAGCCGCATCCAAGCTCGGCACCTGGTGGTACAGCACCGACAATGGCGCTCACTGGCACAAAGTCGGCAAGGTGTCGGAAGCCCATGCCCTGCTGCTGCAAGCCAACCCCGAAACGCGGGTGTACTTTCAGTCGAAGGCGGGCAAGGTCGGTACCGCCGACCTGCAGTTCCTGGCCTGGGACCAGACCTGTGGTCACGAGGGCCAGAAGGTCAACACGACCGACCACGGCGGCAGCTCTGCATTTTCCGAAGGCAAGACCCAGTTGAGCCTGAACATCGGCACCGGCGAGGGTAGCGTCAACATCGCGCCGACCGGCGTGGCGACTGTCGTGCTGGAGGCTGGCAGCGAAGATACCGCTTATCTGATCCGCGCGGAGGATCTGCTGCAAGGCTATGCCGACGCCAACGGTGACAGCCTCGGCGTGAGCGGCCTCAGCGCCGATCATGGCAGCCTCGCGGATAATGGCGACGACACCTGGACCTTCACTCCGGAAGGCGATTACCACGGCCCCGTCGAGCTGAGCTATCAGGTGACCGACGGCACCGGCAGCGCGCCGGCCAGTTTGACATTCGATCTGGTGGCGGTGAACGACGCCCCGGTCCTGACCGGCAACCAGGCAGTCCTGGCCGCAGTCGCAGAAGACGGCTCGGTGCTCATTCTTGCGGAGGATTTGCTGCAGGGGTACTCCGATGCCGACGGAGATGCGCTGGTGGTGACCGGCCTGACCGCCGATCACGGCACTCTGACCGACAACGGCGACGGTAGCTGGACCTTCCATCCCGATGCCGACTTCAACGGCACGGTGGAACTTCATTATGGGGTGGCCGACGGCCACGGAGGTGAGGTTCCGGCCAGCCTGAGCTTCCAGGTGGTGTCGGTGAACGATGCGCCTGTAGTCAGCGGGCCGGTGCTCGGGGCCGCGCAGGAAGACGGCGCGGTGGTGACGCTGAATGCACTGGCTTATGCCAGCGATGTGGAAGGATCCAGCCTGACCGTGGTCGGCGTGCCTTCCAGCCTGCCGGCGGGCGTGAGTTATGACGCCGCTGGCCAAAGCTTCAGCCTCAACCCGGCTGCGTACCAGCATCTGGCAGCAGGGCAGACCCAGCAGATCACCCTTTCTTACGGCGTGTCCGATGGCAGCGCGACTACTCCCGCCTCCGCGGTCTTCACCGTCACCGGCACCAACGATGCCCCGGTGGCTTCCGCCGCCGCGGTGAGCGTGGCCGAGGATGCGGTTCTGCTGAGCGGGTCGGTGTCGGCGAGCGATGCCGATGCCAATGCGGTGCTGAGCTTCAGCCTGATCGATCCGGCCCCGGCCGGCCTGGTCTTCAACACCGACGGCAGCTACAGCTTCGATGCTTCCGACGCGGCGTACCAGGGTCTGGGCGTGGGCCAGCAGACGGTGCTGACCATTCCCTATGCCGTCACCGACGACCAGGGTGCGAGCTCCACGGCCAATCTGGTGATCACCGTGACCGGCACCAACGATGCCCCGGTGGCTTCCGCTGCCGCGGTGACCGTGGCCGAGGACGCGGCGCTGCTGAGCGGGTCGGTAGCCGCCAGCGACGCCGACGGCAACGCGACCCTAAACTTCAGCCTGATCGATCCGGCCCCGGCCGGCTTGGTGTTCAACGCCGACGGCAGCTACAGCTTCGACGCCTCCGATGCGGCTTATCAAAGCCTGGGCGTGGGCCAGCAGACCGTGCTGACCATTCCCTACCAGGTCACCGACGACCAGGGTGCCGGCTCGATTGCCAACCTGGTGATCACCGTCACCGGCACCAACGACGTGCCGGTGGCTTCCGCCGCCAGCGTCACGGTGGCCGAGGACGCGGCGCTGCTGACCGGTTCGGTGTCCGCCAGCGATGCCGACGGCAACGCTATCCTGAGCTTCGCCCTGACGGGTTCCGCTCCGGCCGGCTTGGTGTTCAACGCCGAAGGCAGCTACAGCTTCGATGCCTCCGATGCGGCATACCAGAGCCTGGGCGTGGGCCAGCAGACGGTGTTGACCATTCCCTACGCCGTCACCGACGATCAGGGCGCGACTTCCTCCGCCGACCTAATCATCACCGTCACCGGCACCAACGATGCCCCGGTGGCTTCCGCCGCTGCCGAGACCGTGGCCGAAGACGCGGTTCTGCTGAGCGGTTCGGTCTCCGCAACCGATGCCGATGCCAACGCGGTGCTGAGCTTCAGCCTGACCGGCACTGCTCCCGCCGGCCTGGTGTTCAACGCCGACGGCAGCTACAGCTTCGACGCCTCCGATGCGGCTTATCAAAGTCTGGGCGTGGGCCAGCAGACCGTGCTGACCATTCCCTACGCCGTCACCGACGATCAGGGTGCGAGCTCCGCGGCCAACCTGGTGATCACCGTCACCGGCACCAACGACGCGCCGGTGGCTTCCGCCGCCAGCGTCACGGTGGCCGAGGACGCGGCGCTGCTGACCGGCTCCGTTTCTGCAACTGATGCCGATGCCAACGCGGTGCTGAGCTTTAGTTTGGTCGATCCTGCTCCGGCGGGATTGAGCTTCAATGCCGACGGCAGCTATACCTTCGATGCCTCCGATGCGGCGTATCAGGGTCTGGGCGCGGGCCAGCAGAGCGTGCTGACCATTCCCTACCAGGTCACCGACGATCAGGGCGCGACTTCCAGCGCCGACCTGGTCATCACTGTCACCGGCACCAACGATGCTCCGGTGGCTTCCGCCGCGGCCGAGACTGTCGCCGAGGACGTGGCGCTGCTGACCGGCTCCGTTTCTGCAACTGATGCCGATGCCAACGCGGTGCTGAGCTTCAGCCTGGTCGATCCTACTCCTGCGGGATTCACCTTCAATGTCGATGGTAGCTACAGCTTCGATGCCTCCGATGCGGCATATCAGAGCCTGGGTGCCGGCCAGCAGAGCGTGCTGACCATTCCCTATGTCGTCACCGATGACCAGGGTGCGACTTCCTCCGCCAACCTGGTGATCACCGTCACCGGCACCAACGACGCCCCGGTGGCTTCCGCCGCGGCCGAGACTGTCGCCGAGGACGCGGCGCTGCTGACCGGGTCGGTAGCCGCCAGTGATGCCGATGCCAGCGCCGTGCTGAGCTTCGCCCTGACCGGCACTGCTCCCGCCGGCCTGGTCTTCAACACCGACGGCAGCTATAGCTTCGACGCCTCCGACGCGGCTTACCAGGGTCTGGGTGCCGGCCAGCAGACGGTGCTGACCATTCCCTACCAGGTCACCGACGACCAGGGTGCCGGCTCGATTGCCAACCTGGTGATCACCGTCACCGGCAGCAACGACACTCCGGTAGCTTCCGCCGCCAGCGTCACGGTGGCCGAGGACTCGGCGCTGCTGAGCGGGTCGGTAGCCGCCAGCGATGCCGATGCCAACGCGGTGCTGAGCTTCAGTCTGACCGGCACCGCCCCCGCCGGCCTGGTGTTCAACACCGACGGCAGCTACAGCTTCGACGCCTCCGATGCGGCTTACCAGAGCCTGGGCGTGGGTCAGCAGAGCGTGCTGACCATTCCGTACCAGGTCACCGACGATCAGGGCGCGACTTCCAGCGCCGACCTGGTGATCACCGTCACCGGCACCAACGACGCGCCGGTGGCTTCCGCCGCTGCCGAGACTGTCGCCGAAGACGCGGTTCTGTTGAGCGGGTCGGTAGTCGCCAGCGATGCCGATGCCAACGCGGTGCTGAGCTTCGCCCTGACGGGTTCCGCTCCGGCCGGCTTGGTGTTCAACGCCGACGGCAGCTACAGCTTCGATGCTTCCGACGCGGCTTACCAGGGTCTGGGTGTGGGCCAGCAGACGGTGCTGACCATTCCCTATGCCGTCACCGACGACCAGGGTGCGACTTCCACCGCCGACCTGGTGATCACGGTCACCGGCACCAACGACGTCCCGGTGGCGTCTGCCGTTGCCGAGACCGTGGCCGAAGATGGGCTGCTGACCGGTTCGGTGTCGGCCAGCGATGTCGATGCCAATGCGGCGCTGAGCTTCAGCCTGACCGGCCCCGCCCCGGCCGGCTTGGTGTTCAACGCCGACGGCAGCTACAGCTTTGACGCTTCCAATGCGGCATATCAGAGCCTGGGTGCCGGGCAGCAGAGCGTGCTGACCATTCCCTATGTTGTCACCGATGACCAGGGTGCGACTTCCTCCGCCAACCTGGTGATCACCGTCACCGGCAGCAACGATGCCCCGGTGGCTTCCGCTGCTGCCGAGACTGTCGCCGAGGACGCCGCGCTGCTGAGCGGTTCGGTCTCCGCGACCGACGCCGATGCCAATGCGGTGCTGAGCTTCGCCCTGACCGGCACTGCCCCCGCAGGCCTGAGCTTCAACGCCGACGGCAGCTACAGCTTCGATGCTTCCGATGCGGCGTATCAGGGTCTGGGCGTGGGCCAGCAGAGCGTGCTGACCATTCCCTATGCCGTAACCGACGACCAGGGTGCGAGCTCCACCGCCGATCTGGTGATCACCGTGACCGGCACCAACGATGCCCCGGTGACTTCCGCCGCTGCGGTGAGCGTGGCCGAGGACGCAGCCCTGCTGATCGGTTCGGTATCGGCGTCTGATGCCGATGCCAACGCGGTGCTGAGCTTCAGCCTGACCGGCACTGCTCCCGCCGGCCTGGTGTTCAACGCCGACGGCAGCTACAGCTTCGATGCCTCCGACGCGGCTTACCAGAGTCTGGGCGTGGGCCAGCAGAGCGCGCTAACCATTCCCTACGTCGTCACCGACGACCAGGGCGCGAGCTCCACCGCCAACCTGGTGATCACCGTCACCGGGACCAACGACGCTCCGGTGGCCGAGGCTGCCGCGGTCACCGTCGCGGAAGATGCCGCGCTGCTGACCGGTTCGGTTTCGGCGAGCGATGCCGACGGCAACGCCGTGCTGAGCTTCAGCCTGACCGGCGCCGCCCCCGCCGGCTTGGTGTTCAACGCCGACGGCAGCTACAGCTTCGACGCCTCCGACGCGGCATACCAGAGTCTGGGCGTGGGCCAGCAGACGGTGTTGACCGTTCCCTATGTCGTCACCGACGATCAGGGCGCGACCTCCACCGCCGATCTGGTGATCACCGTGACCGGCACCAACGATGCCCCGGTGGCTTCCGCCGCTAGCGTCACGGTGGCCGAGGACGCGGCGCTGCTGAGCGGTTCGGTCTCCGCGAACGATGCCGACGGCAACGCCGTGCTGAGCTTCGCCCTGACGGGTTCCGCCCCGGCCGGCTTGAGCTTCAACCCCGACGGCAGCTACAGCTTCGACGCCTCCGATGCGGCTTACCAGAGTCTGGGTGTGGGCCAGCAGAGCGTGCTGACCGTTCCCTATGCCGTCACCGACGATCAGGGTGCGAGCTCCACCGCCGATCTGGTGATCACCGTGACCGGCACCAACGATGCGCCGGTGGCTTCCGCCGCGGCCGAGACTGTCGCCGAGGACGCTGCTCTGCTGAGCGGGTCGGTAGCCGCCAGCGATGCCGATGCCAGCGCGATGCTGAGCTTCAGCCTGATCGATCCGGCCCCGGCCGGCCTGGTGTTCAACGCCGACGGCAGCTACAGCTTCGACGCCTCCGATGCGGCTTATCAGGGTCTGGGCGTAGGCCAGCAGACGGTGCTGACCATTCCCTACGTCGTCACCGACGACCAGGGTGCGACTTCCACCGCCGACCTGGTGATCACGGTCACCGGCACCAACGACGTCCCGGTGGCGTCTGCCGTTGCCGAGACCGTGGCCGAAGATGGGCTGCTGACCGGTTCG
>Ga0233425_10007209_pt1 | contig 15806 bp, 11 predicted proteins | sample Watercolumn_Towu_2_FD_181712 | JGI IMG/M metagenome (GOLD analysis project Ga0233425, IMG submission 181712) | Freshwater microbial communities from Lake Towuti, South Sulawesi, Indonesia - Watercolumn_Towuti2014_140_MG | ecosystem: Environmental > Aquatic > Freshwater > Lake | place...
CGGGGACAACGTCTCCATGACGGTGCACCTGATCACGCCCGTGGCCTTGGAAAAGGAACTGCGCTTCGCCATCCGGGAAGGCGGCCGCACCGTCGGCGCCGGAGTGGTGAGCGAGATTGTGGAATAGCTTATGAGAGACATCATTACCTTATCCTGCAGCGAGTGTAAGCGCCGGAATTATACGACCACCAAGAATAAACGGCGGACACCCGACCGGCTGAACTTCAAGAAGTATTGCGCGTTCTGCCGGACCCATACCCTGCACAAAGAGACCAAGTAGGAGAAGAACAGGCCAGTAGCTCGAACGGTTAGAGCGCCGGTCTCCAAAACCGGATGTTGGGGGTTCGAATCCCTCCTGGCCTGCCAGTTATGGAGTAAAGAGGGTTGACCAGCGGGGTCCTTCAGGGTGAGGCGCAATTACCCGCGTCGCTAGCTCTCCCCCCTTGCAATCAATATTGGCGAACTTATCGTTAAGGGATGATGGTTTTTCTGTTTGGGGTGGGCTAACCCGGCAGAGGAGAAGGTATTTTTCGGAGGGGGAGCCTCGTGTTCGCCCCAGGGCTATCGGGCGAACACCAGGTTCCCGCATCCGCGTCCGGTAGCGAGGAAGTGGGACCCAAAGTATGAAAAAGACCAAAACCACAAAGCCCAGAGGCCCGGCCAAAGAAGGAGGAGCCAACTCCAACAAGGGCCAGGTGGTGAAGTTGAAGCCCGCCAAACCCCGGACGCCCTGGACCAGCAAGCTGCCGCCGGTGGGGCAGTACTGGAAAAACAGCGTGCAGTTCGTGAAGGAGGCCTGGCAGGAACTGAAAAAGGTGAACTGGCCGGGCCGCAAGGAGACCCTGGGGGGCACCGGGGTGGTGCTGATCCTGGTGGTTATTATCTCCATCTTTTTGGGTTTGATAGACTTCAGCCTCTCCCGGTTGGTAAGACAGATCATCCATTAAAGCAGGGACCTGTAAGTGTCGCAGAAGTGGTACATCATTCACACCTATTCCGGATTTGAAAAGAAGGTGGAGGAGGCCATCAAGGAACGGGCCAAGTCCCGGGGCCTGGAGCACCTGGTTTCCGAGGTGCTGGTGCCCACGGAAACCGTGGAGGAGATGGTCAAGGGCGAACGCAAGCTCTCCCACCGCAAGTTCTATCCGGGATACGTGCTGGTGCGCATGGAGTTGACCGACGAGTCCTGGCACCTGGTGAAGGATACGCCCAAGGTTACCGGTTTCATCGGCAGCAAGGACGAGCCGGTGGCCATCCCCGAGGAAGAGGCCCAGAAGATCATCGCCCAGATGCAGGAAGGGGTGCTTCGGCCCAAGCCCAAGATCAGTTTTGAGCAAGGCGACAAGGTGCAGGTCACGGACGGCCCCTTTGCCAATTTCACCGGGTTGGTGGACGAAGTGCGGCCGGACCGGGGCCGGGTGCGGGTGATGATCAGCGTCTTCGGGCGGCCGACGCCGGTGGAATTAGAGTTCACGCAGATTGAGAAAATATAGCTATTAGCTGTCAGCTTTCAGCGGTCAGCTTTCAGCTTAAAAAAATATCTTTTAGCTGACAGCCGATAGCTGATAGCTGAAAGCCGATACAAAGGAAAGCTGAGTATGGCGAAAAAGGTAATTGCCCAAATCAAGCTCCAGATACCAGCGGGCCAAGCCAACCCTTCGCCCCCCATCGGCCCGGCTCTGGGCCAGCACGGGGTGAATATCATGGAATTCTGCAAGAGCTACAACGCCAAGACCGCGGGCCAGGAAGGGACCATCATTCCGGTGCTGATCACCGTTTTCGCCGACCGTTCCTTCACTTTTATCACCAAAACGCCGCCTGCCTCGGTGTTGGTCAAGCAGGCCGCGCAGCTGGCCAAGGGCTCCAAGGAGCCCGGCCGGGAGAAGGCGGGGAAAATCACCAAGGCACAACTGGCGGACATCGCCAAGCTGAAGATGCCGGATTTGAACACCGTGGACCTGGAGATGGCGATGAACAGCATCGCCGGCACCGCGAGGTCCATGGGCATTGAAATAGTTGAGTAACAGGGATTAGGGGTTAGGGGTTAGGGGTTAGAAAAAAACTGATCCCTAACCCCTAATCTCTAACCCCTGCATCAAGGGAGACACCGATGGCCAAACATGGCAAGCGATATCGGGAGGTGGCCGCCAAGGTAAGCTCAGGCCACCGCTACCCCTACCAGGACGCGGTGACTCTGGCCCTGGAGACGGCCAGCACCAAGTTTGACGAGACCCTGGAAACCGCGGTGGCCCTGGGGGTCAACCCCCGGCACGCGGACCAGATGGTCCGGGGCGCGGTGGTCCTGCCCCACGGCTTGGGCAAAACCGTCCGGGTCCTGGTCTTCGCCAAAGGGGAAAAGGAAAAGGAGGCCCTGGACGCGGGGGCCGATTACGTGGGAGCCGAGGACCTCATCGCCAAGATCCAGGGCGGCTGGCTGGACTTCGACAAGGCCGTGGCCACCCCGGACATCATGGGCCAGGTGGGCAAGATCGGCAAAATTCTGGGTCCCCGGGGCCTGATGCCCAACGTCAAAGTGGGCACCGTGACCTTTGACGTGGCCAAGGCGGTGAATGAACTCAAGGGCGGCAAGGTGGAATTCCGGGTGGACCGGGCCGGGGTGATCCACGCGCCGGTGGGCAAGGTCTCTTTCGGCGCGGAAAAACTCCTGCAAAACCTGGCGGCCTTGATGGATCAACTATTGCGTCTGAAACCCGCCACCAGCAAAGGCACTTACATGAAGGGCATCCATCTCTCCACCACCATGGGGCCGGGCATCCCGGTGGATCCCGCAGATGTCAAGAACCTGGTACGCCTGCTCTAGAGGAGGATGGGGTGCGCAAGTTAGCTAAAGCGGAAATCGTTGGGGAACTCCAGGAGCGCATCGGGCGGTCCCAGTTCAATATTCTGGCGGATTTCACCGGCCTGAAAGTGGCAGAAATGACCCGTCTGCGGCGGCAGGTCCGGGAGGTTGACGGCGAACTGCGGGTGGTGAAAAACACCCTGCTGACCCGGGCCGCGGGCGGCGACACGCCCATGGCCTCTTTGGGTTCCCAGTTCGTGGGGCCCAACGCGGTAACCTTCGGATACGGGGACCCGGTGGCCCTGGCCAAGGTGCTCATCAAATTCGCCCAGGAAAAGCCGCAATTTAAACTCAAGGCTGGGGTGCTTTCCGGGCAGGTCTTGACGGCCAAGGACGTGGAAGCCCTGAGCAAGCTGCCGGACCGGGAGGTCCTGCTGGCCCAGTTCCTGGGAGTGCTCCAGGGGGTGCCCACGGCGCTGGTGACCGTGTTGGCCGGAGTGATCCGGAACCTGCTGAACGTCCTGGTGGCCTTGAAGGATAAGAAAACCGAGTCCGAACCCGCGGCTGCGGCTCCTGAGGCCGCCGCGGCGGCTGAAGAGCCCGCGGCGGCTGAGGCCCCCGAAGCGGCGGAGGCCGCGCCCGCGGCCGAGAGCGCCGGGGAAGAACCTGCGGCGGAATAAACCTGAAATAACCAGCCGCAGGCCTCGAGGGGCGTCCAAGGGCGCCGGTGCAGGCCGCGGCTGCCTGAAGTTTAGATAAAGATTTGCAGGAAGACTAAGGAGGATAAGAAATGGCCCTTTCCCGTGCAGAGGTAGTGGACTACCTTTCTAACATGACGGTGTTGGAACTCTCCCAGCTCATCAAAGAGCTGGAGGAGAAATTTGGAGTATCCGCGGCCGCGCCGGTGGCGGTGGCGGCGGTGGGAGCCATGCCCGCGGCTGCCGCGGCCCCCGCGGAAGAAGAAAAGACCGAATTCGACGTGGTCCTGACCGCCTGCGGTCCCAACAAGATTCAGGTGATCAAGGAAGTGCGCGCGGTCACCAACCTGGGTCTGAAAGAGGCCAAGGAAGCGGTGGAAAACGCGCCCACGGTGCTGAAGGAAGCCATCTCCAAGGCGGAAGCCGAGGAAGTAAAGAAGAAGTTGGAAGCCCAGGGGGCTACAGTCGAGGTTAAATAAAGGGGGAAAAGGCGAATGGTAAAAAGGGGAATAGGCGGAAAACCTGCCGGCCTGTTATTCTTTTTACCCCTTACCCCTTTGCCCTTTTTCCCTTTTTCCCCGGGCCGCCGAGAGCCAACGGGGAAGTTTTCAGAGAATATCGGCCATTTTTTAAGGAGTAAGCATGGCCAGAGCATTATCGCCTTTAAGGGTGTACCGCAAGGGCTTCGGCAAGATCGAGCGGATCGTGGACATCTCCAATCTCATCGAGATGCAGAAGGAGTCCTACCACCGTTTCTTGCAAAAAGACCTGATGCCCGTGGAGCGCCATGACTATGGGCTCCAGGGGGTTTTTAGAAGCGTTTTTCCCATCCGGGACTTCAGCGGCGCCTGTTCCCTGGAGTTCGTGGATTATGCGTTGGGAGACCCCAAGTACGACGTGGACGAGTGCCTGCAGCGGGGCATGACCTACGAGGTGCCCATGAAGATCCGGGTGCGCCTGGTGGTCTATGAAGTGGGCCCCGACGCCAAGGCCCAGGCCATCCGGGACATCAAGGAGCAGGAGATCTACTTCGGCACCCTGCCCCTGATGACCGAACACGGCACGTTCATCATCAACGGCACGGAGCGGGTGGTGGTGAGCCAGTTGCACCGCTCTCCCGGCCTGTTCATCGATCACGACCGGGCCAAGATCCACTCCAGCGGCAAGATCATCTACTCCGCGCGTCTCATCCCTTTAAGGGGGTCCTGGATCGACTTCGAGTTCGACCCCAAAGACATCCTTTATGTGCGCATCGACCGGCGGCGCAAGTTTCCCGCCACCATCCTGCTGAAGGCCCTGGGATACACGACGGAACAACTGCTCAATTTCTTCTATAAAACGGAGAAGATTTATCTGGAGGCGGACACGGTCCGCCGCAAGTTCATCCCGGAACTCCTGGTGGACAAGACCGCCACGGACGACATCCTGGACCCCAAGACCGGGGACGTCATCCACAAGAAGATGAAGCGGATCACCCCCGCGGTCATCACCAAGCTGAAAAAGGCCAAGCTGGAATACCTGGTGAGTTCCCCCGGGGAACTGGCGGGCAAAGTGGCGGCCCACGACATCCTGGACCCGGAGACCGGCGAGCCCCTGGTGCTATGCAATGAAGTGCTGACGCCGGAAAAGGTGGAGCAGATGCAGGGCCGGGGCGTGAAAGAACTGGACCTCCTGTACATCGACGGCGTCAATGTCAGCCCCTGCCTGCGCAACACCCTGGTGGCGGACAAGACCGCCAACATGAATGAAGCCATCCTGGAGATTTACCGGCGGCTGCGCCCCAGCAACCGGCCCAACCCGGAGGTGGCGGGGAGTTTCTTCCGGAATCTGTTTTTCAATCCCGAATATTACGACCTGTCGCCGGTGGGCCGGCTGAAACTGAACCTGAAGCTCCGGCTTCAAGGGCAGGGGCTGCCCCTGACCCAGACCACCCTGGTGCCCGATGACATCCTCCTGGCGGTCAGGGAACTCATCTTCCAAAAGGACCGGGAAGGACCGGTGGACGACATCGACCACCTGGGGAACCGCCGGGTCCGGGCCGTGGGGGAACTGCTGGAGAACCAGTTCCGGGTGGGCTTGGTGCGCATGGAGCGGGCCATCAAGGAACGGATGGCCATCCAGGACCTGGACACCCTGATGCCCCACGATTTGATCAACGCCAAGCCGGTCCAGGCGGTGATCAAGGAATTTTTCGGGACCTCGCAACTGTCCCAGTTCATGGACCAGACCAACCCTTTGAGCGAGATCACCCACAAGCGGCGTCTATCCGCTTTGGGGCCGGGAGGTCTGACCCGGGAGCGGGCCGGTTTCGAAGTCCGGGACGTGCATCCCACCCACTACGGCCGCATCTGCCCCATTGAGACCCCGGAAGGTCCCAATATCGGCTTGATCGTCTCTTTGAGCACCTTCGCCCGGGTCAACGAATTCGGGTTCATCGAAACCCCGTACCGGGTGGTGGAAAACGGCCGGGTCACCCGGGAAGTGAGATATTTGAGCGCCCTGGAGGAAGGGGACAACATCATCGCCCAGGCCAATTCCCCCATCGACGAGGATGGGAAGTTCCTCACGGAGACGGTGGAGGCCCGGCAGGGCGGAGAGTTCCTCATCATCCATCCTTCCAAGGTCAACTTCATGGACGTCTCGCCCAACCAGTTGGTCTCGGTGGCTGCGTCGCTGATTCCCTTCCTGGAGCATGACGACGCCAACCGGGCCTTGATGGGCTCCAACATGCAGCGCCAGGCGGTGCCGCTTCTTACCTCCAGCGCGCCCATCGTGGGCACGGGCATGGAAGGGGTGGTGGCCCGGGATTCCGGGGTCACGGTGGTGGCCCGCCGCAGCGGTATCGTGGAGGACGTGGACTCCAGCCGCATCGTCATCCGGGCCGCGGAGGGAGCCAAAGGCGGCAACGGCTCGCCGGTGGATATCTACAAGCTGGTGAAGTTCCAGCGCACCAACCAGAACACCTGTTTCAACCAGCGGCCCATCGTCAACCAAGGGGATTGGGTGGAAAAAGGCCAGATCATCGCCGACGGGCCGGCCACGGCCACCGGGGAACTGGCCCTGGGCAAGAACGTGGTGGTGGCCTTCATGCCCTGGGGCGGCTACAACTTCGAAGACTCCATCCTGGTCAGCGAACGGCTGATGAGGGAGGACGTCTTCACCTCCATTCACATCGAAGAATTCGAGGTGATGGCCCGGGACACCAAACTGGGCAAGGAGGAGATCACCCGGGATATTCCCAACGTGGGGGAAGAGGCCCTGCGCAATCTCGACGACAGCGGTATCATCCGGGTGGGCGCCGAAGTGCGCCCCGGCGATATCCTGGTGGGCAAAATCACCCCCAAAGGTGAGACCCAGCTCACCCCGGAGGAAAAGCTGCTCCGGGCCATCTTCGGCGAAAAGGCCGGGGACGTGAAAGACACCTCCCTCAGAGTGCCTCCGGGGATCGAAGGGGTGGTGATCGACGCCCGGGTCTTCTCCCGGAAAGGCGTGGAAAAGGACGACCGCAGCCGCACCATCGAAGATGAAGCGGTGGCCAAACTCCAGAAGGACCAGGCGGACGAAATCGCCATCATCACCCAGAGCTTCCGCCAGAAAGTGGCGGAACTGGTGGTGGGAAAAAAGGTGGAAGAGGCCCTGGACGACGAGCGCCAGGGCACGGTGATCCTGGAGAAGGGGGGCCAGGTGCCTCCGGAGATGGCGGCGAAAAAGCCCCTGGAGTTCTGGCGGCACGTCTCCTTCCAGGAATCCGGCCTGGAGGACCAGGTGGACGCGCTCCTGGACCGCTACCAGGAGCAGTTGCACCTGGTGAACATGCTGTTCGAGGCCAAGCTGGGGCGCCTGCGCAAGGTGGACGAACTGCCCCCGGGAGTGATCAAAAAGGTCAAGGCCTTTGTGGCCATGAAACGCAAGCTGGCGGTGGGCGACAAGATGGCCGGACGCCACGGCAACAAGGGCGTGGTCTCCCGCATCATGCCGGAAGAGGACATGCCCTATTTTGCCGACGGCTCGCCCGTGGACATCGTCCTCAATCCCCTGGGGGTTCCCTCCCGGATGAACGTGGGCCAGGTGATGGAAACTCACCTGGGCTGGGCCTCCCACCAGTTGGGCAAACAGGTGGGGGAAATGATCGACCGATTCTACAGCCTGGAGGCCATTAAGGCCCGGATGAAGCGGATCTTCAGAGGCCCGGAACTGGAGGCGGAGATCGACGCCCTGCCCTTTGAAGAACTGCGCCAGTTCTGGGAAAAGAACTACAAAGACGGCATCCCCATGGCTTCGCCGGTATTCGACGGGGCCACCGAAGAGGAAGTGCGGTCCTGCCTGGCGGAGGCGGGGCTGCCCCTGGGCGGGCAGAGCGTCCTCTATGACGGCCGCACCGGCGAGGCCTTCGACCGGGAAGTGACGGTGGGGGTGATGTACATGATGAAGCTGCACCACCTGGTGGCGGACAAGATTCACGCCCGGTCCATCGGCCCCTACTCGCTGGTGACCCAGCAGCCCCTGGGCGGCAAGGCCCAATTCGGCGGCCAGCGTTTGGGCGAGATGGAGGTCTGGGCCCTGGAGGCCTACGGCGCGGCTTACACCCTCCAGGAATTCCTCACCGTGAAATCCGACGACGTGGCCGGCCGTACCCGCATGTATGAAAAGATCTTTAAAGGCGAATACGATCTGGAGGCGGGGCTGCCGGAATCCTTCAACGTCCTGGTGCGGGAACTGAAAAGTTTAGCCTTAAACGTGGAACTCCTGAAAAAGGACACCACAAAGGAATAAAGTTTTATGGAAAAAATGCGGGAAGTGGCTTTGGAAGATTTAAACAGCCTGTTTGCCCGTCCCGAAGACCCCATCGCCATCGAGGCGGTGCGCCTGTCCCTGGCCGCGCCGGAGATGATCCGCGACTGGTCCCACGGGGAAGTGAAAAAGCCGGAGACCATCAACTACCGCACCTTCAAGCCGGAGCGGGACGGCTTGTTCTGCGCCAAGATCTTCGGTCCCGCCAAGGATTACGAGTGCAACTGCGGCAAGTACAAGCGCATGAAGCACCGGGGCATTACCTGCGAAAAGTGCGGCGTGGAAGTGATTCAGAGCAAGGTGCGCCGGGAGCGCATGGGCCACATTGAATTGGCCTGCCCGGTAGTGCATATCTGGTTTCTAAAAAGCCTCCCCAGCAAGATCGGCAATCTCCTGGACCTCACCCTGAAGGAGCTGGAGAAGATCCTCTATTTCGAGGCCTTCGTGGTGGTGGAGGCCGGGGACACGCCGTTGGTCAGGGGTTCGCTCCTTTCCGAGGAAAAGTACCGGCAGTGCCGGGAGGAATACGGCGAGCGCTTCCAGGCCGGCATGGGCGCGGAAGCGGTGCGGGAAATGCTCCGGGCCGTGGACCTGGAAACCCTGTCCGCGGAAGTGCGGCTGGAGATGGCCAAGACCAACTCCGACGCCAAGCGGAAAAAGCTGGGCAAACGCTTAAAAATCATCGACGCGTTCCGGGAATCCGGCCAGCGGCCGGAATGGATGGTCATGGAAGTGATCCCGGTGCTGCCGCCGGACTTGCGGCCCCTGGTGCACCTGGACGGCGGCCGCTTCGCCACCTCGGATTTGAACGATTTGTACCGGCGGGTGATCAACCGCAACAACCGTTTGAAAAGGTTGCTGGAGCTGAACGCGCCGGACATCATCATCCGCAATGAAAAACGCATGCTCCAGGAAGCGGTGGACGTGCTCTTTGAAAACGGCCGCCGGGGCCGGACCATCACCGGTCCCAACAAGCGGGCCCTGAAGTCTTTGAGCGACATGCTCAAAGGCAAGCAGGGCCGCTTCCGGCAAAATTTGCTGGGCAAACGCGTGGACTACTCCGGCCGTTCGGTCATCGTCATCGGGCCGGAACTGCGTTTGCACCAATGCGGGCTGCCCAAGCAGATGGCCCTTGAGCTTTTCAAGCCTTTTATCTTCCACCGCCTGGTGGCCCAGGGTCACGCCACCACCATCAAGGTGGCCAAGCGCCTGGTGGACCGGGAGACGCCCGAGGTCTGGGACATCCTGGACGAAGTGGTGCGGGAGCACCCGGTGATGCTCAACCGGGCGCCCACTTTGCACCGCTTAGGCATTCAGGCCTTTGAGCCGCTCCTCATCGAAGGCAAGGCCATTCAACTGCATCCTTTGGTCTGCACCGCGTTCAACGCCGACTTCGACGGCGACCAGATGGCGGTGCACGTGCCGCTAAGCATCGAATCCCAGATCGAGGCCCGGGCCTTGATGATGGCCACCAATAACATCCTGTCGCCGGCCAACGGCGATCCCATCATCGTGCCCACCCAGGACATCATTCTGGGGCTGTATTATCTCACCCGGGAACGGCCCCTGGTCAAGGGGGAGCGGGTGGCCCGGGACGGGGAAAAGCCCATTCCCTTTGCTTCACCGGAAGAGGTGCGCATCGCCTTCGACCAGGGAGAAGTGCATCTCCAGGCCCGGATTCCGGTGCGGATCAGCGGCAAGGTCTACCAGACCACGGTGGGCCGGGTCATCCTCAGCGAAATCATGCCCGAGGGCCTGAGCTTCGACTTGGTGAACGGCACCATGACCAAGAAGGAGGTCCGCAAGCTCATCGCCTCCTGCTACCGCAAGTGCGGCATCAAGCAGACGGTGCTGTTGGCGGACCGTTTGAAGGACCTGGGCTACCGTTACGCCACCAAGGCCGGAATCTCCATCAGCATGAAAGATATGATCGTGCCCAAACGGAAACCGGAGATCCTCAGCCAGTCCCAATCGGAAGTGAGCCAGGTGGAGGAGCAGTACCAGGAGGGTCTGATCACCGAAGGGGAAAAATACAACAAGGTGGTGGACATCTGGGCCAAGGCCACGGACGAAATCGCCGCGGAGATGATGGCGGAGATGGCCCGGGAAGTGATCACCGTGGAAGATACGGCCACCAAGGAAGTGCACCAGGAGGAAATTTCCAGCTTCAACCCGGTGTTCATGATGGCCGACTCCGGCGCCCGGGGCAGCAAGGACCAGATGCGCCAGTTGGCCGGCATGCGGGGCTTGATGGCCAAACCCTCGGGTGAAATCATCGAAACCCCCATCACCGCCAACTTCCGGGAAGGCCTCACGGTGCTGCAATATTTCAGCTCCACGCACGGCGCCCGGAAAGGTCTGGCGGACACCGCGTTAAAAACCGCGAACTCCGGTTACCTGACCCGGCGTTTGGTGGACGTGGCCCAGGACGCGGTGATCACCGAGGAAGACTGCGGCACCATCGACGGCATATACGTCACGCCCCTGGTGGAAGGCGGCGAGATTATCGAACGGGTGGGCGACCGGGTCCTGGGCCGGGTGGCCCTGGAAGACGTCATGGACCCCCATACCGGGGACGTGCTGGTGGAAGCCAACCAGGAGATCGACGAAGACGCGGCCCGGCTCATCGAGGACGCGGGCCTGGAAAAAGTGCATATCCGCTCGGTCCTCACCTGCGAGGCCCGGTGGGGGGTGTGCGCCAAGTGCTACGGCCGGGACCTGGGCCACGGCACGGGCGTGTCCATCGGCGAAGCCATCGGGATTTTGGCGGCCCAATCCATCGGCGAGCCCGGCACCCAGTTGACCATGCGCACCTTCCATATCGGCGGCACCGCGTCCCGGCGGGTGGAGCAGAGCTACCACGTGGCCCGGGGCAAAGGCCGGGTGCGCTTTGACAACATGAAGTCCGTGGTGGACCGCTACGGCGAGCTGGTGAACCTGAGCCGCCAGGCGGAATTGGTCTTGCTCAGCGAAAAGGGGATCGAGCGGGAACGCTATCCTCTGACCTACGGGGCCCACGTCAAGGTGAAAGAAGGGCAGGAAGTGGAGGCGGGCCAGGTGCTGGCGGAATGGGACCCCTTCACCAACGCCATGCTCACCGAAGTGGGCGGCCGCATCAAGTTCGGCGACATCCTGGACAATATCACGGTCCAGGAACGGGTGGACCCGGTGACCCAGAAGGCCTCCCGCCTCATCATCGAGTCTCGGGACCAGGAACTCAAACCCCGGATTTCCATCAAAGACGAATTCGGACAGACTGCCAAAATTCCCGGGACCCCGGCTTCGGCCCGCTACTTCATGCCCGTGGGCGCCATCCTGATGGTGGCGGAAGGGGATGAAGTCTCTCCCGGCGACGTCATCGCCAAGATTCCCCGGGAGACCACCAAGACCAAGGACATCACCGGCGGTCTGCCCCGGGTGGCCGAGCTCTTCGAGGTGCGCAAGCCCAAGGAAACCGCGATTATCAGCGAAATCAGCGGCGTGGTCTCCTTCGGCCGCCATATCAAGGGCAAACGCAAGATCATAGTCACCCCGGAAGTGGGCAAACCCAAGGAATACCTGATTCCCAAGGGCAAACACGTGGCCGTGCAGGAAGGGGACTATGTCCGGGCCGGAGAAGCCCTGATGGACGGCTCCGCCAATCCCCACGACATCCTGAACATCAGCGGCCTGAAAGAGCTGGCCCGCTATCTGGTGGACGAAGTCCAGGAGGTCTACCGCCTCCAGGGCGTGAAGATCAACGACAAGCACATCGAAGTCATCGTCCGCCAGATGCTGCGGCGCATCAAGGTGGTGGACCCCGGGGACACCGAGTTCCTCATGGGGGAACAGGTGGAGAAGTGGGTCTTCGAAGAACGGAACGAAGAGATGATGGCCCAGGGGAAGAGGGCGGCCACCGGCGAACCCATGCTGCTGGGGATCACCAAGGCGTCCCTGACCACCGAGAGCTGGATTTCCGCGGCTTCCTTCCAGGAGACCACCAAGGTCCTGGCCGACGCCGCGGTCCTGGGCAAGATCGATTTCTTAAGGGGCCTGAAAGAAAACGTGATCATGGGGCGGCTGATCCCTGCGGGCACCGGTTTGGATCAATACCGGGAACTGGAGATGATGATCAGCGGGGAAGAAGAGGAGCTGCCGCCGCCGCTGGAAGCGCTTCCGGAGGTTTTAGCCGAACCGACGGCAATTCCCGGGCAATAAAAGGTTGACAGATACTGGATTAATTTTCTAAAATAATTAGATTTGAATATCCCCCGACCGGGGGTTCGGCAGGAGCATTTATGCCCACCATCAGTCAGTTGATTCGCAAAGGCCGGGAGAAGTTGCGCAAGCGCACCGCGTCTCCGGCTTTGCAAAGCTGCCCCCAGAAGCGGGGGGTCTGCGTCCGGGTCTATACCACCACCCCCAAGAAGCCCAACTCGGCGCTCAGGAAAGTGGCCCGGGTGCGGCTCACCAACGGCATCGAGGTGACTACTTATATTCCGGGGGTGGGCCATAATTTGCAGGAACACTCCGTGGTCCTCATCCGGGGCGGCCGGGTGAAGGATCTGCCGGGGGTGCGCTACCACGTGGTGCGGGGCACCCTGGACGCCTCGGGGGTGGCGGACCGCCGCCGGGGCCGGTCCAAGTACGGGGCCAAGAGACCCAAGTAAAAGAAAGTTTTCGGTTTTCAGTTTTCGGTTTTCGGTAAAAGCAAAAATGATGGCAGGAACCGGAAATTGAAACCGAAGTGAATTTTTGAGCAAAGGTGATTGGCTGAGGGTTTTTCCAACCGAAAACCGGAAACCGAAAACCGAAAACCGAGGAAAAAATGCCAAGAAAAGGCGGAGTAGTCAAACGCGGTGTCCTGCCGGACCTGAAGTATAACGACACGCTGGTGAGCCGGTTTGTCAACGGTCTGATGAAGAAGGGCAAGAAATCCGTGGCCCAGCGTATCTTCTACCAGGCCCTGGACATCGTGGGACAGAAATCCCAGGACGAACCCTTGAAGGTCTTTCACCAGGCCATGGACAATGTCAAACCCCTGATCGAGGTGAAATCCCGGCGGGTGGGGGGCGCGACTTACCAGGTGCCCGTGGAAGTGCGGGCCGACCGGCGCATCTCTTTAGCCATCCGCTGGCTCATCAATTACTCCCAGGCCCGGGGCGAAAAGTCCATGGGCGCCAAATTGGCGGGGGAACTGTTAGACGCGTCCCAGAACAAGGGCGCAACCATCAAGAAAAGGGAAGATACGCATAAGATGGCGGAGGCCAACAAGGCTTTCGCCCATTATCGTTGGTAAATTGCAGTGCCACGAAAAACTCCCCTAACCCGGGTACGGAATATTGGGTTTATGGCCCACATCGACGCCGGCAAGACGACAACCACGGAACGCATCCTCTTCTACACCGGGGTGACCCATAAGATGGGAGAGGTCCACGAAGGGCAGGCCGTGATGGACTGGATGGCCCAGGAACAGGAACGGGGCATCACTATCACCTCAGCAGCTACCACCTGCTACTGGCGGGACCATCGCATCAATATCATCGACACCCCGGGGCACGTGGATTTCACCATCGAGGTGGAGCGGTCTTTGCGGGTGCTGGACGGCGTGGTCGCGGTCTTCGACGCGGTGGCCGGGGTGGAGCCCCAATCCGAGACGGTCTGGCGCCAGGCCGACCGCTACGGCGTGCCCCGGCTCGCGTTTGTCAACAAGATGGACCGGGTGGGGGCCGATTATTTTCGCTGCGAAAAGATGATGCGGGAGCGTCTGAAGGCCAATCCCGTGCTGGTGCAGCTTCCTTTGGGGGAAGAGGAGCGCTTCAAGGGTATCATCGACCTGATGGCCATGCAGGCCCTGGTTTATGACGACACGGCCCTGGGCACCGAATTTGCGGTGAAGGACATCCCCGTGGATTACCGGGAACTGGCCCAGGAATACCGGGGCCGGTTGGTGGAGCAGATCGCGGAGCTGGACGAAGGGGTGATGGAGCTTTATCTGCAGGATGAGCCGGTGCCCCTGGAGGATTTAAAGGCGGCCCTTCGACGCGCCACCGTCCAGTTGCAGGCGGTGCCGGTGCTCTGCGGTTCGGCTTTCAAGAACAAGGGCATCCAGCCCGTGTTGGACGCGGTGTTGGACTACCTGCCGTCGCCGGCGGATATACCTGCCATCCAGGGGTTGGACCCCAAGGAGCAGGTGGTGGAGCGGCCCGCGGCGGACGACGCGCCCCTGGCGGCCCTGGCTTTCAAGCTGCTGTCCGATCCCTTCATCGGCCACCTCACCTTTTTGCGGGTCTATTCCGGGGTCCTGAATTCGGGTTCCGCGGTTTTAAACAGCACCAAAGGGGTCAAGGAGCGCATCGGCCGGCTGCTGAAGATGCACGCCAACAAGCGGGAAGAAATTCAAGAGGCTTATGCCGGGGACATCGTGGCCGCGGTGGGGCTGAAAAACACCGCCACCGGCGATACCCTGGCGGATGAGCGCCACCCCGTGGTGTTGGAGGCCCTGCACATTCCCCAACCGGTGATTGACATCGCCATCGAGCCCAAGACCAAGGCGGACCAGGACCGCTTAGGCCAGGCCCTGGGCAAGATCGCCCAGGAAGATCCCTCTTTCCGGGTGCACACCGACACGGAAACGGCCCAGACCATCATCTCCGGCATGGGGGAGTTGCACCTGGAGATCATCGTCGACCGGCTGATGCGGGAATTCAAGGTGGACGCGAGCGTGGGGAAACCCCAGGTGGCCTACCGGGAGACCATCACCCAGGCCGCGACCCAGGAAGGCAAGTTCGTGCGCCAGACCGGGGGCCGGGGCCAATACGGCCACGTGGTCCTGGAGATCAAACCCCTGGAGCCGGGCAGCGGCGTGGTGTTCGAAAACAAAATTGTGGGCGGCGTGGTGCCCAGGGAATATATTCCCGCGGTGGAGAAGGGGGTCAAGGAAGCCGCGGCCACCGGCCTCATGGGCTATCCCATGGTGGACCTGGAAGTGGCCCTGGTGGACGGCTCCTACCATGAAGTGGATTCATCGGAGCGGGCCTTTCATATCGCCGGGTCCATGGGGTTCAAGGAGGCGGCCAAAAAGGCCAAGCCCGTGTTTCTGGAACCCGTGATGGGCCTGGAAGTGGTGGCTCCGGAAGAGTTTGTGGGCGAAGTGATGGGCGAAATCAACGCCCGCCGGGGCCGGGTGACCGGCATGGAGACCCGGGGGGCGACCCAGATAGTGCAGGCCCAGGTGCCTCTGGCCACCATGTTCGGCTATGCCACGGTGCTCCGGAGCGCCACCCAGGGTCGGGCCACTTTTACCATGCAGTTTGATCATTATGAGCCTGTCTCCGCCAGCCTGGCGGAGGAAATTTTGGGCCGGCGTCAAGCCCGGGCATGACCCCTTTGAGTTCAGGAGGAAGTCCTAATGGCCAAGAAGAAATTTGAGCGTAAGAAGCCGCATGTGAACGTAGGCACCATTGGGCATATCGACCATGGGAAGACGACCCTGACCGCGGCCATTACCAAGCATTTAGCCAAGAAGGGGCTGGCGC
>Ga0233425_10007210_pt1 | contig 15806 bp, 18 predicted proteins | sample Watercolumn_Towu_2_FD_181712 | JGI IMG/M metagenome (GOLD analysis project Ga0233425, IMG submission 181712) | Freshwater microbial communities from Lake Towuti, South Sulawesi, Indonesia - Watercolumn_Towuti2014_140_MG | ecosystem: Environmental > Aquatic > Freshwater > Lake | place...
CAGCAGCCGCTCGTGCCGCTCGAAGGACGGCGGGCAGTCTAGGCCCAGATTGATCAGCACTTCGCGATTGTCCCACGCTTGATTCTCGATACATATCAAAACCGGAGTCTCGTCCGCGAGCGCGTCGCCGGCACGGCAGTGCGGCACGAACGACACCGCCTGGAAGGTCCAGAGCATGCGGTCGAACTTCTGCGCGAGCTCGGGTTCGGGCGCGTACACCAGCACCCGGTTCTTCTGCTGCGCCGCCTTGGCAGCCAGGCGGCAGGCCACGGCCAGGCGGTCGGCCGCGTTGAAGTAGAAATCGATGCTGGTCAATGCGCCCTCAGCGCATAGCGCACGAGCAGGGGCACCGGCCGCCCCGTCGAGCCTTTGTCGCGGCCGCTGCGCCAAGCGGTGCCGGCGATGTCGAGGTGCGCCCAGCGCAGCTTCCTGGTGAAGCGCGCGAGGAAGCAGGCCGCGGTGACGCTGCCCGCGGGCCGGCCGCCGATGTTCGCCATGTCGGCGAAATTCGAGCGCAGCTGCTCCTGGTAGTCCTCCCAGAGCGGCATCTGCCAGACGCGGTCCCAGGCATCGTCGCCCGCGGCGCGGATCGCGTCCGCGAGCTCCCGGTTGTTCGACCAGAGCCCGCTCGCCACGTGGCCGAGCGCGATCACGCAGGCGCCGGTGAGCGTGGCGATGTCGACGACCGCCTCGGGCCCGAAGCGCGCCGCATAGGAGAGCGCATCGCACAGGATGAGGCGCCCCTCGGCGTCGGTGTTGAGGATCTCGACCGTCTGGCCCGAGAGCGTGGTGACCACGTCCCCGGGCCGGGCGGCGAGGCTGCCCGGCATGTTCTCGCAGGTCGGGATGACGCCGATGACGTTCACCGGCGCGCGCATCGCCGCGAGCGCGCGGATCGCGCCGAGCACGCTGCCGGCGCCCGACATGTCGAACTTCATCTCGTCCATGTCCGGGGCCGGCTTGAGCGAGATGCCGCCAGTGTCGAAGGTGATGCCCTTGCCGACGAGGACGAGCGGCTTTTTCTTCTTCGCGCCGCCGTGGTAGCGCAGCACGATCAGCTTGGGCGGCTGGCGCGAGCCCGCGGTGACCGCGAGCAGCGCGCCCATGTTGAGCTTCTCCATGTCGGCGCGCTCGAGCACCTGCACCTGGAGCTTGTACTGGCGCGCGAGCTCGCGCGCCTCGTCGGCGAGATAGGAGGGCGTGCACACATTGGGCGGGAGGTTGCCGAGCGTGCGCGCGAAGTCGGTGCCGTCGGCGGTCGCCACGGCTTCCTTGAGGGCGGCCTGCGCCTGCGCGCCCGGTGCGGCGCCGACGAGCGCGAGCGTCACCGAGGCGAGCTTGGGCTCGGAGGGCGTCTTCTGGGTCTTGTGCTCGAAGCGGTAGAAGGCGTCGCGAAACGCGAGCGCGGCGCTGCGCACCGCCCAGGGCAGGCCGCGCGCGCCGACGGCGAAATCGCCCACGTAGAGCGCCGCGTCCTTCGCACCGAGGCTCTTCAGCGCGCTCGCCGCGCCGCGCACGGCCTCGCGGAACGCACCGACATCGAACTCGCTGCGCTCGCCAAGGCTCACCAGCAGCACGCGCTCCGCGGCAAGCCCGGCGATGCGCTGAAGGAGCAGGGTCGAGCCCGCTTTGCTGCCCAGGTCGCCTTGCGCGAGCGCGCGGCGCAAGGCGCCGCTGGCCGTGCGGTCCGCGATGAGCCCGGCGCGCATGAGGGCGCCGGCCTGGACGGCGAGCACCAGGCACCCCGTCCTCGCCTTGTCGGGTGCGAGCGCCCGTATGCTAAATTGCACGGAAATCTCCTGTGAAAACAGCGCCTACGCCTATCCTCGGGACCTGATCGCAAGTATCGCATGATCTTCCAGCGCTCGCTGCTGCGGGAGTTCGCAAATCTGGCGATCGCGGTGTTTCTTTCGCTCTTCCTGATCGCGCTCACGATCCGCCTGATCCGCCTGCTCGGCAACGCCGCGGGCGGAAAGATCCCGTCGGAGACCGTGGTCGCGTTCCTCGGCTTCAACGCGCTCTCGCTGCTGCCGATCCTGCTCTCGCTCACGCTCTTCATCACCGTGCTGCTCGAGCTCACGCGCAGCTGGCGCGATTCGGAGATGATGATCTGGCTGAATTCCGGCCTCGCGCTCACTTCCTGGATCAAGCCGGTGCTGATCTTCGCGGCGCCGCTCGTACTGGTGATCGCGGTGCTGTCGTTCTTCATCTCGCCGTGGGCGGCGCAGATGAGCGAGCAGTACCGCAGCCGCATCGACTCGCGCGACGACATCTCGCGCGTGCAGCCGGGCGCCTTCGGCGAGTCGCGCAACCGTGAGCGCGTCTTCTTCGTCGAGTCGATCGCGGGCGACAAGCAGACGGTGCAGAACGTATTCGTCAATGCGATCCAGCACAAGCGTACCGGCGTGATAATGAGCGAGCGCGGCTTCAGCGAGTACGCGCCGAACGGCGACCGCTTCCTCGTCCTGCTCTCCGGGCGGCGCTACGAGGGCACGCCGGGCGAGGCCGATTTCCGCACCATGGAGTTCGAGCGCTACGCCACGCGCATCCAGACCAAGGAGGGCGACGAGCCGGTCGCGACCCACAAGAGCACCTCGACCCTCGGCCTGATCGAGAACCCGACGCGGGTGAACCTGGGCGAGTTGCTCTGGCGCATCGGCGTGCCGGTATCGGCGCTGGTGCTCGCGCTGCTCGCGATCCCCTTGAGCTTCGTCAACCCTCGCGCCGGGCGCTCGGTGAACCTGCTGTTCGCGCTGCTCCTCTACATGCTGTACTCGAACCTGCTGTCGGTCAGCCAGGCGCGCGTCGCTCAGGGCAAGCTCGCCTTCGGCATCGGCTGGTGGCTGGTGCACGCGGTCATGCTCACCGTCCTGCTCGCGCTCTTCGCCCGGCACGTCTCGCCGCGGCTGCTGCGCCGGTGAATCTGAAGCTCCCGACCCTCGAGCGCTACCTCGCGCGCCAGATCTACGGCTCGGTGGGCTTCGTGCTGGCCGGGTTCCTCGCGCTGTTCGCCTTCTTCGACCTGATCGCCGAGCTGCGGGATCTCGGCATGGGCGATTACCACCTGCGCCAGATCTTCATCGTGGTCGCGCTCTGGCTGCCGGGCCGCGCCTACGAGCTCTTTCCGATCGCGGTGCTGATCGGCTCGCTCTACGTGCTCGCGCACCTGTCGAGCAACTCCGAGTACACGGTGATACGCTCGGCGGGACTGTCGCCCTGGCGCGCGGCGGGCATCCTCGCCAAGACGGGCGTGGTCTTCGTAGTCATCACCTTCGCGCTCGGCGAGTGGGTCGCGCCGCACAGCGAGGAGGCCGCGCAGCAGCTGCGCATGCGCTCGCAGCATTCGCTCATCGGCACCGGCTTCCAGTCCGGGCTCTGGTTCAAGGACGAGCGCTCGTTCATCAATGTGCGCGAGGCACGCGAGGCGAACGTGCTCAGCGGCGTGCGCATCTACGAGTTCGACGGCCAGCACCGCTTGCGCCAGATCACCGAGGCCGAGCGCGCCGACTATGCCGGCGGCGGCAAGTGGAAGCTGGTCAAGGTCGCGCAGACGATCTTCACGCCCTCCGGGCCGCGCACCGCGCGCTATCCCGAGGCCGAATGGCGCTCGGCGGTGAGCCCGGACCTGCTGAACGTGATGATCGTCATGCCCGAGCGCATGTCGGCTTGGAAGCTGTACCGCTACCTGCGGCACCTGCAGGACAACCGCCAGAAGACCGAGCGCTACCAGATCGCGCTCTGGAAGAAGATCCTCTATCCGTTCGCGACGCTCGTGATGATGGCGCTCGCGCTGCCGTTCGCGTACATGCACGCGCGCTCGGGGATGGTCGGCATCAAGGTCTTCCTCGGCATCCTGCTCGGCATCTTCTTCCACATGCTGAACAACCTCTTCTCGCACCTCGCGCTGCTCAAGGACTGGCCGCCGATCGCCGCCGCGGCGGTGCCGAGCCTGCTCTTCCTCGCCACCGCCGCGCTGGTGATGCTCTGGATCGAGCGCCTGCGGCCGGTCTGGGTGCGGATGCGGCTGAGAGCCGGCCGCGCCTAGTGCACTAAACGGAGATCAGGCGGCTGCCGGCAAGGCGATCGTGAAGGAACTGGCGGTCCTTGGCGAAGGCGGCGTAGAGGATCGAGATTCCCGTGGGGACGAGCACGAGCGCGTAGAGGAAGCGCAGGATCGCCTTTGTCGGCGTGAGGTCAACGAGGCGGATGCGCCAGGTTTTCATGGCGAGGGTCTGGCCGCCGCGCAGCCAGGACCAGAGGAAGTAGGCGGCGAAGACGGCGACGAGGAAGGCCTGCAGCGCGTGGCGGCGCCAGCCTTCGTCCAGCCGGAAGGTGCCTGCGGCGAACTGGAAGAGCCAGGTGCCGATGAAGGCGACCGCGAACAGCAGGATCGCCTCGTAGAGCATGCTCGCAAGGCGCCGGCGCAGGCTCGGCGCCGCGTCCGCGCTCACGGCAGCGAGAACGGGGGCTTCGGTTGTTCCTGCTTCGGCTGCTTGACGCGCTGGCGCCGCTCCGCCGGCTTCACGTAGCTCGGCGGCACGTCGAACATGCGCTTCTCGTCCGGCGAGAGCGACTGGTACTCGGCCCAGTAGCGGCGCAGCTGCTCCTTGCGGTCCGGCGCGACCTTGGTCGCGATCGAGCGGTAATGCTCGCGCGCCTGCCAGCGCTGCTCGGGCGTGAGCTTGACCCAGTTCTGCATGCGCGCCTGGATGCGCTTCTGCTCTTCCGGCTTCATGGCCGGGTAGCGCTTGGTGATGCCAATCCACTTCACCTTCTGCTCCTTGCTCATCCTCGGCCAGTCGCTCTGCAGCGGCGCGAGGACCTGTTGCTGGTCGGCGGTGAGCGAAGCCCACTGCGGGCCGCGGTCCTTGGGCGCAGCGACGGCCGCAGTGGCTGCGAGCGCGAGCAGGAGAGTGGCGAAGACGGTCCTCATCGGTTAGCCGCCTTCTTGAGCCACGCCTCGAACCCGCGATCAAGGTAGGCGTCGATCGGCAGGTCGTCGGTGAGGAGTTGGCTGTCGAGCTGCTCGGCCTCGGCCGCGCGCTGCTCCTGCTGCCACCGGTAGATTCCGACGACGCCCGCGATCATCAGCACCATCGGCAGCACGACCCTGAGCGAGAAGGCGCCGAAGCCGCCGATGTTCTCGGACTCGCCGCCGGCGAGCTCGCCGGCCGGCTCGCGCCAGCCGAGCGGGGCGACGCGGCGCCGCTCAAGCGCGTGCTCGCGCGCGACGCGCAGCCGCTCGAGGATGCGCGCGTTCAGGCGCGCCCCATTGTTCAGGGCGGCGCGGATCCAGTTCGCGAATTGTTGCTCGTTCATGTCGGTCATAGCGTGATGCCTCGAGCTTTCAAGGCCGCCGCCAACGCGTGCGCAGCCCGGGAGCAGTGTGTCTTGACGCTGCCCTCCGAGCAACCCATGGCTCTCGCAGTCTCTGCCACGTCAAGTTCCTCCCAGTAACGCATCAGGAACGCCTGACGTTGACGCGGCGGCAGGCGGGAAATCTCTTCCTCAATTATTTCAATAACTTGTGACCGGGCGAGCTGGTCGGCCGGGGTTTCCACGGGATTGGAGGCGCCGGCCGCCCGGAGCGTCTCGAGCGGGTCCTGGTCGTCGTCCTCGCGCGCGCCGAGCGACGAGAAGAGCGTCGTCCACAGCGAACGCACCTTCTGGCGCCGGAACCAGTCGCGGATCGCGTTCTGCAGGATGCGCTGGAAGAGCGGCGGCAGCTCCGCCGGTGCGCGGTCACCGTAGCGCTCGGAAAGCCGCAGCATCGCGTCCTGCACGATGTCGAGGGCGGCCTCCTCGTCGCGGACGGCGAACACGGCCTGCTTGAAGGCGCGTCGCTCGACGCCGGCGAGAAACGCCGAGAGCTCGCTGCGCGATGCCAGGGTTTCTCCCCTCCGACCGTAGCTTCGGCCTTGCGCGCGATGGTACCAAAGCGCGCTCGCCGCGCAGCCGCCGGTTGCTTGACCGCATCGCAGCAAGCCGTTAATCTCTAATGCTTTTCCCACTTTTCCCTGCGTTGGATGGTGTCATGGATCGCGTCAAGACCGAGGAGTTGACCGGAGCCGAAATCGTCGTTCGCTGCCTGCAGGCGGAGGGCGTCTACTACGTCTTCGGCTACCCGGGCGGCGCGGTCCTGTGGATCTACGACGAGCTGTTCAAGCAGGACAAGGTCCGGCACGTGCTCGTGCGCCACGAGCAGGGCGCGGCGCACGCCGCCGACGGCTACTCGCGCTCATCCCACAAGGTCGGCGTGTGCCTGGTGACCTCCGGCCCGGGCGTGACCAACGCCGTCACCGGCATCGCCACGGCGTACATGGACTCGATCCCGATGGTGATCCTCACCGGACAGGTGCCGACGCACGCGATCGGCGAGGACGCCTTCCAGGAATGCGACACGGTCGGCATCACGCGCCCGTGCGTGAAGCACAACTTCCTCGTGCGGGACGTGAAGGACCTCGCCGCGACCATCAAGAAGGCCTTCCACATCGCAACGACGGGCCGGCCCGGCCCGGTGCTGGTCGACATCCCGAAGGATGTGACGATGCACAAGGCCGAGTTCGCCTACCCCGAGTCGGTAGCGATGCGCTCGTACAACCCGGTGAAGAAGGGCCACGCGGGGCAGGTCAAGAAGGCGGCGCAGCTGATCCTGGAAGCGAAGCGCCCGATGGTCTACACGGGCGGCGGCGTGGTGCTTTCGAACGCCTCGGCGCAGCTCACGGCGCTGGTCAGGATGCTCGGCTTCCCGTGCACCAACACGCTGATGGGCCTCGGCGCCTACCCGGCGACCGACCGCCAGTTCCTCGGCATGCCGGGCATGCACGGCACCTACGAGACCAACATGGCGATGCAGAACTGCGACGTGCTGATCGCCATCGGCGCGCGGTTCGACGACCGCGTCATCGGCAACCCGGCGCACTTCGCGCAGAACCCGCGCAAGATCATCCACATCGACATCGACCCCTCGTCGATCTCCAAGCGCGTCAAGGTGGACGTGCCGATTGTTGGAAATGTGGCTGACGTCCTGGACGATTTGCTCAGGGTTCTCAAAAGTGAAAGCAAAAAGCCCGACCCCGCCCCGCTCAAAGCCTGGTGGAAGCAGATCGAGGAATGGCGCGCGAAAGATTGCCTCAAGTACGACCGCAAGGCGAAGATCATCAAGCCGCAGTTCGTGCTGGAGAAGCTCTACGAGGTCACCGGCGGCGACGCCTTCGTGACGTCGGACGTCGGCCAGCACCAGATGTGGGCCGCGCAGTTCTACAAGTTCGACAAGCCGCGCCGCTGGATCAACTCGGGCGGCCTCGGCACCATGGGCTTCGGCCTGCCGGCGGCGATGGGCGCGCAGCTCGCCAACCCCGGCGCCACCGTCGCGTGCGTGACCGGCGAATCGTCCATCCAGATGTGCCTGCAGGAGCTCTCGACCTGCAAGCAGTACCGCCTGCCGATCAAGATCATCAACCTGAACAACAAGTACATGGGCATGGTGCGCCAGTGGCAGCAGTTCTTCCACGGCAACCGGTACTCGGAGTCCTACATGGACGCGCTGCCCGACTTCGTCAAGCTCGCCGAGGGCTACGGCCACCGCGGCATTCTGGTCGAGAAACCGAGCGATGTTGAACCTGCATTGAAAGAAGCTTTTTCCAAGAAAAGCGAGCTCGTTTTTCTGGACTTCCTTACCGACCAGACCGAGAACGTCTATCCGATGGTGCCGGGCGGCAAGGGCATCACGGAGATGATCCTCTCCGAGGATCTCTGATGCGGCACATCATCTCGATCCTCGTGGAGAACGAGGCGGGCGCGCTTTCACGCATCTCCAACATGTTCTCGGCGCGCGGCTATAACATCGAGTCGCTCACTGTGGCGCCCACCGAGGACGCCTCGATGTCGCGCATGACCGTGGTGACGCAGGGTTCCGACGACGTCATCGAGAAGATCACCAAGCAATTGAACAAGCTGGTCGAAGTGGTGAAGGTGGTCGACCTGTCGGAGGCCGAACACATCGAGCGCGAGCTGATGCTGATCAAGGTGCGCGCCGGCGCCAAGGAGCAGGAGAACGTCAAGCGCATGGCCGACATCTTCCGCGGCCGCATCATCGACGTCTCGGACAACACCTACACGATCGAGCTCACGGGCGACGGCGCCAAGCTCGACGCTTTCATCAAATCGCTCGACCAGAGCGCGATCATCGAGACGGTGCGCACCGGGGCAAGCGGCATCGGACGGGGTAACAGGATCTTGAGAGCTTAGGGGTAAAGACAAATGAAGGTTTACTACGACAAAGACGCGGACCTTTCCCTCATCAAAGGCAAAAAGGTCACCATTCTGGGCTACGGCTCGCAGGGGCACGCCCACGCGCTGAACCTCAAGGACTCGGGGATGAAGGTCACCGTGGGCCTGAGGAAAGGTGGGCCGTCCTGGGAAAAGGCGAGGAAAGCGGGACTGAAGGTCGCCGCGATCAAGGACGCCGTGAAGGGCGCGGACGTCGTCATGATGCTGATGCCCGACGAGCACATTGCGGCGGTCTACAAGGCCGAGGTCGAGCCCAACCTGAAGAAAGGCGGGGCGCTCGCCTTCGCGCACGGCTTCAACATCCACTTCCACCAGATCCAGCCGCGCGCCGACCTCGACGTGTGGATGGTCGCGCCCAAGGCGCCGGGCCACACCGTGCGCTCGACCTACGCGGCGGGCGGCGGCACGCCGATGCTGGTCGCGGTGCACCAGAACCCGTCCAGGAAGGCGCGCGACCTGGCGCTCTCCTACGCCGCGGCGATCGGCGGCGGCAAGGCCGGCATTATCGAGACCAACTTCAAGGAAGAGACCGAGACCGACCTCTTCGGCGAGCAGACCGTGCTGTGCGGCGGCTGCGTCGAGCTGGTCAAGGCCGGCTTCGACACCCTGGTCGAGGCGGGCTACGCGCCCGAGATGGCCTACTTCGAGTGCCTGCACGAGCTCAAGCTCATCGTCGACCTCATGTACGAGGGCGGCATCGGCACCATGAACTACTCGATCTCGAACAACGCCGAGTACGGCGAGTACGTGAGCGGCCCGAAGATCATCGACGAGGGCGTGCGCAAGCGCATGAAGGAAGTGCTCGCGCGCATCCAGAACGGCGAGTACGCGAAGGAATTCGTGCTCGAGAACCGCGCCGGCGCCACCACGCTGCTCGCCAAGCGGCGCCAGACCGCCGAGCTGCCGATCGAGAAGGTCGGCGCGCGCCTGCGCGAAATGATGCCCTGGATCCGGAGGAACCGCCTTGTCGACACCTCGCGCAACTAGGGTTTTTGCCTTTACTCTCGTTCTGCCTTTCCTCGGCGCTTGCGGGGACAAGCTCCCCGAGTCCGAGGCGGCCAAGAAGCTTGGGCAGCAGCCGAAGCAGATCGTCGACAAAGTCACCACCGACGTGAACAAGGCGCTGCAAAAAGACGTCGAGATCCGCCAGGAGGCGGAGAAGAAAGAGTAAGTGATGGCCGCTCGCTACCCGCATCCGATCATCGCGCGGGAGGGCTGGCCGTTCCTCGGGGTGGCGGTCGGGGTTTCGCTCGCGGTGGGGTTTTTCCTCGGCTGGGCGTGGTCGATTCCCTTCTGGCTCGCCAGCCTTTTCGTCCTGCAGTTCTTCCGCGATCCGCCGCGCGAGGTTCCAGCCGAGCCCCAGGCGGTGCTGTCCCCTGCCGACGGACGCATCGTCGCGGTCGGGAAGGCGCGCGATCCGTACCTAGAGCGCGACGCGATCAAGGTGTCGGTGTTCATGAACGTGTTCAACGTGCATTCCAACCGCGCGCCGGTAGACGGCACGGTGAAAAAGCGCTGGTACCACGCGGGCTCGTTCCTGAACGCCGCGCTCGACAAGGCGTCCCTCGAGAACGAGCGCAACGCGCTGTGGCTGCACACGCAGGGCGGGGTGGACGTCACCTGCGTGCAGATCGCCGGCCTGGTCGCGCGGCGCATCCTCTGCTACGTGGGGGAGGGCGCGACGCTGGAGCGCGGCCAGCGCTACGGCTTCATCCGCTTCGGCTCGCGCGTCGACCTGTACCTGCCGCCGGACGCGCAGGTGAAGGCGGCGCTGGGCGACAAGGTGTACGCAACCGAGAGCGTGCTCGCATGGCTGACCTCCCCGAATCCGAGCCGCAAGTAGCGCCGCCGCAGCCGCTGAACTCGCTCGGCGCGCTGCGCCGGCGCGGCAACTACCTGCTGCCCAACCTCTTCACCACGGGCGTGCTCTTCTGCGGCTTCTACGCCACCGTGCAGGCGATGAACGGGCGCTTCGAAGTCGCCGCGATCGCGATCTACGTCGCGCTGGTGCTCGACGGCATGGACGGGCGCGTCGCGCGCTGGACCAACACGCAGAGCGAGTTCGGGGCGCAATACGACTCGATCGCCGACATGGTCGCCTTCGGCGCGGCGCCGGCGCTCGTCGCCTACACCTGGGTGCTCAAGGACCTCGGCACCGCGGGCTGGATCGGCGCCTTCATCTACTGCGCCGGCACCGGCATCCGGCTCGCGCGCTTCAACGTCAACATCGGCGGGGTCGACAAGCGCTATTTCCAGGGGCTGCCTTGCCCGTCGGCCGCAGCGGTGGTGGCGGGCCTGGTGTGGATGCTGACGGATTTCGGCCTGACGCCGGACCGCTGGTACATCACCGCCGGCATCACCTGGATCACCGCGGTGTTCATCGGCTTCACTATGGTGTCGAACGTGCCGTTCTACAGCTTCAAGGAAGTGAACTGGCGCCAGCGCGTGCCGCTCTGGGTTATCCTCGCCGCGGTGCTGGTGCTCTCGGTCATCGCCTCGCGGCCGTCGCTGGTGCTCTTCACGCTCTTCGTCGCCTACGCGTTCTCGGGTTACGTGATGTGGGCGCTCGGCCATCGCCGCGCGAAGTCGGTGCTGCCCGAGGAGTGACCAGGCCGGCGCGCACCCACCGCGCAAAGCGGTGGCAGTCGAACTCCTGCGGCACGTAGTGGCCGTGCGCGAAGCGCATTGATTGGATGCCCTGCTGCTGCCACTCGCAGTTGCGCGCGTCCTGCGCATTGGTGACCTCCCACAGCGCCGTGTAGTGCTCGAGGTCCGCGCCCTTCGGCAGGTGCGCGGGCTCGAACAGCCAGTCGTAGACGATGCGCACGCTCTCCGGGCCCGTCGGGAACATCAGGTGCGAGTTGACGTAGTCGGGCTGCACGTTCAGGAAGAGGTTGGGCGGCATCATCCACGGAACGTAGAGGGTTCGCTTTTCAGTTTCTTTGAGATTTTCAAAGGGAGGAAGGCGAGAAGAACCATCAAGCGTCAATGTGGTTGCGCCGGTCTTGTACTCAGCCCTTGAAGAAAACTCAGGAGAAAAACCCCAAGCGCCAGCCTCCTTATAGGCCGTAACCACCCGGCACAGCTCCGGGTGCATGGGCGGGCAGTGGAAGCACTCGGAGAAATTCTCGGCCAGCAGCTTCCAGTTCGCCTTCACATCGGCGACGATTCTCTTTCCGATCTTCAGTTTCTCGAATGAATAGTTTTTGAAGTTCTCCGGGGGACTGAAAGCACGGCCCTTCGAAGAAAGACGAACAAAAACAAAACCACCCCAGCTTCGCGCTGCAACTTCGTAGAGCGGAAACTTCTTCATGTCGAAGTCGGGCGTTTGCATGCGCCGCGGCGTGGCGACCAACCGGCCGGCGAGGTCGTAGGTCCAGGCGTGGTAGGGGCAGACGATGCGCTCGCGCGCGAAGCTGCCGGTCTCGGCAGTGCAGAGGATCGAGCCGCGATGACGGCAGGTGTTGTAAAATGCCTTGATTTGGTTCTTATCTCTGAGAATGACCAGAGACTGCGTTCCGACCCGAACCACCTTCCAATCGCCGGAAGAGCTTACTTCTTCCTCGCGGCAAGCCGCGATCCAGTTTCGGTACCAGAAGGCCTCGAGCTCTCGCGCGTAGTGCGCGGGGTCCCGGTACCACGAGGCAGGCAGGCCGGCCTCGAGACGCTGCAGGGGTTTTCGCGTGCGATTCATCGCCTGCCGATCGCGGAGATTCAGATCAGAGGCAAAGGCGTGGTCCTACCCCCGGGTGATGCGCCGCGCCGCATCCTTGCGTTTCCAGAGCTCGGGCTTCAGCTTCGTCCCGAGGCCGGGGCCTTTCGGCGCCGAGATGAAGCCGTCTTTCAGCGGCGGCAGCTCGGTGACGAGCTTGCCATACCAATCGTAGTAGAAGGCACGCACGACTTCCTGGACAAGCGTGTTCGGGCAGTTCATCGACAGGTGCACCGAGGCGGTGAGCAGGACCGGGCCGGTGCAATCGTGCGGCGCGACCGGCAGGTGCCAGGCCTCGGCCATCGTCGCGATCTTCTTTCCCTCCGACAGTCCGCCCGCCCAGCCCACATCGAACATGCACACCGAGACCGCCTGCTTCTGGAAAAGGTCGCGGAAGCCCCAGCGCGTGGCGAGCGTCTCCGAGGCCGTCACCCAGACATCGGTGCGCCGAGCGTAGTCGGCAAGCGCATCGAGGTTCGACATCTTGAGCGGGTCCTCGTACCAGTAGGGATCGAAGGGCTCGAGGGCCTTGGCGATCTTGATCGCAGCGGGCAGCTGCCACATCGAGTGGAACTCGACGTGGATGTCCATGCGATCGCCCACGGCCTTCCTGATCTGCTCGAAGGGCCGTAGCGCTTTTTTCAGATCCGCCTTCGAGATGTCTGTCCCGCCCGAGGCCTCCGCCGCCTCATCGAAAGGCCAGATCTTCATTCCGCGGATGCCGATGTCGAGAAGCGAGCGCGCGAGCTCGCCCGCGTCGGTCTTGAAGGCGACAAGGTCCTCGTAGGGGCGGCGCTTGCGATCGAGCTTCGCGGGCAGCCCGAAATTGGCGGTGCCCTGCATCGGCTTCTTGCGCACGTACTCGTAGCCCGCGCAGGTGTTGTAGACGCGCACCTTGTCCCGCGACGCGCCGCCGAGCAGCTGGTGGATCGGCTGGCCGGTCGCCTGGCCGAAAAGGTCCCAGAGCGCGATGTCGATCGCGGAGGCCGCTCGCATCTCGACGCCGACGCTGTTGAAGCCGAGGTAGGTGTCGAGGAACCGGCGGCTGTGCGCGTCGATCCGCAGCGGGTCCTTGCCGAGAAGATACGGCGCGCAGGTCTCGTGGATGTGCGCCGCGACCGGCGCCACCGCGTAGAACGTCTCGCCCAGGCCGACCAGCCCCTCGTCCGTGTGCACCCGAACCCAGAGGAGGTTCGGGAACTCGCCCAGCGTAAGGGTCTCGATTGCGGAGACTTTCATCCGTGGTATAGTCTAACCATGACCTCGGCGTACGCGCTTCTTCTCGCGACCGCCCTCAGCCTGCTTCTGCTGGCTGGCCTGCTGCTGCGCCCCGCGCGCACAAAATAACTCCCACAATTCGGCTTTACCCCTGACCGCCTACCCGGCGGCAAGGACTTTTCACATTCCCAAAAGGAAAGAGCCATGAGCAAGGACAGATTGATCATTTTCGACACGACCATGCGCGACGGCGAGCAGTCGCCCGGCGCCTCCATGACCAGGGAGGAGAAGCTGCGCATCGCCCGGCAGCTGGAGCGCATGAAGGTCGACGTGATCGAGGCGGGCTTTCCGGCGTCCTCGAACGGCGATTTCGAGGCGGTGAAGGCGATCGCCGGCGTCGTGCGGGATTCGGTGGTCGCGGGCCTGTGCCGTGCGAACGACAAGGACATCCAGCGCGGCATCGACGCGCTGAAAGGCGCGAAGGGCCCGTGGCGCATCCACACTTTCATCGCCACCAGTGCGCTGCACATGGAAAAGAAGCTGCGCATGACGCCAGAGCAGGTCTACGAGCAGGCCAGGCTCTCGGTGCGCTATGCGAAGAACGCTTGCCCGGACGTCGAATTCTCGCCCGAGGACGGCAGCCGCTCCGACCCGGACTTCCTCTGCCGCGTGCTGGAGGCGGCGATCAAGGAGGGCGCGACCACGATCAACATCCCGGATACCGTCGGCTACGCAGTGCCGGAGCAGTTCGGCGAAATGATCCTCAACCTGCGCAAGCGCATCCCGAACTCGGACAAGGCGATCTGGAGCGTGCACTGCCACAACGACCTCGGCATGGCGGTGGCGAACTCGCTCGCCGCGGTCAGGATCGGCGGCGCGCGCCAGATCGAGTGCACCGTCAACGGCCTCGGAGAACGTGCCGGCAATACGTCGCTTGAAGAGGTTGTGATGGCAGTTCGCACGCGACGAGATTTTTTCGGTTTGAGTACGAGAATAGATACGAAACAAATCGTCCCGGCATCGAGGCTCGTCTCGCAGATCACCGGCTTCGTGGTGCAGCCGAACAAGGCGGTGGTCGGGGCGAACGCCTTCGCGCACGCCTCCGGCATCCACCAGGATGGCGTCATCAAGGCGCGCGAGACCTACGAGATCATGACCGCCGAGGACGTGGGCTGGAGCGCGAACAAGATCGTACTCGGCAAGCTCTCGGGCCGCACCGCCTTCAAGCAGCGCCTGAAGGAGCTCGGCATCGAGATGGAGAGCGACGACGCCACCAACAAGGCGTTCCAGCGCTTCAAGGACCTCGCCGACAAGAAAGCCGAGATCTACGACGAGGACATGCAGGCCCTGGTATCGCAGGAGGCAGTCTCGAGCGAGAAGGAAACCTGGAGCCTCGTTTCGATGAGCCAGGGGAGCGGCACGAAAGACCGCCCGCACGCCGACGTCGTCCTCAAGAACGGCAAAAACCAGAAAAAAGCCTCGGCGAAAGGCGACGGCCCCGTGGATGCGACCTTCAAGGCGATCGAGAGCGTGGCGAAGAGCGGCGCGGAGTTGCTGCTCTACTCGGTGAACGCGGTCACGCAGGGCACCGAGAGCCAGGGCGAGGTGACGGTACGGCTCGCCAAGGGCGGGCGCATCGTCAACGGCGTCGGCGCCGACACCGACATCGTCGTCGCGTCAGCGAAGGCCTACATCAGCGCGCTGAACAAGCTGGCGAGCAAAGTGGAGAGGGTGAACCCCCAGCACTGACTTTGAGAGTTCTTCTTTCAATCCTCCTTTTTGCTGGGCTGCCGGTCCAGGCCCAGATGCATAAATGCGTCGACGCGCGCGGGGTCACGCAGTACTCGGACAAGCCGTGCCCGGACGGCAAGGGCAAGGAGGTCGACATCCGCGGCCAGCCGCCGATCTCGGGCAAGCTCACGCCGCACCGGGAGGACCTGAAGGGCGCCGAGCGCGATTTCCAGCGCCGGCAGATCCAGCAGACCCGCCAGGAAGAAGCCCAGGCGGCGCAGCTGCGGCAGCGCTGCGAGTCGATGCGCTCGCAACTGCAGCGCCCGAACGCCATCCGGCGCCCGTCCGACGCCGCTGTGCACGACGCGCAGATCAAGAGCCTGAGCGAGGAGATCGCCCAGAAGTGCCGCTGAGCTGCGCGTAGGCGACCGTGGCGGCGAAGAAGGCGAAGCTGAGCGTGATCTCGAGCGTGGCGAGCAGCTGCGACGCGCCGCGCTCGCTCCAGGCGCGCACCACGCCTTCTGCGAAGTAGGCGAGGATCAGCATGCACGACCACTGATAGGTTCGCCTCCTTCCTTCAAGAATCCCCAGAAGAGGAAGAGTCAAAGGCAACACCTTCAAGGCAAGGTAAGAGCCGCCGGGCCGCAGAGGCGCGAGCCAGAGCTCCCAGGCGAGGCACAGCGCGATCAGGGCGAGGAGCGAGGCGCTGGTAGCGATCCGCAGACCGCTAGCAGTTTGTTGAAATTCGCCGCGATTTCATGGAATTCCTCGCGTCGTATGTTGTCGAATCATCGTCGAGAAGAATAAAGGGGAGCCGACGATGCGCGGTGCCGATGTGACCCAAGGTGGCATG
>Ga0233425_10007211_pt1 | contig 15805 bp, 11 predicted proteins | sample Watercolumn_Towu_2_FD_181712 | JGI IMG/M metagenome (GOLD analysis project Ga0233425, IMG submission 181712) | Freshwater microbial communities from Lake Towuti, South Sulawesi, Indonesia - Watercolumn_Towuti2014_140_MG | ecosystem: Environmental > Aquatic > Freshwater > Lake | place...
AGTTGACCACTTGCAGGTTGTCCTCGGCGCAGAGCTGCAAATAACGCTCGGGGCGGGCCGAGGAATGCTCCGGGCCCTGCCCGTCGTAGCCGTGCGGCAGCAGCAGCGTCAGCCCGGACAGCCCGCGTAGCTCCGATTAGCGCAGCGTAATCGGAGAGCATGAATCCGTGCGGTTACGCTGCGCTAATCGCACCTACGGCCCTTCCGGAGCGGTGCCTCAAGGTCCGCCTGGGCGGCGGCTCCCCGAGGCCGCCGCCAGGCCGCCGCGGATTTCCTCCTGGAGGTCGGCCGGCAGCTCCGCCAGCTTGCGCTCGAAGGCGTCCCGTCCGCGCAGGCTCCACCGCAGCGCCGCGCCCTGCAGCGCGGCGGCGCGGCCGGCGTCGTCCCTGGGCAACAGGGACGCCCATTCCAGGGCCGCCTCCGGGTCGCTGTCGGCCCAGGCATCGGCCACGTTTCCCAGGGCCTCGCCGCGCTGCTGCTCCGGCGCGGCGGAGGTGGCCCATTCGGCGGCGGACTTGGGATCCTGGCTGGCCCAGAGACCGGCCAGCTCGGCGGCGAGGCCGACCGAGAACGCCTTGTCCTCGGTGCCCAGCGCCCTGGCCGCAGCGGCGGGGTCGAGGGTCGCCCAGTTCAGGTAGGCGGTGGCCAGTATCCGGGCATCGCCGCTCTGGGCGCTGTAGCCCTTGGCCCATTCCACCGCCTCCTGGGGCGCATGCTGCGTCCAGACCCCGGCCAGCGCCCGCGCCGCCAGCCCGCGCTGCTCGCCGGAAAGCAGCGCGTCCTTCTCGATCAGCCTGCGGATATTCTGCGGGTCGGCCTGCGCCGCTGCGGACACCATGTTCTCCAGCATGGGCATGGCCAGCTTCTGGTCCGTCTGCCGCGCTATCCAGGCGATGGCGGACGGGGGGTCGCTCGCCCCCCAGGCGTAGGCGATCCCCGCCAGCGCGTTGATGCGCTCGCCGCCCCGCAGCAGCAGGCCGGCCTGCTTGACGGCCTCCTCGGGGGACTTCTCGGCGTAGACGCCTAGGGCGCGCTCGATCGCCGCGCCGCGCAGGCGGCTGGCGTCGAGCGCGCGCAGGAACGCTAGCACCTCCTGCGGCCGCCGCCGCATCTCGGCCTCGATCAGCTCGGCGAGGAACCGTTCCTTGTCCGGCGGCGCGCCGAGCGCGTTGAACCCGGCCAGCCATTCCGCTGGCCCGCCCGCCGGGGTGGCCTCCGGCGGCGGGCCGCCGCCCGCAGCCTTGCCGCGGACGGCGGGCGGCCTGGCCGCGCCGCCGGGGGCAGACGCCCGGGCCGGCTCGCGGGCGGCCCGGGCACCGTCCGCGCCGGGGCCGAGCGCGGTGGCCGCGCCGAAGCCGACGGCCAGGCCGGAAACGAACACCAGCAGGGTGTGGCGGATAGGGTTCTTGCTCATGGGTTCACGGAAAGACTGGGGCCGCGCCGGGCCTGGATGAAGCGCTTGGGGCGGGCATGCGCCATGCCCGCCCCGCGCGCGGCTAGTAGTACAGGTAGTCGGAATAGGCGATCTTGTCCTTGCCCTGGTAGCCGTAGCCGACTCCCATGTACTCCGACAGCTGCAGCAGCGCGTAGCCGTACGTGCCCGGGCTCTTGAAATAGCCCGCCTTGTACACGCTGGAGTGCTTGTAGCCGGCGTACAAGCGGTCGAAGCCCCGGGTGAACAGCAGGGTGCCGGTGGTTCCTCCGTAATAGTTCAGCCGCCAGAAGTCCAGGGACAGCGAGCCGGAGTAGCCGCTGGAGCGGTTGTTGGCGATGTCGCCGCCGGAGACGTAGCCGTAGCGGTAGTAGCCGGGGCCGAGGTTATTCTTGGAGCCGGACTGGGCGGGGCCGGTCGAGTAATACGTGCGCTGGGCCTGGATGTTGTAGCTCCAGTAGCCTTGCAGCTTCAGGCCCCCGCTCGCGGCCCCGCCGCCGCCGCCGTTGAGCTGCACGGCGTCGATCTCTTCCCAGCTGCTGGTGGCGTTGGTGTCGATGTAAATCGCCAGCCCCTTGACTAGGTAGGAGGTCTTGGCCCAGGTCGGCCTGAAGTAGTTGATTTGATTGGCCAAGCTGTTGTCGTATCCGGACCACACCGTGTGGTAATTGCCGTAGGTGTCTATGGCGTCGATCCTGTAGACGAACCCGTATCCATCGCTTTCCACGATGGTCGCGCCGGTGGCGTAGTCCGGGGTGGAGAACCCGACTATCAGATAGTCGAGGGTGCCGTTAGAGTTTTTTGGAGCCCAGGCCCGGCTGTTATCGCCGTACGATGAGACATTGGGCGCGCCCAGCGCCTGGGCGGCGCTCCAGCTACTCGTGCCGTACTGGCTGCTGTAGCCGATCACGAAGGAAGCCCACTGGTCCAGCGCATGTCCGGACAGGGGCAGCCCCAGCAGCAGGCCGCATAACAGACATTTGACGAATGGATTTTTCACGATTAGACCCCTGGTTGTTGGTTGTTGGTTGTTGCTGGCTAGCCCGGCACAGCGCCAGGGCCACCGCCTTGGGCGCGGACTGCTAGGCGGCTTGCGGAAAGGTGGATCGGCTGGGTGAATGAATCAGAAATCCTCCCAGGCATTTTTGATCCGGATCAATTTCCCCCCGGCCCATCCCCGGCGCCCGTTATCGAGCCAGGCCATCCAGCCAAGCGTAATGGGGAGGTCCGCGCGACCATGGGAGATAGTCTAAGCCGGGGCATGGGCATCTGCGGCGACGCAGTTCCGTCCGCCCGCGTGAAAAATCCCGGTTTCCGAAGGGAATTTGCGCGGGCGCGCCTCCGGCGAGGCTGTCCAACGCCGTATGGAAGCATATGGCATGGCATGGCATGACATGACATGGCTTGATTACATATAGTATGAAGCCACATCATCCGACACGGAGCCACGCGCCATGATCGTGCTGATCGGCGGAGAGAAGGGCGGGACCGGCAAGACCACGCTCGCCACCAATCTGGCCGCCAAGCGCGCCCTGGCCGGGCGGGACGTGCTGCTGGTGGACGCCGACGCCCAGGGCAGCGCCAGCTACTGGGCGCAGAGCCGGGACGAGGCCGGGCCGCGGCGGGTCGCCTGCGTGCAGAAGTTCGGCAAGGGGCTCAAGTCCGAGGTCCTGGACCTCGCCAACCGCTACCAGGACATCGACGCCGGCGACCGCGACTCCCCCGAGCTGCGGGCGGCGCTGGTGGTGGCCGGGCGGGCCTACATCCCGGTCCAGCCCACGTAGCTCCGATTAGCGCAGCGTAATCGGAGAGCATGAATCCGTGCGGTTACGCTGCGCTAATCGCACCTACGGCCCTGTTGGTCGTTGGCGGAACCGATGGTTAGAGGATGGCGCGGATGCCCCGTTCCCGCGCGGCGCGGAAGCCGGGAAAAGGCCATGAGCGCAGCGAATTCCGCTGATGGTTATAAAACGGTTATCAGCGCGATATGGGGCTTTCGCGTTCACTCGGGGAGGCGCGTCGCGCCGAGCCAAAGCCCGCAGCTCACGAAGATCGCCAGCCTCATATCCACCCGCACGGTGTAGGTTCCTTCCCGCTGGTCGAGGAAGCTGTCCTTCAGCAACACGCCGGAATAGCGCAGTTCCCCGCCCCTGATTTCCAGGAGCGCCCCGCAAAGGCGGTTGATCGCGTCGTCCAGCCATTCCGCTTGGCCGGCATACCGCCGCCCGGTCGCTTCCAGCAATTGGAGCGCGGAAACCTTCGCCTCTTCCCGTCCCGGGCCCCGATCCGCCAGCTGGACCAGTTGCAGGTAAACGCCAAGGTCGGACGGATCCAAGCGCTGGCCGGTGTACAGGACGGCGATGTCGCCGGTCCTGCAAATCTCCCGCCTTTCCAGGCGGGGCCGCGCCATCCCGCCATCGCCGGGCGGGAACAGGGCGAGGCGGAGCGGTTCGGCGTCCACGGCGCTCATCGGCTTTTCCGCCTACCGCGAAAGCCCGCGCGGGCCGGGGGATGGGCCGCGAGGTACTCGCGGATGCTGACGGCGGGGCTCATGTTTAGGTTCTCGTCGGGCTTTGATAACGGCAATCCGTAGAAGTCTGGGGCGGGGCACGAACCCCAGCCTACGGGTTACGGGCTGGTTCGCCATTCATACGGAAAATGGAAACAGTCGCCGGTTGATAAGGTTATTTTTTCACAGATGACGTTCTTTGCGCATGCTAGTATTTTGACCGTCCGCTGGATTAGTACAGGAATCAATAATTCCCATAACCTATCTATGGCAATAATACTAAACATTCGACGCCACCCAGGGAGCAGCCACCATGAAAAGCCTTTACCGCCAATCCGCCTCCGCAGCCGCGCTCGCCGCAGCCCTCGCAGCCGTTTCCGCGCCGCCCGCGGTCGCGGGCGGGCATTATCCCGGCGCGTCGTCCATGGCGGGACCGGCGCAGGATACGAATATGGACGCTCGCTTGAGCCGCATCGAAATGGACCAGAAGAAGGCGCAAACGGCGCTGTTGGACGAGTTGAGCGCGATCCGCAGGGAATTGGACAAGCTAAAGGCGCAGCTGGCCATGGGCGACGACGGCGCGGCGGTGGCCGAATAGGAATCTCCGCAGGGTTCCCGGAATCGCGCGCCAATAAAAAAACCGCCTATTGATCCCGATAACCGCGAAAGCATAATCATCCGGGCGACCGCAGTGATTTTCGGCGCAGCGGAACGCGGGCGATTGGATCGTTCCCACGGTCTCCGCTCATCGTTATACACAAGTCCACCGGACCCCTCGATTCCGTCATTCCGCCCATGGAAGGGTCGCGATTAAGCGACCGTTTGCGATTGGGCGGCGGAATCCAGCCACATGGACGTGAAACTTGCTGGCCGGCGCAGGCGCCGAATCAAGCGCATCGGGGCTAGCGAGACACCATCCTTGGCTCTGGATTCCGGCGTCCATGTTTGTTTCCCTTTGTGTATAACGATGAGCGCCGGAGCGTGGGACGATCTCCAACGATCTCCATTCCGCGAATGCCGCAGGGAAACCCTGCGGTATTTATCCCGTAACCTTGTGGGAATAGTTCACAGCGCCCGCTTGGCTTGCTTCCGTGGCGGATCAGCACCGTTTTGATAACCTGAATACCAAAGCATTCCAGCAGCGGAGGATTCGGTTATGGCCAGGTACTCGCTAAAGGTTTTCCTGTTCGCCGTCATGGCGCTGTCCGGCGCCGTTGCCCACGCCGACGAAGACGCCGTTGTCATCAACGGGCGGCGGCTTTCGATGTTCGAGGCGGCGGCGCTGGAACTGCGCCTGGGGATGGACATACCGCCGGGAAGCTACTTGGTGAACACCCGGACCGGCTGCTGGACCAACCAGGCCAACGGCGCCAAGGGCTGCCTGGACCAGCGCTTCGTGTCGGATTACCTGGCCGACAAGGGTGCCGTCGGCAGCTAAACCGGCCTACCCGCCAACCACGGGCCGGGGGGCGTGCCGCGTCCCCCGGTTCCGACACTCAGGCCATAGCAGCGCCGATCAGGGCGCTTCGCTTCCCCCAATAACCTCTACGCCGCCGGATGGACGGCGGTGGACCGGGAAGCCCGCCACAGGCTGCGCCGCAAGCCCCTGGCGCTGTGGATCCATGGCTACCTGTCCAGCGACGCCGAGAACTACGACACCAAGCTCGAAACCCTGCGCCGATTGAGCGGAAGCAAGACCAAGGAGCTAAAGCACTTCAAGATTAACTTCAAGGCGGCGCTCGCCGACCTCGAAGCGGCGACGGACGGGCGCATGGGGGGGCACCCTCACGGCGGACAACCTGGTCGAGTGGAAGCGCCAGCCCAGCCCAGCCCAGGCGCGGCACCTCGCCAAGAAGGCCGCGCAGGGCGGCGCCCGCCGCAGGCAGCCCACCCACGTCGGCGACCTGCTTCCCGGCAAGCCGAAGCAATAGGCGCGGGATACGAGGTAGGGAGGCACGGTATACGAGGTAGGCGGGCATCCCGCAAAACGTAGCCAATAAATTGATTTTGAACGTGTTTTTTTTGAACGCCGCGCCCTTAAATCTTCTTTAAATCTTTTCAAATCCGCGCGCCGCCCCCTCACCGCGCCACCCGCCTAAACGGCTGCGGCAGGCTCCGCAAGTCCCCCGCCAGGGCCTCGCCCACCAGGCCGAGCAGGCCGGCCTGGTGCGTCCTGTACAGCCCGGTCGCCGGGGAGGCGCTGGCCCGGCGCCCGGCGTAGGCTTACCATCCGTCCGGCAAAGAAAAAGGGCGCCGACCCCGCCAAGAGCCGCGCCCTTCCTTGATTTCCAACCCATCAACCCCGCGAAGGAGGCCGACCGATGCCCGGCGCCCCCAGCCAAGAGGAAGCCAGCCATGGCCAGCGATAAACCAGGAACCGAAGCGCCCAGCAAGCGGAAGCCCGCCGCCCCGCGCCGGCAGCGGCTAGCGGCAGAGGCCGCCAATATCTATGCCACCCCCGCCACGCCCGACGACCTGGCCTTCATCGCCCGCGAACTGATCCTCTGCACCCTGCCGCACAGCGACCCCGGCGACGTGCCGGTATGGGGCAGGTCCAACGGCGACCTCACCCTGAAAATCCAGCCTGGCTACAAGAAGGACGAGGAGACCGGGGAATACGTCTGCATCGGCTATCCCTACGGCATCATCCCCCGGCTCATCCTGGTGTGGATCGTGACCGAAGTGCTCCGCACCAAGAGCCGCCGCCTCGAGCTAGGGCATTACCTGAGCGACTTCCTGGCGAAGATCGGGTTGAGCCTGGCTACAGGCGGCGGCGTCCGCGGCGACGCCAAGCGCGTTCGCCAGCAGATGGAGCGGCTGTTCAACGCCGTTATCAGCTTCGAGTATTCCCAGCGGAACGGGGGGAGGCGCGGCAGGGCGTGGCTGAACATGGATGTCGCGCCGAACGGGGATCTGTGGTGGAGTCCGAAAGACCCGGACCGGGGCGTCTTCCTGGGAAGCTGGATCGAGGTGGGCGAGAAGTTCCATCAGGCGATCCTGGCGAATCCCTATCCACTGGACATCCGGGTGCTGCGGCACGTCAAGGACAGCGCGCTGGGGATCGACCTCTACACCATCCTCAACCGCGAGGCCTACCGCGCCAGCAAGGACGGCAGGCCGCGCTTCCTGGCCTGGGAGTGGCTCTTGATCCAGACCGGCAACGAGTACACGGGCGAGGACGCGCTGAGGAACTTCCGCAAGAAAGCGCTTGAACAAATTAAAGCCATCCAGGAAGTCCACAGCGGCCTGCTGATCTCGGTTCAGAAAGGCTGCAAGGGGCGGAAGTCGGGGATCGTCATCAGCAACCTCTCCACGCCTTCGATCCCCCCCGGCCTAGTGGAAAGGGAGCGGGCGGGCGCCGGAACGGGAGCCAAGCCCGTCCTGCGCATCGTTCCCGATTCCGCCAAGCCAGCCCAGACGTCCTTGCTGCCCGCGACGGTGGAGCAATTCCGCCAGTCCTATCCCGGCTTCGATCCCTACGCCTGCAAGCACGCCTTCGACGCCTGGCAGGCGGAGCTGCCGCCGGAACGGCGGGCGAAGCATTACGACCGGGCGTTCCTGGGCTTCGCGGCCAAGTGGGTGTTCGGCAAGCGCTAGGTCTTCCGCCCAGCGCCGCCGCGCCGAGCAAGCCAGGGGGCGGGCACCCCCTGGCTTTTTTCGTGTGGATAAGTCGGCGCGGGACGCGAGTTATTCATGGTGAATTGGTACACCCTTTGAATAGCTTTAAAAATCAAATAGTTGTTCTGGAAGCGGGAATTTGCTTATGGTGAATTGGTACATCCTTAGGATGGTGAATTGGCACACCCTTTCTATAGTCCAGGTCTGTACGAAAATCCCTGTAGTTAGCCCGCCGCGCCTGTGGACAACCCGCCGCGCCGGATCGGATCGGGCCGACCGGACGGCCCCCTCACCGCGCCACCCTCCGGAACGGCTGCGGCAGGCTCCGTAAGTCCCCCGCCAGGCCGACCTGCTCGGCCCGGTGCGTCCTGTACAGCCCGCGTAGCTCCGATTAGCCCGTAGGATGCGCCGAGGCACGAAGCGCATCGCTCGCGAACGGCGCGCCTTAACCCCCCGCCATCCGCCGCTGCCGCTTCCGGTAGAACCCCACGAAGGCCGCCTCGGGATCGTTGGGCAGCGGCTTGCCTTTGATCCAGCCCCGCCATTCCGCCCGTTGCCCCGCCACTGCCGCGCGCTTACCATCCGTCCGGCAAAGAAAAAGGGCGCTCACCCCGCCAAGAGTCGCGCCCTTCCTCAAACCCAACCCATCGGCCCCGCGAAGGAGGCCGACCGATGCCCGGCGCCCCCAGCCAAGAGGAAGCCAGCCATGGCCGGCAATAAACCAGAAACCGAAGCGCCCAGCAAGCGGAAGCCCGCCGCCCCGCGCCGGCAGCGGCTAGCGGCAGAGGTCGCCAATATCTATGCCACCCCCGCCACGCCCGACGACCTGGCCTTTATCGCTCGCGAACTGATCCTCTGCACCCTGCCGCACAGCGACCCCGGCGACGTACCCGCCTGGAGCCGCACTAACGGCAACCTAACCCTCGGCATACAGCCCGGATTCAACCACAAGACCGGCAAGAGCTACGGGCTTCCCTACGGCATCATCCCCCGCCTGATCCTGGTATGGATGGTCACCGAGGTCGTGCGCAAGAAGACCCGCCGCCTCGATCTTGGGGAACGCTTTTCGGATTTCCTCGCAACGCTGGGCCTCGACCCGAGCCGGGGCGGCGAGCGCAGCGACGCGAAGCGCGTCAGGGAGCAAATGGAAAGGCTGTTCCGATCAACGATCAGCTTCGAGTACTCGGCCACGGGCGAAGGAAGGAGGGCTAGCGCCTGGCTAGACATGAAGGTCGCGCCTAGGGGTTATTTCTGGTGGAGCGACAATGACTCCAAACCGGACGCGGGCGAGTTTTCCGGAAACCAGATCGAAGTCGGCGAGGAATTCTACAAAGCCATATTGGCCTTTCCTTCCCCGCTGGACATCCGCGTCCTGCGGCACGTCAAGGACAGTTCCCTAGGCATCGACCTCTACACCATCCTCAACCGCGAAGCCTTCATCGCCATGAAAAGCGGCAAGCCGCGGTTCCTGGCCTGGGAGTGGCTCATGACGCAGACGGGCAACGAGTACGGACGCCTTGACCATTTCCGAAACAAAGCGCTTGAGCAGATCGAGGCCATCCTTAAAGTCCATCCCGGCTTGATTATCACGGTCCAGAAAGGCCGCAAAGGGCGGAAATCCGGCCTGTGGATCAGCAACCTGTCCACGCCGTCGATCCCTCCCGATTTGGTGGGCGAGCCCTCCCCCGTCGCGGCCGTCGCCGCCGCCAAGGCCATCGCTCCGCCGCCCCGCCCGCCCTTGAAGCCCGCCACCGTGGAAACGTTCCGTCGGCGCTATCCCGGCCTCGACCCCCGCGCCTGCCAGGCCGCCTTCGACGCCTGGCAGGCAGGGCTTCCGCCGGAGAGCAAGGCGCGGCGCTACGACAGCGCCTTCCTGGGCTTCGCCGCGAGGTGGGCCAAGGGCAAGCTGTAAGCCGTTCCTGGAGGCAAGGCAAGCCGGACGGCGCGAAGGGCCCGTCCGGCTTTTTCATGCGCGCAAGCCTGTGGAAAAGCCGGGTTGTCCCCGCTGAATTGGTGGTTCCTAAGAAAACCGAGCAACGGCGCGGCTTTGGCCGAGTTGTCCCCGCTGAATTGGTGGTTCCTAAAAAAGCTGAATTGGTGGTTCCTAAGGCTCCTACCCTTTAGATATCTGTAGTGGATGATCTGTACGAAATCCCTGTAGTTAGCCCGCCGCGCCTGTGGACAACCCGCCGCGCCGGATCGGATCGGGCCGGATCGGTCGGACGGCCCCCTCAGCGCGCCACCCGCCGGAACGGCTGCGGCAGGCTCCGCAAGTCCCCCGCCAGGGCCTCGCCCGCCAGGCTGGCCTGCTCGGCCTGGTGGATCTTGTACAGCCCGGTCGCCGGGGAGGCGCTGGCCCGGCGACCGGCGTAGGTCGGCAGCGGGCGCTCGCGGCGCAGATCCTCCAGGATGTTGACCAGCCTGGGCAGCACGAAGCCCCAGCCGCCCATGTTGGCCGGCTCCTCCTGGCACCACACCACCTCGGCCTTGGGGTAGCGGGCGAGGTTCTCCAGCACCGCCTGCCTAGGCCAGGGATAGAACTGCTCGACCCGCGCCAGGGCCACGTCGTCCAGCCCCCTGGAGCGCCGCTGTTCGAGCAAGTCGTAATAGACCTTGCCGGAACACAGCACCACCCGCCGCACGCGCTCGTCGGGCGCCAGCGCCTGGTTCTCGGGCAACACCCGCTGGAAGCGGCTGCCCGGCCCGAACTCGGCCAGGTCCGACGCCACCTCCTTGTGCCGCAGCAGGGACTTCGGCGAGAACACCACCAGCGGCTTGCGGAAGTTGCGCTTCAGTTGCCGGCGCAGGACGTGGAAATAGTTGGCGGGCGTGGTGCAGTTGACCACTTGCAGGTTGTCCTCGGCGCAGAGCTGCAAATAACGCTCGGGGCGGGCCGAGGAATGCTCCGGGCCCTGCCCGTCGTAGCCGTGCGGCAGCAGCAGCGTCAGCCCGGACAGCCTCAGCCACTTGGACTCCGCCGAGGCGATGAACTGGTCGAGGATCACCTGCGCGCCGTTGGCGAAGTCGCCGAACTGCGCCTCCCAGACCACCAGGGCGTCCGGCTCGGCCAGCGAATAGCCGTACTCGAAGCCCAGCACCGAGGCCTCGGACAAGGGGCTGTCGATCACGTCGAAGCGCGCCTGGCCGGCGTTGATGTGGTTGAGCGGGACATGCCGCCGCTCGTCGTCCTGGTCCACCAGCACCGCGTGGCGCTGCGAGAAGGTGCCACGGCCCGAGTCCTGCCCGGACAGGCGCACCGGGAAGCCCTCGGTCAGCAGGGTGCCGAAGGCCAGCGCCTCGGCGGTCGCCCAGTCGATGTCCCGGCCGGCCTCGATCTTGCGGCGGCGGGCCTCCAGCAGGCGTTGCAGGGCGGGATGGGGCCGGAAGCCTTCCGGTGCCTGCCCGAGGGCCGCCCCGGCCTCCCGCAGCCGCTCCAGCGGCACGCAGGTGTCGTACTCGTGCATCTCCTCCTCGCCCGTCAGGGTCTTCAGCCCTTCCCAGCGGCCCTCCAGCCAGTCGGCCTTGTCGGCCTGGTAGCTGGCCGAGGCCGCGAAGTCGGCCTCCAGGCGGTTGCCGAACCAGCGCTCCATGCCCTCCACCTCCTCCGCCGTCACCACGCCCTCGGCGATCAGCCGGCGGGCGTAGATCTCCCGGGTGGTGGGGTGCTTGGCGATGGCCCGGTACATCAGCGGCTGGGTGAACGAGGGCTCGTCGGCCTCGTTGTGGCCGTAGCGCCGGTAGCAGAACAGGTCGATCACCACGTCGCGCTTGAACCGCTGGCGGAACTCGGTGGCGATGCGGGCGGCGTGGACCACCGCCTCCGGGTCGTCGCCGTTCACATGGAAGATGGGGGCCTGGACCATCTTGGCCACGTCGGAGGGGTAGTGCGAGGAGCGCGAGCAGGCCGGGCTGGTGGTGAAGCCGATCTGGTTGTTGACGATGAGGTGGAGGGTGCCGCCGGTGCCGTAGCCGTCCAGCTCGGAGAGCCCCAGGCATTCCGCCACCATGCCCTGCCCGGCGAAGGCCGCGTCGCCGTGCATCAGCACCGCCATCACCTGGCCGCGCTCGGCGTCGCCCCACTGGGCCTGCTTGGCGCGGGTCTTGCCCAGCACCACCGGGTCCACCGCTTCCAGGTGGGAGGGGTTGGCGGCCAGCGACAGGTGGATTTCATGGCCGTCGAAGATCCGGTCGGCGGAGGTGCCGAGGTGGTACTTCACGTCGCCCGAGCCCTGGGTGTCCTCCGGGTAGGCGGGCGTGCCCTGGAACTCGGCGAAGATGGCGGCGCAGGGCTTGTGCATGATGTTGGCCAGCACGTTGAGCCGGCCGCGGTGGGGCATGCCGAGGTTGACCTCCTTGATCCCCAGCTGGGCGCCGCGCTTGAGGATCTGCTCCAAGGCGGGGATCGCCGCCTCGCCGCCGTCCAGGCCGAAGCGCTTGGTGCCCACGTACTTCAAGTGCAGGAAGCGCTCGAAGCCCTCGGCCTGGACCAGCCGCTCCAGGATGGTCCTTTTGCCGAGGCCGGTGAACTCGGTGTGGTTGCGGATGCTCTCGATGCGCTGCTGGATCCAGGCCTTCTCCTCCGGGTCCTGGATGTGCATGAACTCGACGCCGATGGACCCGCAGTAGGTTTCCCTGAGGATGGCGACGATCTCCCGCAGCGTGGCGGTCTCCAGCCCCAGCACCCCGTCGATGAAGACCGGCCGGTCCAGGTCCTGTTCCCCGAAGCCCCAGGCCAGGGGGTCGAGCTCGGGGTGGTATTGCTTGTTGCCCAGCCCGAGCGGGTCGAAGTCGGCTATCAGGTGGCCGCGCACCCGGTAGACCCGGATCAGCATCAGCGCCCGCATCGAGTCCAGCGTGGCGCGGCGCACCGCGTCGGCGGAAAGGCCTGGCGCCGCCGGGCCGGGCAGTCCGGCGGCGAGCTCCGCAAACAGGGCGGCCCAGCCGGGCGGCGTCGCGGCGGGGTCGTCGAGGTGGCGCTGGTAGAGGTCGGCGATGTAGGGGGCGCTGGCGCTGTTGAGCAGGGATTCGAGCATGGGCGGGGTTCCTTGGGGTTCTGGTTGTCCCGCCATTTAGCGGCGTTGGCGGGGTTTTGGCAAGGCGCATCCCCGGCCCCCGCTGCGGGGAATTCAATGTCATTCGGAATAATATTTTATGGCATGGATTGATTTAATATCATATGAAATAAAGCCATAGGATATGGATCGACACGCCATGGGCCGCAGGCGACGGGCTCCGCGCCTCGGCCCGTCCTTCTACAGCCCTAATCCGGTGGCTTGCGCGGGCAGCCAAGGGCCTCCCGCATCAAGGCGATCTCCCGTGCGACCATGGCCGGGTCCGCCGGCTGGGGCGCGGGGGGCTCCGCAAGCTGCTTCTTCTTGCTCTTGCGGACCTTGTCGACGAGCTTCTCGGGCAGCTTCGCGGGCGGCTCGTCCTTGGTGTACTTGAACTCCAGGGTGTGGACCACCCGCTTCTTGCGGATCGGCCGCCAGTCCACGTTTAGGTCGGACTTCTCGTTGATCTCGGCGACCGCCGGGTCGATTACCCATTGCTTCAGCTTGGAGAACTGCGGGTATTGGTTGGCGAGGTCCAGCCGGTCCTTGAGTTGATCGACGGTGATCAGGCGGATCCCGGAGTCGTCGAAGCGGATCAGCAGCTCGTAGAGGCGGATGCTGTGCGCGCTTTTGAAGGCCGCCACCTGGCCGAGCTTGTAAGTCGTGAAGTCGCGGTGCAGGACGGAAAGGTAGGGCGCGACCGTTGGGGAAAACCCGATCGCCACATAGCCCTCGCCGTGGGCGTATTTCTTCTCGTAAAGCCAGCGCGCCTGATGGGCCTTGTCGCCATTGATGATGATCCAGCGCTCGGCCAGCCGCTCGGTGGCCTCCCGCATTTGCGCATAGGCGTTGCTGGGATCGACCCCGAACAGATCGACGAACTCCCCGACCGTGACCTCGAAGCGGTTCTTCTCCGGCAGCGCCTGCCGGGAATCGATCTGCGCGATGCAGGCCAGGATCAGGCGCTGCTCGTCCAGGGTGAGCCGGTAGCTGGCCTCGATAAGGCTGTTGTGCTTGGTGATGCTTTTGTTGCTCATAAAATCATCAACAGATTAAGTTTTATAAAGGAAGATCATAGCAAACATCTTCCTTTAAACTGTTGAAGATCTGTGAGTTATACCGTAAATCTCTTCCACTTCCACCGTAAATCTCTTCCGCTCCACCGTAAATCTCTTCCGATTGACCATAAATCCCTTCCGCGAGAATCGCTGGAACCCGCGCCAATCAAGGGTTCCGCGCTTCCTACAAACAGGATTTACAAACAGGAATTTACAAAGAGATTCATAAACCGGCACCTGTGGACAGGGTCGAGTAGGCCGAAAACATCGCAGAAGTCTTCTCTCTCACTGCCGAATCTTTCACTTGGACGCCGCCCGCGTCGCGGCGATGGCCGGCGAGGCCGAGGCCCGGCGGAAGGTCGCCGAGGACCTAGCGACCGCGGAGCAGGCCTTCCGCGACATGAGGGCCATCTTCAAACGCGACGGCGGGGCCGCGTAGCTACGCGGGCGGCGGCGGGCGATTCGATTTCATTCGGAATCGTATTCAATGATATGTATTGATTTCATATTATATGAAATCAATACATATGATATAAATCGACGCGCCGCGGGCCGCGGGCTACGGGCTCCGCGCCCCGGCCCATCTACCGGGCTACTTGCTGGGCGTCATCAGCCCGTAGCCCGTTGGGGCGGGGCGCGAGGCCCAGCATTCTTGGGCTTCCCGGCTTTCGTCTGCGGGCAAGCCTTTGGAAAATCCGAGTTTATTCCCGCCGAATCTCTACACCCTAAGCAAAGCCAGGAGCGGCGCGGGATTGGACGAGTTATCCCCGATGAATCTCTACACCCTAACGCGCCCACTCCTTAGATATCTGTAATTGGATTGTCTGTATGAAATCCCTGTAGTTAGCGCGCCGCCCCTGTGGACAACCCGGCCGCCGCGCCAAGGACGGCCCGGCCGGGATTGGACCGGCCAGCCGCTTGGCGCCTTCTTCGCACAGCGCCGGGATCGAAAAAGTTGACAAGCCAGGCGAGCGCCCGCACAATGGCGAGCTCCACTTGAGCTCGGCCCCGATGGTCGGCGAGGCGGAAGGCTCTTTAACAGCGAGATCAAGCAATGGTGTGGGCGCCCGCGCCGGGAAGAGGCGGACTGCCGCCGAATCCGGCGCGAGCGCCCGGCGAAAGCCGAGCGCAGTCGATTCATCGAAGATTGAAAGTCCCGGGAGACCGGGCAAGGGCAGTTTAAACTGAAGAGTTTGATCATGGCTCAGATTGAACGCTGGCGGCATGCTTAACACATGCAAGTCGAACGGTAACAGGCCTTCGGGCGCTGACGAGTGGCGGACGGGTGAGTAACACGTAGGAATCTGCCTGGTAATGGGGGATAACCCGGGGAAACTCGGGCTAATACCGCATACGCTCCACGGAGGAAAGCGGGGGACCTTCGGGCCTCGCGTTATCAGATGAGCCTGCGTCCGATTAGCTAGTTGGCGGGGTAAGGGCCCACCAAGGCGACGATCGGTAGCTGGTCTGAGAGGACGATCAGCCACACTGGAACTGAGACACGGTCCAGACTCCTACGGGAGGCAGCAGTGGGGAATATTGGACAATGGGCGCAAGCCTGATCCAGCAATGCCGCGTGTGTGAAGAAGGCCTGCGGGTTGTAAAGCACTTTAAGCGGGAAAGAAGGGGCGGAGGCTAACACCTTCCGCCATTGACGTTACCCGCAGAATAAGCACCGGCTAACTCCGTGCCAGCAGCCGCGGTAATACGGAGGGTGCGAGCGTTAATCGGAATTACTGGGCGTAAAGCGCGCGTAGGCGGTTCGTTAAGTCAGCCGTGAAAGCCCTGGGCTTAACCTGGGAACTGCGGATGATACTGGCGGGCTAGAGTGTGGCAGAGGGTGGCGGAATTTCCGGTGTAGCAGTGAAATGCGTAGAGATCGGAAGGAACACCAGTGGCGAAGGCGGCCATCTGGGCCAACACTGACGCTGAGGTGCGAAAGCGTGGGGAGCAAACAGGATTAGATACCCTGGTAGTCCACGCGGTAAACGATGAGAACTAGCCGTTGGGCGCAATCTGGCGCTTAGTGGCGCAGCTAACGCGATAAGTTCTCCGCCTGGGGAGTACGGCCGCAAGGTTAAAACTCAAATGAATTGACGGGGGCCCGCACAAGCGGTGGAGCATGTGGTTTAATTCG